>MDTG01113237.1_pt1 | contig 90411 bp, 80 predicted proteins | sample 811421 | NCBI WGS metagenome assembly MDTG01 (sample SAMN05326645, study PRJNA326480) | marine metagenome | isolation source: seawater | place: Pacific Ocean: South East | collected 2011 | reverse complement strand
TCGCGCCAGGCGGTGATCAGCCGACGGTAGAGCGCCATGTCGTCGGGCTGCGCCAGGACGTCGGCGAGTTTGTGCATCTTTTGGCCCGGATGGCTCGGCAGGCAGCGGGCAGGCAGGGGGGAAAGGGCGCGATCCCAGGTCTCCTCGCTTAGCATATAAAGGAGCCCCGCCGCCCCGGCGCGTAGCGGCCGTGGTATCCATCCCGTGCGCCGACGCAACAGATCGCCCCAGGCGTAGCGGGTGTATCCGGCGAAGACCTCGTCGCCGCCGTCACCCGACAGGGCCACGGTCACATGCTGACGTGTCAGGGCGGAGACCAGATAGGTCGGGATCTGCGATGAATCGGCGAAGGGCTCGTCATAAAAATCGGGCAGGCGCGGAATGACGTCGAGAGCCTGATCCGGATCGACGTATAGCTCCGTATGCTCGGTGCCCAGGTGTTTGGCGACGGCGGCGGCATGGGGGGCCTCGTCGAAACCGTCGACGTCGAACCCGATTGAGAACGTTTTTACCGGCCCGCTGCTCTGTGCCTGCATCAATGCCGCGACGGTCGAGGAATCGATCCCGCCGGAAAGAAACGCCCCCAACGGCACGTCGGAAACCATGCGCCGTTTGACGGCATCGCCGATCAGGCGATCGGCATCGTCGATGGCGGCGGCATCGGAAAGATCGCGGGGGGCGGCCTGACCGTCGTGGGCGATCCGGCGTAGATCCCAATAGCGTTCGACGCGGGCCGGCTGGCCCGCCTGTTTAATCAGGAGACAGCCCGGCTCCAACTTCGCCACACCTTTATATATGGCGGCGGGGGCGGGTACGTAGTTGTAGCGCATATAGGCGGCCAACGCCGCCGGGTCGATCTCCGGTTTGAAACCGGGATGGGCATGGAAGGATTTGAGCTCCGACGCGAACAGAAACAGATCGCCGCCCTCACCCCAATAAAGCGGTTTGATGCCCAGACGATCGCGGGCCAGGACCAGGCATCGTTCCTCCCGGTCCCACAGCGCGAAGGCGAACATGCCGATCAACCGGTCGACAGTCGGCCGCACGCCCCAAGTTGAGATGGCGGCAAGGATGACCTCGGTATCGGAATGGCCCCGATAGTTCGGCGCCGTGCCGCCCGCCGCCAGTTCCTGGCGAATGTCCTCGGCGTTATAGGCTTCGCCGTTGTAGGCGATGACGTAGCGCCCGCAGGCCGACGCCATGGGCTGTGCCCCGGCGGGGCTCAGGTCGATGATTGACAGCCGCGTATGGCCAAGCGCCACGCCGGCACCATCGTCGCACCACACGCCGTCGGCGTCCGGGCCCCGATGGGCCAGCGCCGCGGCCATGGCGCGCGCGCTCGTGTCCAACGGTGCGGACAGGCGCGGGTCGAGAATGCCGGTCAGACCGCACATGGGATGGCCCGGTTCAGCTTGGCGCCGGGCCCAAAGCATTTACTTTGGCGACGAACATGCACTAAGAGTTCAAGCCCTTGAGAGGCAGGCAGGACCGGAATTTTCATTTGGCTTCGATACTCGTAACAGGTGGGCGTGGTTTCATTGGGTCGGCATTGGTTGAACGGCTTTGTGCCGCGGGCCATGCGGTGCGGGTGCTCGACAGCCGCAATGCCGAACCCGGACGCGACGATCCGCCGGGTGTTGAGTTTTTCCAGGGGTCGGTCGGCGACGCTGCAGATTTGACTCCGGTCTTCTCGGGGATAGATCGTTGCGTGCATCTGGCGGGCACGCCCGTTCTTGAAAACCCGCGCGCCCATTTGGCGGAAGCATCGGCGCCATTTCTGGCGGCCGTCGAACCGGTGTTTGCCGCCGCCGCCCGGGCGGGCGTTCCCGTCGTCTATGCCTCTTCGGCGGCGGTCTACGGCGAAGTTGCCGATTTGCCGATTGCAGAGACGGCACCGCGTCATCCGGTCACCGCCCATGGTCTGGAGAAACTGTCCTTGGAAATCTGCGCCGCGCAATATGCCGAACGCCGGGACTTGCCGTCCTTGGGGCTGCGCATGTTCAATGTTTACGGCTCGGGTCAGCTGCTGGACTCGCCCTATTGCGGTGTCGTACGACGGTTCGCCGACAAGGTTCTCAACGGTGGGTCCGCCGTGATCTTCGGCGACGGCAGCCATACGCGCGATTTCATCTACATCGATGATGTTGTCGATGCCATGATGGGGGTCATCGGAATGCAGTTGGATGGTGCGGATGTCGTCAACTTCTGTACGGGCCGCGCGACCACCATTCATGACCTGGCGGGAATACTCGAAGCCGTGTCCAGGCGCTGTCTGGACCTTCGCTTCGAAGGCGATCCGGAGACCGAAGTGGCGTCGTCGGTGGGCGACCCGACGAAGGCCCGCGACCAATATGGGATTGCGGCAAATATCACGATCGAGGAAGGCGCGCGCCGCATGTTCGAGGAGCTGTGTACCCCGCCTGCGTGAACCCGATGCTCGATTTCCCGGCGTGCCGGTCAAACGATTTCCCGCAGCAGGGCTTCGACCCGCTCGACCTCGTGCGGCAGATTGGCTTTGTTCGAAACCAGTTGTCGGCCGCCGGCGAGGATCGTGTTGCGCAGGTTGTCGTCGGTGGCGATGGTGATCAGGCCTTCGGCGATCGATGCCGGATCATCCGTTGAATAATAGCAATCCTTGCGATCCGTGAAGACGTGACGAATATCGGGGATGTCGGCGATCAACACCGGCGTGTCGCAGGCCTGAGCCTCGAGAACGGTTTGCGGCGTACCGTCCGTATAGGCGAGGCTGACCACCACGTCCGACGCTGACAATAGCCCGGGCATTTCCGGCTCCGCCTGCGGCGGCACGAACCTGAGGCGGTCTGAAACACCCAGCTCCTTGGCCATGGCCTCGATATCGTTTCGGTATTCCGAAACTTGTTTGAACTCCGACAGAGCGAGGATCGTGTCGGGCAGCTCTTTTAATAGAGCCGGTAGGGCCTGAACGGCCAGATGCTGGCGGTACAGACTTTCCAGTGGCCGCGGGCTAAGGATCACAAAGGTGTCGTCGCCGATCTGCCATTGATTGCGCCAATGCCGTCGTTTGTCCTGATCGCGGTGGTAATTCGCCGGGTCGATTCCCCAGAGAACTTCGGTAATGCGGTTGGCGTCGACCCCCAGCTCACGCGCCGTCTCGGCGAGATAGGGCGATTTGACGGTCAGCACCTGCGCCGACCGCAGCGCGAACCGGGTCAGCCAGGCACGCAAACGCCCGCGCCGCCCCGTGGCTTCGATCAGGACGTCCGAGCCCATGGCATTGACGGCGAGTGGGCGGCGGAACATCAATGCCGCCAGCCAACATTCGTATTCCGCGGCGTAATGGGCATAGAACACATCGGCTTTTTGCCGGCGGATCGCCCAGGCGAGAGGAAACACGCCCAGAGCCTTGTTGAGAAACTCGAACGGCGTCCGCCATTCTTTCGGGACGATCACGGGAAAATCAGTTGCCGAGCCAGAGATGCGCGAAATCATGGTGACACGGTGCCCGTGTCGGGCCATAGCGCGGGCGCGCGTGACGACATGTGTGTCCCGGGCGGAGCCGAGGAAGCAGATGTCCAGTTTGCCATCGGGCTTGTGGGCGGCGGCGGTCCTGCCGTCCCCCGATGATAATTTTCGCCGCGCCGACCGTATGCTCCGTTGCAGGATGCGCCAAGCCCCGGCCAGCCGGGCGTAGGATGGATATTCCGTATGGTGATGGGTCGGCGCATTGAGAATATCCGTGAACTCGGTTTCGCTGAGTTCCAGTTTTTTGCGGACAAACTCCATGTCCTCCGCCAGTTCGTCGGGCGGGTACATCGGCTTTTCCAATTCCGCTATTGCCGCGTCACGGGAAATCTGGCCGGACAGAATCAATGACGAGAGATGGGCGCGTCGCTTGTCGTAACCGAAGCGTTGCGGGAGCCAATAGGCCTGAAAGAACTTGGTAAACCGCGATTCGAAATGCTTGGCGCCGTATTCCTGCCAGCCGATTTCCCGGGATAGTTCCGCCTTCGCCTTGTCCTTGGTGTAGTCGACAAAATTCAATGGATTGACGATCTTCATCCCCGGCAGGAATTTGATGGGCGCCAGTCGGGCGTAGAGAAAACTCCGGAACACGGACATGATCGGCAGGGTGCGCAGCGGACGGGTGCCGAACCGTTTGTGAATGGCGCGAATATGCTTGTCGTCGCGGGCGGTGTACTCCCAGGATTCCGGCAACACGCTTTCCGTTGCGATGTTGTGACCCGAGAGCACATAACGGATCTTGTTCTCCGCGGTAAAGCTGAACAGCTTTGCGAAGATGGCGTGGTCTTGCGGAGTGTCCTGGTTGGCGACGCCGGATTTCAGGAAGGCGACCTGCAGGTCGCGCATCTCTTCCCAATCGATCACGAAGGTATAAAGATCGATGTCCAGTTTCTTGACGAGGTTTTCGATGTTACGCACGGCGAAAGGCGAGTTCCAGCCGGTATCGACATGGACCGCCAGCGGTCGCAGGCCCCACTCCTTGGCCGCCAGATAGGCAAGGTAGGAAGAGTCCGCGCCGCCGGAAAGCCCGATCGTACAGTCGTAATCGCGGCCGCGGCCCCAGGTCTTGATTTCGGCGATCAAGGCATCCAGGTGGGGCTTTCCGGCGGGGCCCGGCAGCCATTCCGTCTCGGATATCTGATCGAAGCCATGGCAGTGGCTGCAGACGCCGAATTCGTCGAAGGAGATTTCTGGATCCGTGGTGTCCATGACGCAGCGGGAGCAGACTTGGTAGGAGGTATCGTTCATTCAGACGTCCGATGAAAAAATGGATTGCAGTTCATCTTCACTGGGATAGCTGATGAGCACGGCTCGGTGCTTTCCCTGGAACACAAAATAGGCGCCGGCCGAAACGGCGGTCGCGCCGGCGGTGATGGCGGCGCGAAAATCCGCTGGGCCCGACGCGCCGCCGCAGGCGACGACCGGCACGGAGACGGCCGCCGCCACATCGCCGACCAGATCAAGGTCGTATCCGCCCATAATGCCGTCGCGATCGATGGCGTTGATCAGGATTTCCCCGGCACCCCGGTCTTCCATTTCGCGCGCAAGGTCCGCCGGTTTGCGTCCGCGCCCCTTTCCTCCGCCATGGGTGCAAACGTCGTATCCACCCAGCATCTTTTTCTTGGCGTCGATGGAGACGACGACGCTCTGTGCACCGAACAGGCGGGCTGCCTCGTCGATCAGATCGGCTCGGTCGAGGGCGGCGGTATTGATCACGGCCTTCTCCGCGCCGAGAAAGAACAGGCGTTTGATTTCGTCGACGGTCGTGATACCGCCGCCATAGGCGAAGGGCATGAAACATTCGGATGCCAAGTCTTCGAGGAATTCGAAATTGGGGCCGCGCCCTTCGGTCGTGGCGCCGATGTCGAGGACGACGATTTCGTTCGCTTCCTTTTCATTGAACAGACGCACCGTGTTCAAAGGATCGCCCAGGTAGACCGGGTCCTTGAACTTGGTGGTCTTGTACAGACCGCGTCCGCGCAGCAACAGGATGGGGATGACGCGGGGCCAGTTCATTCAGGTGTTTTCCGCAAAGTTGCGCAACAACGCGGCGCCGAACCGATGGCTCTTTTCCGGATGAAACTGAACGCCCCAGATGTTGCCACGGGCGACGGCGGCGGCGAAGGCCGTGCCATACTCGCATGTCGAGGCGACATCTGATTCATCGTCGCAGGCGAAATGGTAGGAATGCACGAAATAGAACCGCGGGTTCGCATCATGGCCGGCGAACAGCGGATGGACGGTGCCATCGTGCAATACCGGCGTCACGGTGTTCCAGCCCATGTGTGGAACGCGCAGGCCTTCCTTGCGCGGGAAGCGCACCACGTCCATGTCGATCCAGCCGAGGCCGGGAAGTTCGCCTTCCTCGCTTTTGCGGCCCAGCATTTGGGCGCCAAGACAGATTCCCAGGACCGGCCTTTTCTTCTCCAGCGCTTGCTCGTTCAGAACATCCATCAGGCCGCTGTCGGCAAGGGCGCGCATCCCTTGATCGAAGGCGCCGACGCCGGGTAGCACGATTTTGTCCGCTTGGCGAATTTCATCCGGCTGCGCGGTGATCATGGCTTGGGCACCCACCTTGCGGAGCATGTTCTTGATGGCGCCAAGATTGCCGACGCCGATATCGACAATGGCGATCATGACCTTACCGTTTCCTCTCCTGCCGAGGCCGATTGACCGGTTCGGCGCGCCGTTGCGACGACGCCGTTCGACCCAAGCTTGACGTCAATATTGTCCAGATCACAGTCGCGATGCCAGCGTTCAAATACTGCCGGGGTCTGCGGCAGGTCGAAGCTGGGCGACAGCATGTCGAAGGTATCCAGGATCGCCCACTCGCGTAAGGTCGAATCGTCTGCCTGCGGCATGTCGTCGATCGGGTCGGCGACCAGCAGGCGCCAGATGATCGCCTGACCGTAGGGCAGGCGGCGCAGTATTCGGACCAGTGGCCACATGAATGTGACGTATCGTTGGCACCAACGATACAAGCGCTCCGAATCCATGCCGCGCGTCAGTGGGCGCACCCAATATCGGGTGTTCAGCCAATAGTATGTTATTGATTTCAGATAGATATCTGTTGCCAGGTCTCCGCCTGTCTTCAGCATGGGGACCAGCGCCTTGAATGCGGCCTCCGGGTCGGGCGTATGTTGCAGGACGCCGTAACAAAGGACCCGGTCGAAGGAATCTTTTGCGAAGGGCATGGCAAAAATATCGGCTTGAACCAACAGAAGGTTCGGGTTCTCGCCGTTGGAATCTCGGTTGGCCTCCACGGCGTCCGAGTAGTCGAAAGAAACCACGGTGGCGCCCCGGCGCAACAGCGGTTCGGTGAAACGACCGGATCCGGATCCGGCCTCCAGGATCACTTCACCGGATAAGTCCTTAGGCCAACCGGTAAAGGTGTCGAGCCGGTCTTCGGAGACGTTGTGACCGGACTCCGAATCGTACTGCGTGCGGGAATGCAGGTTCCATTCGAACCCGAAGTTCTCGGCGTAGTTTTCCGACGAAACGAACCGCGGCACGAAGTCGACAATGGGATAGGTGGGTGCCGTCGCGCCGCCTCCTCCCTTGGCGATCAGCCGGCCGGATTTCACGCGGCCGCCCTCGATCACGCCGTCGGCGATCTCCAATTCGGCGTATGTTTGCGGGCAGCGGAGAAGGGAAAGGTGTTCGGGTCTCATGTTTGTCCTGAAGGGGTCGGGCGGTCAGGCGCGGTGCAGCCGTCGGCAGGCGGTCGACGCGACGACGCTTATGAACAAGAACGGCCCCGCCGCCAAGGCCCGGCTGAACCAGCAGGCGGCTTTTCCCGGGGATGCGGCGTGAAACGAAAGCACGGCCATGCGTAGCGACGTCAGGATCAGGTACCGGCGCAGGCCGGACCGGACCGACGGGGCGAGGCCGCCCCGGGCGAGGATGTCGCGGAACGCGGCGGCCGCTTCGCGGTGGCGGCGAGCTTCCCATTCCGGGCGATGGGTGATCTGGCCGGCATGCAGACGGATGGCGACCAATGGCGCGGCCAAGGCCGCCAGGCGGTGCCGATCGGCAAGCCGAAAGTAAAGCAGGTAGTCCATGCAATAGGCATAGGCTTCGTCATAGCCGCCGACGGCCAACGCCGCCTCCCGGCGGAACATGATCGACGAATGTGATAGGATGCTGTCGCGGGCCAGCGCGTCCATCAGGGCATCGTGGTCTTCGGGCGGGACATGGGGCGCGGTTCCCGGAAAGTCGCCGGCATCCGAAAATTCCGTCGCCGTACAGGCGACCAGGGCGACGTCGTGGTGGCTATCGAGATGGCGCACCTGCTGTTCCAGGCGGCCGGGCATCGCGATGTCGTCGGCGTCGAGCCGCGCCACGTAGTCGCCCCGCGCGGCGGCGAGTCCCTTGTTGAGCGACTGGCTCAGGTTCAGGGTTTCCCGATTGGCGACGAGGACGATCCGCACGTCGTCGTAAGACGCGATGATGTCCCGCGTGCCGTCGGTCGAAGCGTTGTCGACGATGACGAATTCGAAGTCTTCGAAATTCTGGCTCAGCACGCTGTCGATCGCTTCACGGAGGTATTCCTCGCCGTTCAGGACCGACATCAGAACCGTGACCTTGGGTGACATCACGACGCGGCCTCCGCAAGACGGGCTTCGTCTGGCAGGAGGTCTTCACGCAACGCCTGGGCCAGCGGCCGGGGCCGCCAGTTCAGGACCGCTTTGGCTTTCGCATTGTCACCGAACGAGACGGCGGCCTCGCCCGGACGCATCTCGCGCGCGCTGAACCGCAGCAGGTCCGGATCGGCGCCCATCGCCGCGGCGATTTCAGTCAGCAAGGATCTCAGTTCCGTCGCCTCGCCTGATGAAATGTTGAATACGTCGAAGCCGCCGCGTGCCAGGTCTTCGGCCATCGCGATCCAGCCGTCGCAGACATCCCTGACGCCGATGAAATCCCGTCGCTGGCTGCAAGGTGACAGATCGACCGGCTGCCCGGCGGCCAGGCCGTCCATCAACTGGGCCAGCAGTTTCCCGGGATGGTCGAGCCGCCCAAAGGGGATATAAAGCCGCCCAACGCGGCAAGGCAGGCCGGTTTCGGCGGACAGGGCGCGGGCGCGTTCAGTCTCCGCCTTCTTCGACCGGCCGTAGGGCATTTCCGGTTCGCCGCCTTCGTCTTCGCGGTTGGCCGTGTCGCTGGCGGCGTACTCGGCGGATGACCCTGTCACTAACAGGCCGCCGGACGACCCGGCCATCGCCCGGAAGATGGCGTCCAGGGGTGCGATGTTGACGGCCTCGCCCCGCACCATGTCGTAGCCGGCGGAGGCATAGTCCAGGGCATGGCCGGCGTGATGTATCCAAAGGTCCGGCATGGCCCGGTCGGCCAGGGCACACACCGCGTCGCCGTCGGTGATATCCAATTCGGTCAGGGCTGCGCCCGCCGCCTCCACATGGGTAAGGCGTTCGGCGCGGACGCTGTCATAGGCCGTTCGCGGACGGGAATGGGTCGCGGTCACCATGGCACCCGCCCCGGCAAACGCATGGGCGAGATGCGCGCCGACAAAACTCGAAGTGCCGGTGACGACGACGGATTGGGCACCGCTGCTCATGTCCAGTTGTATGGAATTTCGTCCGTATCGAAGGGCAGGCTGTCGGCCTCTGCCGGATCATGGGGAATGCTGGCGCAATTGGCCAGCACGGCCGGAATGTCGCTGGTGCCAATGAACCCGGTCCATAGGCCCGGCGCGACGGTGACCAGGTTGTAGGTTTCGGCGCGCGCAGGGCCCAGGGCGATCTCGCGGACGGCCTCGGCCTTTGGGTCGAACACGATTAATCGGACCGCGCCGGTGACGCAGCACAGGTTAAGGGTCATTTCCCGGTGGCGTTTCCAGGCCTTCACTGCGCCCGGATTGACGACGGAGAAATAGATCTCGCCGAACCCGGCGAATTGCGACGCCCCGGCGCGCAACATATGCATCACCGCGCCACGGTCGTCGGCGATGATCTTCAGCGGCGTGACGGAGAGCCCGTTGAAAGCGATCTCGGCGGTCATCGAGTCAGTTGTTTCTGCTGATGGTTTCGTAGAAGCGAGACCGCTGGCGGACCCAGCCTCGAGTCATTTTGACCAGAACCCGCGTTGCCAGATAGGGCTTCCGTTCATGTTTGGCATTGATCGGATTCCAATTTTCCAACTCGCCCCGCGAGGTGTCGATCAGTAACTTGGCTTCGTTGATCTGGCGCCTGCATTCGGCCTCGACTCGCATGACCAGGAACTTCAGCGATCGCGGGCGGGGATAGTGGTAACCGAATTCTTTTGCGAGCCGGCGGATTTCGTCGTCGCCCAAATGCCTGCGGCCGGTCTCCGATGTCGGCCATTTGTCGAGAGACAGTGTCGACATATAGGTGCCGCGCGGAATGGGCGCGAGGGTGAATTTTTCCAGCTCTTCGGTAAAATTCTCGTGGTTGCGAACGATGTCGTCGAGCGTAGTGCTCAAGACCCTGCCGTCGGGTAAGGCTTCTTGAAATTCGTTTTCGAGCCGCAAAATTTCCTGCAGGGAGCCTTTCACTGCGGCGACGAAATCCTTTTCGTCGCCATGGGGCTCGTTGGCGTTTCGTTCGCAAAGAGACGCAATCTGATCCAGCGGGTTTCGAACTTGCACCAGGAAGAGGACCTTGATCTTGGCGTCCGTCCGGCATGCGTAGTCCAGGATGAAAGCCCGGAAATCAGTGATGTCTTGGTCGGTCCAGCCCACGCCCTTGTGGACGATATCCCTGCTGAAATCGAGAACGATCTCCCATCGTGAAAACAGGTCTTCGAACCGGTCGTGAATAGTCTGGCGGTCGGGCACCTCGATTGGTGCGACGTCGAATTTCTCAAGCATCTTATTGAGTTGCCGCAGAGGTTCGGCTTGTTCGGCGCCGCGTTTGCGAAAGGCGTCAAAAGCGATCGACCAAAACCCCGACGGCCCAACGGACGAGTTGAGCCCTTGCACTTTCAGCGCGGAGAAAAGCCCTCGGACGATATGCGTTCCCGCGCCGTCATAGGCCGCGAAAAATACATACCGCGGGCGTTCTTCGATATACCGGGTCGGGCTGTTTGTCACGGTTCTGCCTCGCCCTAGCGTTATTCCGAATCCTGGTACTCGAGGATGTGCCGGCGCGTGATTTCAATCGGGTCGCCGCCACCATCTATGAATTTGTACCATTCGACAGTGCGGGTAACACCCTTCGTGAAATCCCAACGCGGATGCCAAGCGAGCCTTTCCTTCGCCTTGGCGCTGTCGAGCATCAGCAACGTCGCCTCGTGCGGCGCGTTGGGGTCCTGTTCGGCGCGGACCTTGCCCGAGCCCCAAACGGCCACCGCCGTATCCGCCAGCTCCTTGACCGGGCGGACGTTTTCTTCGTCGGGGCCGAAGTTCCAGGCGCCGGCGGCATTGTCGTCGCCTTCGACCTGGCGGAGCGCCAACGTCAGATAGCCCGACAGCGGCTCCAGTACATGCTGCCATGGCCGGGTCGCCGACGGATTGCGGACGATGATAGGTTCATCCGCGCGGAGGGCGCGAATGCAGTCCGGCACGATGCGGTCGGCGGACATGTCCCCGCCGCCGATGACGTTGCCCGCGCGCGTCGTCGCGGCGATCAGATCGGACCGTGCGCGGAAGAAGGATTCCTGATAGCCGGTGAAGACGAGCTCGACCGCGCCCTTGGACGCGGAATAGGGATCGGGCCCGCCGAGCACGTCGTCCTCGTGATAGCCCCGCTGCCATTCCATGTTGCGGTAGCACTTGTCCGACGTGATGAAGACCAGCGACCGGATCGACGGCGCAAGGCGAACAGCTTCCAGCAGATTGATTCCGCCGGTCACGTTGGTGTGGAAAGTCTCCAGCGGTTCCGCATAGCTGCGCCGAACCAGCGCCTGGGCTGCTAGGTGGATAACAATTTCCGGTGCCGCATGGTCCAGCAACCCCGTCATCGCATCGTAGTCGCGGACATCGATGAAATGCTGGTCGATCCGGTCCGCCAGGCGCAGTTGGGAAAAAAGCGGCGCGTCGGCTGCCGGCGGCAGGGCCAAACCGGTGACGTTGGCACCCAGGTCGGCCAGCCAAGTGCACAGCCAGCTGCCTTTGAAACCGGTCGAACCGGTGACCAGCACGCGCCGGCCGGCGAAGGCAGAGAAGTTTGTCACCAGCGCACCCAGGGGGCTTCGCCGGCGGCGTACAGCTCGTTCAGGAGATGAAAATCACGATAGGTGTCCATGCACTGCCAAAACCCGTCGTGTCGATACATCATCATTTCTCCGTCGGCGGCAAGACGACGCATGGGCTCTGTTTCGAGAACAACATCGTCTCGATTGCCCGCCAGATAGTCGAAGACACGCCGATTGCAGACGAAGAAGCCGCCGGAGATCCGCCCACCCGTCGCTTGTGGTTTCTCGTTGAACTCGACGACCGCTCCGTCGGGGGCATGCTCCATCTCGCCGAAACGGCCCGGCGGCCGGACGCCGCAGACTGTCATCGCCTTACCGTGCGACGCATGAAAATCCGTGAGATCTTTGAGGTCGACGTCGGCGACGCCGTCGCCATAGGTCAGCATGAAGGTTTCATCGTCGCCGATGTACTGTTGGATACGTTTGACCCGGGAACCGGTCAGCGCGTCTTCGCCGGTTTCCGCCAAGGTCACCCGCCAGTCGATGGCATGCTCCGCACCATGGAATGCGATCTCCCGGTCACGGGCAAAATCGATGGTGAAGTCGGCGACCCGGGATCGATAGTTCAGGAAGAAATCCTTAATCGCTCCGCTTTTGTAGCCTAGGCAGAGTATGAAATCCTTATGTCCCTGCGTGGCATAGCCCTGCATGATATGCCAGAGAATCGGATAGGGGCCGATGGGAATCATCGGTTTCGGCAGGTCGTCGGAGACACCGCGGATTCGGGTCCCTTTTCCACCGCATAGAATGGCAGTTTTCATGGCTGTACCGTATCGTTCGATTGGTTGATCGTCTCGTATTTCGGCGTGGCATCCAATCCGGCCGCACTCATGATCGCCGGGATATCGACCTTGGTAAAACAGTCGCCGAGGATTTTCTGCGTTTCCTTTTCGGTCGGCCAACAGGAGTCGTCTTCTACCTCGGCGAGGGCCAAGCGAATCTCCGCCGCCGTGCCGACCCGCCGGGACAGGCCGTCAGGCAGCTTGTCGTAGGCCAAACCGGTATCCCGGGTCACATTGATCGTCCGAGCGCCGGCGGAGGCCGATTCGAAACCTGAATTCGTGTCCGCATAAAGGACCGCGCTGGCACCTTCGTCAAGCAACTCGCGTATCGAACGTCCCGTGAACTCGATGTTTGCCGCCGGGCGATGGCGGGACTCGATAAACCGGCGAATGCCGGCACGGAAAACATCAGTCGTCAAGGGATGGAAATTGACCAGCAACACGAAGGCTTTTGATTGCGCGACCGCGGCCGCGGCCTTGTCGACCAGTTCCAGGCATTCTTGGTAACTGGGTCCGGTGGCGCATACAATACGGTGTTTGTCCGCCCCGCGCGCTTCAACAATTGGATCATGCAGGAATGCACCCTGGCGCAATAGGCCTCCAACGATCACTCGGTCGGCCGGGGCTCCGGCGTCCGTCAATCGGCGTCGGCCGTTGGGTCCGTGCGAGACGACGGAGTCCGGCCAGCCCCCCGGAAGAAGATCAGATCGCGACGGCAGCATATTCAGATAAAGCATCGACATCGGTGACTGGTGGCAGCCGACGGTCCTGCAATCCGGCAGCGCAGCTCGAAATCCGCGCCGCAGGCCTTTTTCCCATGTCTGGTTTTCATAGACGTGGAAAACGGCTTTCGGCCGGCAGCCCGCGGACGCCAGCCAAGGACCGACCCGTGACCAGAGAGTGGCCTCAACCGCCCGCCAGTCGAAGCGTTCCCGCGCCAATATCATAGAAGCGACAAGAGACACCCGATGCCCGCCGATCGTGAAGTCGGCCTTGGCCCGCGCGCCGGGTTTCAAGCATTTCAAGGCCGTCGTGACAATGTCCCGGTAGGTCAACCCATCGTCTGGAAGCACCGCCGGATCCGACGCCCGAACGACGGTCCCATAAATCTCACCGATTTCGGAGACTTCATCTAACGGTAGCGCGATATACCCGACCGTCAGCCCGCGAGCCCGAACCAACTGCGGCAAGTCACCCATCGAGTGGGCGAGCGAGCGGGATTGAGTGGATGGAAAATCACCAGCCTTCGTCCATGTGGCGAGAAGGACGTCGCAATTCCGAATCCTGTCCAGGGGTGCGGTGGCTCCGCGCCGGATCCGCCGTAGCAGAGCCAACCGCCTGCATCGGCGAATCGCAGCTAGGAAAAACCGAACGGCCCCGAGCGTCGTGGCGCAGACAGATTGGATCGTCTCGGTCAAGAAGCCGCCGCCCAACTGGCGAACGGGATGCCCCTGGGTGCGCGCGGCTTCGCGCAAAACGCGGGCCATATCGCGCCGCTCGACGAGAAAGACATGCCTTCCCGCTTCATTCAGGAGTTGCTTGAACAGGAGGAAACGACAGGTTTCGACGGTGAAGTCCGAGGAATAAGGCCCTCGTTCCGCGATGTTGCGGGTCGTCCACCAGTTGGCATCGAATATATCGAACCCTTCATCCAGGTTCACGAAGGCGTCCCGGTGGCGTGTGGAGATTTCCGTTAGGCGGGAACCGGCATCTCCCCATGCCGCCGTGTCTGGCAGTCGGTCTCGCAAGGTTCTGTAGAGATCGTAGTCGTCACCGAAATACCAAAAAACGGCGTCAGCCCCGAATTGAATCGACTCGGCTCCCCGTTCGGCCAAGAAATGGGCATGGGCGATGATGACGTCGTTATTTATGAGCCTGTCCCTTTTGCTACGATGATCGGGTCGCCGGCTTGGTCCAACCCATCAATGGCGGCCATTCCCATTGCCAGGATCGCTTCTTCCGTGCTGCCGCCGATGTGGGGTGTCGCTATGAAATTCGCGAGGCCGATCAGGGAATTGTTTTCCGGCGGTTCGGCGGCAAACACGTCGAACGCGCCCGCGGCCAAGCGACCGGCCGTCAACTCGGCAGCGAGCGCCGCTTCATCGACCAGATGTCCGCGTGCCGTGTTGATCAGGATTGCATCGTCACGCAGGCGGGCCAGCCTTTTGGCGTCCAGGATCCCCCGTGTCGTTCCGTCGAGCGGCAGATGAATGGAGACGATGTCGCTTTCCACAAGCAGTGGGTCGAGGCCCGTCATCTCAACCCCGACGCGGGCGCAGAAATCTGGGTCCATGCGGATGTCGTGAGCCAGGATGCGGCAATCGAACGCACGCAGCAACGTCGCGAGGTCCTTCCCTACATGGCCCAACCCGATGATGCCGACGGTTCGACCCGAAAGTTGGCGACCCTTGACCTGTCGCCAATCGCCGGCGTCGACGAGCGCTTTGGATTCCGGCACGCGGCGGATCAGCGACAGCGCAAACCCCAGGGCCAATTCGGCGACGGCGCGGCGGTTGACGCCGGCGGTCCAGCCTAGTCTTACTCCGCGTTCGCGCATCGCTTCCAGATCGATCATATCCAGCCCGACGCCATACTTGCCGATCACCCGTAGCTCCGGCAACGCATCGAAAACCTCGGCGTCCAGCGGTTCGAGCGCGGTGATCGCTTTTTCATGGCCTCGGAGAAACTCGATCAGATCGGCGCCGCGCAGGCTTCCGCCCGCATCGTTGAACGTCGTGTTCGGATAGCGGGCCGTCAATGCCTTACGTAACTCCGGATGTTTGGAGAACGAACGCGACGTCACGGCGACTGGTGTCATGTCAACACGCATCGGTTTCCTTCCCGAATGCGGCGTCCAGTAATCCGGAGTTTCCGGCACTGACCGTGATCGGCGTTTCGAGGTCTGCGCCGTGCCACCGAACGGCGCCGCCGGCGGCGATTACCAGCGCGGCCCCCGCGGCGACATCCCACGACCGGATGGCGTCCTCGCGATAGGCATCGGCCCTGCCGCAGGCAACATAGGCAAGTGACAGGGCGGCGCTGCCGAGATAACGAACTTTCATGAAGCGGCTCGCACGTTCTCTAAAATCGCGCAGCCCTCGGTCTGAAAAATCCCCGGCGGGCGGCATGCCGGTCATCAGGATGGCCTGATCGGGCTGTTTGCGATCAGACACGGTGAATGGCCGGCCGTTCAATTCCGACGGACCGCCGACGACCCCAGTGAACATTTCATCACGGTTAAAGTCGTAGATCACGCCGAGCACCGGATCGGGTCCTTTTAACAAGGCGATGGAGACACAGCAGATCGGGAGCCCCCGATTAAAATTGGCACTTCCGTCCAAGGGGTCGATGATCCATACGTCGTCACCAGTGTCTGGCCCGCCCCTGCCAGCCTCTTCCGATAGAACGGAAATTTCGGTTCCGGCCAATGCCTCCAGAATGATTTTCTCCGCGATGCGATCCGCCACAATCTTCAGGTCATGGGCTGATGCGCTTTCGATTGTGCGAAGCTGATCGCGCTTATCCATTAGGGCCACGCCGGCGGCGCGGGCTGCCCCCTCGGCGACGGCGGCGAGGGCTGTCAGGTCCAAGGCGCTCACTGCGGTTTCCGGCGCAGACGGAGAAACCAGTTATCCCGGCCGAGCAGACGTCCCATAGGGCAGATCTGATATGCCAGGTCCGACCAGGCCGGGTTCCAGGGATAATCGGCAAACCGAACCACTTCGGCCGGGGATGACGAATTCGGTTCTTCCGCGCCTACGGGAATTTTTTCGGCCCGATTGACGGTGAAGAAATGGCCGCCCGGCGCAACGACACGGTCGATTAGGGCGAAGTAGGCTGCGATCTGGGGTGGCGTCATTTCTTGGAACGAATGGGTGTTCACCGTCAGGTCGCAGGCATGGTCCGGGATCAGGTCAATCTGAGCCGGAGTCAGGAAGACCAGATCGGCGCCGGTGAAATCGGTCGACGCGGCCTCGTGCGGTAGGACGAAGTTTAGGTCCGGGTATAGCTGGCTCAGATGTACAATGGAGGCCGTCAGGGTGCGGGGCAGGTCGACGATAAAGCAGGGCCCCCGGCGATGGCGCAGAAGCAACGCGGACAGGTTGCCGTTACCGGCCCCGATCTCAAGGAAGCGGACACCCCCTTCGAGAACGCCGAAGTGGTTGAGCAGGTTCATATAGTAATAAGACAGCAGCACATAGTCGTTGGTCGGGATGCCGTTGCTGAGGGCGCGGTAATCGCGGTCCACCGCCTCGTGATTGACGAATGCACCGGCGCGCGCGGCCACGTCTTTGAAGTCGACATGCAGAGGGCTGGGTACGGGGTCGACGGCCGGATGCGCGCTCATTACCGCATCAAAGGCTAGGTCCGCCGGGACCGGAACCATTTCGAACGCCAACCCGCTTTTCGCGATCAACCGGTGGAGCAGCGTGTCCCAAATAATCGCGGTGTTGGTCCGCGGGGAGGAAATCCACCAGCCGAGTTTCTGGAATATGTTCCGCGTCCGGCGCGGCGTGTAGACTCCGCTCTCGCCGGCAACCCCCAGCCCGGTATCGAAATCGAAGGTGATTTTTTCGTGGTGGTGCCGCCAGTAGTCGGACAGGCTCTCATCTGGGATATTCGTAAATTCCGGAGATCCGACGAAGGCGCGAATGGATGCAATTGGAAACGGCGCTATGGATTTACCGTGGTTAGACATTCAAGTATCTCCCAGTCGTCCGGTCGCTTCGCAGACAAATCTCCGCGCGCGTTCTGTCGGCCTCCGTGTCGACGCCGATGGTTTCCGTATCCGTCTTGACCGCATAGATCGGCAATCCGTGTTCGATGACCCGCATCATGTCGCAGGATTCGATCTTCTCGAGCGGTGTCGGCGCCAGCTGGCTGTATTTCTCGAGAAATCCGGCTTGGAAGGCGATGATTCCCGTTTGCTGATATACGGGAACGTCGTTTGCGCGTGCCGTCGATGGGATCGCCGCGCGTGACATGTACAGAATCCGGTCGTTCGGCGCCGCGACGGCCTTCACGGTGTTCGGGTCGGCGTGATCTTCTGAATTATACAGCCGGCTTATCAAGTTGATCACCGGCGCGCGGGTCTGCTCGAACACGGCGACCATTTGCGATAGCATGTCCGGCGTCACCATGATCTCGTCACCTTGTAGCATGAGGACGAGGTCTTCGCCGGTCAGGTTCAGCTCCAAATTCTGGATCGCTTCCTCCGTCCGGTCAGTGCAGCGTTCATGAGTGTCAGCGGTCATCACCGCCTCGCCGTCGATCGCGGTTACGGCATCGAAAATTTCCTTGTCGCAGGTTGCGACGACGACACGGTCAATGTCTGAACACAACTGGGCGCGCCGGTAGACGTGTTCGATCAGCGGCATTCCCAGAAGCGGCACAAGCGGTTTGCCGGGGAACCGGCTCGACGCCATGCGCGCCGGTATGATGCAAATGCGGGCCAATCTATTATTCCTTTGCTGTTGCGATCGCCGACGTTGCTGCGTCGACGGCGCCGGACAGGAAGATCATGTCCACGCCATAGGCGATCAGGCAATGGCCCGCCGCCAGTCGTTTGCGCAATTCGCCGGCGTCGGGTGTGACCACATGAATGCCGCCCGGTAGCGGCCCCGAGGCGACGGCGGCATCGATCTTGTCCATGGCGTCTTTGACATCGGCGTCGTCAAAAACCCCTGGTTTGCCGAACGAGGCCGATAGGTCATACGGCCCGATGAAAAAGGCATCCAGGCCGGGCACCGCCATGATGGCGTCCAGGTTGGCGACCCCGTCCTTGTGTTCGATTTGAGCGATGATCAATGGGCCTTCTTCGTCCATCCAGGTCTTGTAGGCGGCGAAGTCTCGCCCGTAACCCTGGGCCCGATGCAGGCCGACGCCGCGCGCGCCCTTCGGTGGATAATACGCTGCCGCGACGGCGGCTTTGGCATCCTTCGGCGAACAGACCATCGGGGCGATGATGCCGCGCGCACCCGAGTCCAAAGCCTGCTTGATCAACAGCGGATCGTTGCTGCCGACGCGAACCAGGGGCGTGACCCCGACCAGATCGATGACTCGGATCAAATTGGCCATCTCCTTTGGCCCGATGGCGGTGTGTTCCATATCGATGGCCAGCCAGTCGAAGCCGGACCGAGCCATGATTTCGCAGGTCTCTTCCGAGGCGAGGCTGATCCAGGACCCGATTGCGGGTACTCGAGCCGAGAGTTTCTGTTTGAGGGAGTCTGACATGTCCGGTCGCCTCAGCGGGTTGTTACCAGGATGCGGATGTGGGAGCTCAGCCGGTTGTCGGCGAGAAAGGATTGAAAAGCCGCGCGGGCGGCCTCATCGGCGTCCATCACTAGCCGACGAACAAAGGGACTGATTTCGATCTCCGGGGATTCCGCCAGGATGTTGCGGACAATGTCGACGTCCAATTTTCCGGGGGTCGTGATCTCGAGACAGGTCAGGCCAGCCCGATCGATGAGCCGGCGGTAACCGTCGACCGACAACAGGTTGATGTGGTGTGGCGGATAGACGGATTTGGAGCGGCTCCAGAGCGTTTGAATGTCGAACCCGTCCGCTGTCAGCGTCGTCAACAGCGCGACCCCGCCGTCAGCCAACAGGCGACCGACCCCCGTCATGAATTCCAAAGGGGAAGGCACATGCTCCAGCACCTCGAATGCGGTCACCAAATCGGCCCGTGGCGTGTCGTCAGGTAGACTCTCGGCCGTCGCCTCGGTGATCTCGAACCCTTTGTTGCGACACAGTGCCGCGAGGCTCGGTGCCGGTTCCACGCCGCGGACGGAGGCGAAACGTTCGGTGGCTGCGACCTCTTCCAGCAACGTTCCATAGCCTGGTCCGATATCGCAGAACCGGGCTGCGGGATCTGCTGGCAGGTGGTGTTCCGCTAGAGAGGCGATGTCGTGGGCCCGGGGCTTGAACAATTTCTCGCGGCGTGCCTCCGCCGTTTGCCGGTAGAACTCGGTGCCCCAAAATTTCACCGATTCGGCATCACGGTAGAACCGTGCCAACGTCGCCGCGTCAGGCCGGGGAGATTGATACAGGCTGCGGCAGTCCGTGCATTCGCGATACTCGAACCCGTCTTTGCGGAACCGGCGGTCGACCGCCCCGCTGCCACACGCCGGGCAATCACACTCCAGAAAATTGGTGTGGTCGGCGAAAAAGGCTTCGTTGTCCAGACGGACCAGTTCCAGATATTGGTTGAACAGGTCCTGCGGGCGGATATCCTGCTCTTTCACGACGCGTCTCCGGCGGTGGTCGGGAGCCCCCATTTTGCCGCCCATCGCGGGTCGGCGCCGTAGATGCGGAAGACCAACTGCATTGTCTTCAAGGCGTCGTCTGACGAGCCTTCGGTGATCGGCCGTTCGCTGACGATAGCATCCGCGAAATCGGCGATTTCGTCGGCCCAGGACGGATCATGATTATACCGTGTGACGTCTTCTTTCGGATCGCCTTGGTCATCGTCATCGGCATGAACCACCGTCAAGGTTTCCGCCCCGTAGCTTTTTGATCCCGAGAGAATGCCGCTCAGGATCAGCGCACCCTTTTCCAAGGTGATATCCAAAGAGAATCGATGGCGCCATTGCGTTGCGCTGGAATGCAACATGCCGACGACGCCATCCGCCGTCCGCATCAGGGCATAGGCGTTGTCCTCCACATTGTGTTTCCAGTAAGCGTTGGAGACAAAACTGTGGATGTCGGTGAACTCACCGGCAAACAGCCGCATGAGATCGACCATATGAATGCCCTGGTCCAGTAGAATGCCGCCGCCGGCGATCGACCGTTCGGTGCGCCAATGGGAAATGTCGGTGTAGCTGATGAATTTGGACTTTCCGTATAGCCCGCGCAGGTTGATGATCCGGCCCAGTTCGCCGCTTTGTGCGATCTCCAGGGCGACACGGACGGAATCATGATAGCGATGATTGAATCCGTATTTCAGCTTCAAGTGCGGATGTCGGCGTTCGGCCGTGATGACACGTTCGATATCCTTGACGTTGCGTCCAGGCGGCTTTTCGCAAAACACATGTACGCCTTTTTCCAGTCCGGATATGGTGACCTCCGGATTGATATCGTTGGTCATGCAGACGAACAATGCATCGAAATCCTGCCGCAGGAGGGCGTCGGGTCCATTAAAATAAAGGACTCCGTCGTCGAGGCGTCCCTTGCCGTCGAATATACGATCGCATACCGCGACGGTTTCCAGCATGGGGTGGGCGTCGATGAATTCGCGGCGACGTTTGCCAACGACGCCATAGCCGGCAATCGCGACGCGGAGCGGGGCGGTGGTGGTCATAACGAAGGATGGCTCCGGTGTTGCATGGGGCGGCAGGCGGTCAGGCGTCGTTGTCCATAATTAGATCCCAGGCCAATGGCGTGCCCCGGGCGATCCGTCGAGAGGCCCGCCGGCCGAGGATGCGGTTCATGTGCCTGGGTGCCAAACCGTGGCCAGGGCGGATGGATCGAACGTTGGCGCGGGTCAGTTCGGCACCGGCGGGAATGTCGGTCACGGCATATAGCGAACGGCGGAATATTTTGCTCGGCTCTGCCGCATCCTGTCGGCCGATCTGTGTCGTACCCAGCGCTGCCCAAGCGTTGCGGCAATCGGAGACAAGCGTTTCCAGTTCCTGAGGCTCCAAAGAGAAGGCGCTATCGACGCCGCCTTCACTTCGGGAAAGACAGACATGTTTTTCGACGATCGCGGCACCCAGGCTGACGGCGGCGACAGCAACAGCCGTGCCCGGGGTGTGATCGGACAGGCCGATGACCGTATTGTACCGGGTGGCCAATGCGGGGATCGTACGAATGTTAGACGCTTCGATCGGAGCGGGGTAGGCGCTCACGCAATGTAAAAGCGCGTAGCCCGCGTCGCCGTCGCCGTCGGCGTCCAGGGCGGCCTGTAGGTCGTCGATTTCCTCTGCTGTGATCATGCCGGTGGACACGATCAGCGGTTTGCCCGTGGCGGCGGCCTTCCGGATCAACGGTAAGTCCATGGCCTCGAACGAGGCGATCTTGTAGGCGGGGCACCCGAGGTCTTCCAGGAAATCCACGGCAGTTTCATCGAACGGCGAGGAAAATACCGTGATGCCGCGTTCCCGCCCGCGGCGGAACAGGTCTGCGTGCCATTCCCAGGGGGTGTGGGCTTCTTGATAAAGATCGTAGAGGGTCCGCCCATCCCACAGGCCGCCTTCGACCGTGAAGCCGGGCCCGTCATGGTCGATGGTGATGGTGTCGGCGGTGTATGTCTGCAATTTGACGGCGTCGGCGCCTCGGTCAGCGGCGGTATCTATGAGCGCCAGGGCGCGTTCCTTATCGCCATTGTGATTGCCGGACATTTCCGAGATTATGTAAGGCGGCTGGTCGGCGCCGATGCTGCGACCATCAATGACGATGTTCGCGACGTTACGTCTGCTGGTCATTCGGTCGGTCAATGCAAGGCACCCCTCTCCGGTCCGGGCAGATTGACGAAGGTCTCGCCGGCACGTTGGTATCCGCAGTTCTCGAATATCCGCAGAGACGTGGCATGGTCTTCACGGATGGCGGCATGAAGTCGGGCATCTGGCTCCAGGCGGCGCAGCGCCCGCAGGGCGGCCTGCCCCGTGCCGATGCCTTGGTGATCGCGGCCGACAAGGATTGAAACCTCAAGATCGACAGCCCCCCCCTGATCGGGGCCCCCGCTGCCTTTTTCCTCGCCATAGGGGTCCAGCCGAACGAATCCGGCTGGCTCGCCATCACATTCGATAATTTCGAAAATGCCTTCGGGCTGGTTCAGCCGCGCACCCATCCAGGCCTCGTGCCCTTCCGGCGTAGGGGGTTGCGTGTTGCGGCTGAAATCCCGGGCGCCCGGTTCCGTTTGCCAGTCGAAAACCCGTTTGGTGTCCGCCGCCGTCACCGGCCGCAAAGTGATGTTGGCTGATTCCGCCGGTTCCGGTTGTACGGCCAGACCGGCCCGCCGCGCACCCAGGCCATCGCATAACAGCGCGGCTTTGTCCGACATCTCCCGGCGCACTGTCGCCGAGCCCGCAAGTCGGGTCAGAGCTTTGGAGATATCCGCCGACGTTGATTCGGGGGACAGCGTCGTGGCCGCGCCGGTCGATGCCAGATTGCTCAGGTTGGCGTTTTGATTCTCGGCACAAGGGATGGCCACTGTCGGCACGCCCAAACAACAACGTTCCCAGGTCGTTCCACCACCGGCGCCGAGGGCAATGTCGGCGGCGGCCATTAGGTCGGCCAAGTTCGATGGATTGATATGAACGCGGACGTTTGATTTTCCCTCCGCGATGCAGGCTTGAACCTCGGCCAGATGCCGGGCTTGAGGGCCAAGCACGACATCGACCGTGACGTTTTCCAAGTCGGCGGCCGCGATTCCTTCCAAAGCGCGTGAGGTCATGTTCGACGGATCCGACAACCCGAAAGAGACGAAGAGTCGGTGGACATCAGTGTTGCGGCGACGGCGTGCCAGACTGGCTTGTCGGCGGCGTGCGAAAGCCGGACGGAGGAGCGCATAGGCGGGGCCCAGCAGCACCCGGCAGGACGGCGGCACCAATCCAGCGTAATCCGCCGCTGTACGACCATAGGATGGATCGAGCAGGAAGTCGCAGTCGTGGGGCCGGTCAACAAGGTCATCGATGACCATAATTCGCGACGCCCAGTCGCGTAGCTCCCGCTCGTAGGCTGCATCCAGGCCATAATGGTCGATGATCGCGAGACGACAGGAACCGCCCGCCCGTTCGATCAAAGTTTCCGGGTGTCTGGCGCGTTCGGTGGGCAGGGGAATGCGGCGACAGATTGCCGCCTTTTCCATCCCATCCGCCGGAATGCCGCCCTCGGTCATGGCGAGGGAGAGGTCCCATCCCAGATCGGAGAGCTCGGCTGCAAGCGACAGGCAACGAATAACGTGACCGCCGCCGATCGCGGGGTCGGCATCTGCACGAATGACGGCGTTCGGCCGAACGCTCATCGATCCCCCGCGGCATTGGGGGTGGACATTTCGACCAGCGGCCTGATCAGGCCGGCTTGCATCAGTGTCCGGGCGATCGTCCGCAACGTTTCCACATCGCCGCCGGACCGTTCGGCGATATCCGTGAGGCTGTGGTCGCCATCCGCCAGGTTCAGCAACCACATCATCTGGCCGCGCTGAGAGCGTTCCGTATCGGCATCTGTGTTTCGCCGTAGATTCTGGCGGTGATAGAGATCGTATTTGGACAGCATCGGTTCGCCGTGGGGGTTTGTCCGAACGTATGTTTCCGCTGCTGCTTGCTCTAGACCATCGACTATCCGGCTAACCCGGTCCAGGCTCTGGCCCAACACGTCCGGGCTAAGGCGATCGGCCGTATCACCCGACGTATGATAATAGGGCCATTCCCCCGGATAGGTGCGCGACAGCATGCCGACTGGCAGATCGAACCCCGGTGAACAGAATTGTCGTTCGTCGCTCCCGGAATTCGGAAAGAAGTCATTCACCGAATCCTGTGTGCCAAGGACGCGTGCGGCGATCCTGTCGATCTGGGAATCGCCGCGTCGCGACCGTTTGTAGGTAAAGGTCCCTTCATCGCCGACGCAACTCAGGACGAGACCCGCGTGGATGCGGCGGACGGCACCGGTCTCGTTGTTGTTCAGCCAGCAAAGCGATCCGATGGTTTCGGGCGTGAACAGAAAGCGATAGGTGTAGAACCGCTCGCTTCGTGCCGCCAGCAGGCGATAGAGCGTAGCAGCGGTTACCACACCCGACAGATTGTCGTTGGCCATGGACGGATGACATATATAAGTCGAGATCAGGATTTCCCGTTCGCTTTTTCCAGGCAAAACGGCCTCGCCGTAGACCAGCGCGCCGTCGAAATGCTCACTTTCAATGCGGACCTTGTAGCGGCCCGGGGTGAGGGACTGTTTCTCCCGGTCGCTCATGCAAAACCCCCAATGGGGGTGGTAGTAGCTGGTGACGTAAGGGATCAGGTCCGGCTGGTCCGGTAGGCTGTATATGTGCGGCAGCAGATCTTCGAGCGACATATCCGCGTCGACCGCAACCGAGCCGTTCACCAAATGCAGGTTGTTGTCGGCGAACCGGGCGTGGACCTGCCCATCGGGCCCGGTGATTTCGGCCCCGTGGGGGGCCCATTCTCGCGGTACGGTCCAACCGTATACGTCGCGGCCCGACGGGACCTCGACCACATCCAGCTCGACATGTTCTCTTAATACGGCCAGGGTTTCTCGTGTGCCCGGTCCCGCGAGGCTGCGGCAGATCGGAAACAGCCGCCGCAACAGCGCATGCATCTCGGGCCCCAGCTCGCTTGCCGTCTTATCGTGGTTGGTCATTGAACTCTAGCCGTGATCGTCGTTACGTCCGGGTGCCGCTTCGGCTTTGGGTCGGTTTTTTTTCCTCCTGAGCCTCGCGGACTTTCATTCGCAGCCAGGATCGCAATATCTTGCCCGATCCGGTGCGGGGTATGTCGTCGACCTGTCGAAACCCCGCCGGCAGGTGGCTTTTGGGCAACAGAGAGCGGATCTGCAGCATCACGCCGCGGGGGTCCACGGTTTGTCCGTCTTTAGAAAGATAGAATACGAACGGCACGCTGCCATGGGTCGCATCGGGAAGGCCTGCAACGGCGACGTCTTCGAACGCGCCGGTTTTCATCAGAGCCTCGGCGATGGGCAGGGCGCTGACCTTTTGCCCGCCGTACTTGAAGACGTCGTCCTTGCGCCCCTTGAGGCGCAAAAAACCGTCCTCGTCGATCTGGCCCAGGTCCCCGGTATGGAACCTTCCGACCCGCAGGCATTCGTCAGTGGTTTCCGGGTCGTTGTGATATCCGGGAAAGACGAAATCACCGCGCACCGTGACTTCACCCAACTCATGAGATGGAACAGGTTCACCTGATTCCTCGTCCAAGATCTCGATGGTCAATCCCTCGATAGGTAGCCCCACGGCGCCACTGCCACGGTCCAAATCGCGCGGCGGCAGGATGCAAAACCGCCCCGCCAGCTCGGTCATGCCGTAGACCGTGAACAGGTCGACCCCGGGCAGCGCTCGGCGGACCATCTCGATCACGTCGACCCCCAGGTGGTCGCCGGAGGACATCAATGCCCGCAAATCGGGGAACGGTGTTTTCTGGCCGACCTCTCCGATCCAGCGGACTTGCAGGGGTGATCCGCCGAACCAAGTCGCTTGGCAATCCCGTAGCCGCGCAGCTAGATCGCCCTTGAACAAGCGTTGCTCCGTGGCGACGAACTCAGTGCCCGCCAACAGACATACGAGAAAATGGGAAAACGCGCTGATGAACAAAAACGGCGTCGCCATGACCAACCGGTCCCGCGGGGTCAGCCCCAGAACGTCCAGGGTCGACCAGGCGTTGCCCAGGAGGGCCGCATGGGTTTCGGTCACGCCTTTCGGCGCTCCGGTCGAACCGCTGGTAAACAGGATTGCGGCGGTCGCGCCGGGGTTTATTTTCTCGATCACAAGATCGGCGCCCGTCGCCTCCGACGGTTCGCCGGAGGTTGTCGGCAGACCGGTCTCGAAAAGGTCTTGCCTGTTCCCCGTGACGATAGTGACCGGGGCTGTTTTGGCGATGACTGTCGCGGCACGTTCGGCGTTCATCGCAATGTCGAAGGGAACGGCGATCGCGCCGGCCGCCCAGGTGGCGATAAGGTCGATCCAGAATCGGACCCCGCGCCCATTGCAGACTAGGATACGGTCGCCGGGCCGGATGCCGGCATCGACGAATTGACGCCGCCGTGCCTCGGCGATGGCAAGACACCGGCTGCCGGAGAATATCTCGTCGCCGTCGCGCATGACCGGTCGCTCTGGCGCTTCGCTGATGGTCTGCCGAATCGCCGTGGCCAGACATTGCCGCTCCCGGGTCATTTGGTCAGGCAATCTTTCACGTAAGTTGCCATGGAATTGTAGGTGTCGAACCTTTCGATGGTGACGTCGCCGTCTTCGATCGAGATATCGAACGTCTCTTCCAGGAACATCAGCAACGTCACCAAATCGGCCGAGTCCAGCAGGCCGGATGAGAAAAGGGGGGCGTCGTCACCCTTGGTTTCGGACTCCGGAAGGTAAAATGTTTCTTCGACGAAGGGCCGAATTTGTTCAATGATTTGCGCTGGTTCGGTCATTTCGTATCCCGGTTAAACGAAAAAAGATGGAGAAAAGATCGGTCGACAAGGACCTGCCGGCTAAACAGGCCGACCGTGTCAGTTGGTTCTATAGGGCCGTTCGCCCGGCGGCTCGTCGCACCAGATATAAAGATCCTTGGACATTAATTGGCCTACCTGATCGAAGAAGTCGGCAATCGAGTAGCTATAGACTCCGCCCCGGCCCAGGTTCGCGTGACCAATGGTCATGCGGTCCGCCAGCGCGGCGAAGATCTTGCGGTTATGATCCCGTGTCATCCCGGTATTCCGGTAGTAGACGGGGAAATAGAACTGTTCAACCGTCGAATGTCCGTTCCGCAGGACGGGCATCAGAAATTCCTTGCTGAACCGATAGGGTGCGCCGCAAACGACTTCCAGAAGGTGCACGGTCGAACAGGCCAGCCGAGGATGGAGGCCGATGCTCACGCTGCGCGCGCCCATGCGGACCAAGCGCCATTCGACACAATCGAACCCGAAGGCATGGCGCGGCACGTCGCGGGTCAGTTCCTCTGCTCGCGGCCCGATCGCTGCGTAGGACTGGATCGGGTGAAAACTCCGATGGGCGTCGGGTCGCAGGCGCAGGGCCTCCGATAGGGCGCCACGGCGAAAGCTCTTGGTTGTAGCGGGATCGAATGTTTCGCCGGTATCGATCAGATTAAGCGTGCTGGTCGGAACGACGATCGTGCCGTCCGGCCCCAAGACGTGTTGCAAGCTCTCAAGATGCGCCATGACGAGATCACTGCCGCGGGCGCCTTCCAGGCCGCGCACGCCCATTATGTCGGACGTGACGTAAACAGTTTCTCCCGTCGCCAATCCGGCCGAGCGATAAGCATCGGCGATGTCGGTGCGTTTGTAGGTTCCGGTCATCCGAGGCCAGGCTCCAGGATATCGTCGATCGCGGCTGTCAGTCGTGCCGCCACCGTGCCGGATGCGTCGCCGTTATAGAAACGTGCGCGAAAGGCCGACGCTTGCTCCGGCGACATCAAACTTCCTCCCTCGAGGACCGTGGCCACGGCGTTGCGTAACCCATCGAAATCATAGGTGTAGACGGGATATCCGTCATAATCGCATAGCAGACTTTGGTAGGTATTGCCGGTGACGGTCTGCTCGTGGAAGATGACCGGCACACCTTTGGCGAGGGCTTCGTCACCCAGCGATGTATATCGGGCGACGATTAGATCTGCGCGGTTCACCAAGTCGTAGCTGTGGCGCCAGATATTGTATTTTCGGTCGACATCCACGTTGGCCAGGTCGGCGATGCGTGCCGTCTGGGGCTCAAAATATGCGATGTCCATCCAGGCGGAGTCTTTCCCGCGTATGACGAAATCGTGCTCGGGGAACATTTCGGCAAGACAGATCACTTGATCCAGGAACAGGGCATTGTTTTCCCAGCTGTTGACTTCGAGGGTGTCGGGCCCCGCCTCGCCACTCCAAGAGCCGGCGTCCAGGACCAGAACAGTGCGTCGGCCCAGGCTATTCGGGAGGCCACCCTCCTCGCGCGGGTCGATCCAGTCCGATCGGATCGGTCCGATGGCATGGTGGGCGCGGACCTGCACGTTGCGGCGTCGTGCCAGGGTGCTGGCTGAGGCTGCACCGAAAACGAAGTAGCGATCCATCACGAAGGCATGAATGGGTGAAAACAGCGAATTGAATCGTTCCTGGACGGCGACGCAGATGATGCCCTGGTTCTGCGCCGCGATCACGAGCTCGGTGGGACACAGGATGTCATAGGCCACGATGGCCAGCCGGGCGTTCGTCAGTTTGGCCAGGGCGTGACGAAAGCGGTCGACCAACACTACTCTCTTGAAGGCGAGCTGCAGAAACAACAGGTTGCGCGGCCCCGGAAAGAACAAGCCGGCCCGCAGCAATCGCGCCGTCGTCCGGAACAGGTTCGCCGGAATGCCGGATCCCGCGCCGTTGAGGAACTGGAAAGATTCGAAGCTGCTGTCCGTGTGTTCGATAAATAGCAGGTTGTTCGGATTGAGAGGGTGGTCAGCCTCCGGTCGGTAGTAGTAGTCGATGTCGAACAGGTTGCCGTACCGTGGTCCCCAGTGGGTGAACATCACGGCGCGCGCGTCCAGATCGCCGAGGGTCCTGTCGAAACCCGCGACGCGGTCGGTCGGAATTGCCGGTTGTCCGGCTTCTGTTCCGCACTCTCGCCGAGCCCCGTCGCCTGCGCGGGCGGACAATAGCCGCCGGACAATCTTCGTGGGCAGTTCAACGATGGCGCTCAGGATGCCGACGGCCACGACGGGGCCGCGCGCGGCGACCTTGGCATCAGCGCCGGCGCCGCACAACAGGGCCAGACTGACCTCCGCCGTCGGTTCGGGAAGCAGGCGTACGTCCGCGTCTTCCCGTAGATGATCGGCGACCGAGACCATGCGGGCAAAAGCCCGAAGCTGATCGCGCAAGGACTTGAACAGGGCGGTTCGGAATCTGTCCCTGGATTCCGTGTCGTCGCCGATCAAGGGGGCGAGAACGACCTGGAGGCGCTGCGCGAACGCCTGGTCGAGGATGCCGTTCACCATGTCGGCGAGGACGAAATGGAACGCGCGACAATCGAAGCCCGGCGTGACATGACGGGAGGCGACGTAATCGCCACGTAGCCAAACGCCCAAGCCCTCGGTCGGGGCGACGCCTCGCCGCTCGTCCAGCACCAACACAGTCCATCCGGCCAGCCGCCAAGGCGCGGAAAAGAGATAGGAGAACCCGCTCCGCCTCTCGACCAGCAAGTATCGTTTCGCTCTCCGCGTGCCGGCTTGGCGTGCCGTAGGATCGGTCATGCTTCGCGCGATATCCGTTTCTGCGGGACGTGATCGTTGAGTGCGCGCAACGCCGGATTGGCCCCGATCAAGTCAAGGACATCGCCCAGCGAAAACGCGGGATGCTCCGGGTACAGTGCCGCCAGAACCCGGATGATCAGTTCCAGGTCTTCGGCCGTGTCCAGGGTCAGGCGCAGCGCCGGGTCCGTTTCCGCCGCCGGCGCCGTGACATTGTGCAGGTGGAATCGGCCGGGCCGCCGGTAAATGAATGGCGTGACGTGTTCGATCTCGTTCGCGTCGGCGGCTTCCGTCCCGGCTTGCTCCAGCGCCTCCTGGGTAAAGACTTCCACATCCATGCCGATGGGATAGGTGCGCTGTTGAGTGTTTGAGGTGTAGTCGGCGCCCGAAACGCGGTGGGCTTCGATGACGCGGTCGACGATTTGCGGGTCGATCAACGGGCAGTCGCCAGTGATCCGGACAACGGTCGTCGCGTTTTCTTGTCGCGCGGCGCCGACATAGCGCGACAAGACGTTGTGTTCGTCGCCCCGAAAGCATGGCAGGCGAAGCGATCGCGCGAGATCTGCCACAGGATCGTCCGTCGCGTTGACCGTTGTCGCGATGACGATGTGGTCCAGGGTCGTCGCCCGTGTCAGGCGCTCGGCCAGGATCGACAGCATCGGTTTGCCGCAGGCTTCCTTCAGAACCTTTCCGGGCAGGCGGGTCGAGGTCATGCGGGCCTGGACGATTGCTTGCGTGCTCATACCGTTGTTGGCCGTTGTTGGAATCGTCAACTCGCTTTTGCCGTTGAGCAAGGCTTTACGTTGCCACGCGGGATAATGTCGCCTGTAGCGCCGTTCTTTGAAACCCGGTCGTTGTGCGGACCGGAGCGCGGGATTTCCTGGAGTTCCCTGTTCATGGAACCAGTTCGGATCATCCGTTCGTCGAGGATCACTTTGCCGTGGCGGTCACTCGGCGTGCGTGGGGTACAGCTTGCTCACGACCTTGCGCTCAATCGGGCGCAAGGAATGTAGAAGAGCCGGATCAGGCAGCGAGGCGAATTCCGTTTGCGGATTGTGCAATATGTTGTTGCCCGGCGTGAATTCGAATTTCAGCCAATGGCGGGGGCTGTCCGCAACGGCGTAAAATTGGTGGTACGCCGCCGCGTCGAACAGCACCACCGTGCCTTTCGGTCCCGTGCAGTTGACGACCTTATAGCTGGATTGGGCGACGTATTCGTCCGACAGGGCGGCGTCTTCCGTTGATATGTAGGTGTTGTGCGTCTTGTGCGTGCCGGCCAGAATTTTCATGTGGCTGCAGTCGTCGGTGACGTCGGACATCAGAATCGCAAACTGCACCAGGTTCGGCGTGTCGATATGCCAAGGCACGGCGAGATGGTATTTGTTGTTGTCGGAGATGTAGTCCCGCGTCGACGGTTGCGAAAAGGGCGGACGTGCAATGGTGAACGAAGGGTAGAGCCGGGCAATCGGCAGGCGGCCGAGGTATTTGGCGAGAATGCCGACCAGTCCGGGGTCCAGCCAGATGTCCAGCAGATTCTGGGTGATCGGCGGGCCGATGATCTTTTTCTGGTAGGGATGATCCTGGATGTCGTCGCGCTTGAGCGCGTCCCATTCCGCGACCATTTCGTCGCACAGGTCCGGGTTTATGTAGCTGGGAATGAAGGCGACGCCGTCACGCTTCAGGTCCTTGTACGCCTGATCGAAAGGTGGCGTTTCGACGGCCTCAATCAACTCCTGCGGACAGGGCTCGCCTTTCAATAGGGCGTTCGGCAGGGGCAGGACCTGCCCGTATTCCAGTCGACGCATCAGCCGTTGCGGACGCAGCAGGTTCTTCAACAAGGCCGACCCGAGGCCGACCCTACCCTTGAAATTGCCGTAAAACGTCGGCCCATCCGCAGGAACCAAGCCCGTGGTACGAAGAACCAAACGTTTGCTTTCGTGCATCATGATCGAAATCCGTCGTGAAGGTTGCGCAAGTTCATTTACGATGGGGCGATTTCAGTCGTCATTGATCTAGATTAATGGCGCGGAAACGCGATTGTGCCGGAACGGAGGGACATCGTCCGCAAGTTCAAAGAATTTGATCCGCGTTTCTTCTCAAGAACGCGGGGCTTGGCTGGACGCAATGTTTCCAGACCTCCGGCGGCACCTTGGCCGCGTGCCAGAAGGCTTGTCGCAGACGGATGTCTTCTGGTGTCAGCTCCGCCCCCTCGAAGACGAAGTCCCGCATCTCCTGCGCGGTGGCAAGCAAGTCTTCCGGGGTGTTGTCCAGCACCTCGACCCCTTGTTCGGTGTAGTCGCTGGTTTGGTAGACTTCCGCCAATCCGCTTTCGACGATTTCCGAAACCGACAAGGCGCGTGCCTTGTCGTGGGAAAAATGCAGCTTGGGCGTAAAAAACTCGAAGGGAGTCGTCGGAGTTACGGGGGTCATTACAAGGTACGGCGTCGTGTTGATGAAAGCCGTCGGTTTACGGAAGGCCAATCCCAGTTTGTCCGGGCCGCTGTTCACGGAAAGCTGGAACGCGCACTGGCTGTAGATATACGGATCCAAGAAGTCGTCGTGAAAATCGGAGGCGTAGTCGATGACATTCGGCGACGACGACGTCAGCGGCGTTTGCGCGGCCGAGCCCATGCGAAGGCATTTGAACCCAAGTTCGCCGAGCCATTCCATGGCCGGCAGAAAATTTCGTATGTCGGCGTCTCGATAGCTGTGGTAGGCCCAATCGATCTGGGAGAAACGGTCTCGCAGATACCGTGAATCGCGGGCGAAGAAACAGACCAGGGGATGATCCGGAGAGTGCGGTTCGCCCAAGATTTTTGCCAATTGAGTCTTCCCCCGCCGTTTCTCCGCGTCCGTGAACTTCAGGAACGGTGGCGTGGCGTGACGCCAGTCTTCGCCTCTTACCGTGCTCCAGGGAACGACGTGGCGTTCGTGCCCGGGAAAGAAGTGATTGGCGCGGTCGACCAATCGGACCCACCAAAAAATATGCATTTGCCGGGCCCACATTTTGCCGAGTTGGCGGTTACATGGCCCCAATCGATCGAAATAGAAGAGGTCGAGGGTCCGCCCGTCGTCCGGCGCCATCTGCCGGCGCGCGAGGTACATGTCCGACTCCGAGGCAAAATGCCCGAGGCGATGGCTGTATATTTCCCGCATCCGCACAAGGACGAAGGGCAAGGCGAGCCTGATCAAGGCGACGGCGGAAAGGGAAAAGGGTATCGTCACCCAGAACACGATTTCCGACGACAACGCCTTGAGCCGTCGTCCCAGCGCCTTGACGATATGCGTTGCGGTTCGGTGGCCGGCACCTGGCGTTTCGGCCGTGAATGATGGCTGGGTCGTTCGGGTTGTGGTCAATCCATGACTCCGTTTGAAGGCGACCATCCCGTTTTCGGTGTCGGGCGCGCCACGTGGCCAAGCCGCCGGGCTATTTCAGAAAAAGCCTCAGACGCATTCTAAAGTTGACGCTTTCCTTGAGCCTTAGAAGGAGGTGCAGACACCCGCCCATCAGGAACAAGGGAAATCGGAAACCGAAATGCTTCACGCACCGGGCGAGCCAACGGCCGACGCCGCCGCGGCTGAATATCTCGATCATTGCCCGGGCATCGTCGGCATTGATCAGCCGGTCTTCCAGGGGGACGTGTTTGTTCTTCGACGTCGGCGCCGTTTCCAGAGCCCGCCGACGTTGATCGTCCGGCGCGGTGCTGCCGACGAAATCGCAGATTTCATCCCAACGCTCTTCAATCTCCGAATAGTCGACGGTGAGATAGTGGGTATGGGCCTTCTCGTTTAATTTCATGACGGCGTTGTTGCGGCGGAACAACAGCGTCATGCCGATGATCTCGAATATATTGCGTTTCGTTTTAGCCTGGTTTCGCACGCGCGCGTTGCTTTGTTTGATCAACGTGCTCACGGCGTGGCTGCCGTAGGCGTCCGCGCTTTGGGTGAGTGTATGCCCCTGCGAGTGTAGGGCGGAATGGCAAACTTCCGAGATGTCCCTCGTCAGGTGAATGACCCGGATATCCTGCTCGATCGCTAGGATGAGGTCGCGCAGTTCCACGGGACCGTAGACCACCGGCTCGAGGATCAATTTGGAGCCGATGACTTGATGCGCGTCGTCGTCCAGGCAGTTCTCAATGATCGACTTGACGCTTGTGCGCCACGTCGAGACGACGCGATGGGCCGCGGTGAATGTCCGGAACCGCGGACGCCAAACGAGCTCGAAGTCGACTCTCACGTCGGGCAGGCGGTCCAAGCCCGTGGCCAGCCAGGTGGACCCGGACCGGATATTGGACACGATAAGGAAGACGACTTTGTTTTCAGCCATATGGACGGCGGCCTATGAGCGTCATTTTCATTGCGGGCATGAACGAACCGACCGGGTCAGTCCGACGGCGGGAAGCCGTAAAGGAATGAGAAGAATTCATCGAACGATTCGTGGGGGAATGCCGCCTCCGCGCCCGAAAACAGATCCGCGTATCGCTTCCGCCGATGCTCCAGATACCCGGACCTGTCTTTTAATTCTCGGACAAAACGTGCCAGGGCGTCCTCGTTGCCGGCCCGTTCGACCAAAAGGCCGTCCAGGTACACGGCATCCATCCGCGAAAAGGCCATGAACCTCAGCAGGTCCATGTGGTGGATGATGATGCTTTCCCCCGACATGTTGAGGCTGGTGTTCAACAGAACGCCGACGCCGGTAATTTCCTTGAACGCGGTGATAACGGCGTGAAGGGCGGGGTTGAAGCTGTCTTCCAGGGTCTGTACCCGGGCGGATTTGTCGACATGGGTGACCGCGCCCAAGGTCTGCGCGGCGTGGTCGTTCATCGTGGGCGCCAGCAACATATAGGGACTGGAGGTCGGCGTGCTTTGGTCGCCCCAATACTCGTCGACCTCCGCGCGCAGCATGACCGGAGCAAAGGGCCGGAAGTCTTCACGGAATTTGATGGCGTCGTTGACGTACTTCCAATTTTCCTTGGGCCTCGGGTCCGCCAGGATCGACCGAAAGCCGAGGGCGCGTGGTCCGAACTCGTACTTGCCGCTGATGAAGCCGACGACCTTGCCGTCGGCCAGCTGCCGTGCGACGTCGCCCGCCGTCCCTTCCGTGTGGGCGATGCCGTTCGCTGCAAGCTCGCGTCGCGTGGCGTCGACATCGTTGGCCGTGCCGTAGGTTCCGTGACTCTGGATCCGCGCCGCCTGCGGCGCGGCCGTCGCGTCCAGGGCGTCTCGTTTCAACAACACCGCGGCGCCCAGCGCCGTGCCGTCGTCGCCGCTGGCGGGGAGAAGAAACGGCTCTACGTTCAAGGTTGCACGGATCCGTTCGTTCATCACGCAGTTCAGGGACAAGCCCCCGGATAGAACCAGGTTCCGGGTACCGACGATCCGGCAACCGTTCTCGGCGAGCCGGCAACAGGCGCGTTCCGTCGCTCTCTGGACCGCGAAGGCGATCGCGGCGTGGCGCTCGCTCAACGGTTCATCTTGCGAACGGGCGGGCCCGATGGCCTTGATCAGCGGTTCGGTCGGGGTCATCCGTTTGCTATGGCTGAAGTCCAGATATTCCCGGTGTAGCGTGAACGCGAACGCGTCGTCGGGAATCTGGATGAGATCATCGAACAGCTGGACAAACCGGTCGTCGCCGTAGGCTGCAAGGCCCATCAGCTTGCCTGGCCCTTCGACGCGCCCCAGGCCGACATACTCGGAGAACACCTCATAGAACGTACCGATCGAATGCGGATGCTCAATGGCGTTGACGCGCGTCAGGCATTCGCCTTTGCCGTGGGAAAGGACCGTGCTCTCGAACTCACCGCGGCCGTCCCAGGAAATGATGCAGGCGTCGTCGAACGGGCTGGCGAAATATGTCGCGGCATGTGTGTCGTGGTGGCGTAGCCCAACGGGGGTCAAGTGCGGAAGCACTTCGCGGATTCGGGCCTCGACGCGCAGCTCGTTCAGGAACCGCAGGACCAAATAGCAAAGCCGTTTGCGAAGCGCCGGGAGGTCCGAAACAGTTTTGAGCGTCGAGACAAATCCGTCGATCCGGGCCGGGAGGAAACGGATATCGGGAAAAGCCGCTTCGGTTTCGTCGCAGATTTCGGCGACCGCGGCGCGGACACGGGCATTCTCCTCGGCGTCGAGGAGGGTGCTGAAGTAGTTCTCGGGGGGGCTGCGAAAGCATTGTCGGTCACGTGAGTAGCCGACGGCCGTGACGTTGGCAGCGCCGACGGCATCCAGCGCGATGGCCAAGCTTTCGTGCGGAAAGCCGAAATGGTGGGAGCGGCCGGAATGCCTGTCTTCGGACAACAACATGACGGGCTCGGGGGCGTCCAGCTCCAGGACGCAGACCGACGCGTCATGGAAGGACGCGTTCAATCCGACGACATATTTCTTGTTTTCAGCCAATTACGGGAGATCCATTTTCCTACAGCGATGCGCGGACGTAGCCGGCAATTTCCTCGACGATGTCGCCGGGACGAAAGCCCAATTCCACTGCCCGCGAGGTGTCGATTACAAAGCTGGTGCGTGGCGAAGGGGATTCACGCACGACCGATCGAGACTCGGCCGCGCGCAGGACGGTCGAAACGGCGTCGCGGATCGTTGTCCGGCCCGCCGATGCGATCGGAAAGGCGTCGCGGCCCGTTATCGACATCCGGCACAGGCGCACGAAAAACTCGGACAACGCGTCGACGGAAATCGCATTGTTGAATGCGGCGTTCGGGTTGAATATCTCGATCTCCTCGCCTTTGCGCGCCTTGTCCAACACGCCCGAAAGCCAATGTCGTTTCGCGCCCCGGCCGAGGACCGCAGGAAGACGGATGGCGACCGAAGGCAGTGCCTCTGAATTTTCCCGCAACAATTCTTCGCCGAACCATTTGCTGGCGCCGTACGCGTCCGGGTTGATGACCGGAGTGTCGGGCGTGACCGTTGCATCGGCGATGGTGCCGTGTACGGACAGACTCGATGCGAAAACGAAGCGTTCGGCGCCTGCCGACAAGGCGTAGTCGATCAAGTTCCGCGTTCCGTTGACGTTGGCGTCGACGATCCTGGAGGTCCGGTGTTCCCCCGACGACGCGGCGGCCAGATGGATGACCGTATTGACCCGCTTGGGAAGGCCGGAGAAATCCTCCTTGCTTGCTAGGTCCAGCTGGAGCATCGATACGTTGTCGACATTTTCGATGGGGGACCTTCCCGTTGATCCGGAACGAACTGTCGCCGCGACCCGCAAGCCGGCCTGCGCGAGCCGGGGCAATACGTGGCTGCCGATGAAGGATCCCGCACCCGTCAACAATACGTCTGCGTTTGGCATGATTCGGAAAAAAGCAGAGTGAAAAGGTTAGTCTACGACTTCAAGACGTTGACGATCCGGTCCGGGTCCAGGCCGTGCTCGGCAAGAAGCTCCTGGTGGTTGCCGTAAAAATGGATGAACTCGTCTTGCAGTGAGAAGCAGTCCAGGCGGCAGGCTGCCCTTTCGTCGAAGGCGATTTCCTTGACACGCGAGCCGAGCCCCCCGTGCGGCACATGTTCCTCTACGACGCATACCTGCCCGTGGCTGCTGAGGATTTCGGCGATGCCGTCACGGTCCAGCGGCTTGATTGTATGACAGGAAATCACGGAGACGGACTTGCCTTCCGCTTCTAGGCGGGCGGCCAAGTCTATCGCCATGGCCACCGTGATGCCGTAGGATAGGATCGCGATATCCTTGCCTCGCTGTAAATACCGGACCTTGCCGATCTTAAAGGCGTCGATGGCGTCTGCGGTCAAATCCGGCTCGCCGGCCTTGCCCAGACGCATATAGACAGGACCGGTGCTTTCGGTTGCGCACCAGGTCGTGGCCAGGCGCATCTCCGCCGGGTCGCAGGGTGCCAGGACCGTCATGTTGGGGATCGCCGCGGCGACGGCCACGTCCTCCATGGTGTGGTGGGTGCCGCCGAGGGTTGAATAGATCACGCCGGCGCCCATGCCGATCACCGTGACGGGCAGGTTCTGGTAGCACAGGTCGTCGCGCACCATTTCAAACGGCCGATAGAGGGAAAAAGTCGCGATGGTGTAGCAAAACGGCCGCATGCCGCTTAGTGCCATGCCGGCCGCGATGCCGATCATCGACTGTTCGGCGACGCCGCAGTTGACGAAGCGTTCGGGGAAATCCTTGCGGAAATCCACCATGGATCCGGCGGGCGAAATGTCGGCCACCAAGGCGCAAATACGGTCGTCTTGTTTTCCGATTTCATATAGCGCGTCGGCGAATTGGTTACGCAATGTTTGTGTCTCCGAATGGGGCATGGCGCCGGCTGGGGGCGCCGAATGAGTGGTCGCGGAATCGGTCTGGGCGGGCGGGGGCCGTCACGACGAGACTTCGGTCAGTTCAGCGCAGGCCTGGGCGTACTCTTCGGCATTCGGCGATCGGTAGTGCCAGATCGGCACGCCTTCCATGAACGAAACCCCGCGGCCCTTGACCGTGTTGCCGATCAACATGAACGGGCGTCCGCCCTTGCGATTGTTCACCGCGTCGACGATGGCTTCCGCGTCATGGCCGTTGACCTCCGTCGTCTCCCAGCCGAAGGCGTCGACTTTTTCCCGGACCGGGTAGAACTGCGGATGGGTGTCGCAGGTGTTCCCGAAGGACTGCATTCCATTCAGGTCAAGAAAGGCAACCAGATTGTCCACGCCCAAGTTCGCCGCCATCATCATGCATTCCCAGGTAGAGCCTTCCTGGAGTTCACCGTCGCTCAGCACGATGAAGACATTGGAGTCGTTCTTGCGAACCTTTTTTTCCGTATATGCTATCCCCGTCGCCATGCCCATGCCGTGACCCAGCGAACCGGTCGAGGCCTCAATCCCGGGCACGCCGTAATCGGGGTGGCAGCCGAGGCGGCCTTCGGGCTTGCAATAGAGGTCCAGGTCCTCGCGGGACAAGATGCCGAGATCTTCCAGGATTGCGTATTGCACCATGCACCCATGGCCCTTCGACATTAGGAACTTGTCTGGACTCGTCCCGTCACTCCAGCGCATCAACTCGTGATAGATGCAGTCGACCATTTCCATGGCGGAAAAGGCCGCGGCAGCGTGGAGCGCTTGGACTTGCTGGGAAATGTCGAGAATTCGCCGACGGTACGTCATGCACCGCTGGCGGGCGGCTGCAACGTCAAAAACAACCTGTTGCAAATGAAACTCTCCTGGTCAAACTGTGGGCTTGAGTTGTTCGTTCCCAGCGCTCACTTACTTCCACGGCAAATGATAGCCGAAAGATTCATACATGCTTTCCATTTCGTCTCTACCCAGAAGGTCGAATGCCTGCTGGACAACTTGGCGGTAGCTCTCCGGCCATTTCGCGAAGATGCCGTTGGTTTCGTCCTTTTGATACGAATGCTTGTTGAACACGCCGGATGTGAAGACTGAATTCAAAAATTCGTCGGAGCAATCCAGATGGGGGGCGATATTCGGCCAGACCGAGTTCCGGAAATACTCGCCGCTGGCGACCATTTCCTCCATCTTGATCATCCGGCCCTCCTTCTTGGTCGCTCGATGGCATTCGAGGTCGCTCCACAGAATGGATGTCGAATAATTGACGAACTTCTCCGCCATCGATGCGGCGATGTCATTATTCGTGGCTTCGCCAGGTGACGGCCGGGGTGTCGAATTTGTCAGGTACGTGTACTTGATCCGCCGCAAGGGCGCCTTGAACGTTTCGAGAAGTCCCGCGTTTTCGGCCGACTCCTTCTCCTCGTACTTGTATATCAAGGGTTCGATCCGGGGGAGCGGGGGACATTCGAACGCGCTTTCGGGCATGGACTGCATGAACTGTTCGACGTCATTTATGTGGGCGCCGCGTCCGCCCATGGATCGTTGTGCGTTGGACCAGTAGAGGGAGTTGATTCGGCGGATCGGGTCACGGATGATCGCGGAGAAAATGCCGCCCAGTTCATCCGCGGCGCGCTTCGCCTTCGCGCCGTAATAAAGATGGATGGCGCCGAAATACTTCTCACCCTGGGTCGTCCCTGCGCACTCGATCAGGTATTTGAAGAATTCCTTGGGCGGCACGTGGTGATAGTTGCCGCCGATGGCGAAGTCGGGCACCGCGCGGGTGCCGTGCATGGCAACGACGCGTGGGTGCTTCGACAGAGACCGCGACAACCAAGTAGACGCGCTTCCTCCTCTTGACGAGACATAAAAGAACGGTACATCCGAAGTCGTGGTTGTCATGATGTTTCAAGTCTCCTGTTAAGCATTCGGGCGTCGCCGCCGCCGGAGGTTGTTTGGTCCCGAACGGGGCGCCAATCATTTCCCAAGGCCGATGCGGCGCTTAATTCGGCGTCCAAGTTCATTGAGAAGCGCCGAGCCTGAGACCGTCTCCAGGGGTTGTTGATTTTGGGTGATCCTGTAAACATCCACACCGGACATCAACCTTCCGTCGAGAGCATAGTTGTAGCGGGCAAGGTTTTCCTCGGCCTGTGCCGCTTCATATCCCTTTTGAAAGGGCACGCAATAGTCGAGATCGTGTTCTTTTCTCAGTAGGCACCAAATGGAGATGCCCGAGCCGCGTTCGGTTGGCACTTTCAGATGGCGCCCGACCTCGTCGTTCCATGGGATCAGACAGGCGCCCGCCGACGGGCTGACCCAAATGCCCAACATTTCATATGAATTGAATCGCGCCAGATCCCAGAAAAAATTCGGGTTGTAGTTGAAGAACCCGTGATTGATCGACCCGAGGAAAGGTAGGGCGTGGACGATGTAGCCTCCTGGCCGCGTCAGCTCGTGCACGATCCTGAAGGCATTATTCTGATCCATTAGGTGTTCCGTCGTGCCGGCGTTCATCGTCAGACAGTACGCCCCCTTGTCCTTTTCGCGGACGGTGTCGAGGTTGAAGTCGAAAGGCTCTCCGTACCAGGCGTCTGCGTCCAGGGGCGTATAGTCGACCCCGGTCAGTTTGAAGAACTCGCCGACGGAGGCGCGATTCGCCAGGTGCGCCAAGTCGGTGTCATTCACTTCAGGGCCGCCCATCAATTTCAAAGTGCGCCGAATGATCTCTCGATATGGGTGGCTGGTCGTGTCTTGTTCCGAGAAGTGCAATTCCTGGGACCCGAGATCGACGACAGACTTGATGCCGCTGAACAGGTCTAGGTGATGCATGAACTGAAACAGTGACATCGTTTCGACGCTATATCCCATTGCTTTCGCCTCTCTTCGCCGCCTGTTATGCGATGACTGTCCAACACCAATCGCCGGTGTACCCGGCTTCTTCGAATACCGTCAACCAGCCGTCCGGATAATCGTGGTACTTGGCCGTCAGAACCCAGCTTTCGAAGATTTCCTTTTGCTCCGGCGTGCGGTAGCTGTCGACCTGAATAAAGCCTTTACCGGGCGCCAGGCGTTCGATCTCCTTGACCGCGCGGACACAGCCCTCTCGATCGAGGTTGTGAATCGTGTTGATCGCCAGGACGGCATCGAAGCTTGCGTCAGGAAACGGTAAATCATCACAAGACCCGATCTGCAGGCGGCCGACGACTTCCGGTTCGCAATGCATGAGGGCGTATTTGGAAACATCGAGACCGTAGGCGTCGATGCCGACGGCGACTAGGTCCTTGACCAGGAAGCCCTTGGCGCAGCCGACATCCAACACGCGTGCGCCCGGCTTAAGATCGAAATGTTCGACAATGTCCTTGGCGACAGGCACCCAGCGACCGTCATATCGATATCCGCCATATCCATAGTCCCTCGGGCCGTCGAAATACATCTCACCGTATTCGCGGGAGACGCGGATATGCTCTTCGGTCTTGGCCGTTTCACGGGCCTTCACGTTGCGTTTGCCTTGTGGCAAGGACCTTAGAAGATTCACTTCGGCCATCAGGCGACCCCTCTCGTTTGTTTTTCCGCCCGCGCCAATCCGTCGGCCAACGCCGTGTATCGAAAGTCCGGAAACGCCGCCGCCGTCGCGGCTGGGTCGAACGGCCGGTAGCCATTGTGCGGCATCGCGCCCCGACGGGGCGACCCGTTGACCGCAACGTCATTGATCGACAGGCTGACCACCATGTCGGCGACCTCGCGAAACGAGGTCACAGTTCCCGTCGCGGCGTTCAGAACGCCCTGGGATTTGTGCACGGCGATCCGGCGAATGAGGTCAGCGACGTCGTGGACATCGACATGATCGCGCCGTTCTTCGCCTTCGCCGAACAGGACGATATCCTCGCCCGCTTGGGCAAGGCGGCGAAATCGGTTGGGGCCATACCCGTTGTGCGGGTCGGCGGCGCCGTAGATCAAGGTCGGCCGCAAGATGGCAAGCGGCCCCTTCATCGCCTCTTTCAACATCAACTCCCGGGCGAGGTGCATGACCCCATGCAGTGACCCTGGCTCGGCATAGGAGGTTTCCGTCAGGGGTGCAGAACTGTCCGCATACACCGCGTCGGAGCTTACGTATATAAGGTGCGCCGGCTGGATGTTTGCCAAGGCATCGACGATAGCGCACATCATCTGGATGTTGCGTGCCAGCATCGCGGCGTCCTTACAAGGCGCTTCGGCAGAGATTACAATCAAACAGTCGGTATCGTGCAGTTCGCCGCTTAGCGTTTCTGCCGCATCGTCCGATAACAGGTCGACTTCCGGACGGCCGAGCGCCCGCACGGGGGTCCCTGCCGCTTCGAAAGCGTTTTTGACCATTGTGCCGACGAACCCGCCGGCACCCAGGATCACGGCTCGGTTCGGGTTCTGCGGCTTGGCATTCAGGTGCTCAAGCATGTGTGCCCTTTCGTATGGCGTCGGTTGCGGCTCGCACCGGGCCGCGGCCCAACACGAAATGATCGAGCCCCGCGGCCGCCACCGAATTACCGGGTAGCAGGCCGAACGGATCGATAAGCAACCGCCCCCGCATGCGGTGGGCGATGTCATCGGGATCCAGGTCGCCGTATTGCTGCCAGGGCGTGACGATGACGACGGCATCTGCGCCATCGCAGGCGGAAAGAGGATTATCGGCCGCATTCAGGCCCGGATTGACGTCGGTCGCCCGCACGACCGGGTCATGAATGGTTACCCGCGACGCCTCAAGGTGGGAAAGCAACGCCAGCGACGGTGCGTTCTTCGTGCTGTGGGTGTCTTCCTTGTAGGCCAGGCCCAGGACGCCGATCTTCGCGTCCGGCATGTCATCGAGAATCTCCCGCGCAAGAACCCGGTGGCACCAATCCTTGCGGTAAGCGCTGTTAGACGTCCAGGCGCGAACGATCCCGGCGTCGGTGCCGAAGCTGTCGGCCAAGCCGGTTACCGTCGCCAGGTCGCGTTCGAGATTTCCGCCGGCCAGACCCAACCCCGGCGTGATATAGCTTTTCGGCCCGATGCGCGCATCCAGGCGCAGGGCTGGGACGATTTCCGACCAGTCGGCGCCGATGTTCTCGCAGACTTCGGCCATCGTGTTGGCGACGCCGATAGATGCGACCAGACACATGTTGATAGAAATCTTTGCGAGTTCCGCACTTTCATACCGCATGGGCAGTATTGGGCAATCGAAGGCGCCGAGGTAGGTCGCCAGCCGGGTGTCAATCGGTGAAGTAGGAACTGCACATCCGACGATGAACCGTTCGGGATGCATCGCCCGTTCGACGGCGCGGCCGAAGATCAATGTCTCCACCTGATAATAAAGCCGGGCCGGTTCGCGGGACAGCTGTCGCGTGAAGCCGGGGGGCACCTGACACAGGACGATCAGCAATCCGTCGTCCCGCATTGCGCTTTCGACCGTGGCGATAATGGTGCGAATTGGATCCAGATCGCTTTGGCCGCAGTCGTCCGTCGGCACGTCGACGGAGACGTAAACCAGGTCGCATCGGGCCAGGTCCTTGGCATCGGCGGTGAAGATGAGCCGCTCGCGGTTGTCGGTGACGAGGGCGTCCAAGCCAGGTTCGTTGACCGGCAGGTCGCCGCCGTTGATGGCGTCGACCGTCGTGGTGTCATCGTGGAATCCAATGACCTGGAATCCGCGCGCGGCGGAGGCCGCGGCCATGTTTAGGCCCAGATGGGTCAGGCCGGCGAAGCCGATCACGGGTCTTGTCGCTGTCATACGGGGGGGGCTTCGGTGATCAGGTCGGTCACGCCCGCCTGGGCGGCGAGATCGCGCAGGCTGCGGTTAATCCAAAGGTCGGCGGCGACCCCGTGGTGCGCCGGAACTTGCCGGCAGAGGTTTTTGAAGTGATCGTATTCGACCTGCCAAGTCGGGTCGGGCTGAACCAGGGTGATGGTTTCTTCGGGCGGGCGGCCGCTCGGAAGGATGCGAGTACGCTGGGTGAACGTCGACGGTCCCCACTTGCACAGGCTTTCGATATGAGCGCTGCCGTTCTCGGCATAGATATCGGTGGTATGGTGATTGCGCCAACTCAGCATGGTCATTTCAAGTTGCACTGCGGGCAGTTTTCCATTGCTTTGTGCGCCGACGATCACATGGTCGAATGCACGATTTTCGTGGCAGTAGGCACCGGAGATCGACAGCTTCGGCGCGAAGTCGTCGCCGAACCAGAAGCGTAGTGTGTCCAACAGATGGCTGCCCAGGTCGGATAGGACACCAGCACCCTGATCGCGCCAGGCACTGTCGCGGACCAGGCGTGCCGTGCCATTGCCATAAAACATGCGTACGGAATAGATGTTACCCAGACGGCCACTTTGGATCAGGTCGCGCATGCGCACGAAATGGGGTTCGAAGCGGTGATTGTATGCGGTGTAGCAGACGGCGCCGTTAGCCTCGGATCGTGATGCCAAGTCTTCCAGGTCGCCGTCGTCGACCGCTAGCAGTGGCTTCTCCACGAGAACGTGCTTTCCAGCATCCAAGAGGTGCCGGATCAAATCGATCTTCGCTTCGTCCGGAATGCAGAGAAGTGCGGCATCGTATTCGTCGGTCGGAACGTCGCGAATGTCGCGAAAATCGACTCCATCCTTGACTGGATCGACGGTGGCAACGGCATCCGCGCCGGCGACGGCCAGCCGCTTTGCCCCCTGTACGCCCATTCCCGCGACAATCACCCGAAGGTCAGTCATGCGCCGTACCCGGCGGCTTTTTCGACCTGATCGATGCGCACCAAAACGTCACCAGGCTTGATCGGTACGTTGCCGTCGATCTCGCACTCGCAGGCCGCGGCCATCGAGCCAAGTATGCTGGCGATGACTTCGTCGCCCGTCGCCATCATGGCCAGGGTCGCATAGGACAATAGGGCATCGCCCGCGCCGACGGCGTCGGCGACTTGGCGGGCGAAGCTGTCGACCGAGAAATAGTTCCCTTCGTCGCCCGACGTTTTCGGCCGCGAGACGAAGGCTCCGCGATCGCCCAGTTTGAGGATCAGCAGTTTGCAGGCGTTGGCATCGACCAAGGCGCCGGCCAGGGCGCCGACGGTCGAGTCCTGATCGCCGAGCGCGAACCGGGCTTCTCTTTCATTGGGCGTGACCAGGTCGAAGTTCTTGAACTCGGTGATGTTGCCCCAGCGGCTGGCAACCTGGCTGTCGGCGACGGTATAAACGTCGGCCGGTAGCGCGGCAGTCAGCTTGGGCACGGTCCAATGATTGAAAATTCCGTGGCGAAAATCGGAAAACACCACGGCGTCGGTTTCCGTTTCGTTGATGACCCGCGTCAGGTTCTCCAGAATCGCTTCTGAGATGGACCGGTTGTCCAGCGTATCGACCTTCAACAGGCGATAGCCGCCGGCGATGATCGCGTTCTTGTTGGTGGTGGGGCGGGTCTCGTCGATGATGGCGTTGGTCTTGATGCCGGCATCGTTCAGGCCGGAAACGGCGAAATCGGCAAGGGCGTCATTTCCCAGAACGGTGGAGAAGGTGACCTCGGCTCCGGCCGCACGAAGGTGTTGGGCGACGATGCCGGCACCGCCGATGTAATCGTCCTTGCCCTGATACAGAACGCTGAATGTCGGCGTCTTGGTCTGTCCGCCGATCAACGAGGTTCGGGTATAGCTATCGACGATGGTGTCGCCGATCACGTGAACCTTGAACCCCTTCATCTTGTCGAGAGCCATCCGCAAGTCGTCGAAGTTCAGCCCATGTGCGTGCAACAGGGCGAGAAGTTTCTCCAACTGTATGTTAGGGGCTGCCAATTCGATCAGATTGGACGACGAATATATAACATCGCCAGGAGTGAAGATCATTTCTCCGCCATAGCCTTCGACGATGTCGGCTTCCTCCTGGGTCGCCGCCGGCAGGCCGCCGGACGTATATTCAAACCCCTTGGCGAAGAAATCGGGCTGCAACGTGGCGAGGTTTTCCAGCGGCTTGGCATTGGTGTCGATCATCACGTAGTCGACCATTTCGAATGCCGCCAAGTTGAGGGCGCGCAGGCGTTCCGGTACGTGAGGACGATAGGTTCCTTTCTTGATGTGCTTATCGGCCGTAATGGATGCAATCAGGATATCGGCCTTCGATCGGGCGTAGGCGAGATGACGGACATGCCCCGGATGCACGACATCGAAAACGCCATGACACATGATGACTTTCTTGTCGCGCGGGAACGGCCCGACCAGATCTTCCAGCTCCTCGGCAGTCTTCAGTTTGAACTCGTACTTCTTGAAAAATTCTGCCGTCATTGGCCTTCTCCCGGGCCCATGTAGCGGAACCAGGTCTTGGTTGCCTGATCGATGCTGGCCGGATCCCACAGGGGCGCGTCGCGCCAGTTCTCAATCTCGGCGACCATACGGCCGACGCCCTCCTCGAACGAAATCTCGGGTGCCCAATCTAGGTCGGACGTAATTTTGGAAATGTCGGCCCAGGTGCAATCCGGCTCCCCCGGTCGTTTGGGGATATAGACGACGTCACCGCCCAACAGGTCGACCAAGCGGTTGACTGTCTGTGGATCGCCGGCGCCCAGATTGTAGATTTCGCCCACCTTTTCCGTTTCGGCAGCGGCGAGAAAGGCGCGCGCCACGTCTGTGACGTAAAGGAAGTCTCGGCCCTGCGTACCGTCGCCGACGACGGTGAACGGTTTGCCCGACAGCTTCTGTTTGAAGAACACCCCGAATACGGCGCCGTAAGCACCGGTCGTCCGCACGCGCGTGCCGTAGGCATTGAAGATGCGGATTGTGTTGACTGGCAAGCCGTAGACTTTTTGCCAATGAAGCGCTGCCTGCTCTCCCTGGTACTTGCTGAGCGCATAAGGGTATTTGGGGTCGATCGGGTGATCTTCGCGGGTTGGTACATCGGCTAGGCCGTAACAGGATGAAGATGCGGCGTAGACGACTTTTTCAACACCCGCCGCCCGCGCGCATTCTATGACCTTCACCGTACCCTGTACGTTGATGTCCATGTAGTCGATTGGTTGTTCGATGGAAGGGACGATGTCGCCGATGCCGGCGAAATGAAATACAAACCGGGCGTTGCCGAAAGGCCGGGTGCTCGGGTCCAGGTCACGTATGTCGGTGCGGTCGATTGTCAGATCCGCGTTGCCCGTCAGATGGGCAAGGTTGCGTTCGTGTCCGCCGGTGAAGTCGTCGACGACGCGCACGGTGTAACCGCGGTCGAGCAAAAGGTCGACCATGTGGCTGCCGATGAAGCCGGCGCCGCCGGTAACGATGGCAAGCGGTTTGACTGTCATTGAACCCTCCGCGTGGTGGCAGCCGGGTCAGCTGTAATATTTTTCATGGATTTTCTTGTCGAGATAGTCGGCCAAGCCACGGTTGGTTTCCGCATAATGGGCGCGCACCAAGGGCTTGAGGTCGGCCGGCCACAAATCCCAGTCGATGTAGCACCAACGATCTGGCCCCCATTGAATAAAGTTGCGCCAACTGAACAGGAAACTGACGAGTGAGAACCGACCTTCCAGGGCGCCAAGTACGCGCTTCACCACCCGCCAGGGCAGATGCAGAAGCCGTTTTGCCGTCGGTTGGTTCACTGGCTCCGGCGTAGCGAGCGTGTTGCGAATGCGATGATACAGGGGGCGGATCGAAACATAACGATGCATCGCTTTGGACGTGATGAACGGAAAAAGAATCCAGCGCTTCATGATGGTTGCCCAGATCGCCAGGGCGGAGAAGCTTCGATGCGTGCGCTTCTTGTGCTGCGGCGGAAGCGGAACGTCCTCACCGATGAAATCCGCGATCCTCTTGTTGAATGACGACTGGTTGTCCCGGAACTCTTCGTAGGCGAGAACGAGGAGGTTGCCCTTGCCGAATTCGGTTTCGACATGGCGGATCAATTTGAGATAATTCAATGAGAGTGCGTTAATGTTGGTGTAGCTGCGGTCGGTCCGCGCGCCCAGGTGTCCGCTTTCGCTGGATAGATAGCGTCGGAACGTCATCTTCTCGCCGGACATGATGTATTGCCGGTAGCGTGACTGAATCCAGTCAATCTGGTTGCGGAGGACGATTATTATCTTGGCGTCCGGGAAGCAGGCCTTGACCATTTCCAAGCCATCCAGGGTTTCCGGCATCGGTGTCTCGCTCAGGGCCTGTTCGGCGGGCGTGCCTGGTGTGCCGGTGCGGTCGAAGAATGGAAAGGCGAGAAAGGCCTCCCGCGATAGGAGCACTTTGGGCGTGATAATGCGGTCCAGAGCCTCGCCCACGGATTTCTTCAGTTCATCGGTCAGGTGGAATTCCCAAATAATCTTATCGAACGAGCTTTGCTCCCGCATCAGGGACTTGATCTCCTGATCGTTGAAGCTGATCCTTGCCGGGTTCAGGGCCGGGAACAACACGCGCTGTAGATACGTGGTCCCGGTTTTCGGCAAGCCGATGTGAAAGAACACCTGTTTATTTTGGGAGTCCATCTAAGCTGCTATCTGCCGGCGGTGCGCTGGCGACAGAGGATTCGGCGCCGGGCTGCCGATTCTGTCAGGCAACGTCGAGCGCTTTCATGCGCCGCACGTTGAAGTATTTGTCGTCGTCCATGCTATTCGGCAGCTTGCCGTCACGAAACGCTTCACACAGCCCGCGCACGGCATCTTCGATGGTGTATTTCGGGGCGAAGCCCAAAACGCGGCCGATCTTGTCCGAATTGACATGGTAGGACCGGATGTCGTCCGTTGGCGTGGTGACGATCTCGATCTCGCCTTTTTCCGGAAATTCTTCCTCGACGACCGTCTTCACGATCTTGGCCAAGTCCATGATGCTCATGTTCTGGTAGGCGACGTTGAAGATATCGCCGGCGATCTTTTCATCGGGAAGATCGAGCAGCAGCTCGTAGCAGTCGCACATGTCCTGGATATGCAGGTTGGGGCGCATTTGCGAGCCGCCGAACACGGTGATACTGCCGTTGGTCACGGCATGGTTGGTCAGGATGTTGACCGAGACGTCCAGGCGCTGACGCGGCGCGTAGCCGCAGAGTGTCGCCGGGCGGATGGTGACGCAGACGAAATCATCGGACTGATACTTGAACAGCTGCGGTTCGCACATGCCCTTGTACTTGTTGTACAGGGTCAGCGGCACCAGGGGGTGCTCCTCGGTCACGTCCGGAGATTCGGAAACACCGTAGACCGACGAGGACGAGGCATAGATGAAGCGCTTCACGCCGGCTTCCTTGGCGGCGATCACCATAGGCTCGAAGGCGTCCAGGTTGACCGAGGTCGACAGGTTTTCGTCCAGCTCGAAACTGGCATCGTTCGAGATGCAGGCCAAGCTGATGACTGCGTCGCATCCTTCGAGCGCCGATTTCAGGGTGGCCGTGTCGCGGATGTCGCCCTTGATGACACGGAGGTTCGGGTTTTCCATGGGCAGGAAATCGTCGCCGTAAAACATAATGTCGTACACTGTGACCTTGTGCCCTCGCTCCAGGAGCTGCGGGACCAGCAGGCTGCCGACATAGCCGGCGCCCCCGGTAACCAGGACGTGTTCGAAGGAAAGGGGCATGGATTGTCGCTCCGTTGCTTGCAGATTATTCGGCGGCTTTGTGTGCCGGCGTCTTGATGGTGTAGCCGGCCGCCTGGGCATCTCGGTAGAACATGTCGACCGTCTCGCGGCTAAAAGCCTCCAGATTCTTGCCGACTCCAGACAGTTTCGCCAAGACATCCGGTGTTGCGGTAATAATGTCGCAGCCGACTTGATCCGCCTGGAAGATGTTCAATAGTTCACGGGGGCTGGCCCAAAGCAGTTCGGCCTCGGGTTTGACGGACATGATCTTCAGCGCCTCCGCCATCAACGGCACGGGGTCCATGCCAGTGTCCGCAATACGGCCGGCGAAAACGGAAACGATTGCCGGCGTCTCGGCAGCCAGGGCATCGGTCACGGCACGTACCTGTGCCAGCGAGAACACGGCAGTCACGTTCAATTGCACGCCTTCGGCCGAGAGCTTTTCAACAATCGGCCCGGTGAATTCACCTTTGGTGTTGGTGACCGGAATCTTGACGTTGACGTTCGGGCCCCAAGAGGCGATGACGCGCGCCTGCGCCGCCATGGTCGGCAGGTCGTCCGCAAAGACCTCAAAGCTAACGGGCCGGTCGGGGATGGCCGCCAGAACGGCGTGGGCGAAGGCTTCGTATTCCTGAATTCCGGCCTTTCGCATCAGGGTAGGGTTGGTCGTGAATCCCTTGATCCGCGGGTCGGCATAGAGCCCCAACATGCTGTCGATGTCCGCCCCGTCGGCAAATAGCTTGATGGTCAGATCGGTCTGGTCCGTCATTTGGGTTTCCCTGTGAGGTGCTCAGCGACGGTGCGCAGGGTCGCTGTGGTGAGACAATATCCATTCGGAAGCGCCCTGCAACGACCTTGTCGTGAAATCGGGCTCGGTCGTCACTGGTTCGCGGTATCCTCTTTCGATCAGGACCGTTCGGCAGCCGGCGCGTTGCCCGGCCTCGATGTCCGAATGGCGGTCGCCGATCAGAAAGCTGGCGCCCAGGCCGATGCCGAATTTTCGCGCCGCCTTCAGCAACATGCCGGGGGCAGGTTTGCGGCAGTTGCAGCCCGCTGTTTGGGAATGAAAACAGACCTCGACATGATCGATCGGCAAAGTCTGAAGCATTTGCCGGTTCATGGCCTCGACTGTTTCCTGAGGGACTAGGCCGTTGCCGACATCGGGTTGGTTGGTGACGACGATCAATTGAAAGCCCTCCCTTTTCAGCGTACTAGCGACGCCCTCGGCCTCGGGAACGATCTCGAAATCAGCGAGATGTCGAGGTGCGTAGGGCTTGCCGTTGCGCACGAAAGTACGATTGAGGACGCCGTCGCGATCGAAAAAGATAGCCGGCTGGAGAACCTGCATGGCGTTTGTCGGCGTTGGGGACGGCATGTTGAGAGCGGTTCAACCTGTCAGGCCGGTTTGGCCATGCTACCGCAGTCCGGGTGAAAGCCACCTAGACGAACAGCGGCCCGACGTAGATTGCCGAAACAGACTGCGGCAGATCCGGAAAGTACCTGACGCCAAGGCCGGGGAAAGCGATTTTTATCGACGTTCATGGCGTGAACGACGAGGCCGCAATGTCGCACAATCTGGCCATTCGTACAACATTTCGATGGTGGCCAGCCGGTGGGGGGGGAGGCCCGGGGCGGCGTGCGGCTCACGTTTCCGCCGGATTATGGCGTCGGCGGGCAAAGTCCGGTCGGCGATGCCGCGGCCGAACGCAGGTCCAACAGATCGTCGAAGCGCCGGGAGGTGACAGGATGGCGCCCCGATTCGCGCACCTGTTCGGCGGCGAGACGGCTTTCCAAGTCGGAAAATGCGATCAGAACCCTGGGGAAAGCGCCGCGGCTTGTTGTTTTCAGGTCCGCCTGCAGAGGTGGGGTCGCACGATAGACGATTTTCCCGTTCTTCCAGGCGATAGGCCCTGAAAAAACCCGCGGTTTTCCGGCATATCCGTCGCCCCGGCTGCGGTAGCCCGAATCCGTTTGCGAATGGATGACGAGATGGCCGGCGTCGATGCCGCGATCAGCAAGATAGAAGGCAAGCGTCGCCGATAGGTCGTTGTGAAGGCGTAGATAATGGATGGCCGGATACTTCCCGCGACTGAGTAACAAAGCCGGCGCGATGCGCAGAATCAGAGGTCCGTTCGGTTCGGCGCAAACCAGAGCCGGCGCCATCATATCCGCGAGCCGGGCATAGCGGGCCTGCAGATAGGTGGTTGCCTTCGTGCCATAGGGCAGGGTTTCGGGGATCGGGCGGAAACGACCAGTCTGTTCGTCGATCTCCGCCAGACGATCAAGGCGCTGCTCCGAAGTTACGCGGAAGTCCTCGAGCCAAGTCAATCCCCAAACGCCGATCCCGGCGAGCAATATCGCCGCAGTGCCGACGCGGATCGCACGCGGCATGGAGACAGTCAGGTCGGACAACCACAAGAATGCGACGGCCACATAGCCGGCAAAGGCGAAATAGCCACAAAACAAGCGATAGACGGAAATCGTCGACCGTCCGTTGTAATGCTGGGAAAACACGCTCAACAAAACGGTCATGAGAAAGATCGCGTGCAGGGCCAGATAGGGCATCCGTGTTTCTGGCGGGCGGGGCACCGCGCGTGCCGTCGCAACGGCAAAGCCCAAGATCAGAAACGGTGTATGCCAGAAGTTCAGAAGGGGGGCCCGAAACCCGGATATCAGCGCTTCGGGCAAGCCGTCACCGGAAAGCCGGATGAACGGAAAGATCATTTCCCCGATATGCCCTAAATTGATGGTGATGGTGGTCCAGAGATCCGCCGGGTCCATTTCCACTTCCGTGCCGATCCGGGGAAAGAATACATTCCAGGGGTCCAGCAGAAAATAGGCGTTGCGATAACTGAGCAGGCAAAGCACAACGACTGACAGCAGAACGATCAGGCCGGCCTTTCGGGCCTCGGCGCGCACCACCGGGAACCAGGACGCGCCCGGGCCCGCCGCGGTTCGCTGAGATATCACTCGGTCCGCGAAGTAGAATGCCAACCAACCGACGGCGAAGAAGCGGCCCATGGCATAATGGATGATCAACAAGGCAACGACGATTGCGACAGCGACCAGCCGCCATTTCGATTCCGGAACATCAGATAGGCTCTGACAGCGTTCGACCAGCAATACGCAGAGCATCAGGGTTGGTAGCGCGACGAGCAATTGATTGGAAAAAATCAGATAGCCGGTGCTGAGAAGTGTCACGGTGACGCCGGCCAGGGCTGGCCAGGCGCCGAACCAACGCGCGAACACCACGACGAGTAAGGCAAAGGTCGCCAGGGCGTAGACGTACATCAACGCCCGAAACCCAGGCAGTGACAAGCCAAGCAGGTCGGTCAGGTAGATGCCCAAGTCCAGCAGAGGGTAGCCTTTGCCGCCGAGGTTCGCGCGGGGCGCGATGGCGAAGGAAAGGTATGGATCGGCGGCACCGTAGCTATAGTAGTATTGAAAGTGTTCCCAACGTCCGAGGATCGGTACGAACCGGTGCCAGCCTAAGGTGACCGCCAGCACGCTGGTCGCAATAAGCGCCAAACCGATGAAGAGGTAAAGCGACGGATCGAGACGGCAGTGCGTTTTGGGGGGGATCTCGTTCATAGGCGTCGGATTGCGTGCGGCGTCTGACTCAGGTTTCGGCGAGGAACAAATGGCGATAGCGGTGCTGGTTGTCCTGGTACCAACGAACAATGCCCGGAAGCAAGGTTGGCAGATCGCGTTGCGGCGCCCAGCCGAGGGACCGAATTTTCGTACAGTCGATCGAATACCGCCGGTCGTTGAACGGCCGATCATCGACGAAACTAGCGACGTTGTCGAAATCGGCCCCGACGATATCGCAAACCATGCGTGCAACTTCCAGGTTGGTTCGTTCGTGGTCGCTGCCGATATTGTAAATTTCGCCGACCTTCCCGTCGCGCATCAACACCATCAAGGCATCGGCGAAGTCTTCCGCGGCCAGGTAATGGCGGGAATTTTCCCCGCTGCCGTGCACGGTGAGTGACTGCCCGCAGAGCAACTGCATGGTGAACTTGGGAATGATTTTTTCGGGAAACTGGCGAATTCCGAAAATATTGTTTCCCCGAGCCGTGATGATGGGCATCGAGAAAGAATACTGATAACTCCGCACCATCATTTCTGCGCCGGCCTTCGACGCCGAATAGGGGTTGCTGGGGTCCAGAGCGTCTTCTTCCCGCGACCGGCCCTCGACGACCTCGCCGTAAACTTCGTCGGTGCTGACGTGTATGAACAAAGGTGTTCGGTTCACCCGGGCGGCTTCCAACAACGTGTGGGTGCCCAACGTATTCGACAAGGTAAACTCGATCGAATTTCCAAATGAATTATCGACATGGCTTTCCGCCGCCATGTGAATAACGCAGTCGACGTCACGGGTCAGCCGTGAACAAAGATCCAGATCCGTTACGTTGCCGACCACAAGGGTCCGCTTGGTCCGGTCCAGAAGGTGGGAAATGTTTTCGAAATCCGCCGCATAGGTCATACGGTCGAGCACGGTAATCGAGGCCTCGGGATAGAGATCGACCAGTTTCTCCATGACGTGGGACCCAATGAACCCCGCGCCTCCGGTCAAAAGAATATTACGCATGTTGCAGGCTCCGTCCCGCTTCGATTGCTTGGCGTTCAATCGCGCCCGGCGTCGTTATGTCGCCGACTAACTTCTTGACCGCGGTTATATCAAGACAAAATTCATCACTCGGTTGTTCGGCGGTCACCCGAACCCGGCCGACGCCGTAGCCTTGTACGAACCAGTTTGCGATGTCGCCGACGGGGGTCGGATGTCCTGACCCCAGGTTAAACACGCCGCCGGGTCGGATCGCAACCAATCTGGTGAGCGCTTGGGCAAAGTCCCGCGCGGGCAGGAAATCCCGCCGTGTTGACGGAGCGATATCGAGTACGATTTCACCTTTGGTTTTAAGCGATTCCAGTGCAACCCCGGCGAACGTTCGACGTTTCCTTTCCGCCCCGAACACATTGGCCAATCTCAGCACAGTAAGACCGGATCCGAGGCGGTCGAGCAACAGATCCTCGGTGACAGCCTTGTTTCGGCCATAGGGGCCTTGCGGGTTCTTTGTGCGGTCTTCCGAAATGGCAAGGCTTTCCGTCCGGCCGTAGACCAGACGGGAACTGAGCATGAAATAATGCCCGAACCGCCCCTTAAGCTGCTCGGACAGGACTGCATCGACATCAAGCGACGAATCGTAGTCGTCGGTGAAATAGGCGGGGTCGCAGGCGAAGTTAACGACGGCATCGAACGTCTTGCTCCCGATGCCATCCGTGTCGATTCGTGCAACTTGTGTTACATCGACGGTGCCGGCGGCCGCTTTGATGAAGCTTAGCGCCAGGAAGCTGGATCGGCCGGTGACAAGAACGGAAGGTTTCTTCATGGCGGGATCGCGCTCGAGCGGGCAGCCTGCTCCTCCGGTCGGCTAGTGCCGACCGAGGCGTCGGCCGGCGTCATGGCTGATTAGTGTCCTCGGTCGACGCGGCAACGACGTACAGCGGGCGGGCCTTGACCTGTAAGAACACCCGTCCGACGTATTCCCCGATCAAGCCAAGGAACAGCAGATTCAAGCCGCCCAGGAAGAGGACCGTCGCCATCAGGCTGATCCAACCCGGTGCCTCCACTTGGGCGAAGGCCCACAAATAGATCAGTAAAACGATCACCGCGACCCCTAGTCCCATGACCAGCAGTCCGATATGAGAGGCGAGCCGGAGCGGTTGGTCGGAAAAGCCGACGATTGCGTCGATCCCGAACTTGATCAGGCGGCGGAAGTTGTATCCGGTGACGCCGGCTTTCCGTTCGTCCCGGTCATAGAGATAGGGAACTTGCTTAAAACCGACCCAGCTAACCATTCCGCGAATATAACGATGCTGTTCGGGCATCGATTTCAGCGTGTCCAAGACGCGCCGGCTCATCAAGCGGAAGTCCCCGGCGTCGGTCGGGATTTCGATATCGGACATCCAGTTAAGAAACCGATAGAAGACGGCAGCGGTGGTCTGCCGAATCCAGGAATCACCCGGTCTGCGGCGACGTTTGCCATAGACGACATCGGCGCCGTCGCGCGCGATCCTCAGCATTTCGCCCAACAACTCCGGCGGGTCCTGCAAATCCGCGTCGATGACGAATATCCAGTCACCGACACAAGTGTCCAAACCTGCGCTCAGGGCGATCTGATGGCCGAAATTCCGCGACAGGGTCAATCCGCGGATATGAGGATTTCGTTCGGCCCGCGCACGGATCATTTCCCAGGTCCGGTCACGTGACCCGTCATCAATCAGAACGATCTCGAAATCATCGCCGACGGCTTCCCGGCAAGCCGCCATGACCCGGGTCTCCAGGGCGTCCAGGTTGTCTTCCTCGTTGAAACAGGGCGCAACCACTGAAACCACCGGCCGTACCGTCCCTGTTGGCTGGGCCGGTGATTGGGCTTTATTCATTTCGGGCATGTCTGCTGGTGCCTGACATTGGAAATCTGTAGGATGAGGACGGCATGAATTGGCCGGAAATTAACGGAAGAGGCGCGGGTGTCCCCTGGGAAAGAGTTCGACGAATATGTCGGCGAGTATACGGATTCGATTGATCAAAGTATCGGCTTTTCCGGCTGCGACCATGCGTTTTTCACTCTGCTCAAAGCCGAATGGATCGCTCGTATCCTTCATCAGAAATTGACGGTGGCGGCTCCCCGGGTCTTGGATGTCGGTTGCGGCATCGGCGCGATTCATCCCGCATTGAAGGCCAGGTCCGCCGCGATCGAACTCACGGGCGTCGATGTTTCCCAGGCCTCTATCGATCTTGCCAGGCAACGGAACCAGGTCAGTCGTTTTTTGCACTACGACGGCAGTCACTTGCCGTTCGAAGACGATAGTTTTGATGCGGCATTCGCGATTTGCGTCCTGCATCACGTGCCGCCGGCGGCTCGGCCTGATTTCGTCGCCGAAATCCGGCGCGTCGTTCGGCCCGGCGGCGTGGCCATGATCATCGAGCACAACCCGTTGAACCCCCTGACGCGCCATGTCGTCAACACTTGCGAAATGGACCGCGACGCCATCCTTCTGGGCGCGGCGGAAGGTCGGAATCTTTTGGCCCAGGCCGGATTCGCCGACATCGCCACGCATTACATCGCCTTCCTGCCGATCGATTCCGCTGTTGCGCGCCGGTTCGAACGATTGCTTGCCTGGCTGCCCCTCGGTGCACAATACATCTCCTGCGGTCGGGGGGCATAGGGCGGCACTTGAGCCAGGCTGCGAATTTCAGCGTGCCGCCGATTGCTTTTTACGTGCCCCGGCGGGATAAGCGATATGGCCCGTGAAACGGGCAAAGGATCGAACGGATGGATGGCCATGGGTTTTTTCGTAGACGCTGACCGGGAACGGGACGAACGGAAACGCCGTCTTGAGCGGATTTCCAGGCTGTTGGCCTGTCCGAGTTGTGGCGGTGACTTGAGTGTTGAGCCGGATCGCTGCGCTTGCGCCGACTGCGGTGCCGATTACGCCATTCGCGACAATCGTGTCTATTTCAGTGAGCCGCAGGCTGAGGGGGACGAGTTCGACGGCGTCAAAGGACGCCTGCGGCGTCTGATCGGCAGGCACTACCGGACAATGGTCGATATCGTGGCGCCCGATTTCCCGGTTCGTCGCCGCGCCGAAGTCCGCAGAACCTTCGATACCGCGCGCCAGGTCGTCATCGATTGTGGATCCGGAAGCCAGCGCCTTGACGCCGACATGATCACGCTTGACTTCACCGACTACGAAGCGGTCGATATCGTCTGCGATATCTGTAAACGCCTACCGTTCCGTGACGGCGCTCTCGACGGTTCCACCTCTTGGGGGGTCATCGAACATTTAGAAACGCCCGAAGCCCTGATTGCCGAATTGGCGCGTTGCACGAAGCCGAAAGGCAAGACCGTTCACATGGTGCCGTTCCTGTACCATTTTCATTCATCGCCGCACGATTTCTTCCGTTATACCCACCAAGGTCTGAAGCGGTTGTTCGGGGTCTTTCGCGTTCTCGAAACCCGCAATGCCTCGGGCCCCGTTTCATACTTTATGCTCGGGTTCGTGGAGTTTGGCGCGACGACCTTGAGTTTTGGCAACGAGCGCCTGAAGGCCTACGTGTATCTGGCGTTGTGCGCCGTGACATTTCCCGTCAAGCTTCTGGATTGGCCCTTCACCAACCGCAAGTCTTTCCGCGGCATGGCGCCCTGTCTGGTCGTCGTCGCCGAACGGGAGTGACGGAATCCGTTATGATGGCTGGATCACTCGGCGCGTGACGCGGTGAAGACCCAGAATTTCTGGAGTGCGAAGCTCCAGGCGGCGACAAGGCCAATCGCCAAGGTCTGCACGGGGATGAGGGGTAGGCCAAAGAACTCCGCAGCCACTTGCAATGTGACGCCGTTAATCAGGATCCCGCCCAAGTGCACCGCGGCGTAGCGTGGCAGGGCCTGACGATGAGGCCGGCCGCTCCTGAACGTCCAAATGCGCTGAAAAAAGTAGTTCGCGGCCATGGCCGCCCCATACGCCACGATTGACGCCGCAACGACCGGCAACAGGGATTTCAAATGAAGCAGAACAGCGAGGTAGAGAACGCCAGACGTAAAACCGCAAATCGCGAAGCGGACGAGCTCCCCCCGAGTGCGGTCGGTCGCCGCCGGGCCGTGGTCGGCTTCGGCCGAGCTTATGTCGGCGAGGGTGTCCTTCATCGAGGCGCTCGTCCAGCCGCCTCATCGCTGTGAAGGAATACCACTGCCACGCTGTCGCCAGATGGGACATTGATGACCATACCACCATCCGCCGGGAAATAGCGGGTGATGGATTCCGAGTAATACCCCCGATTCAGCTGCTCGATCACGAAACGGTCCTCGCCGGAAACGATCGCCGGATTGTCCAGGATGATCACGCTCTTGCGGGAGATGCGGACGAGGTTTTTTATCAGCTTGTGTCGGATGGCGCGCGTTGCGTCGATGTTCTCTCCGAAAATTAGGGCCAAGACGTGCGACATCACGACATGGTCATAAGCCCCGTCTGGGATACTGTCGTAGGCGTCTTCCGCGGACAGATCGCGCGCTTCGGTCGTGACCCTGGGGTCGTCAACGGCCTGGCGCACGACATCGACGGCTTCCGCGCTGATATCGGCGCCGTGAATTGGGGAATTCGGGAAATGATCCATTAGGACGATGATATTCTGGCCGCGCCCGCAACCGACATCGAAAAAACTGTCGCCGTCGGCAAGCCCGAAAAGCGACCCGTAGCTTTGGAGTACTGGTTCGATTCGCCCACGCGGAACACCGAACAGGGCGGCTTTCTCCTCGTTCCGCATCCCGATGTAATCGAAATAACCGCGTCCGTCCGGACCGTAATGTCGACGGATGTAGTCGCTGTACTTGGCCAGCGCGTAGTCGTCGAAGCTGCGGCGTGCAATTCGACCCAGCAACCGCCAAAGGCGAACCGGAAAATAAAGGAACGGGGCGAAGATTGAGGCCGGCAGGCGCGGATTTCTAAGCTCGCTCAGGAATACCTGGTCCTGGAAATGGCGCATCACCTGGAAAAGCGGCGGCAAGACGAGGCGGCGCAACAGCGCCCTGATCATTGCCGTGAGCCGGTCTTTGGGCGAGATCACGGACCAGATACTCCATCTTTCGGACCGTCCTGGTGGCCGAATTTTACCATTTTGTCTCGCAAGTCTGCAGGTCCGGGTGTGACACCAGACAGTGCCATACAACGGCCTGGAAGGCCTCCGTATGGGGCGTCACCATTGCGTCGTCGACCGTGGGAACGATGATTACGCAATCACCGATCGCTCCGGCATAGCCGCCATCGCGGCCGACCACACCGACGATTGACGCGCCGGTTTCCTTCGCGACATCCAGCGCCCGCACCAGATTAACACTGACCTGCCGTTCGACATTGCCGCCACCGACGGACATCACGAAGATGCCATCCTTGTCGTTCAGCCGGCTGACCTTCAGCCATTCGGCGAACACCGTTTCCCACCCTTCGTCGTTGGTGCGTGCGGTCAATTCCGACACGTTGTCCGTTGGAGCATAGGTCTCGATACCGCAGAGTTTACGGAAATCGTTCACGGCGTGGGACGCATTGGCAGCGCTGCCCCCGACGCCCAGAATGAACAGCCTACCACCCCTCTCGCGGACGGCGATCAGCTGGCGGACCAGGTCCTCGATCTGGTCCGTTGATATCCGGTCTGTGATCTCCTTGACCTGCGACATATAGGACTCAGCATGTGACATGGTTTCCGTTCCTCGGTTCAAAGTTGCTGCATTTCGACCAACCGAGCGAAAGCTCCTTTCCGCTCGGTCAAATCATTGAAGGTGCCCTGTTCCACCACGCGGCCTCGATCCAGGACGATGATGTTGTCGGCTTGAGAAATTGTCGACAGGCGATGGGCGATCGCAAGGATCGTCGTCTGGCCGATGATGCTTTCGATCGCTGATTGGATCAGGGCCTCGCTTTCCGAGTCCAGTGCGCTGGTTGCTTCGTCGAGCACGAGAAGCGCAGGTTCCCGCACAAGGGCGCGGGCCAGGGCGATACGTTGCACTTGGCCGCCGGACAAGCGGACGCCCCGATCGCCCACCACCGTCTCTAGCCCTTCATCGAGGCCGCGGATGAACTCTTCCGCGTTGGCCAGACTGCAGGCAGTGCGGATATCTTCCTCCGTGGCATTGGGGTTTGCCCATTTTATGTTCTCGCGGATCGATGCGTTGAAAAGCGCCGATTGCTGCGGAACGTATCCGACTGCCCAACGGTAGGAGCCCATATCCAGGTCTTCCATCGGCTCACCGTCGACCGTGATGCGCCCGGCTGAAGGTTGCTGCAGCCCCATCACAATGTCAGCCAAAGTCGACTTGCCGGCGCCGGACGCGCCGACCAATGCGGTCATTTTGCCCGCTGGGATCGAGAGTTCGAGGTCGCTCAGCGCGGGTTGGCCTTCGGCGTAATTGAAAGACACGCCGGTCAGGTGGATTTCTCTGTCCAGTCCGGTGAACGGTTTTTCGCCGAATGCGGGCCGCTCGGCCATGGCTTCCTTACGAATGCGTATGATCTGTTCAAAACTTGGATACAGATTAATTACCTGCATCATGCTGGAATTGATTGTCGCCAAAGTCCCCGCTAGGCGATTGAAGGCATAAAGGATGACCGCGACCTCGGCAAAGGGGACTCCCAGTGTCCGACTGCTCATGAAGCAGATGAACACGACGATAATACCGACCGGCGTATAGGCCGCATAGACCATGGACTGTAGAACCTGGGATTTCACGCCGACCTCGCGGATCGTCACGAAGGCGGTCTTAAGTCGCCGTAAGGCCAGGCTTTCGTTCGCGAAACCGATGATCAGGCGCAGGTTAGACAGGGTTTCCTGCAGATCGGAGAAAAACCGGTTATTGTTCGCTGAATGGGCCTGTCCCAGACGATATCCGTATTTACGAAATACGCGTAACGGGGTCGTCATCAGTAGGGCGCTGAGAAGGCCGATCCCGGTGATTTCCCACGAAATATAGAATGGGACCGCGAGCAATACGGCGACTTGGGCGATCGGTGAAATCAGCCGCGTCAATGACATGAAGGCGTCGCTGACGCGCACGGCTTCCTGGGTCAGGGAATTCATGAAATCCCCCTGGCGCTGGCGATTGACGAAGTTGATGCTCGTCGACAGCAACAGCTCGGCCGTCCCGATCACCATGTCTTCACGCACGGCGAACTTGGACTTCAAGGCGTATAGATTGATTACCACCAGCGTCGCGCTGGACAGGATCGACAGGGTCATGAAGATCACAAGGTAGGAGACGACGCTGACTTCCAGGCCCAGGAGTGCGAGGATTTCGTTGAACATTGTCGAGGCCCCGCCGCCATTTTCGTCCCCGGTCAGGGAGCCGACCACAGGAGCGATGGAAAACAGCGTCAGCCCGTCGACGGCCATCAAGACCAGGGCCAACCCAATATTGACCGCGAACAGCTTCGGATAGCGCCGACCCAAATCCAGCGTAAACCGCCACAGATTCATGTCAGCCGTCCAATAATCTCGCCGGCAACGAAGTCCACGTCATCATCGGTCATGGTCGGAAAACAGGGGATGGAAAGCGTCATTCGATAGTGGCGTTCAGCGTTGGGGAACCGTTCGTTATTCATGCCGGGGAGGCGGTGATAGGGCTGGCGATGCACGGGGATATAGTGAACCTGCGTACCTATCCCGACCCCCGCGAGGGCCTTCATAAAATCCGTCCGCGTCGTCCTGGCACGGGCGAAATCGATGTCCACGTGATACAGGTGAAGTCCCGTTCGCGCCCTTGTGTCCTCGCCGGACTGCGGTGTGGTCAGGGTCTCGACCGATCGAAATAGAGTGTCGTATCGCGCCGCGATGGCACGTCTGCGGGCAAGGAAAGCCTCGAGCCGTGATAACTGCGCTAGGCCGAGTGCCGCCTGCATGTCCGTCATTCGGTAATTGAAGCCTAATGTCTGCTGTTGATAGCGCCAAGGCCCGGCCTCGTCCTCACCTGCATCGACAAACCGATCGGGGTCGCGTTCGATCCCGTGGTTGCGTAGCTGCCGAAGCCGACGTGCAAGTTCGCCGTCGTTGGTCGTAATCGCACCGCCTTCGCCGCTGGTGATCGGTTTGACGGGGTGAAAGGAAAATACGGTCATTTCCGAATAAGAGCACCCGCCGACAGGGGTTCCGTCTTCGTACCGACCGCCGAGCGCATGGCACGCGTCTTCGATGACCGCGGCCTTGCCGGCGGCCTTTCGGATCTCTGCCATGTTCATGGCCAGGCCGGCAAAATGAACCGGTAGCACCGCCTCCGCGCCACCGCATTCCGACTGCGCCTCGGTAACGGCATCCGCAGTCAGACACCGATTGTCAGGATTGACGTCCGTCAACACGACCTTGGCGCCGCAGTACAGTGGAGCATTGGCCGTCGCCACAAAGGTCAAAGTCGGGACGATGGCCGTGTCCCCTCGGCCCAGGCCGGCGGCCAGACAGGCCAAGTGCAGTGCCGCCGTGCCGTTGGCGACGGTGATGGCGTGCCGCGCGCCGACCCTTTCCGCCAGGGCGTCCTCGAACCGGTCGACCGCAGGGCCTTGGGTCAGGTAGTCGCCGCGCAGAACATTTACGACAGCGGCAATGTCGTCGTCGTCGATCGTCTGCCGGCCGTAGCCGAGAAACCTGCGGCTCAAATGCCGTCTCCGTCGCCGATCATCTCGCGAAGGTCTTCCGCCGTGACCCAACGGTCATTGTTGTCACTAGTATACGAGAACCCTGGGTCGACCGGTGTTCCGGCATCGCTGTCGTAAGTTCGCGCCTTGGAGACCTCCCACAGGTGGAAGCTGGGCTGAATAATGAAGAAGCCATCGAATTCCAGGGTCTGGCGTGCCTCGTCCACCGGGACCATGATTTCGTGCAGTTTCTCCCCGGGGCGAATTCCGGTAGTTTCCTGCCTGCATTCGGGGGCGATCGCGGTCGCCAAATCCGTTATCTTCATCGAAGGGATTTTTGGAATGAAGGTCTCGCCGCCGTGCATCCGGCCCAGACTGTCGACCACGAATTCCACTCCCTGTTCGACCGTCAGCCAAAAGCGCGTCATGCTCGGATCGGTAATGCTCAGAACGCCTGATTTTCGTTGCTGCCGGAATACGGGGATGACGCTGCCGCGTGATCCAATCACGTTGCCGTACCGCACGACCGAGAAGCGGCAGCCGCCGCCGCCCGAGACATGGTTGGCTGCGATAAACAACTTATCGGAGCAGAGTTTGCTGGCGCCGTAGAGATTAATCGGATTGACGGCCTTGTCAGTCGACAAGGCGATGACCTTTTCGACGCCCGCGTTGATGGCCGCGTTGATCACATTCTCTGCCCCCATGACGTTAGTCAAGATGCATTCGATGGGGTTGTACTCCGCCGCCACGACCTGCTTCAGGGCGGCCGCGTGGATCACGGTATCGATTCCGTCGAGGGCCCTTTCCAAGCGGCCCGCGTCGCGGACGTCGCCGATGAAGTAACGCAGGTTTGGTGCGCTCAGATCCGCCGCCATCTCGAACTGTTTCAACTCATCGCGTGAGTAGACGACCAGTCTTTTGACGTCGTGGTGTTTCAGAACGTGTCGCACGAAGGCCTTGCCGAAGGAGCCGGTGCCGCCGGTGATAAGGACCGAGTGGCCGTCAAGTATTCCCATGGGTCGATTCCGATTGGTTTAGAAAAGAAGGATGAGGTCAGGTGTAAGACAGGGGGGGCGACTGGCCGGAAATCGTCCGTGCCGTCTGACTGGACAAAAAGGTGAGTTTATGAATTCTCGGGCGTGCCGGAGGCAGAATATCGTGCCCCGGTAGCCCCGCAGATGTCAGTCGATATTCTGAAGGCCCGGCGTGACCAGACCCTGATAATCGTAGCAGGTCTTGCAGCGCGGCAGTTCGTCGTGCCGCATCTGGGCAAGCATTTCGCGGTAGTGGTTGAGCTGGTCGGAATGCCATATTTCCGAGATGGACATGTTGTCGAGCGAGCCAAGAACCATCTCGTTGTTGGGGTCATCGCAGCAGGCCGTGACGCTACCATCCCAATTGATCGACAATTTGTCGTAGACCTCCGGGCATTCCGGATGCTTCTTGACGATGCTTTCCTCTTCGATCAGGGCTTCCAGAATCTTCATTTCCGCCGGGCGGAGCCGCACGGATTTCAGATCGGCGTGATAGAACACCGTCCGGCCGATGGAAACGGAATCGACGACTTCATTCATCAATTCGCGAAACGTCTTCACCTGTTCCGGAGTTTCGTAGGTAATGCTGGTGGACGCATGGAGATAAGGTAGGTCCCGATCGCCGCGCAAATCTCGGAACGTCCGCATGACCGCGACCAGGTCGTCGAAAAAATCCGTATTGCGCATTTCGCGGTAACTTTTCTGATCGACGCCCTGGAACGAGAACTTTACGGAATCGATGCCACGCTCGATCATCTCGGCGATGAATTCGGGCGTCAATTTGCTGCCGTTCGTATTCAAGTGAGTCATGATCCCGCGTTCCTTCGCCATCGAGAGGAATTCGAGAAATTGCGGATGCAGGGTTGGCTCGCCCCAGAGGATAAATCGGATCGGGGTTTCGTGTTCGCCCAATTGATCGGCCACCTTGCGGAACGTATCCGGGGCCATGAAACCCGCTTGCCGTTTCAGCGAATGGTTGCCTGTCGGACACATGAGGCATCGGAAATTGCAGGTGTTCGTCAGCTCGATGTCGACGAAATTTGGAAAGTCGGGAAGTTCATCGAACTTCTTACGCGAATTTCCGGCATTGCAGGAATCGTACAGCGGTTGGAAGGGATTTTGCGGCATGTAAGACCGTTCAGCCTAGTTTCGTTTCATCCGGTGAGCCACGCGACACCCGTGCGTAGCATATAGAAAGCGGGAATGGGATTCCCAAACAGTTTTCTGCTTGCGTGCCGCCCTGGTGGGGCAGGTCAATCCGACGGAGGTGCGGCGAACCGAAGAAACCGGGCCGCCTCTTCCTCCGTCAAATTTTTGAACCCGTTGTTCGGCGGCGTGCCGAATGCGATGACGTCGCGCACCGTACCTGCATCTTTCAGGTAGGCGCCCTTGGCCAGGACGACGGTACCTTCGATCCTGGTCCGCCCAATCACCGAGGCGTCGGCATGCATGATCAGGTTGCCGGCGATTTCCGGATAGTTCAGGGAGCCGTCCTTCGTTTCGTTGCCGCCGATCGTGCAGGACTGCATGAACAGAAGGGATGCCGCTTCGGTAAATCGGCCCCGCCCAATGACGGACGCCAGCGGATGGTCGCAGGCGAGCCGTAAAGGTAGGTCAACCTCGTAAAACAGATCGGCTGAAGTTGTCGCGATGTTGAGGAAGTAGAGCCGTTCGGCGAGATCCGTCTCCCCGGCCAGGAAACATTCCCGGGCCAATTGATATAGCAGAAGGCAATGTGCCGAATAATTAAATGCATTAAATAATGCGCTCCGGCCTTCATCGAGGGTGAAGCTTTTCAATCGAACGGTCCGGAAGCGCGCTTCGCTCCGCAGGAAAGCAGCAGTTAGAATGTCGTCGCCGATATCCGCGAGGCTGGTTCCCACGGTCGCCAAACGGTGGTCGAGAAAGGCCGTGACGTCGTCCTTCGACGGAATGAAGGTGGAATGCTTCAGGTGATCAAGGAAGGACATTATCGGGCTTTCCGGTTGGTCGGTCCGTCATGATCGCGCGCGTCGAAACGACGGGAGTCAGGGACTCGAAGCGGGTTGCGGCGACCTGCCAGATCGGTTCGCGCGCGGCGCATGGGGCATGAAGAAAATTGTTCCGGTAGCGATTGGCGACCCTGTCGGTCATGGGCGGCACGGTGATCGGGCCGGCGATTTCATCCCGTTCGACCGCGCCCATGTCCAGGGGTTGCTGGTCGAACCAGCTGGCGAATACGTCGATCAGGTAGGTGTCGTCACCGGCGCGCACGATCTCGCTGCTTAGGAACAGAACCGGCTTCTTGAAAATCGCAGCAAACGAGACGGCCGTACTGTAGTGCATCAGGATGAATTTGGATTCGCGGACCAGCGACGCCGTCAGGTTCCCGAAGGTCTGGCGCCCGCCGAACAGCCGGTCGAGGTCCTCCTGGCGATAAGACGATTTGGGGTGGCGGGCGATAACGATGGGTATGTTCAGGTCCCGTTCGACCCGGTCCAGAGTCGCCCGCAATTGGCGGAAGTAGGCTTCCGGTTCGCTGGGCCCCTTAAGGTCCCAGATGACATTGTCGGGGAGCCCGGTGATCCCCCCATCGACGAATACGGCAAACTGCTCCGGCAGGCTGTCGGGAATATCCGGCGCGGCCTCGGCCCAGCCGCTTTCGAAACTGAAGACATCGACCTTATGGCTGTGCCGGGTGAAGGGATACGGGTGAGAAAAAAGAGGCATGTAGGTGCCGGCACGAATATCCATGAGCGGTGGATCGATGCGGAAATAATCCAGCCCGATGCGGAGGGCGTTACGCGCGCGCGCCAATCCACGATGAAGCCCGTGAAAGAGATTTTCGCCCAGGGCGCGCAGCTTGCGCAAAGGGCCCGGCGTCCCGCCGATGTTCCATGTGTTGGGTACCCGCCCCAATGTCATGCAGCAGTACCGCAGTCCGCGGTCCGACAAGGCGCGATACATCCAAGCATTGCCGGCCGTCAGGCCGACGGTTGGGATAATCAAGTCCGCCGGCGACAGGTCATCCAACATGGCATAGAAAGCCTCGCGGGTCGCGGGCACGAATGTTCCGTCCACGTTGTCCAGGTTGCCGCCGTCAGACACCAACTGATGTTCTTCGGCCAGAACTTTCCAGCAACTGACCAGCAGGACTTCATAGCCCCGGCGGGTGAAGAACTCGCAGCCGAAGCGATCGACGTCCCGCTCGGTGATCCGATGGTGTGCCAACACGACGAATTTGCGCCCGGTGCCGGCAGGGGATGCCGCCCCGTCAGCCGAAGGGCCGGGGCTCATTCAACCTCCGCCCAGATCGGGTGACGCAGCTTCCAATCGTTGCCGTCCTTGGTCCACAGATGGTCCGACCGCCAACAGTCGATGGCTTCCCAGAATTGATCCTCGGTGATGTCACAATAGTCCAACAGCACATCGAAATATTTGGACGGAAACTCGCCATCGAACCGCTTGACCAAGGCGACGCCTTCTTCGCGCGTGATCTTGCCGTCGCGGATTTCATGTGCGGCGTCCGAGGTGGCGCGGCCGATGCCGAATTTGATGTAGGCCAGAAAGTAATGGTAGCCGTCCAGCTTGTCGTCCAGGCTGGCATATTTCGAATAGGTGCCTTCGCTGCGTTCCGCGTTGGCGACGAAGCCCGTGTGTTTCTGACAGTAGTAAAAATTTTCTTGGGGATCCCACATTTTGTAATATCCGAGGAAATGAATCTCGGTCTTGTTGTCCATGACTTGGCTGTATTCCGGCGCGCGGTAAGGTGAAAGATCGGCTGGCGTGAGGCCGTGCTCCAGCCAGAAATCCGGCGGCATTCCGGAAAAATAATGCGTATCATGGTCCTGGATGTCGCGTGTCGGGCGAAAGGCGTTCTTCATATCGCCGCCGTATTCGACTTCACCGTTCTCGCCATAGAAGATCAGCTGAACGCCGTGCTGTACGGCCATGCGAAGAGGGAAATTCGTCTGCCCATAAATGAAGGACTGGAAAGGGTCGCCCATATGGATCAGCGCGAGCCGTGCCAAGTCGCGATTGACCTTGCCGTTGGGTGTGCCGAGAACGTGGTCGAATCCTGAATCGATGAAGCTCCGCAGGTTTGTCCAGCCGATGTCCGTGTAAACGTTCGGCGACCATGTCACGCACAGAGGGTTCATGTTGTAGACATATTTGAGTTGGTGCGCGACGAAGCTACCGTCCTTGCCGCCACTGCAGGGTACGATGACATCGTAGCCGCCGTCCCTGCGGCGATGCTTGTCCAGTAGGTCGACGAGCTCCTTCTCACGCATGTCCCAATCCAGGGAATGTTTGTATTCGGCGTAGTTGCAGGCGCTGCAGACGCCGTTATCGTCGAAAGTGATGCGAGGCCGCTGGTTCGAGATTGTGCACTTCCGGCAGAATTTGACCTCGGTCGGCAGATTGTATTTTTCGATGACGTTGTGTTTTTGCACCCTAAGTTATCCCTTGGTTCATGTGCGCTGCCGGTTGCCCGGCGATACGCGTCGTATCGTTCGCGGGTGAATTTGGTTAGTGGGGAAGGTCATTGGTGTCCAGGCGGGAAAGTTCAAGCGGGCGCTCCGAGCCAAGGTCGGCCTCGCCAGGCCGGGTGCCCAGGCCGAGTGCACATCCGCGTGTTTCCAAAAGGCGTAACAAGCGGTCATCGTAAGCGCCGTGGGGATAGCACATAACCCAGTCCTTGGCTGTCGGCGCCCCCAGCTTTTCAAGGAACCGCAGAGAGGCGTCGATGTCCGCGGCCTGCGTTGTGTCGTCCATGCGGTCCAGTTGCTGGTGCTTGTGCCCATGGCTTCCGACATACATGCCAGCATCGATCATGGTGCGGAGCTGATCCTGTGACATATAAAGTTCCGCTGCGAAATCCAAGTCGTCCCGTCCGACATATTTGTGGAACATTTCGTCGACCAATGGCTTCCGTAGGTTTTCGGGTAGCGAGTCCCGGAGCATCTTTTTGATGAAAGTAATTTCCGCCGGATCAAAGCGTGAAGCCCGGGCCAGATCCCGCCAATAATACTTAAATCGGTGCTGGGATCCCTGTTTGCGGTCGGAGTCGACGGCCTTTCTAATATCTTCAAGAAGTTTCGATACGTCGGGTTCCGAGGCCAGAATGAATTGCACTTTGTTCACATCGAGGATCGTGCGGTCTTCGATTGCCGCTGCCGGTGGGAAGAAGGCCCCGTGCCAGCCACGGTCGATCAGCAGTGGCAGAACGTTGGTGTAGTGGTCGAGGTAGCCGTCATCGAAAGTCAACCAGGCGGCGCCCTGCGGCAGTTCGGCCTCTCCCTTGGCCGCGGCGACGACGTCTTCCGTGCGAACAATCGTGTGGTTCCGCTCCAGGTATTCCAATTGACGGCGAAATTCCTCAATGGTGCGCCCCTTGATTGCGGGATGACGGGAATGTTTTAGATCCCGAACATAGTGGTACATGACGATGGTCAAGGTACTCATCTGATTATGCCCGGCCACTACGACACGTCGGTTCCGCTGGAGAGGCGGTATCGGCGGCTATCGCCTGTCGTATCATGAGCCCCGCCGATGACCCAAAGATCGATCCGGTCGTTCAAGTTCGGCACAATCGGTCCAAAAGATCGAGCCCCACGGCGCCGCTTTTCTCCGGATGAAACTGACAGCCCCAAATGTTGTCGCGGTTGACGGCGGCGGCGATCGTTGCGCCGTTGACCGTAATCGTGCCGACGACGTGGTCCGGGTCGGGGGCATGGAACCCGAATGAATGCACGAAATAGAAATAAGCGGGGTCCGGGCCGCCATCGATCAGCTTCGCAGTGCCCTGCGGCTGTACTCGGCGCCACCCCATGTTGGGGATACGCGTGTCGCAGGGCGCCGTCGGTGCCGGCAGGCGCCGGACTTCTCCGGGGATCAGGTCCAAACCGGCATGGTCACCGAACTCCTCGCTTTTCGTGGCCAGCAATTGCATGCCCAGGCAGATTCCGACTATGCGGGCACCGCGGTCCGCCGCATCCTTTAGGGCAAGATCGAGACCGCCCGCCATAAGTTGTCCCATGGCGTCGCCGAAAGCGCCGACTCCCGGAAGGATGATGGTTTCGGCGGCGCCTATCTCATCCGCCTGATCGGTTATCGTGAATGGACGGTTCAGGGCTTCCAGGGCGCGGGCGAGGCTGAACAGATTGCCCCGGCCGTAATCGACGACGGTGATCATCGCCGAACCTCATGGCCCGCCGAAGCGAGGGCGTCTTTTATATCGGGCACATCGCAGGTGTCGTAATGCAGGACCGAGGCGCAGGCGACGGCTTCGCTCCGCGTGGCGGTGATCATGTCGGCAACATCCGAGGCGCCACCCGCCCCGCCCGAGGCGATTACCGGAACGGACACGCGTTTGGAGACTTCTTCGATAAGTTCCAGATCGAAGCCTTTTTGGGTTCCTTCGGCATCGATGGAGGTCAATAGAATCTCTCCAACGCCAATGGATTCTGCTTCCTGTACCCAGTCGAGCACCTGACGCCCGGTCTTTTCGCGCCCGTTGTCGGTCATGGCCTCCCAGGCGCCGGGTTCGCGTCGGATCGCCTCCACGGACAACACGATGCACTGGCTGCCGAAAACCTCTGCCGCCTCGCGCAGGAAATCGGGCCGCATGATCGCTGCGGTGTTGATGGCGATTTTGTCGGCCCCGCTTCGCAACACGGCCTTGATATCGTCCAAGGTGCGTAGTCCACCGCCCACCGTCATCGGCACGAAGATATCGCACGCGGCTTCCTGGACGATGGGAAGAAGATTGTTTCGTCCGTATAGCGATGCGACAGCATCCATGTATAGAAGCTCATCGACACCTTGCTCGAAGTAACGATGGGCCAGGACGGCGGGCTTGCCGACGACCCGCAGGCCTTCCAGATGAACGCCCTTGATGACGTTCTCGCCTTTGATGTCGAGGCGGGCGATGACTCGGATAGGCGTCGTCATTCGGCGCTTTTCCTAAAGGCGTCTTTTTGGGCGCGTTCCAGGTCTTCCAGCCGCCCGACGTCAAGCCAGTATTCATGGATCGGAAAAGCAGCGCATTTCTTGTTTTCGGCCAGCCACTTTTCAAAAAGCCCCGGCATGTCGATCGCCGTGTCTGTTGGAATCTCATTCAGCGCGGCAGGTTGGAGGACGTAGATTCCCGCGTTGACGAGAAATTTGTGCACCGGCTTTTCGCTTATTGAGGAAATCCCCTTGTCGTCGATTTCGATCACCCCGAAATCTACTTTGAAGTCATATGCACGCACGCCCATCGTCCCGATGGCGCCCTGTTCGGCGTGAAAGTCCAGGGCCCTGTTGAAGTCAATATCGGTAATCAAATCGCCGTTCATAACAATCAAAGGCATCGTTGGGGGTTCGGGGATCAGACTCAATGCGCCGGCGGTGCCAAGCGGACGGTCTTCCTCGAGATAGCGGATGTCCACTCCCCATTGCTGGCCGGTGCCGAAATGATCACGGATTTGCTCGCCCTTGTAGTTGATTGAGATATAGAAGCGTTCGAAGCCCTGGTTGACGAAACGTTCGAGGATACTTTCCAGTAGCGGCTTTCCTCCGACCTCAATCAATGGCTTGGGTGTTTGTTCGGTCAGCGGATGCAGGCGCTTGCCCAATCCACCGGCCATCAGAACAACCCAATTTTCCTTAACGCGTGCCTCCTTGATCAGATCGGCCATGACGATCAGGTCGATGACACGGCCATCCTCGTCGACGATGGGAACCTGATGGAGGCGGCGGGCTTGCATGGCCGATTTCGTCTCCTGCGTATCGTAGCTTTGAGGCAGGCTGAACGGCGATCGGTTCATTACTAAGGTTACCGATTGATCCAGGGATACGCCTTTCAGGATCGCGCGTCGAATATCTCCATCGGTGACAGAGCCGATCAGCCGTCCGCCGTCATCAAGCACCAACGCGATCTGCCGCACACCCCTCTCAATGCTTTTGATGGCGTCTAGCACGCTATCGTCTTCATGGACGATAGCTTCCTTCCAATCTTTCATGGCGCCATCTCCGTGGCCGGATTGCCCGCGACTTTGGACCCGGGCCTGATCGGGCGAACGACGACGGCACCGGCCGCGCAGAGAGCATTGGCGCCTATCGTGATGCCCTGGATCACCGTGGTCCCGGCGCCGATATGGGCATCGGATTCCACCGTTACGTTGCCGGATAATACGGCGCCCGGAGCGATATGGCAGTGAGGGCCGATCGTTCCATCATGATCTATCTGAGCTCCGGTATTGATGATTACGTTGGCGGCGATCCGACAGCGCGGCTGAACCACGGCCCCAGCCATGACCACGGTGCCTTCTCCGAGTTCGGCGCTAGGCGCGACGACGGCGCGGGGGTGAACAATCGTCGCGAAACGATAGCCACGCCGGGAGAAACGTTCGAACACTTCCCGTCGCAGGGCTGTGTCACGGGTCGAGCCGATGCCGACGGCCAGCAGAACTTTTGCCGGATCGTGCGACAATACGTAATCATCGTTACCTAGAACACGACGACCCAGAACGTCGTTGCCATGGCGGTTGGGATCGGCATCGGTCAGGCCCAGCACATCCATGCCGGAAACCAATGCGGCGTCCAGCACGACCGAGCCGTGTCCTCCTGCACCCAAGATCAGCAACTGACAGCTCACGACAGCACTTCGTCCTCGTCATAATCTCGAAGCGAGACCTCGCCTAGGTGATCGAAGAACTCCAGGGCTGAAATGCCGTTGCCCGGACGTTTGACGCCAAGGTTCCGCTCGTCAAAGATCTCCCCGCGGACGATCGGGGTCCGGGTGACCAAACTCTTTCTGGCGGCCGTCCGGTTCTCCCGCTCGACGGACGACGGCGCCTTTATCCCATCACCAAGGGCGGCTTCGACTTCGCGGATGGCGGCGACCATGGCGGCAAAGGCGCCCGGTTCCATGGAGGCGGCATGGTCCGGTCCGGGCATTCCGCAATCCAGGGTGATATGTTTTTCGACGATGCGGGCGCCACGGGCCACAGCGGCGATAGCTGCTTCGGGGCCTTGGCTGTGATCGGAAAAGCCAACCGGCAAGCCGAACTGTGCAGCAAGGCTGTCCATCGCCCTGAGATTGAGATGCGTCGCCGGTGCTGGGTATTCGGTCGTGCATTGAAGCAGTACGACCTTCTCGCGCAACGAGGCTTGGCCCTGGGGGCTCATGAACGCGCGTTCGAAGCTCCGACGTTTCGGCGCCGTTTCTTCCGTTGAATAGCCGAAGGCCAGGACGGCGAGCGCGCGTTCGATCTCGCTTGCGGACGCCATGCCCGTGGAGAGGATGGCATCGCAGCCCCGCCGCGCGGTATCCAACAACAAAGGTGCGTTGGTCAAGTCACCGGATCCGATTTTGATCCGCTGTAGGCCCATACGATCGACGAGGAATGCCAGGCTGCCAAGGTCGAAAGGTGTCGATAAAAATACGAGGCGGCGTTCGCGGCAGTACGCTTCAAGATCGAAATGATCCTTATCGGAAAGTTCCAGCGCTTTCAGCATGTCGTGCTGGGTCGTGTCCCGGCCCGTCGTTTCCATCTGGTACCCAGCTTTGGGCGCGCTGCGGGTCGCCAGGGCGTTTGCCTTGAAGGTTTGAAACTTCACCGCATCCGCCCCGGCCATGGCCGCGGCGTCGATCAGCTGTCGGGCAAGATCCACCGAGCCGTTATGATTGACCCCCGCTTCGGCGATAATCATGACGGAGGAGGGTGACGCCGGGATCGCCGGGGCGAGGTCGTGAAAGCTCTTGGCCGTCAGGTCGTCGAGGTTGGCGGAAGAAAGGACGTCGGCCATTCGCCGTGCGGCAAAACCATCGCCCAGAGGGTTGTCGTCTTCGATGCCAGTTGAGGGGCCCCGGGCCAATGCTTCGGAAATGGCGCCGGCTACGGCGTCTTCGGTTTCCGCACAATCCAGGACAGAGGGCGCGCGCAAGCGCCCTTGCTGTCGGTCGCCCATGTTGACGGTCGGTGTACCGAGAGCCGGTGCCTCAATGAGACCGCTGGACGAATTGCCGACGACGACGTCGGCTAGTTTCATCAGGCTGAGATACCGTTGCTGGCCCAGGGATGCATGGAGCGATACCCGACGCTGATGGGCCGCGACGAAGGCGCGAATTCCATCCTCGACGCTCGAATGGCCGGGATCGCTGTTGACGCCGGTGAACACCACGCTTGCATTGGGAAAGCGGCCCAGAGCCCCGGTCAGAGCTGACACGCCGACGCTGGGTTCAATATCGCCTCGGGTCGCCGGGTGATAGGTCGCCAACAACAACGGCGCAGGAAGGCGCCGCCCGAGATCGGCCTCCAGTACGTTTCGTTCAAGGACCTCCAGGTCGCGCATGTTGTCGAGCGCGGGCGCGCCGACGGTGAATACGCGGTCGGGGCGTTCGCCCATTTGAATTATTCGCTGACGGTACGGCTCGGCGGCGGCGAAGTGCAGATGCGCCAACTTGGTGACGGCATGGCGAATCGAATCGTCGAAGGCGCCTTCGGTCAGTTCGCCGCCATGGATGTGGGCGATCGGCGTTCCGGCCAGAAGCGCGGCCGAAGCCGCGCCTAAAGTTTCATAGCGGTCGCCGAGCAGAACCAATATGTCGGGTTTCAACTCTTCGAAGACCGCGGTCATCTTCTCAACTGTCGCGGCCATGGTTCGTGCGGCGGCGCCGGCATCGTCGCCTGGGGCAAGGATGTCGACGCGGCGGGTGATTTCATGACCGTCTGCTTCGATCGCCTCGACGGTCATGCCGTAGGCGGTCGAGAGATGCGTCCCGGTGACGACCAATTGAGATTGCAGGTCGTCACGGGTGCGGATTTCCCGCAGCAACGGCGCCAGCAGACCGTATTCGGCGCGGGTCGCGGTGACGATGCAGATACGGCGTGCGCCCATCGGTCAGGCCGTATCGTTGCGGCTCAGGCGAGGTCCGCTCGGGATGTTCACGAGGCAAGCCTCTGTGTTGCGGGCGACGTCCAGCCCGTCCGCGCACGGCGCGTTGCGGTAGGCTCCGGTGTCCGGGAGCAACCGCCAACAGGGCCGCGTTTGGATGCCCTGGTCGTTGGTCAGGTTGAGAAACTGGTCGCGGGAGGCCGTGTCAGGAAAAATCAGGGCGTTGAGCCAGAAATTACTTTCACAATCGGCGGGCGCGCGCAGCATGCCGACATCTGCGCCGCCGAGGTCCTGGAAAAGATCCAGGTAGCATTCGGCCAATTGACGCTTTCGCGCGAGGAATCTGGGCAGCAACTCCAGTTGGGCGCACCCCAGCGCCGCGTTGATATTGGGCATTCGGTAATTGAAGCCGACGGCGTCGTGATCGAACTGCCAACGATCGGGGATTCGCGCGGTGGTCGTCAAATGTTTGAGCCGGGCCGCAAGGTCGCCGTCGTTGGTCACGATGACGCCGCCGCCGCCGGTGGTCACCGTCTTGTTGCCGTTGAAGCTGATCACCCCTGCAATTCCCAGGCTCCCGCATCCGCTCCCGCGGTATCGGCTGCCGAGTGCTTCAGCCGCATCTTCGACGACCGGAAGCCCGAATTCCTCGGCCAGATCGACAAGCCCGGCCATGTCCGCGGGATGTCCGAATAGGTGAACCGGGAGGATCGCCGCGATCCGTAAGCCCGTTTCGTCGTGAACCAGGCGACTTCCCATCCGGGTGCATTCATTGCGGAAAAGATCGCGCAGCTTGGCGGCATCCAGGCCGCGTGTCGATCTGTCGACGTCGGCGAACAACGGTTGGGCTCCGCAATAGGACACGGCATTCGCCGTGGCGATGAAGGTCAGGGCCGGGCAAACGACGGCATCCCCGGCGCCGACGCCAAGGGCGAGCAACGCGGCATGCAGGCCCGCCGAGCCATTGACGACGGCGACACCGTGGGCGGCACCGCAGGCTTCGGCGGTCATCTCCTCGATGCGAGTTACATAGGATCCGGCGGACGACACCCAGCCTGTGTTCAGGCAGTCTTCCACATAGGCCCACTCGTTGCCTTCGAACGAGGGTTCGTGAAGGGCGATGGGACCTTTCGCGCCGAGGTCATTCCGGAGAAATCCGGCCAGCCGTGCCGCGGCTTCCTCTGCGACGGTGGTTGCAGAACGCGGGACGTCAGACATTGTAAAGGTCCGCCTTGTAACGGGCCAAGTTGGTCGGATTGCGGAACCAGGTGACGGTTTCGGCGATCCCGCGCGTGAATCCATCCAGGCCTCCGTATTCTGGTGACCAGCCCAGAACCTCGCGGGCTTTCGTGTTGTCGGCCCAAAGGCGTTCGACTTCGCTTTTGGCGGGGCGCAGGCGCTGGTCCTCGGTCTCAACCGTCAATTCCACGCCCGTCGCCTCGCCAATGACCCGGACCGCGTCGCCGATGGAGATTTCGAAGTTGCTGCCGATGTTGATTTCTTCGCCTGCCCCGCGTTCCGTTTCCGCCATCATCACGAAAGCACGAACGGTATCAGCGACGAAATTGAAGTCTCGTGTCGGGTGCAGGGCGCCCAGGCGCAGCACGGGCTGTCCTGAGAGGGCCTGCGTAATGATTGTCGGCAGGACGGCGCGGGCCGATTGACGTGGGCCATATGTATTGAACGGCCGTATGACTGCTATCGGCGTCTCAAACGACCTATGGAAGGCTAAGGCCATCTGATCGGCGGCGATTTTGGTCGCGGAATAGGGGGATTGCCCCTGGAGGGGATGATCCTCGGTGATGGGAACGAACCGGGCCGTGCCGTAGACCTCGCTAGTTGACGTATGAACGGCATAGCCGACCCCCAGGTCGGTTGCCGCCTGCAATACGTTCAACGTGCCCTGAACGTTGGTTTCCACATAAGTCGCCGGCGAATGATAGGAGTAGGGAATGGCGATCAGCGCTGCCAGATGCAGCACGACGTCGCATCCCCGCATGGCTTCGCGCACACCGTGGGAATCTCGAATGTCGCCGGAGAAGACATCGAGGTTGTTACGAACTTCGGAATCGGCTGAATCCAGCCAGCCCCAGGAATTGAATGAGTTGTATAAGACAAAGGCTCTGACATCGTGACCGCGGCGGACGAGGGCTTCAGTCAGGTGCGAGCCGATGAATCCGTCGGCGCCGGTGACCAAAATGCGTTTTGGTGCGGTGTTCATTTAGGCTGCTTCCCGACGTGGAGGGTGTCGGCGGCTGTCAGGCGCGCGACGATCAAATCCGTTTCGGTGTCAATGTCGATGGACCGAGACGCCGGCATGATGCTGGCAACCGTAAGGTCGTCATAAAACGTCCGGTGTTCACGAAACCAATCCGACCGGGCCACATAGACGGCGCCGTTCGGCTGATAGGCGGGTGCGATGTCTTGGCGCCGTGTTTGCAATCCTTCTCCCGGGACCAACGCAACGAGGCGCCCGGTGGGATCGAGTCGGCAAATCCATTCCGCGGGCTTCGGCGTTTCGCAAACCGTCACCGCCGCGGGCGCGTTGGGATGGCAGGCGCGGATACAGGCGTCGATGTCGGTCTCATTGCGGAGCGGAGATGTCGCCGCCAGCAGGACCAGATAGTCGAACGATCGATCCATCGCGTCAGCGGCGTGGATCAACGTATCGGCCACGGGGGCGGTATCGCTCGCCAAGGCGGCTGGCCGGCGGATCAGGTTGTCGCAGCCGGCGGCTTGCGCGGCGGCCAGTATCTCTTCATCATCGGAGGACATGACGACGCAGTCCAAAAGCTCGGACCGGTTTGCCGCATCCAGGCTCCAGGCGACAAGCGGACGCCCGCACAAGTCTGCGAGATTTTTTCTCGGTAGACCTTTGGAGCCACCGCGGGCGACGACGACGCCGAGACAGTTGTGTCCGTCAATCAAAGGGATCTCATTCCAAAGAGGTGTGCGGCATGACTGAAGTTCAGGCATGCTACCGCAGTCCGGGTGACGAGAGCGCCTGCCCGGGCCGCAGAAGTCCAGGTTCGCACCGCCGCGGCTTTTAGGCCGCGGTTACGGCATGTCCGGGCAGTCGCGTACGGACAACACGGCCCATGAATTCCAGCAACAGGATGACGCGTTGTTCGTCGTCGACGCATTCGAACAGTCCTTCAAGGTCGGCGAAGGGGCCGTCCGTGACGCATAGTTTCTGACCCGTGACAAAATCCGGTGCCGCGATCTGGACCGCGCCTTGGTCCTCGCGCTTCCGGATGGTGTCGATTACCTCGTCTGGCACGGAGACCGGGTCGGGGCCTTCGGTCAATAGATAGCTGACGCCGATGGTGCCATTGATGGATCGCCAGCGCTGGACGGCGGGGTTCATGCGAACGAACAAGTATCGGGGGAACAGCGGCGCCATTACATGATAGGCGCGACGCGCGTGGCGGCAGCGCTTTCGGTAGCGCGGCAGATAGGTTTCGAAACCCTGGTTGACCAGATTTTGGAAGGCGATCGCTTCCTTTTGTGCCTGGGCATAGACGACGTACCAATTCACGGCGCGTTCCCTCCGCTGCTGTTTTGCGGTTCCGGTTCCGGCGCGCGAATCGAAATACGCATCAGCTTCGGCGCCAGCACCCGTTCCGCTGGTAGGGCTTGCAAGAGCTCCTCATAAGCCTCTTGCGGATTGGACGTTTCCGTGATCATCACGGCGTGCGGGCGCCGGGAGGGCTCGATGTCCTCCAGAGACTGGAAAACATCAAAGCCGCAGAAGGCGGCCTCGTTTCGACCCGGGTCCAGGATGCCGACGATTTCGACCTCCTCAAGCGGGGCTGCCAGTGAGGCGATTTCTGCGAACTCCGTCGCGCCGACCAGAACCACGCGAGTCCACCCACGGGTCGCGCAGTAACGGAACATTTCGGTGAATTCCTGGCGCGCTTCTTTGTAGAACCGCAGTGAATGGCTAAGATATTCTGCGGTTAGGCGGCTTTTTTCTGCGAACCCTTGGGGCGTCAGATAATAGACGAAGCGGTGTGCCGGCGCTTGGCGAACCTTCAGCAATCCCTTCTTCATGCATCGTTTGATGACGGCGTTGGTAAGGCCGAGCGCAACCCCCAGGCGGCTCGACAGGCCCCGTTGAGACACTGAGGGATCTTCGTTTACCGCGTTCAGAAGATCGAGCGTCGTCTCGACTATCTGCTGCTGATTCTGACTATCGAATTTGCCGTTTGCCATAAGCCCCCGCGTTCATGTTGTGAACATATGCTGTTCGTGGTACGAACGTCAAGCGACACGGTCAAACGTTTAACGACATGAACCTATTGAATCTTATCGGGAATCCAGTCATTGATGCCTTGCCGGGCCGGCCTCCGCAGGCTTTGCTCCCGGCAGGAGGGCAGGCGGCCTCGATAGATGCCGGGCCTTGCATCGCCTTGACGGTCGATGGAAATGCCGTTAATGCGGCGGTCCTTGACCAACGGCGCGCCCGTCGTGTCCTCGGCAAGGCTTCAAGACAGCAAGGGCTCCGATGAACTATTTACGCCGATTGGAAGCTGAAAGCATCCATATCATGCGGGAGGTTGTGGCACAGTTCCGCAACCCGGTAATGTTATATTCGGTAGGCAAGGATTCGAGCGTGATGCTGCATCTGGCGCTCAAGGCCTTTTACCCAGGTCGCCCGCCCTTTCCCTTCCTGCATGTGGATACGACCTGGAAATTCCGGGAGATGATCGAATTCCGCGATGCCCAGATGAAGAAACATGGGCTTGATCTGATCGTTCATACGAACCAGGAAGGGGTCGCGCAGGGCATCAATCCGTTCGACCATGGGTCGGCCGCCTACACGGATGCGATGAAAACGCAGGCATTGAAGCAGGCATTGGATATGCATGGTTTCGATGCGGCGTTTGGCGGCGCACGACGCGACGAGGAGAAGAGCCGGGCCAAAGAACGGGTCTTTTCGTTTCGGACGGCGACCCATCGCTGGGATCCGAAGAAGCAACGCCCGGAACTCTGGTCCCTGTACAATGGTCGTCTGAACAAGGGCGAGAGCATTCGCGTCTTTCCGCTGTCCAATTGGACCGAGGCGGATATCTGGCAGTACATCTACCTAGAGGAAATCCCCGTCGTTCCGCTTTATTTCGCCAAACCACGCCCCGTCGTAATGCGCGACGGCAGTTTGATCATGGTCGACGATGACCGGCTGCCTCTTGCGTCGGGCGAGGTGCCGGATCAACGGTGGGTCCGGTTTCGGACGCTTGGTTGTTACCCGCTTACCGGCGCCGTAGAGAGCCGCGCCGAGACGATGCCGGAGATCGTTCGTGAAACATTGCTGGCAAAAAGCAGTGAGCGGCGCGGGCGGACGATCGACAAGGACGAAGGCGCTTCCATGGAATTTAAGAAACAAGAGGGCTACTTCTGACACGCCAATGGTTAAGCGGCGCGGGAGCGCCTTCGGAGCTGGAAACCTACCTGGCGGCACAGGATGGGAAGACTTTGTTGCGTTTTCTTGCCTGCGGGGCGGTCGATGACGGCAAATCAACCCTATTGGGACGCTTGCTTTACGACTGCAAGATGCTGTTCGAGGACCAACTCGAAGAATTGGCCAACGATTCCGCGCGGTTCGGTACGACAGGTGGGGGCAATCTGGATTTTGCTCTTCTCGTCGACGGACTGTCTTCTGAACGCGAACAAGGAATAACAATCGACGTCGCCTACCGATATTTCGCGACGGAACGTCGAAAGTTCATCGTTGCCGACACTCCCGGCCATTCCGACTATACCCGGAACATGGTGACCGGCGCCTCGACATCGGACCTTGCCATATTGGTCGTCGATGCTCGTAAGGGTTTGGTCACACAGACGTTCCGCCACAGCTATTTGGTTTCGCTTCTCGGCGTTCGCCACGTTGTGCTGGCGGTGAACAAAATGGATTTGATCGACTGGGACCAGGAGGTTTTCGACCAAATCACCACGGCATATCGGGCCTACGCTGATCGGGTCGGAATTCCGCATGTGACTTGCATCCCAGTGGCGGCGCTATCCGGGGACAATGTCAGCCGGCATTCGGAACATATGCGGTGGTATCAGGGGCCGGCGCTTCTGGAGCATCTTGAATCGGTCGATGTCGAGCGCGATATGACCGGGCTTCCTTTCCGGTTTCCGGTCCAGTTGGTTTCCCGCCCGCACCTTGATTTCCGGGGCTATGCGGGGACGGTTGTGAGTGGTGCCGTAGGCGTGGGTGACGAGGTCGCCGTTCTGCCCTCGGGCAAGACCACCCACATTGCCCGTATCCTGACCATGGACGGCGATCACGCCGAAGCCAGTGCGGGTCAGGCGGTCACTCTTGTGGTCGAAGATGAACTGGACATCTCGCGCGGGGATGTGATCGTCGCGGGTGACGCGCGGCCCCAAGTGGCCGATCAGTTCGCGGCTCATATCGTCTGGATGGATGAGGCTCCTCTGCTGCCCAGTCGGAATTACCTGGTGCGGATCGGCAGCGCGAGCCTGAACGCCCAGGTCACGGAGCTCAAACACAGCATCAACGTCGATACGTTGGAGCATGTCGCGGCAAAGCACTTGGACCTAAATGACATAGCTTTCTGTAACATCTCTCTCAATCAGGCCGTGCCGTTCGACCCTTACGCGGAAAATCGCGATATGGGCAATTTCATCATTGTCGATAAGATGACGAATGCGACAGTCGGTTGTGGCATGATTGGATTTGCCCTCCGCCGCGCGACAAACATCCATCATCACGATCTCAAGATCAGTGCCGAAGCACGCGCAGCGGCGAAGAGCCAGAAACCCTGCGTGTTGTGGCTGACGGGCTTGTCCGGTTCCGGCAAGTCGACATTGGCCGACCTCATTGAACAACGCCTTCATTCCATGGGGCATCACACGATGTTGTTGGACGGTGACAATGTCCGTTTCGGACTGAACCGCGACCTCGGTTTTTCAGACGAGGATCGCGTCGAGAACATCCGTCGCATCGCCGAGGTCTCGAAACTCATGAATGATGCAGGCTTGATTACCCTGGTTAGCTTCATTTCACCGTTCCGATCCGAACGCGAGATGGCGCGCGCGCTGATGCCCGACGGGCAGTTTTTCGAGATCTTCGTGGATGCTCCCATCGAACTATGCGAGGCGCGGGACCCCAAGGGGCTGTATAAGAAGGCACGTGCGGGGGAGATTCCGAACTTCACCGGGATCAATAGCCCCTATGAACCGCCGGAGAACCCGGACTTGGTTCTCAATTCGGCGGGCGTGGAGAAGGATGCGTTGGTGGCCGAGGTCATTGCGATGCTCGAGCAGGCGCGGATTATTTGAGCCCAGTAGGGGCCGCCGCGACGAAGACGTCGCCGCGCGGTAGAACGAGGTAGGAGTTGACGATCACGCCCACGACTCTTATCTGGAGTGCAGTGGCACAGGGGCTCGGCAGGGACGATTTGGCAAATTTATAATGAAGCAGCTACTCAAAAATGTGTTGCCCGCAAGCACCTACCACAGCTTGTCGCGCGCTAAGAATGGCCTGCTGTCGGGGCATGTCCATCGCCAGTTGATGGCCAAGCGGATGCGTGGCGAGCGCTACCTGTCCGTGCGTGTGGACACTGTTTCCGCCTGCAATCATCGCTGCCAATACTGCTACACGCTGGATTTGACCGGGCATCGTACGCAGCTCATGTCGCTTGAGGATTTCGAGCGCACGGCGGAGCGACTGTTCCCTTATGCTCATTCCCTGGCTCTGTCTTGCGCCTGGGAGCCGACGATGAACAAGCATCTCGCGGACTTTATCCGTGTCGCGGCTCGCTACGAGGTGCCGTATCTGCATTTCGTATCCAATGGCGCCTATTTGACCGAAGAGATTATGGAAGCAATGGTCGATTGCAGGGTCAGCCGGATGGCCGTTTCCATCGATGCCGCAACGCCTGAAATGTATGAGCACATTCGCGAAGTGAATGACCTTGAGCGCGTTCTTTCGAACTTGCGAACGCTGCGCGATTTGAAAAAGTCGCGAGGTGTCGAAAAGCCCGTCGTGAACATCAATTTCACGGCTTTCGAGGAGAACGCGGATCAGGCGCTTATCCTGGCCCGTGACTACAACGACTTGTTTGACACTTTCTGGTTCTGGCACCTTCTGCCTCGTATGCGGAACACGGTAAACCCGTTCCACCGCATGTCCCGCGAGCGGTTCTTTTCCGTTGTTGCCGAACTGCGGGGTATTCTGGGAGACCGCCTGACCTCGACCGAGTTTAACGAGGACCGCTCTAACAAACCGCTCGGAACCTGTAACCGGTCGCTGGAAAATATTCGCGTAAATCCGGCGGGCGATTTGGAAGTCACCTGTTCAAAGCACGTGCTCAAAGGGAACATTTTCGTCGATGACTTCGCCGACATCTACGACCGGAACGAAGAGCTGTTCGAAAAGCTGTACCGCAAGGAAACGGATTTTTGCCAGAACGACTGTGACCGTTAACGCGGCCTGGTCCGAAGCTCCTTGACGCAGGGGATGGTTTCCCTCTCGTATACGGTCAAATACGCGTCCTCGTAGCGCAGACGTACTTCCCCGATAATCGCATCGACGAATTCCCGCTGCAGACTATTGTGCAGCAGGGTTAGCTGCGGACGCTTGCTGACGACGATGAAACGCGCCCAGGCTGCCTGCGTCGGGTGAGGGTACTGAAGATAGGGAAGGTCGCCGAAGCCTTTCATCGCCTGAAAGAAGACGGAAGTTCGGCACGACTGGTCGATTGCCGCCCGGGCCTTCGTCAGGGAGGAACTGGGAACATGAAAGCCGTATCGGTCGACGATGGCCTTGTTCTTTCCGATGACGTTGCGCGTGCTCGATACCGTCAGTACCGCCATGTGCAGAACCAGAACAAGGCTCAGCAACCTCTGAGCGTCACCGCCAGGGCGCCATTCGCGCAATCTGCTCAGGCCGAACGCCGCAGCCACCGCACCCGCGAAAACCAGCATCATGCCGTACCAATTGACGATCGTCTTATCGGTGACGATCAGAACCAATGCCTCCGGCAGAACGGCGATGAATGCGCCGGGGGCAAATGCCCCCGGCCACAGACCGATCAGGTATGCCGCCCAATCCTTGTCGATCTCCGAAAAATCAAAGTCCAGAACCGGCGATGTTCCGACTGCATGGCCGATCTTGTTGAAGTGGAAATTGTCAACGCCGGCCATGAACGGCGCGCCTTTGACCGCCAACGCGAATACCAAGGCGGCAAGAGCAACGGCGATGAAGGCCCGGCGGCTTCCATCGAAATACTGGTTCTTGAACATCCAATAGCCGAGACCGGCACCGAAAACATAGAGAGCCCCGTTCTCGCGGACATTCAAAAACAACAACAACAATACGAAAGCCACGCGCCAGCGGCGGGTAACCGTGGCCCAGGCCATCGGCGCGCCGAAAACCAGCAACAGGCTCGTAGCATGAAATCCTTCGATGGAATCCATCGTGGCCAACATCATGTAGGGGCTGAAAAGGCAAATCGTCACGGAAAACAAGCGGTCGAGGCCGCATAGCCCGCAATGTCGACCGATATGCAACAGGAACCAGGCTGCCCAAACGGGGGCCAGCGCTTGAACGACCAACAGCGAATGCGGCCCGAACATTTGGATCAGCGGCCAAAGGACGAGCGTCGTCGGTTGCCAGTGATCGAATACGAGGGACGGCATTTCACGACCGACCTCGTAGCGTGCGACATAGAGCCACTTGTCCCAGAAATTCGTGTTGTAGAGAGCGTTGGCGTAATTGTAGAGGTCGTCTGTTGCGAGGCCGAAATGGGCCAGACGAAATTTGAGTGCCAGCATGAAGGCGCCCCAACCGACCAGGATCAAATAGATCAAGGCATCGGCGCGCTGATCGAAGACCTGTGCGATACGGGTCGATGGGGCGGGCATTGCCGACGGCTCCTTGATTCAGAGATTGAAACCGGGGGCGTGTCTATCCCGCTCTCTTGCGATAGGCGTCGAGCGACAGGACGCATGGTACCGACGGGTTTTCATAAACAATTAAATGTTCGTCTTCGTAAATTACCCATAGGTCTGCTTTTCGGTTGTTGACCATCTGAGTTAACCCTGACGGCAACTTCGGAATGGTCACGATATACTTCGAGACCAGGGCCTGGCGCGGATATTGAAGATAAGGCAAGTCGCCAAAGCCGTACATGGCCTGCAATTCCACGGCTACTCGGCACGAGGTATCGATGGCGGCCCGCGCATTGGATTTGGACTCGTCCGGAACGTGATAGCCGATACGGGTCACCAACTTATTCGTCTGGCCGCGAACTTCTTTGGGGCCGGCGATGGCGATGGCGACCATGTGAAGGGCGAGAAAAGCCGTTAAGGCTCGCCCCCAGCCTCGCCTTTCGGCGAAGACGCGGATACGGGAAATCCCTTGGACGATTGCCAGAGCGCCGACAAAAACCAGAGTCATCCCGTACCAATGGGATGCTTTCTTTTCCGCCAGGATCAGGATGATAGATTCCGGGATCATCGCCAGCAACGTCCCGGGCGCGACCAATCCGGGCCAAAGCCAGAGAAATAGATTGTGCCAATCGGAATCCATTCGGGCCAGAGCGCTTACCATGAGTGACGGGTTGGTCAGGACGCTCTTCGCATGGGCCGCATGTTCATGGACGACACCCGCTAGCCAAGGGGCGATGATCAAGCCGCCGACGAAGACGGCGACGGCCGTTGCCGCTGCGATAGCGATTTGGGACCGATTGTTGAAGAACGGATTGGTGAACAGCAGCCAGCCTGCACTGGCGCCTAATACGTAAAGCGCAGCGTTCTCACGAATGTTTAGGAACAGCAGCAGCAACACGAACGCGAGGCCGTGGCGGCCCGTGACGGCGGCCCAAGCGAGTGGCGCGCCGAAATACAATAACAGGCAGGTGCCGTGAAAACCGTACAGGCTGTCCATGATCGCCGCCGTCAAATTCGGGTGGAACACACAGACAATGACGACGAACAGTTTGTCGAACGGCTTAATATCCAGGTGCTCGGCGATCTTTAAGAGAAAAACGGCAGCCCAGATCGGGGCAAGCGCCTGAACCACCAAGAGCGCCTCGGCTCCGCCCAGGTGAACCACGGGCCAAAGAATCAAAAGCGTCGGCTGCCAATGATTGAACAACAACGACGGCAGGCCGCGGATCAATTCGTACCGGGCCGAAAACAGCCATTTATCTTGGAAATTCGTGTTGTAGAGGGCGTTCGCATAATTGAACAGATCATCCGTTGCCAAACCGTAGTGAAGCAATCGGAATTTCATGTAGATCATGTAGACGGCCCAGGCTGTGAAAACCACGGCCAGGATCGGTGTAATGCGCCGTTCCAACCAGTTGTCCAGTGTCAATTCAGGCCCCCTTGTTTGCTGGTCCCCAGGACATCCGCCCCGCGGAGGCGGGATAGTCGCCATTCTATTGAGTGTCAAGAAAACCATCTGGTATGGGCAGCGAGAACGAGGAGGCCGGTATCGGTGCACTTTCCCATTGGTTTGCCGGCGGCCATCGGTTAACAGGAGCCAATGAGCACCAGAGGTTCTTTCTCCGTCGTGATTTTATGCGCCGTTTGGGGCGTGGCTGTTTCGAGCGCCATCGTTGCTCGGCCGCTGCTGCCCGTCGACGAGACTCGCTATCTCGCCGTCGCATGGGAGATGTGGCAACGCGGTGATTTCCTGGTGCCTTACCTGAACGGCGAGCCCTACAGCCATAAGCCGCCGTTTTTGTTCTGGATTATGCAGGCGGGTTGGGCGGTGTTTGGCGTCAACGACTGGTGGCCGCGTCTCGTGGCGCCGCTGTTCGGTCTGGCGGCGTTGCTGTTGACGCGGCGATTGGGTCGGTTGCTTTGGCCCGGGCTGCCCGCCGCGGGAGATGTCGCGGCGCTGGTAACGCTCGGCGCTCTGTATTGGACCCTGTTCACGACGATGACCATGTTCGACATGCTGCACGGCTGTTTCGCCGTCGCCGGCATGATCGGCCTGGTCATGGCGGCGCGAGGCCGGCTGGTCGGAGGTTTCGCGGTGTTCGGTCTCGCGGTCGGCTTCGGCGTGCTCGGCAAGGGGCCGGCGATCCTCGTGCACCTGCTGCCGGCGGCCTTGGCGGCGCCGCTCTGGGTGCGGTGCCTGGAAGGGCAGAGCGACGGTGATACGCCTGGTTGGGGCCGCTGGTATGCCGGGCTCGGCGCCGGGGTGGCTCTGGGGGCGGTGATCGGTCTGGCCTGGGCCCTTCCGGCGGCGTCGTCGGGCGGGGATGCCTACCGGAACGCAATTCTCTGGGGGCAATCGGCGGGACGCATGGTCGACAGTTTTGCCCATGGTCGGCCGTTCTGGTGGTTTGCGGCGATCCTGCCGGTCATGGTGCTGCCCTGGTTGATCTGGCCGGCCGCCTGGCGCACGGCGCGCGGGGCGGCGGCGGAGATGGCCAAGGACGGCGGCGCGCGTCTGGCATTCATCTGGTTCACCCTTGCCTTCGTCGCCTTCTCGGCGATCAGCGGTAAGCAGCCCCATTACCTGGTTCCTGAATTTCCGGCGCTCGCGCTCCTGCTCAGCCGAGCCTTGGTCGCCGCACCGCAAATCGACGGGCATGGGTTCTGGCGCCGCGTCGACCATTGGATTCCTGCCGCATTGGTCCTGGCGCTGGCCGCGGTTCTGGCGGCGGCCTTTCATTTCGATCTCAAACCGTCCTGGGCGACCTCGGCCGGCGATGCCCGGCTATGGCCGCTGGCGGGCGTCGTCGCGATCACCGCGGCATACTGGTGCCGGCCCGGAACGACAGTGGTGTCTCGTGTCTGGCGGATCAGCGCGTTATCCGTGGTCCTGATCGTCGCCGTACACCTCACGTTACGGCCGCTGATGGCGGAATCTCATGATTTCCGCGCCTTCTCGAAAGAATTGAAGGTCTTCGAAGACCAGGGTTTCACCTTCGTGACTTTCGGCAAATACCACGGACAGTTCCAGTTCCTTGGTCGCTTGACCCGGCCTTTCGGCATCGTCGACGGTCCGGCGGAACTGGAGGCCTGGCTGAAGGATCATCCGAAGGCAATGATCGTTGCGTTGCATCGGGAATTGCCGGAAGGGGCGGCGCCTTCGGCGCAGGTGCGGTTTCGCTCGCGCCTGATCGGGGCCTGGCCGGCGGACCGCTATCCCCCCCGGGTCAAACGGCTCGGCGGGGCGGATTGAGCCCCGGGCGTCCCGGCGGCGACCAGAGCCCAGAGCAGGAAATATCCGATCAGCCACCAGGACGACCAGATCGAAAAATTGAACAGGGACGATCCCCAGAACACGGCGCTCAGGCCCAGCAAGGTCATTGCCCGCCCTTCGCCCGCACGCATGTATCGCAATAGGTTGCGACCGGCCGCCCAAGCGACGGCCAACAAGACCGGCAGGAACCCGAAGACCCCTGTTTCGCCCAGGATCTCCAGCATCCAGTTGTGCGGGTGGGAGGGAATTGCCTCGGCATGATACCCGTCGAGAACCTTGTCGGCCCCCGGAACCTTGTTGATGACGTTAATGCCGTATCCGGTCCAGGGCTTCTCGACGATTTTCCCCACAGTGAAATGCCAGATCTGCTGCCGGTGGGTGTCGACGATCTGCGGCGGCACCCAGTCCCAGACAGGCCGATTGGCGGGTTCGTCCGGCAATTCGTAGACTAGGAACAGGACCGCTGCCGTCGCTGTTGCGGCCCAAAGAACCCAGGTCGCAAGCCATTTACGGCCACCCCGCAACGCCATGGCGAAGCTGACCGCCAGGATCATCGCAAGAACTCCCGCGAGGCCGGATTTGTTGACCGTCGATACGACGATGGCGGTCTGGCCCAAGGCGACGGCCATCCCGACGACCCGCCAGGCACTCGCTTCGCGCCGGGCTATCCAAATCGTGACCGGGATGCAGCAGGCGCCAAGGGCGGCATAAGCCTTGGCCGTATGGAACGGCCAGTTCGAATTCCATGGCACGAAATCGTTGCGCAGGACGCGGTAGAGGAATTCCCAGCCGGTGATCTGCGCGATCCCGACGGCGATCAGCCCTATCAGCCAAGCCACGAGAAAGGCTCGTAGTGTCAGCCGTCGCCTGCGTTCGTCGTTGACCAGCATCGCCCAGAACAGAACGCAGGCTCCGACGTAAGCAAGCGTCCGGGCCCATCCTTCCAACGATCGCATCGGATCGAGAGAGCCTGGTATGCAGACGGCCATGCCGGCGAAGGCTATCATGATCATCACACCGAACCGGGTACGGATCGCGCCGCCTGCCCGCGCAAAGACGGATTGGTCGCGCGCGGCGATCACGAGAACCAGCACCAAGGCCAGCGCCGCCAGACCCTGCAGGACGGCGCGGCCGGATACCATGGCGGGAAGGGCGAGGCCAAGCGCCAACGCGGCGGCGCTGCGCAGGCGGGTGTCGGTGGCGGCGGACACGGTCATGGGGCCTCAGGGCTGCCTTGGGTTTCTGGACGAATGGGCCAGGCTGGCCCGACCGCTGATAGCAGATGCCCGGGGGCCGGTCCACTTCGCGGGACGGCCGACGCATCGTCCCCGTTTCGGGGGTCAGGCGCCTTCGCGCAGGAACGACCAGCGAACGACGGTTTCCCCGGCCCGGTGATCGCCACGAAGGACGATCTGCCGGGTTCGCCGAGGGGTTGTTGGGTCGCCCAGGTATACGCTGTCTTCGACCGTCGGTTGTGCGCCGTCGCAACGGAACCGCCAACCCTTGCCGCCGGGCAGTTTCAACAGGACCGCGTCGCCGCCGGACAGGGCCGACACGCCGACGTCCGGATGCAGATGAAAACGCAGGGTGAAGGCCCCGGCGCCCCCGACCAGGGAATCCTTGCCCCTGAAATCGTCGCCGGCGGCGGATAGGTAGAGATCGCGGTTATGGATCACGCCGAAGGCGCGGCGGTATCCCTCGTGCCCCATCTGAACCAGGATGCTGCCTTCCCGTTCGTTGCGCCGTACGGCCATGCCGACCGCCTCCCGCCCGGCCCGCCCCCGCACCCGTGACGGCAGCGCGTCGGTGTCGTTGATCGACAGGGTCGAATGGGCCGCCGTGGCGCCCAGGACATCCGCCCATTCGGTCGTTTCGTCCGGATGGGCGCCGCAATTGACGACCAGACGATGGCGCCCGGCGGACATCTCGAAGCTCAACGCCCCCGCGTGCTTGCTGCCGCTGAGACCAGCCAGAGGCCCACCCGTGTCGGCTACCACCGTGGTGCCGCCGCCGTGCAACCGCTCGAACCCCCATTCGGGTAGGGACGGCGTCGCCGCGCGGCGCCCGCCGACCGCCCCCAGGATCGCCGAGACGATGGGTGAGGACATGGCCGTTCCGCCCCCGAACTGAGCGATCGATCCGTCGCCCAGGACCACCGCCTTGGCGGCCGTCGTCAGGCGGGCCATGGCATCGGTCAGGAACTCGGGCGGCGGTTGCCGAGCGATCTGCAAGGCGAGACGCGCCTCGCTCAGCCGCGCCAGGGTTCGAGCCGCCGTTTCCGGCGACCGGGACCGGTGGCCGCCGTCGCTCAGCAGGTCGTGGGACAGCGCGCCTTCCAGGCAATTCAGGCCGATCGCCAGACAGGGGGCCATGTCGGAAATCGCCACCGAGCCGGCTATCAGCGCGGTTCCTGCGGTGATGCCGTCGTCCATGACGCGCGCGGTCCGCCACCGTCCGGGATATCGCGTGCTGCGGACGGCGTTTGCCAAATGGCGCAACTGTGCGGCCGCAGATGCCGCCATGTCGGCGCGCAAGGGGCTGTCGTTCCCCTTTATTGCGAAATCGATATAATTGAACCAGGCCAGCAGCCGGGCCCCCGTCACGCCGGGTGACCAGGTCAGCGCATCCCAACGGTCGCCGTGGCGCAGCCAATCGCCGATCCGGGCCGCCGCCCAGGCGGAGGCGGCGGGCGCGGACAGCGCCGACAGGTCGCGAAGCCAGGAAAAGCCGTATAGGTCGGTCAGGGCGGCGGTGCTGCGCAGATCGTTTTCGAAAATATGGTCGCCCAGCATTCGTCTGCGCGCGGCAAGGACCATGGCGCCGTCCAGCATGCCCGCCCCCCGCGCCGGATCGCCGGGGATGGGATCGGTTCGAAGCCCGTAAATCTGGGCCGGCCCGTGCCTTCGCAACATCCTGTTGTAGATGTTCGTGCGGTAGTAGGCATCGCGGGCGAACTGGAAAATCATCCGCCGATCAATAGCACCG
>MDTG01221744.1_pt1 | contig 90588 bp, 76 predicted proteins | sample 811421 | NCBI WGS metagenome assembly MDTG01 (sample SAMN05326645, study PRJNA326480) | marine metagenome | isolation source: seawater | place: Pacific Ocean: South East | collected 2011 | reverse complement strand
TTTTCATAATTATAGGGTTAATGGATTTCCCATATAGAAATCCAGGATTTTTATTTTAAATAAATAATCATACTTTGACTTTATTAGGTCAGACTGCGCCTTCATAAATTTGTTTTTTGATTCATTATAATCATATATACTTATCATTCCTTCATTGAACTTTTGTTCATTATGATTAAATACCTCTTTAAATGCATCCTTATTTCTTTTTGCATATTGATATTGTTTTTCGGCAGCTAATACATCAGCTCTTACTTGTTCTGTTTGTTTTCTTAATGCATTCTTTGTTTTCTGTAAAGTGTTTCTAGCAGACATAACCCATATCTTGGAATTAGCAATTGATGAATTTGTTGTCCATCCATTAAAGATAGGAATACTAATAGAAAATGAAAGTGAATTTGAAAAATTATCTTTTAACTGTTGGTTAAAAGGTGTAATTTCAGAAGTATAATCTAGAATAGGCATTAAGATGTTTTCACCATTAGTTAGTTGATATATTGAAGGTGTCATTCCTAATGAATCAATACTTACTATCCTTGTTCTAGCGTCTGAATATCCAGATCCTATTGATCCGCTTAAAGTAATCCTTGGGCTTCTTAATCCTCTTGAAATAGCCAACGACTTTTCGCTACTTTTTAAACGATATTCTGCACTCTTTATATCTGGCAAAAATTCCAATGAATATTTATATATTTCATTAGTACTTGGAATGTTTGATTCTATTGGCATATATATTATTGGGACTTCAATATCAAAATCTATATCCGCTTCTATCTCTAATAATTGTTTAATATTTAGTAATGCCATTGATTTCTGACTTTTAACATTAATTAATTGTAATTGTTCGGATGCAACCTGAGAACGAGTTTCTAATAATGAAGTTTTAGCTAATTGACCCTCTTCTACTAATTTATTTATTCTTTCCTCTTGTTGTAAAATTATTTCAAGTTGTTTTTCGGCCATTATTACTAGCTCCTTATTAAATAAGAGCTGAAGGAAACTTGTCGTTACATTCATAGAAATATCATTAACTACTCTTTCAATATCATATTGTTTAGCCAAATATTCATAATTATCTTTCCTTAACTTATTAATATTTTGAAAACCATTGAATAGAGTCATCGAAGATGATATTGAAAAATTACTTGCTTTAACATTGAGATTAGTAAATTCATTTGAATATGGATCTACTGTTCTGCCATAATTAAATCCTTGAGCTGCTCCTCCATTTAATGATGGAAATAATGATAACTTAGACTGGATTAGTTGTTGTTCAGAAGATAGCAATGATAATTTAGCATCTTGAATATCTAAATTCTTTTCTCTAGCTCTATTTACACATTCCTCAAGTGACCATGTTTCTTGTGCAAAAGTGTCTAAAGAAATACATATTGAAATGCAGCAAAGAAAAAATTCCTTCATTTTAAATTTGTCTTATTTATAAATTTAAAGATTCTATCTTTTTGGTTCAGCTCTCATTCTATACCAAATAAAACCTATAGCAATCATCGATATATATGGAATAGCCATTAAATAGAGGATCCCATCATTAAGGCCAGCACCTATACTTCCTCCACTTTCTAAATTTGCTTCAACAACTGCCTTGCACATTGCACATTGAGCTACTATTTTTTTAGATGATAGAAGGAATGATAATAACAAAAAAATTATAAATCTATTTTTCATTATTATGTTCTTTTTTCTTGTATTCAGCCATCAATACCTTAATATCTTTTACTAATGTTTTTATATCTGCCTCATCCCTGCTATTATAATTTCCATAAGGATTACCTTGAATATCAATTCCAGAACGCACCTTACCTTCCTTATCTATTAACACAAGTCTTTCTGAATGAAAGAATCCCCCTGGTTCACTTTCATCCTCCTTACCAGCACTTACTAAATATGAACTTGCAATAGAATATATCTCTTGCTTATTTCCTGTTACAAAATTCCAATTTTCTAGATTGATATCCATAGATGATGTAAATTCCAAAAGTTTATCTGGAGTATCATTTACAGGGTCTACAGTATGTGATAAAAATTTAATATTTGGGTATATACTTAACTTATCCTGCAGATACTTCATCTTACTTATCATATTTGGACATATTGTAGGGCATGAAGTAAAAAAGAAATTTGCAACATATATATTTCCCTCATAATTAGTCTTTGTAATTGTATCATTATGTTGATTAATAAAAGTAAAATCTGGAATAACATGACCCTCAATTCCTATAGTTGCTAAAGGCATAAAATGATTTTCAGCCTGCACTACAAAATAATATATAAATCCTGGAAGAGCTAGAACAGTAATTAAACCGACCCATTTTTTTAATGACTTTAAATACATTACATCATTATATATGAGTAACCACCTTCTACTAATAAAATAAAAAGCAAATAGGGTATTAAAATAAATGCAGGTAGTAAGATGGCCCATCTAAATGAGGCCCTTTCAAATCCTAGGTGCATAAAAACATTAACTATATAAGCTGCCTTGACCAATGTTAAAATTATAAAAATATGATTTAACAATTTTGTTCCTAAAAAAATTGTATCAATTAAAATAGATGGTTTAATAATACCAAGTGCAACTTCTACAGTGGTAACTATTAGTAAAATCCAAAATACTTTCCAAATCCACCAATGTCCCTCATTTTGATTCTGTCCCATAATATTAATTTTAAACTAAATAGAAAAACGTAAAAACAAAGACCCATACTAAATCAACAAAATGCCAATATAAGCCAACTTTTTCAATCATCTCATAATGGCCTCTTCTTTCATAAGTTCCCTTTATTACATTAATCAAAATAATGATTAATATAACAACTCCACTAAATACGTGGAATCCATGAAATCCTGTAATAAAAAAGAAATAATCTGCAAATAATCTATGTCCATATTCATTGTGTACTAAATTAGATCCAAGAATAACCTCTGTTGCGTTTTCTTGCGAATACTTAACTGATTCATCGTTAGATAAATATGTTCTATCTGCTTTCCTAATATTAAATGATGTTTTATCTTCTAATTCAGAAATAACTTCTTCAACTGAAAAATGATGATGAGTACCATCATGACCATCTACCCCCATTAAATGGTAAACAGAAGAAAGTTCCTTGCCTTCTGCAACATGACACACAAATTCTGTTTTTGTTCCAATACCTCCTTTATCTCCATGTATAAAATGACCCCACTCCCATGCTTGTGATCCAAGAAACATTAAGCCACCAACAATGGTAAGTGAAAGCCAAAGAACAACTTTATTTTTTTGCATCTTATGCCCATAATTTACAGCAAGAACCATTGTTACAGAACTCACAATAAGAATAAATGTCATCAATGCTACAAACAATAAAGGATGATCTCCATGTAAGAATGGAAAATGAGTAAATACATCTTCAGGGTTAGGCCATACATCTGGATACTTAAATCTACTAAAACCATATGCTGCTAAAAAACCTGAAAAAGTAAGAGCATCTGTAACAAGGAAAAACCACATCATCATTTTTCCATAGCTTGCATTAAAAGGTCTTTTACCTCCTCCCCATACATCTTCTTTCTGAATTGACTTCTCCATATATTGATTTAAATTTAAAAATCAAAATTAGTATTTTTCTATATCTCTTCTATGATTTTTATAATAAATATTAAATATAGAGCATAAATAAATATAAATACAACCACAAACACCCTAAATAATGCCAATAAATAGAAATAAGCTCTATTCCTAAATAATTATCTGAAGTATATTTACCGTATTTTGAATTTACAGTTATTACTAATAGCGCTATTAACCCACCGCTAAGATGAACTAAATGCGAAAGAGTAATAACATATAGAAAAGAAGCAGACACATTACTTCCTTCTCCAGTCATATAGAATCCCTGCGCTACTAAATCCTGCCAACCTTTTATCTGAAAAAATGCAAAAAACAAACCAAGAATTAATGAATAAAGTAGCCAATTAAAAGCATTTTTATTCCGTTTAATATTACGAAGTGATTTAATGAGACAGAAGCTACTAAAAACTATAATTATTGTGCTATACAAAAACCAGTCTGGGAATGGTAATTCTGACCAATTACCTTCTGCTTTACGTACAATATAGGCAGATGTCAAACCTGCAAAAAACATAGTCATCCCAGCTATCCCAACCCATAGAAGAAGTTTTGTACTCTTATTTTTACGCATAATCTTAATTTTAATTCTACAATTTTAATTCTTTTTTAAAAAATATAGAACTAAAAATCATAATAATGATTGAACAAATCTGTTTTTATTCCTATATTGTAAATTATACTATTACTTTCAATTAGTTGACTTGCCTTAACTCTTTTCATAACGCTAAAATGAATTTTTAAATTAGAAGCAGGATTAATCAGATAACTAACATTTAATTGGGAAAATAAAATATCTGTAATATCGCCTTGATACATCTGTGATAATTGATTTGGTGAATTTTGGTAATCATATATAGAGTTGTAAATATCATGTCCATATGAAGAATGTCCTTCTATTTCATCACCATATTTAGTGACAATAAGTTTTGAATTAACTCCCCATCTATTTTTTCTGTAGCTAATAATTAATATCTTCTCTGAAAAATTAGCGCCGATTGGATGTGCTAATGATTGATTATAATGCCCATAGTTTACTCTAGTGTTTTGTTCAGCATAGGTGAAAGGTCTTACAAGATTATATTCTAATTGAAAACAAAGATTTTCAATACCTATAAAATCATATAGCTTTGCTCCAAACTGATAACCATATCTTGAGTTATTCCAATAATCTAATACATGTATTTTATTATTTTTAAAATCATCCAAAACAAGCTGGCCATAAAGATACGATCTAAATGGTAATTTATATTTTACATTTATACCTAACATAAGATTATGTGGTGTTTATAATGATAAATTAAAGGTCTAAATAACGAAATAGGATTGATGTGTTTTATGTCAAAACCTTTATTTCCAGAATCTATATTTGTATCCCATATTACTGATTGAAAAATTCCTAAATTGAAATTTGAAGAAATGTTTGCGCTTATATAGTGTGATGAAAGATATTTTTTTGCGTAACCCATGTTATTATTATCTGTACTGTTATCTTCAAAATAATTAATATCTAGTAACTCTGCACATAGATAAGTATATTGTATGTGCTCAAAATTGCTTTGAACACGTAGAAAAGGATAATTATAACTATTATCTGAAATTAGAAGTGATCTATAACCATCACCAATAAAATTCTTTCCATGACCAAATTGAATCAAATATTTATTACCTGGTTTTACTGATACATAACCAGAAGCCATAGCATAATCAAACCCTGTCTTTTTGAAGTCTCTTGCAAAACCCTGACCTGGAACAACTTTTTTTGATCTTATTCTATAATCAATATATTCAGGAAAAATAGATTGATTTTCTAAAAATGATGAGGAAAATGAAACTAATCTTCCAATATCCCCTTCAACCATAAAACCTCTAGTGTTTGTAAGAATATCTTTTTTAATGTGTATATCTTTTCCCTTATCTAAATGAATAATTGGTGATAAGTAAACTTTATAATCATTACCATTTAATATTAAAGTATGCTCATAAAACAACTTACGTTTATACCAAATATCTTTATCATTTATAAATTTAGTTTGATATAAAGAATCTAAATCAATTTTCATATTAACTAATGACTTTACCAATGGCTTAAATGATGTGTGTAATTGTGTATTATTTAGCTCTTTCTCAAAAAGTAGACTTGCATCATATCCTAATGGGAGGTTTCCATGTTGTGCTCTTATATTAAAAGATAATAATAGTAGTAATAAACATATTATTTTATTCATTTTTTCTATTAAATCTTCTTAAAATATATATTGGGGCCAACATTAATAAATAAACACTAATTGCCATAATAGCTATTGAATAATTAATATTGATATGTATTAATAATAATGAGAAAATTATTGTAACTAAACTTAAAATATAAAGAATAATTGCAATCCTCCTGTGAGAGAAACCTAAATCTAGTAATCTATGATGTATATGATTTCTGTCAGCATAAAGAGGGTACTTTCCGCTATAAACTCTAAATAAGAAAACTCGCAATGAGTCAAATAATGGAACAGATAGTAAAGATATTGCAATTAAAGGACCTTTGTTTATATATAAAATGTCTTGAAAGATAACCCCTGATCTAATTAGATCTATCGATAAAATTGCAAAAATAAAACCGACAACTAATGATCCTGTATCACCCATTAAAATTTTTGCTGGGTAAAAATTAAATATTAAATATGCTATTAAAGATCCTGTTAATGAAAAAGCTAAAATTACCATAAGATAGTTAGCATTTAAGAAAGCAAAAAAGCCAAAAAATATCGAAGCAATAATACCAATACCTGCTGCTAAACCATCAATACCATCAATTAAATTATATGAATTTGTGATAACTACAACTACAAAAATTGTAAATGGAATACTAACGTAAGTTGAAATATCAAAAATACCAAATACTCCATGCATATTATCAATTTCAAATCCGGCAAAAAAAACTAAAACAAGAATTGCTAATAATTGCCCAATCATTTTACCAAAAGGAGAAAGTGACAAAAGATCATCAATAAGGCCAACAATAAATATAATAATTAATGAAGAAAGAACAAACCCAATATTATTAACATTCTCCATCCCAATTCCCCAGAAAAGAAATGAAAAACCAATACCACCAAAAATAGCGATTCCTCCGAAAAAAGGTGTATTCTTTTCATGTGCAGCACGTTCATTAGGCTTAATGTATAGACGTTTATCTTTTGAAAATAAGATAATCTTTGGGATTATAAAATATGTTAAGAGTAATGCTGTTAGAAAACCTAAAAATGTATATAAAAAAATGTCTTCCAATTTTATTTTTTTCTTAATAATTCAATATCAGATTTAACCATTATCTCGCATAGTTCTTCAACATCTGTTTTAGTTTTCCATCCTAATTCTTTTTCTGCTTTAATAGGATTGCCAATTAATGCATCTACTTCAGAAAGTCTAAAATATTTTTCACTAATCCTTACTATTTCTTTTCCTGATCTTTTATCAATTCCTTTTTCCTGAACCCCTTCCCCTTCCCATATTACTTCTATCCCTATTACAGAAAATGCTAATTCAGCGAACCTTCTTACCGAAACTGCTCTATTAGTTGCTAAAACAAAATTGTCAGGAGTTTCATGTTGCATCATTCTGTACATCCCATCAACAAATTCTGGAGCATAGCCCCAATCTCTACTTGCATTTAGATTGCCTAACTCAATACAATTATTCTCACCTTGATTATATCTTGCTACCCCTTCAGTAATCTTCCTGGTAACAAATTCTAAACCTCTTAAAGGAGATTCATGATTAAATAGTATCCCGCTACATGCAAAAATATCATATGATTCCCTATAATTCTGTGTCATCCAATGTGCATATAACTTTGATGTTCCATATGGGCTTCTAGGATAGAATGGAGTGGTCTCTTTTTGAGGTACCTCTTGGGCTTTTCCGAAAAGTTCAGAAGTTGAAGCTTGATAAAATTTAATGTCCTTATTAATAATCCTGATAGCTTCTAGAAGATGTGTTACTCCAATACCAGTAATCATACTTGTCGCTAAAGGTTGATCAAATGATACATGAACAAAACTTTGTGCAGCTAAATTATAAATCTCATCCGGTTTTATAGCACTAATCATTCTTATAGTACTTGCTGAATCAATTAAATCATGTTCAATAAGTTTAAGATTAGGATTGTTTTTTACACCTAGATATTCAATTCTCCAGAAACTTTGACAGCTTGTTCTTCTATAAGCACCATATACTTTGTAACCTTTAGACAGTAATAACTTTGCTAAATATGCTCCATCCTGTCCAGTGATCCCTGTAATTATTGCTTTCTTCATTAAAATTAAGATGAGTTAATTGCTGTAAAAATAATCATAAATAATTTAATCAGTTATAAATTGTTGTGTCCAATCGTATAACGTGAAACTATTATCAACTTTGATAGTTTTAAGGCCTGCACTTTTTCCTGCCTCTATATCAGAAACTGAATCTCCAACTAAATATGAATTAATTCTATTAATGTATGGGAAATCTTTTATTGCGTTCTCAATCATACCAGTCTTAGGTTTTCTACAATTGCAATGATCTTGTTCAAAATGTGGACAGAAATATACTTTATTTATCATACCACCAGCCTTTTCAATCTCTTGTATCATTTTTTTGTGTAATACAATTAGATCATCTTCGGTCATAATACCTTTAGCAATCCCTTGCTGATTTGTCACAATAATGATCAAATTAAAAATTTTAGAAAGTCTATTTATTGCTTCGAGCGCATTTGGAATAAAAGTAAATTCATCCCAATTTCTAACATATCTTCCTTCCATTTTCTTATTGATCACACCATCTCGATCTAAAAAAAGAGTATTAACCTTTGGCGTTCCCACTAGAATAATTCTTCCTCTATTAACTGACAAATAATATGTCCTAATAAAATATGTGCCTCTTGAATTCTAGGAGTATCTTTAGATGGCACTTTGATAATATAATCACAAATACTGGCAATTCTTCCTCCATTAATCCCTGTAAATCCTATTGTTATCATTCCAATATCTTTTGCTTTTTCTAAAGCATTAATAACATTAGTGGAATCACCAGATGTTGAGATACCAAGTAAAATATCTCCTTTTCTTCCAGCTGCCTCCGTCATCCTAGAATAAATATATTCATACCCATAATCATTTGCTACTGCAGTTATGTAAGATGAATTTACATGTAGTGCTTCAGCATAGAGCGGGGATCTTTCTTTATAAAATTTACCGCTAAGCTCTGCAGCAATATGTTGTGCATCAGAAGCTGAACCTCCATTTCCACATAAAAGCATCTTCTTATCATCCTTAAAAGCAATTAAGCATGTCTTGACTATATCATCGAGGGATTTAAGAAGCTCTTTATCATTTAAAATTGAATCTATATTTGCAGATGATTTTTTTATACATTCTATAATCCTATTATTCATTCATTTTTTTTTGCTAAAGTACAAAATTATAATATTTGATATGCTTGTATAAGCTGACTACCAATATCATTCCAATTATATTTCTCTTTTGCTAGAATGGCGCCATTTTTACTTACTGTATCTAATTTATCTTTATCACTAAATATAGTAATGATCTTATCTGCTAAAGAGTCTGCATCTCCTGTTTCAAATAAAAATCCGTCATGATTATCTTTAATCATCTCTTTATTAGGTTGCAGATTAGAAGCTAAAACTGCTTTTTCAAAACTTAATGCCATCATTAAAACTCCACTTTGATATATTTCTCTATATGGTAATACAACTAAATCTGATGATAAATAATAATATGGCAATTTTTTATCTGGGATAAAGTTGTTATGTATTAAACAATAATCTTGTAGATTATTTTTATCTATAATTCGCTGATAATTTACGAAATCATTATTCCATGATTTACCAGCAATAACTAAAAAAATATCTTGATTATAATCTTTAACTTTAATAAGCGCTTTCAATAGGATTTCTAGTCCTTTTACTTTCTTGATCATTCCGAAAAAAAGCAATACCTTCTTGTTTTCAGGAATATTTAAGAGTTTTCTTGATTCAGTTTTATTATATCTTGATTCTAAAAATAAATTATAATTACCATGCGGTATTACCTTGATCTTACTTTCTTTTATATCTGTAAGATTCATAACTTCTTTTTTACTAAAATCATTATGAGTTATAACTATATTAGCTAATTTATAAATCCATTCTACAATATGAATATTATCATTTTTGTTCTTAAAACTATAGACATCATGAATTGTAATAATATTTCTTCCAAATAATATTTTTACTAAAATCATATTATATAATACAAAGAAATCTGAGTGAAAAACATGAAAATGAAAAATAAGATATCCATTTATACGGGCGTGTAATATAGAATATAAAGATCCAAGAAGATATTTAATCCCACTAAATATTTTTCTCTTTGATGAGAAAAGAACCCCAAAGAATGTATAAAAACCAAGACCTGGAATATTAGGGTTCTCTGTCTCTTTATTTGTGTAAATTCTCACTTCAAACTTATTATTCAGCAACCCAATAGACTGACCATATAAATAATAATGATGAGAACTTCCGTGTGCACCTAATGGATCTATTATAGCAACTCTTTTTTTCATGATTTAGTCAAACAAATATAAACTCTTTTCTAAGACAAACAATTTATATATTTGCAAGTATACATTATAAAAATCAACTAAGTAAATAGATGCTTTTTAACTCATTACATTTTTTAATATTTTTCCCAATTGTAATCTCTATCTTCTTTTTGTTACCACAAAAAAGAAGATGGATTCTATTGCTAATGTCATCATACTATTTCTACATGTGCTGGAAAATAGATTACATTGTTTTGATTATAGCATCTACACTTATTGATTATTTTGTTGCACAGAAGATGGCCACAATAGAGACCAAAATTAAAAGAAAGAAATGGTTACTGATAAGTATAATAACAAATCTTAGTATTCTTTTGGATTTAAGTATTTTAACTTTTTTAATGAGAATGTACAAGCTCTATTTAATAGCCTAAACATATTTTATGGAGTATCTTCATTTGACTTATTGCTTCCCGTTGGTATTTCATTCTACACTTTTCAAACGTTAAGTTATACAATTGATGTTTATAATGGTAGAACCCAAGCGCAAAAACATTTAGGGATCTTTGCTGTATATGTTTCATTCTTTCCTCAATTAGTTGCAGGGCCAATTGAAAGATCTAAAAATTTATTACCTCAATTTTATATAGAACATAAGTTTAGTTTTAATAGAATTAAATATGGTTTACAACAGATGTTATGGGGATTCTTTAAAAAAGTCGTAATTGCTGACAGATTAGCAATAGTTGTAGATGCAGTATATAATAACTTAGATGACTATACAGGTATATCACTTCTCGTAGCCACTTTATTCTTTGCATTCCAAATATATTGTGACTTTTCAGGTTATTCTGATATCGCAATTGGTTCTGCAAGAATAATGGGATTTGAGCTTATGGATAACTTTAAAAGACCTTATTTTTCTAAATCAATTTTAGAATTCTGGAGAAGATGGCATATCTCTCTATCAACATGGTTCCGAGATTATCTATATATACCTTTAGGAGGAAGTAGGGTTGTAAAATGGCGATGGTATTATAATTTATTCATTACTTTTATTATAAGTGGTCTATGGCACGGAGCTAATTGGACTTTTATAACGTGGGGAGGACTGCATGGAATTTTCTTGATTTTAGCAATCATCTTAACTAAACCTGAAAGGTATATAATAAAGATGTTAAAATTAGATAATAGTATTATACATAAAATATATAAAGTAACTTTTACTTTTTCCTTAGTATGTTTTGCTTGGATTTTCTTTAGAGCAAATAATATTTCTGATGCTTTATATATCATTAATAATTTATTTATTGATATTAGTGACTATAGTGATATACAGAAGATGAAGATAAACTTAAGAGGTATTGGTGTTAGTCTTAATGAAATTTTAATCAGTATATCTCTGATTATACTTATGGAAGTGTATAATATATATGAACGTAGTGGAGATGTTTGGAAGAAATTAGAGAAAAAACCAATCTGGATAAGATGGGGGCTTTATTATATACTTTTATTTTGCATATTATTTCTAGCACCATACTCTAGATTAAATAACTTTATTTATTTTCAATTCTAAATGAAACAAGAGGTTAACAAATTATTATTAAAAATAGGTTTATTTATAATCCCTGTATTATGCTGGGTATCTATAGTCATTGTTGTTGATCCATTTAACTATTTTAACATTTCTAAAATAATTTCATATAATATAAAAGTTAAATCTGCACAACAAATTAATTCTCTTCTATTTAATACTATTAATTTTAAAAATAAGCCTACAAGCAATGTAATTATCGGGGATTCTAGAATTAGAAAATTACCTACTAAAAAAATTAAAAAAATAACTGGAGAAAAATATCATATTATGCATTCGAATGCTGCAAAATTAAATGAAATAATTGATCTATTCTGGTATAGTGACTCTATATATTTTGCAGCTACTTCAAAGAACTTGAAGAATGTTATAATTGGTGTAAATTTTAACCTCTATAATCAATATTCCTATGCAAATAGAGTAGAAGAAGTAGAAGCAATGCTAAGAAATAAGTGCCTATATTTTTTTAATTGGAGTACCTTGGAGACTGTTTATTTGACATTGAAGAATCAATTCTTTAAATATAATGTAAAAGAAAAGAAGATTAAACAAGAACATTGGGAGTACATAACAAAAACTATAGCAAGGAATCATTATTCTAAATATAAATACCCAGAAAATACTTTGAAAAGGTTAAAAGAAATAGGGAATTATTGTTCTTTAAAAAATATTAATCTAACATTATTGATTGTTCCTCATCACAAAGATTTCCATGACAGATTAATTGAATACAATCTTGAAAAAGCTGAACTAGTTTTTAAAAATGACATAAAAGATATTGGCAGAGTAATTGATTATGATTTTCCTAATTCAATTACAGGATGTACATCCTGTTTTACTGACCCTATTCATACTACTGATTCTGTTAGTAATTTAATTATAGAAGAAATTTTATTAAATAACTTTGAAATTGGCAATGAATTATAAAAAAATACCTTCCATATAGGACGTGTTAATTAGTTTCCAAGTGCTAAAATCTTTTTTTATTTTCTGATTTAAAATAAAACGAATATTATTTTTGAAAAATAGCCATAGAATAAATAGATAAGCGTAAAATCCGCCTATCTTCTTTAAAAAATAAATATGGTTCCTAATTGTATATCTTAAGAAAAAATCTCCTCTATATATTTTTTTATTTTCTAATCTAAAAGATTTTGTTAGGCTCCCTACTTTATGGTAGAATTCAATGTCTGGACAATAAAACATCTTATGTTTTCCATCTATATATATCCTATAAGAAAAATCAGTATCATCAAAATAAACAAAATATTTCTCATCCATAAAACCAATATCATCAAAAACCTCTTTCTTAACTAACAGGCAACAAGTAGGCGCATACTCGATTTCTCTAATCTTATCATATTGTCCTTTATCAATTTCTCCAATACCTCTATGAATTGGCAAAAAACCTTTTTTCTCTTGGAACCAGCTTCCTGCATACCATATAGTATCTTTATTGGTATGAAACAATATCTTTGGAGTTGTTAAACTACAACCTATATTATACTGGGCTTTCAATAATTTATCAATTAAGCACTTTTCAAATTCTACATCGTTATTAATTATTAGCATTTGATTACAATCATCATTAATAGCTGCTATTATACCCTGATTATTAGCCTTTGCAACACCAAGATTTTTTTTATTAGATATGATTTTAATTCTATCATCATCTATAGTTTCTATAAGATCTAATGTAGAATCTTGTGATGAATTATCAATAATATAAAGAAAAAAGTTCTGGTAACTTTGATTCCAGATACATTCTAAAAAAGCAGGCAAAACATTTGCAGAATTATATGTAACAGTTATAATTCCTACTTTTTCCATATTGAAAGATCCTTAGATAATAAATCTTCTAAAAGCTCAATATCATGTAAAAATAAACGATTCATCTTTTGTCGCAACTTTATTGATAATTTTGGATTTATCTTACTGCCAAGAAAATTATTTTTAATCATATTCATATTTTTTTTTGGTATAAATAATCTTAAAAATTTTCTTATAGCTGACCATGAATATAACATCCTAAAAAAACTGTTCCTTGGTGTAAAAGATATATTATGTATTCTGTCTAATTCTGGAATAAAGCTTTTGTCTACTTCTAAAAAATCATAAATGCCCTTAACGACTAATTCGATATTAGAGTTAAAATCCTCATAAAAAATAATATGTATATTTTCCCTTCCAAATGTATCTATATATCGTTTGACTTGATTGTAATACATACTTAATTCAATATACTGTTGATAAAACAATTGTGATCTTTTATTACTTTCCCTATTATCAATAATATCCTCAAGTTTCTCATTAACAAGCCCTAATCTAAAATCCATTTGATAATGAGAAAAAGCTCTATCAGCTAAATCTCTTAACATAATTATTATTTTCCCTTCGCTATTATATTCCTTTATTTTTTGAGGCACATCATTGTAATAAAGATATGAAACACTCGCTTCACCATATTTGACTCTATTGTTATCTTTAAACAAGCTATGGTATAATTCTAGTGTATCTATGATTTCACTATTATAGTAGAGTGATTGTTTCTGGATTGAATGGTTTGAAAAAAAATTTGTCTCTTTCTTACTGCTCATCTCTATCCCTGGATGCTCACTCAAGTAATAATACAATGATGTTGTTCCTGCTTTTGGTGCTCCAACTATAAAAAAATCTACTTTCATCTATTTCCCTAATAAGTTCTTTAAATATTCCTTGAGATTAACTATTCTATTTATATTTAAAAGGATTGCGCATAATCCTTTTATTGGCAAAGTTATATAATGAAAAATACTAAAAACTGGTGGAATTATGAATTTTATTAATGTATAGCCATTTTTACTCATTACTTCTTTTGTGAAAACCTGTGATAAATATATTTCTGATTGTTGAAGACCTCCTATTTTCCATTTTCCTATTTTAGAAGCATCTAACCCTAACTCACTATCTTTGTCTATAGAATTCGAAGATCCAATATTAGAAATGTCAACCATTTCTTTATTAAATTCTATACCAAGAAAATTACATATCTCAATCATCTTATCTTCTGGGTTTTGCAAAATGTCTTCAAATCTAATCTTATATACTCGGGGATTATCTTCAAACATATTCCCATGAGAAACAGCTGAAGACCATACTTTTGACGTCGTAATGGGGTGATAATTAAAATAAGATCTTATTGCTTCTCGCAATGGTATTCTACTAGCTCCCAAAAATCTTCTTCTCCATTTCCTCTTCTGCGATAAAATTACATCTCTAGCATCTCTTACCATATGAATAACTTTCGCATTTGGAAAATAATCTAATATTTCTTGAATATAATATACATTTTTTGGAGTTTGTTCACATGATATTTTACATTTACTCTCATTTGTAATAAATTTTAAGAAAATTCTATATACTTCAATTAAAGTTAAATTATTTTTTCCATTTAAAATCTTCTCAGACTTTTCATTAAATTTCTCAAAGTCTCTCTGATTAAAAATTCCAAATTCTTGTATAGCAAATAACCTAGATAATAAAATAATCGCATCGGAGAATTCTAGAGTGCTATACATATTCTTCTTAAAAGCATGCCAACCAAAGAAATGTATTTCTTGAAACGTAAAAATATCTTTATGTTTATCTAATATCCTTCCCATCATAGTAGTTCCACTTCTACTACTTCCAACAATAAATATTTGTTTTGTTTCATTCATCTAAATACGAGATAAGTGTAATGCTATTTGCATTTATTTTAATTGGTCTATTTGGTTGTATAATCATATTTTCTGATAGTAACCTGCCATATACATTGGCTTTGTCAAATAAATTATTACTGAAGAAAGAGTCTAACTTAATGCGCCTATTATTTTCTATGTTAACTAATTTATTAATATTCCCCCAGTTTATAAAACAAGAATATTTTAACTGATTATTACTATAAATTAGATAATGAAAAATATCTTGAGAAATTACCTCCTTTTTAATCTGAAGATCATCTACATTAAAAATATTACCAATCATTCGTAATGGGTAATACGTGCTTTGTGTTTCTAAAAAATCATTATTAATTCTAAAAATTGACCCACTATAATCCCTCCCTCCCATATTATGATAAGTTGTAAGTTTAATATTTTGAAAGTTATCATTACATCCTAACTCAAGGAAATAACTTGCAACAAAAAGTGATTGTAGTATTGTATTTCCTGTTGTCCATGATATTTGCAGGTTCCATTCAGTAACCCAAATAGGTTTATTGAACAAATGAGTATATGTATTAACTTCTTTAGGATATCTATAATCAAGATACTCTAGGGCTCTACTCTTATATATTTCAAACGCTTCGTGTTTAGAGTCTCCTTCTGTTATTTCAGTCAGCATTTGTCCAAATTCCTTTTCCCCTTTTATTACTGTAGCATAAGAATGAATAATAATTGCATCATAAAAGTTCATTTCTGCTAATCTCTTATTCCAAATCGAATGCCTATGATATTTATTTTCTATAATAGGCGCTGCCACTACAGCCGTTTTCATTTTAGGAAATCTCATCTTTATCTTATCAGAACATCTCTTAGCTGCTTTAATATATTTATCAATTGTATATCCTTTAGCATAAAATGTTCTATTTGATAGTTCACTACCAAGTTCTACTCCGACAACTTCAATGTTTTGAGATTGGATTTTATTGATCATCTTAATAATATCATTATTATCAACAAACATATTTGCTACTAATACGGCTTTAGAGTTTGTCTTCTTGGCCATTACTATGAAATCTTCAATATAATCATGAGTGTGACCATACTTATTTGCTGATCTTACTAAACTTCTAGATCTTTTTGGGAATCTTCCTCCATCATATTTATCGATTTCTTCAAACTCAAATCCATATGCGCTTTTACCATAATGATAAAAGTTACCTACAGCCCCACCTGGAAATCTTAACAGTTTAGGATTTAATTCAATAATCTTATTAAGAAATGTGGTGTCATTTATATCACAGTATGTAAAGGTATTTGAAGTTGCAAAACCAAATAAATTATCTTTAGATTCCTGGGCAGATATTATTCCAGAATAAATTAATATAGATAACATAATATTCTTCATCTAATTAGCCCCTTATTTTCTAATTCTTCAATAGAACTTTGATATTTATCAAATTGTATTTTCTGACTTTTCACCCATGAAACAAACATAGAAATCCCTTTATCTAAATTAACATTTGGCCTAAAGCCTAGCAGTTTATTTATTCTTGTTAAATCTGCAAAATTATTTCTAATATCTCCTAAACGATATTTTCCATTAACTTTAACCTCTATATTAGAATCATATAATCTCTTTAAAATATTAGCTATATCTAAAACTGGTGTAGCAACTCCAGAGCCAACATTAAAAATATGATAATTTGCTTCTTCTTTCTTAAGAGATAAGATAATCGCATCAACTGCATCATCAATATATATAAAATCTCTAGTTTCTTTACCATCCTCATAAACCTCAATATTATTACCATTCAATATGCTAGTTGAGAATATAGAAAGAATACCTGTATAGGGATTAGATAGTGACTGATTTGGTCCATATACATTTTGAAATCTTAATGCAACTGTTGGTATCTTTAAAACTTTTCCAATTAATAAGGTAATCTGTTCTTGCTGTTGTTTTGTTATCGCATAAATCGAGTTAGGACTTATTCTAGAACTTTCATCTGTTGCACGCATCTCTACTATATTATTACAGATTTCACAAAAAATATCAAACCTACCATCCGACATATTTTTTTCATCCCTCATGCCAGGATAAATTATCCCATGATTCTTGCAATAATATTTACCTTCACCATAGATTGAGCGTGAAGATGCAATAATTATTTTATTAACATTATGCTTCTTATTCGTTAGTATGTCTAATAAATTTGCTGTCCCCATAATATTAACCTCATTATATCTTGCAATATCATACATTGATTGACCAGTACCAGTTTCAGCAGCTAAATGAATTATAGCGTCTTGTCCTTTTATTGCTTTACTCCAGTCTGATTTCTTTCGAACATCACCTTCTATAAAATTAGAAACCTCCTTTATTTTTTTAATCAACGGTGAATCTTGATTATGAATCTGCTTTGATAAGTTGTCAAGAATGGTAATATTATACCCTAAATCAACTAATCTATATGTCAGATTAGTCCCTATAAATCCTGCCCCTCCAGTAATTAATATATTTTTCATATAATTTTTTATTTGTATATTATAATTTTAGAATATAAATTCATAAAACCTGAAATAATAAAGATAAAAAAGAACGGACGTAATAGTAAAGGTTCAGCCATTACAGCAGAAAGCATAATAATCATCCATAACCATTTCTTCTTTATGATTATTTTCTGTTTAAATAACATATACATAAATAATATAAATGTTGGGAATCCTGTTGCTGCTAATAAAAACATTACAGAATTACTACTCCCTTTATCTGTTACACTAACTTGTAATCCTACTCCTGTTTGATCATAAATATAATCTAATGTTGAAGAATTAAAATAAAATTCTTGTCTAAACTTTTGAAATTGTTCTGAATCTAATCCAATGCCTGTAATAGGATGTTTAAGAGCTATATATAATGGCTGTGTTAAATCAAAAAACCTTTTCTGAAATGAAGCCTCCTTCTCTCCCTTTACCTTTTCCTGCACATTTATTTGAAATACTAGAAAAATAGGAATAATTGATGATACTATAATCGAAAATAATAGTTTGTTCTTCTTAAATTCATTATATAAATATACTATGACCTGTAATAATAATACACTAAGCCCGGTAGTTGAATATGTTGTAAGTATTGTAAATGCTATAAGAAGTAATAAAAATTTACTTTTCCTAAATATAAATGCTTCTAGAAAAAACAAACTATTTAGAAATGCCTGTAAAATACCAGGTTCCCAAAATAAACCTTGATTCCTACAAAACTCAAATCCAAAAATACTAACAATACATTTCTTAGGGACATAAAAAAATATATTTAAAAATGTTTCATATTCATTATTAACAGAGCTTATGGAAGTTAGGTCATGCTTAAATAAAAAATATACGAAAAAATTTAAAACAGCATGATACAATATAAGTTTTAATACAAAGTATACTTTAGTAATAAAAATATCTTTTTGATTTCTATTCCTAAAGTATAATAAAGTTAAAATGGAAACTGTACATACTGTAAAATAATAAGCGTATTTATTAATAACTTGATTGCTTATTGCGCTAAAATAATTAATACAAAATAGAAGCAGTATAGTAAGTCCGGTTATTATAGCCGCGGTAACATCTCTAGTTGTATATTTATTTCTTGATAAGAGAATTGCAAATAACAAAACAAATACGAATATAGCATAGCACAGGTTTCTATTAAAAACAAATAATAAACCTCCAGTACTTAATATAAGTAACGAAACTATCACGAAATCTATAATGTTATATGCGTTTGAAATTTTCATTCTTTCCAATTCATTTTTTGTCCTATTATATTTTCTAATTTCTTTATATCTTGCTGGAAATAATCCTTATAAATTCTTTTTCTTATATCTTTAGTTAGCGGTTCTGGTGTAAAGCTAATAATATTTAAACGATGAATCTTGTTTTTAATTATTTGTCGCCATTTTAATGAGTATATAGATTTTCTGATTATTTTTCTCCAAAAACCCGATTTCTGCATAAATCTCATAAGCCATTTAAATCTAACTTTACTAGCCATATTACTTCTAATGTTAAAATCTAAAGCTATTTTATTATCTACTTCTAGAAAACTTAATACCTTAAATATTGTATTCTTTGTATCCTTTATTAATTCATCTTCAAATGATAAAAACAAAAAATTATCTTTAGAAAAATATCGTAAATAATTTTCAATCATATCTCCATACAATCCCTGTGAGATATAAGAAATCCTTAATTTTAAAAGGTAATTAACATCTTCATTAATATTAGCTAATCTATCTTTTTCATTCTCTAGTGCATTAATAAAAGTTAAACTTTCTCTCTCATCTCTAACTGAATGCAAATATTGAGAGTACGCTCGATCAACTGGATTTCTTAATATTACTATAAATTTTATACTACTGCCTAATTCTCTTAATATTCTATTAGGAGCTTTTTTTTCAAACAAATAAGATGGTGTGAAATCAGCAATACATTTATTAGTCTTTCCTTTAGGAAAATATGTATTTCCATACCAATCAATACCTTTTTCATAAATAATTGGACTGTCAAAAAAATGCGGTTCTTTATAAGATGGGATAAATATGTCTGGATGCTTTCTTAAAATGTCGCATAATGTTGTTGTTCCACTCTTTGTTGCCCCTATACACATAAAATTTGGTAATATCATTTTATCCAATTTGTTAAATCCTTTCCTATAATTCCTGATAATTTAATTATATCTTTTTTAAAAGAATTTATTAAATATTGTCTAGTATCATTTTTCATTGGGATATTCTTTTTGAATAATTTATATATGATGTTCGTACTATATTCTCTAAATTTTCGTGACCCTATACGCTTAAATACCAATTTCAATTTACTCTCATTAATAAATATATTTTTGAAAAAAGTATTAACCCATCTTTTCCCGCCAACGTTATACCTTATGTCTGTATCAATAACTTGATTCTTATCAACTCCCAAAAATCTAAAAACATCTTTAACAACTTTATTACTTGATGCATTAAAATCTTCATGCAATATAATATGTACATCTTTAAATCCCTCAATATATGCTTTAACCATTCTATAATACATACCCATATCCTTATACATAACCATTGGTGTAATTCTTTTATTATTCTGTAATCTACTATTTTCAAGAATAAGTGCCTCCTCAAATGTATTGTGTTCAATTAACCCTCTAGAAACATGTTGAAAAGCAGAATAAGCTCTATCAATAGGATTTCTTAGCATAATGATTATTTTAATATCTTTACCTAACCTGCTTTTAATCTCTTTAATTGCATCCTTGTAATAGTAAAGATAAAAAACACTTGACTCACCAATAGCATTCTCGCTATTTACTTTATTAAATAATGATTTGTACTCTTCCCATTCCCATACTCCGAAGTGTAACCTATCTTTTAATCTCTTACTTATCAAAAACTGCGGCTCTTTTACATTTCTACCTTCTTCATTAAATGTTGGCATAAAAATATCTGGATGTTGATTTAAGTAATTATGTAATGAAGAGGTGCCACATTTTGCAGCCCCAACAATTAGAAAATTAGGTAGTTTTTGCATTATTTTATTCGGAATGGTATATAAAATGTTAAAAATCCAAATTGTCTTCTAACTACTATAACCATAGCAATATTCCAAAAAACTATACTAGTCATAGTAGAAACTGCAGCTCCATTTATTCCAGAGATACCAAGCGATGATAAAATGTTTTCTTCAGGGATCAACATGTAATTTAACCCAACATTAATTATTGCTCCAATAACTAAAATTTTCATAAACTCAAACTGTTTACCACTCATCTGTAATAAATTACCAACTGAACCAGAAAAAGCGCTGACCAGCATTCCACAAGAAAGAATAATAAAAGCAGTAACTCCTGTTTTAAACTCTTCACCAAAAAAGCCTAAAAATGAATTAGGAAATAAAAAAAATACAATGCATAATGGTAGTGTGCTCCAAAAAATCATCATAGTTGATTTCTGTACTATATTTTTTAGATCCTTAATTCTATTTTCTGAGTAAAGTTCTGCAAATCTAGGTGCAGCAATACTATTTATAGCCATTAATGTAATACTTGCAAACATAGATAGTTTAAATGCAACCCCATATATACCAACATCAGATGCAGAAAGCATATTTCCAATCATTAATTTATCGGTCCATACCATAATTAATTGCACAGACTGTGCTAACATTAATGGAGCTGCTATTAAAAAAATTTTTTTTAAAGAGTAGTCTTCAATTGATTTTTCATTATAATTATTCTTTCTTTTATAAAATGAATTTCTAAAAGAAAAAAATGAAAAGAAGCAAACCAAGAAAAGACTGATGATGTATGTGTAAAATGCGATATATAGATCTTTACTAAAATATAATAGAATCAATAATACAATAATAGAAAGTAATGGCTGACTGACTCTATAATAAAATGAGAAAGATCCAATTTTTTTTAGACCTCTTAAACTTTGATAATGTAATTCGAAAAAAACCATAGGAACAACTGCATAAGAAAAAATTCTAATATATTCAGCATTAATGTCTATTAAGATAGATATATAATCTGATAGTAAATACATTAGACATGCAAAAAATAAAGAGGTAAAAATCAAGATTAAATACACCTTTTTAAAGAATAATCTTAATGATAGCCACTTTTCTTGTGCGGCTAATGATGCTGTAATTCGAATAGATGTTGTGTCCATTCCTAGCTTTGCTAATAGAGAAAATATTCTTAAAATTACTATCGCTAACATATATTCTCCAAGGCCTTCTGCTCCAAAATATTGAGCTATAATTAAAGTTAATAGAAATCCTAATATTTGCCCTATTATTCTTAATATAAATGAAACACCTCCTTTCTTAAATAATACTGATAAATCCTTATCCTCGAATGCTGATTTTATTATACTTTTCATAATCATTCTACTAAAAACCAAGGATTTAATAAATTCTTTTTATTATATGTAACCTCAATATCAGTATTGTATTGCTTGACAGAAAAACCTGCCATCTTTACAATAGCATGCCCTGCGCCAGTATCCCATTCCATTGTAGGAGCATATCTAGGATATGCATCTGCCTTGCCTTCAGCAACCATACATAACTTCAATGAAGAACCAATAGTCATAACTTGGATATTATCATGTTCTCTCTTTTTTTCTTCAATGAAAATTTCTGTCTCCTTAGACATATGAGAAAGCGAGCCTACTATTATATAAGAATCTCTAATTGCTTCAATAGGTAGACTAACTGAATTATAAATTAAGTCTTCCAAATTATCAACAAGATGATCTATACTTGTTTTAAAAGAACCTATCCCTTCTAATGAGAAATATAATTTTTTCTTTACTGGCACATAAACAACTCCCATAATTGGTGCGCCATCTTTAATTAATGCAATATTAACTGTGAACTGACCATTCTTTTTTATAAATTCCTTTGTTCCATCCAATGGATCAATTAGCCATAGATAATCCCATTTCTTTCTTTCTTGAAAAGATTTATGCCTTCCTTCTTCACTTAAAATAGGAATATTAGTGAATTTAAGACTAGATTCAATAATATCATTACATTTTTTATCAGCTATTGTTAATGGAGAATTATCCTTTTTAAATTCTACTTCAAATTCTGTTTCATAAATATCCATAATAGCTTTACCTCCTAAAATAGAGGCATTAATAGATTCTAATAATAATTTCTTGAAATTCATTCTACCTTTTCTTACATATTTCTATAGCACTAGAAGTGCCAATAGTTGTTGCTCCAGCTTCTATCATTCTTACACAGTCTTCTCTATTCTTTATTCCTCCTGATGCCTTAATGTGTATGTTATTTGCTGCACTTCTTATTAGCCTTATATCATTAACATTAGCTCCAGTATTTTTATAATAACCTGTAGATGTCTTTATAAAAAATTTGTTTATATTATCAATGAAATTTGAGTTCACAATATTATATATTCTTTGAGATATACTAAAAATTTGATCTTTAGACAAGGCTCCAGTTTCAATAATCCATTTGACATTTTTTCCTGCTTTTATGCATACTCTACTAGCTTCTATAATGTCATTATCAAATTTTTTATATTCTCCACGTTTATAAGAATTATAGTCAGCAACAAAGTCTAAATCTGAAACATTATTCCTAATTGCAAAATTAGCTTCTAAAATTTTTTTAGTTGTTGATTTATTGCCAAGCGGAAAATCAATAACTGTACCAACTAACAATCTAGAGTTATTTTTAGATATTATTTTATTTGCTAATGCAATGTAATCTGCACGTATCATAACTAATCTGAAACTATAAGCAATTGCATCATTTACAAGGTCTTCTACTATTTTATTATAATCTATCTCAGATAACAATACTTCTTCTTTTGTCTTTAAGTATGTAGATTCTAAATATGATTCTATCTTCATTTGAATACAGATTATCTTACAAATTTAATGATTTTATTGTAATTCTTTGACTCTAAAGTGTAATGAAAAAAGGAGGGAAAACCCCTCCTTGGAAATGTTATTTATATAATTACTATATTGTATCTATATTTAATAAATATTTTTCTACATCTGGCTGAATAGATATGTCCACTAGTTCTCTCCAGTCATTATTACCTTCTTTAATTGAGTTTCTTATACCAGTAGCTGATATCCATCCTATATTTTCTGGAGGGGTATATTCATTTATTTCATATCCAACTCCTCTACCAAAATTGACACTTTCCATATCTGGTATAATTATAACCTTGACATCATGCCCTTTTGCAGAATGATATTTTTCAATCATTTCAACTGTCTGCTCTGTTGTAAATGGGTTTTTTTCATCAGGAGCAATATCCCTTACCATTATAAGAGCAGGAATTCCATCGTTAATTTTTTGCATAATTAATGAAATATGACCTTGATGATATGGTTGGAATCTTCCTACAAAAATTGCATATTTTTTACTTTCATTAGTGGTAGGATTCCCACCATGATTCTTTACATCCCATTTTTCTTCTTGCATATTTTATAATTTAAAATTTTATACTAATTATACCTTTCTCTAACAAATACTCAATAACAATCTGTGCACATTCTTCAATATTATTCTTATCTGTTTCTATTATTAATTCTGGATTTAGTGGTTCTTCATAGGGAGCATCTATACCTGTAAATCCTTTGATCTCACCAGATCTTGCCTTTTTGTATAGCCCTTTTGGATCTCTAGATTCACAAACTGATATGTCGGCACTAACAAATACTTCAATGAAATCATTATTAGAAATAACCTCTCTAGCTTTATCTCTATCCTCTCTATAAGGTGAAATAAATGCTGTGAGCACTATTGATCCAGAATCAGCAAATAATTTTGCTACTTCAGTGATCCTTCTAATATTTTCAGTCCTGTCATCAGGAGAAAATCCAAGATCCTTATTTAATCCCATCCTTATATTATCGCCATCAAGAATATAAGTTTGTAGTCCCATATCATGAAGAAATTTTTCAGTTGCATTTGCAACTGTAGATTTCCCTGAACCAGAAAGTCCAGTAAACCATATTACTCTTGATTTGTGATTATTCCTCTTCTCTTTTAATTCACGAGCAACTCTATGCTCATGAAAGTACAAATTATCTGTTACCATTTCATTTTTTTTAGGGCTGCAAAATTACAACCTTTCATAAGAAGATAAAAGGAATTATAAAAAAAATAATTATTTAAAGACTTGGCTTAATTTAAAGTAAAGTTTATAGGTATTGTATATTGTACATTCACAGGTTTTCCTCTTTGCATTCCAGCAGTCTTATAAGGAAGTAACTTTACGACTCTTAAAGCTTCTGCATCTAGATATTTATCAACACTTCTAACAATTTTCACACTAGTAACTTTTCCTTTTTTATTTACAACATAACTAACATAAACTTTTCCTGTAATATCATTTTCTTTTGCAATTGCCGGATATTTTACTGTTTTCTGAATAAACTTCATTAATCCTAAATCACCACCTGGGAATACTGGCATCTGTTCAACTACCATGAATACTTCGTCAGAGTCTTCTTCTTCTTCTTGTTCTACAAAATCATCTTCATCAGTATCTGTGTCTTCAACTTCTAGTTCCTTTTCTATCTCTACCTCATCTTCTACAATTTCTATAATCTCTGGGGGTGGTGGAGGTGGTGGGGGTGGCTTTTCTTCTTGTCTAGTGATTGGGATCATTTCATCTTCCAGGTCATCCATCTGTAATTGACCTAAACTATAATCATTTTTTTCATAACTTTTCCATTCAAAAGCTATAAGAACTAACATTAATGTAATTACTAACCCTATTTGGAAAAATAATCCTCTTCTACGTTCAATATTTATTTCTGGATTCTTTTTTAATTTCATAAGATTTTTTATTTAACGAATATTTATTTTTTTACTAATTTACCATACTACTATAAGAAACGCTATCCATTAAATCATCTAATTCTTCTATGTTTAATAATAAAATTTTTACTATCCAAGCTTCATTATATGGGTCTGAATTAATTAGCTCGGGTTGTTCTTCTAGTTTATTATTAAATTCAAGCACCTCTCCACTTATAGGCATAAATAAATCAGAAACTGTTTTAACTGCTTCAATAGTACCAAAAACCTCTTCTCTCTCAAGAGTTTCTCCCTCTGTATCTATATCTACAAAAACGATATCCCCTAATTCACGTTGAGCAAATTCTGTAATGCCTATATATGCAACATTACCTTCTACTCTTAACCACTCATGATCTTTACTATATTTTAAATCTTCAGGAAAATTCATTTTATTTTTTTTTCAAAAATACACTTTTTCATTTTCTAACAAAATTAACCAGCTAAAGTAAATCTTATACTAAAACCTGCATTCGTAATAGCACCTGGGAAAGTTGTAGATAAGAATGGATTTGTTATTACTTTATCATAAAACGCCTTCACATTAAGACGCTGATTAATGACATAATCTGCGGAAAACTTTATAGTTATAATTTGCTGACCTGCTGTAATTTGCTCAACATCTTCTACTACTTTTCTGATTACTGTTCTGTTATTCCTGATATTTAAATCAACTTTTAAGTCAAGATCACTATTTATTTTTTTACTTCTTCCTGCGGCTCTAAAATTAAAAGACACATCTTTAACTCTATAACCTGTCCCGATTACAAATTCATTTGAAGCAATTTCAGTAAGCTGATTATTTGAAAGTGAAAGCGACAGCATTCTACTTTTCTTAACTTCAAAACGTGTAAGTAAAGAGTTTTTCCAAGTCATGTCTAATTTGAAAAGAGGACTGAATTGTTCGTTAATAGAAACTTGAGCAATGTCATACTTACTATGGTAGCTCATATTATTTAAATTCATCTTTACGCTACCATCATCGTTTTTATATTCTAAATTAGTAGAAAATGAACCAACACTATAAGTGCTTCTATAAGCATGCCCTATTGTAAAGTTTTCAAAATACCTTTTTATAAATTTTATCCTCATTAAACCATCATAAGTTATTCTCCAATTAGGCAATGGTATCTTGGGGAATTTATTTAATGATACTCCTAGTGCGTCTTTGCCAGTATAGGCAGCAATAAAAGCTGGAATCATAACGTCTTGAGAAGATGGCCCATAACCACCAGTATAAGTTGTGTCTCCAGTTGAATCTATATAATATGCTACGGGAAATCCTGTTAATGGATCTATACCACCATTAAAATCAGGGTTTTCAGCTGCTAACCTTTTAGCAATTTCATTTCTATAATTCCTAAACTTTGTGAAAGTTTTAGAAGAATATTGCTCATCATCTTTTAAAAATGCAGTACTCCAAGAAATTATTGACATACTGAATCCTCCATTATCAATAGGACTAAATGACTGGAAATTTCCTAAACTATCAGCCCTCCAATATTCCTGACTGTTTAATGAACTGGTCTTATTTGCAGTTAACTCTATGCGAAATTGCTTAATTGGCTCTATAGTACTCCTTAATGTTAAATTAGATGAAAAATTAGTCTTAAAAAGAGTATTTAATGACGAATTTTGAGTTAGCCATTGATTATTAGCAGCTTTATATCTAATATCATTTTGACTTCCAAAAACAAAAGGAATCCCAGGGGCCATCATACTCCATTGTTGGCCTAAAAAATGAGGTTTGGGCATAAATCCTGGTAGAAAGGTGCCTCTATTCTCAGAATAATTAACTGATATATTTTTAACACTAAGCATAAATCTTGTCAAATATTTAAAAAACTCATACCTATTTTCATTATCTTCCTGTAATTCTTCTTGTTCTGTATTTCTTCTATCTCTAGCTGGTTTTGAAGTTTTGTTGATTCTCTTAAAATATGGCACCTTATTATATAAAGTATTCATATTAATTTGGCCATTATATTGTTTTGTACTTGAGTTCTGGATATTATTACCTAAATTCTGTAAAGATTTAGGTGCTCCTGCCCATGAATAATTAGAACTATAACGTGTATTCAAAGACATAAAATCTAAAAATGGTATCTTGTTAATTGGAACTTGATAATTTATATTTAATGTATGAGTATACATTGTTGCTCTACCAAAATCTAAAAAATTGTTCCATACTACACCTCTTTTATCTCTATAGTCAGGTGTATCTTTAGATAAGCTACCATCTGGCTCATCTATAGTAGCTTTATTGTTAACAGCAAAATCTAATTTAAGTGTCCTTGTTAAATCATATTTTAACTCATACATCCTGTTCCAATTAAAGAATTTATTATAAGTGGGGAAGATCAGCATATTAGAATTATTGATGTTTCTGAGTTTAGTTTCATTATATTGTCTATCTAAATCTGTTCGGAAAGAGAAGGATTTAGGCATTGTATTAAAATTGAAATCTTTTATTAACCTAAAATATTTTGAGTTACCTAGATTCATCTTTGCAAATGGTTTTATATTCTTTGGATTAGTATGATAATTATAGGTAAGAGCTCCTCTATATATTTTTGTTAAGTTATATTCTGTATTAATATTTCTAATGAATGTTTCATTAAATGAATAGGAAAGAGAAAAGTTTTCTATATCATATATTTTTGCTTTTTTAGATTTATTTTCCTTTCCTTTAACTTTCTTTAAATTAGGCATTTTTCTAACATTTGTGAAATTGATACTCTTCCTCTTTACGTAATCTTGAGCAATAAATTTTAATGAATCTTTCTCTAACTTAGTGTCAAGAGTTTCTAAAGTATTTTCAAATAATATATCAGGGTCTAATGGGTTGTATTGAGGGTTCTCAATTGCTTCAGACACCCCAATATACATAGGAATCTTTATTCCATAATCTTCAGGAAAAAATTTACCCAATTCAAAGGTTGATGATATATCATATTGATAAGCATTAACCCTTTGTCTTTCGTTAATCTTTTTCTCAATACTTCCAAACCCTATAGTGCTCATACTGCCAGCAAAGGTTAACGTGCCAAAATCAGCAAGACGGGTAGTGATTCGGGAATTAGCTGCCCAACCTCCATATTCATCAAAGTCTGTTAATCTTAACTCATTTACCCATATCTCACCACATTTAGGAAGTCCATCGTCATCAGATTGAATACTTAACTTCTTTGGATTTCTAATTCCAATCATTATTGTTTTAACTCGTGCTAAATTTGGATTACCTACAATCTGAATTTTCTTTCCATTATTTAAATATTTAATAAATGGGTCTGAAACATTATTATGTGTACCATCTCTTATTGCATCATTTCTTATTTGTTTAGCTTTTTGAAATTCTGAAAATGCAATATCAATTTGATTAGAACTAGGCCAAATAGCATTGACTGAATTAGAACCATGAGGTGTTGCTTTTAAAGAAACTTCATATTCATAATAATTTGAAATAAAATCAGTACCTAATCTAATAAAACATGAAAAGTCGCCATCATTTAAATCATCATTCTTTCCTTCAGCATGCACAAACATCTTAATCCTTTTATATGAACGAACATCTAAATCAGATGTCTTATATGCAGCTCTAGAATCACCATCTTTTAAATCACAAACTTTAAGCACTAATGATTGTTCATTTTGTCTTCTTAAAGTAGTTGTAGTATTATCTACTTCTTGTTCTATTCCTGGTGGTACTACATAATTTATTGGACTTCTTTTCCCATTCTCCTCAACATTAACTGCTGAAACATCAAAAAGTGTGTTATCATCATCATCAACTGGCAAATATTCTCCTGGAGATGACAGGTCAAAATTATATCTTCTCCATTCACCTCTTACTAAATCTAAGCTAGCAAAACGGCAAATAATAGGTTGTTGAAAATCAGAAAAAACCATTCTCATAAATCGAATTGATTTAAAATCTTGTATACCTCCGATTATTTTGTCTGGTTTATAAATCGGCACTCGAAATTGATACCATTTTATTGACCTAGTATTTCCATTCTCTGCCTTTACAGTTGCAGTAAATACATCAGAAATATAACTGTCTCCAATATCCATATTTGGAAATAATGGAACTTTGTATTGAAAATAACTTTCTGATTCACTTAAAGTATTATCCTTATTTATGTCTTCTGTATTTGAAATTGTTGTTGAAGAAGTGGGGTAAGACTCAGGCGATTGATCAGTAGTTATTGAATTACCATCCATATTATTGAAATCTATATATCTATCTAAAATATTAGTCTGATTATTATCAAAATCACTTCCTCTATAATAATGATAGTTGTCGCCAGACGGATCTTTTTCTGCATTTTGATAAGCAAGGGAATTAACCCCTAAACTAGAATTATTAGCTATTGCTTCTATATAATTGTTGCTAAAAAATAATTTTTCATCAGCATCTCTTAATCCATCTAATCCAACATCCTGGTATCTTCTAGAATCTGGATCATTATCAAATGCACTTACTATAGAGAAATTAGTGGGTACTCTTCCCCAAACTGTAGTATCTACATTCTCTATGTCTGTTGAAATAGGTAATCCATTCTCAAAACTTTTATAGCCATCTTTTAAGATATCTTCAGATACATTCCCTAAATGAAAATATAAATCTCCACCATTATGATTAATATCTCCATCTTCATTATTGAAAGGATCCATCATCCAAAATTCTATAAACTCTATATTTGCAGCCTCAAAGTCATTAGTTTCAACTTTTCTCATAATACCAGCCCATTTTTTAGATGGATTCTGCATTGTACCATCTGGATTAAGTTCAGAGATATTGTAATTATACGGCCCACGTATTTCAGGGTAATAAGCAATATCAAATAGTGAAAGATTAGAAATTTGACTGCCTAAATCTGGGTCCTTATTAGGATAAACCTCTTTTTCAAGTACCTCACGAGAATAATGATAGGATTGTTGAGCAATAGAATTGCCATTTGGTAAAATTATATTTTTATTTATACCTGGGGGAGTAATTGAAGTAGTTCTATAAAACAATGGGTCAATAGTATACCATGCTAATTTTGCTCTCTGAAATCCACTAATTAAATCATTATTAATACTTGCATTTTCAAAAATTGAATTTTGTCCTTGTGGTATAGAAGACAAGAGCCATGCTCCCATATTTTTCATATCAATACCTGTTTTACTTGCTTCAAAATCATCAATATAAGAAACGCCTGAATTACCTAATGACTTATGGTGTCCAGGTATAAGATGGGCAAATTCAGCAGATGCTAAAAAAGTTGATTTTGCTTTAGTCTCTAGGAATGGTAACTTGTCGACCATTTTTGTGATAAATGGAGAGGCTTTTTGATAATTTGCATCTAGACCCCAGATAGTATTGGAAATTGGTTCATCTCCTGTATTTATTTTTACAGTATAAGGTCTTTCAGTTAGATTAAGAAAGGTTCCTCCAATTATAAAATCTTGATTAATCTCATAATCAATATGTGTTCCTATTAATGTCTTATTCTGAATACCATATAAAGCATTGTTCTCTAATGAAATCTTTATAGGCACCCCAGAATTTAGTATTCCTTTATTTATTATAGTTACTCTACCAAGCATATAATCAACTGTATAATCTTGATTTTCTACTAATTTTTGTGAGCCAGCTGTTACTGTAACAGATCCTTCTGGAACATTCATAGCATTAAGAGATATTTCTGCACCAGATGATGATTGATAACTTCCTTTTAGTCTAAATTTATTAAGTTCTGGATATTGTTGTGCTAAAGTAATAGTTGAATCATATAAAACCTGATATACATATTTTTCTGATAGATTCTGATCAATAAATTTACTGCGCAAATAATTACCAAATGGTTCTCTAACTGGAAAAATAATTCTGCCGTTTGAAGATTTAACAGTAATTCCTTCAATAAAATCAAAAACCCCATCAGATTGCTTTTCTTGTTGAGAATCTAGATTGTCCAAATTTAAAACTTTAATAAGCGGTATCCCATCTAAAACACCTTCAGGAATATAATTAGTAATACCTCCTGTTTCTTCAGTATTTTCATACATTATATCAAGCTTAAAATTACTACCACTCATCTGATATGCCCCAATCGCATATATATTTTTCATCATTAAATCCCAATTAGGCAATTGTGGAGTAAAGTTAGTCCCCTTAAGTAATTTAACAAATAATGCATCGGGAGCTGTTGGGCCTGTTGTACTAAGTTCTCCTACTTGAAAAATGCTATTACCAATTGTGTACTGGAATGCAACAGCTAATACTTCATCATTATTAAGTGCTTGATTTAAAGAAATATATCCTAATTGAGAATTTAATGTATACTCAGAAGGAGTTAATTGTCTAGCTCGTTCTAATTTTTCATAGTCTTGTGATGCTTTAAAATACACATTATATGGTGGTCCAAAAGTATTATTTACTTGGTTAATATCTCTAGCATTACTAAAGTTATTAATAAGATTTAAGTATAAATCATTTGCTTTTTCATTATCTGGAAATTGACTATAAACATTATTAGCAAAATCAGGTGAATTATTATAAATATCGGTTTCTCCTAAATCTAAAAGAGCAAGGATATTTCTTGTATTTTCTGCTGTACCTGTTTTATTAGTAATCCAGACCTCAATCTTTGTAATATTAATTCCTGAATTTATAAAAGGTAAATCAGAAAGAGCTGCGTCATATTGATCTTTAAAGTAATGAGTTAAGAAAAAATGTTTGTTTGATTCATAATCATCTGCATAAATATCAAACTCAGAGGTTTGTGCTCCACCACTAACCTCAACTTCCGATGTTTTGCTTTTTTGTTGAGATAGAATGCTTGTAATAGTAGCTCTCCCAAACTGCAATTGTGCCTTCATACCAAAAAGTGATGTGCTTCCAGTAATAAGTGTTCCGTTTAATGGAAGTGAAACATTACCTACTTCAAGTTTCTTGATAATTTCATCTTCACCCCCAGTATATTCTAATTTCATTTGGTTTTCAAAATCAAAAGTGCTTTCAGTATTATAATTAGTAGTAAGTTTAAGCTTCTCTCCTATCTTTCCTATTACATTCATTTGGATTTTTTCCACAAAATCAAAAGAGGTAGTTCTTCTCTGCTCTTCAGGAAGTGAAGGGTTGTCGAGTCTATTTACTCTTAATGAAAAAATAAGTTCAGCAGATCCTTGTGGTCTAATGTCGACAGTATTTCCTCCAAATAAACGATCAAATGCTTTCCCTCCAATATAAAGTTTAGGTAATCCAAAATTAGAGTTTTGCTGTATCTTTCTCTCTCCTTTTCTTAAATCCCAATATGTTGTATTTGATTTTCTTAATTGATACTCTTGATATTCCTTAAAGCTCATAACTTTAGGTAAACCTATCTTCCTGTCTCCTATCTTTTTCCACTCATAATATTGGTTTGTAGATATATCGTATTCAATATAAGTAGAAAATATACTAGGATTATTCATATACAATCCTCCAATATTGTTACTAGAAAAAGGATATGCTAGTGTATCATTTTGTGCAAATAATGAAAATGATGTGCATAGCAACAAAAATAAATATATATATAAAGCTCTTTTGTTCAATATTAGGTAAATAATGATTAGTTACATCTGACTCAAAGCTGATTTTACTAATCGTTCAACAGATACATCATCAGAATTATTTCTTAGTATTTTATCCAACGTCTGTTCAGCTATTCTTTTACTAAATCCTAGCGTAACTAATGCAGATAACGCTTGCCTTTTTAAATCATTGTCTTGTATAAGTGAAATATCATTAGTATTAATTCCTTTACCTAGCTTATCTTTAAGATCAATAATTATCCTTTGAGCAGTCTTTGCTCCTATACCTTTCACACTTTTTAAAGCTAATACATCACCTTTTATAATATAATCTCTTGTTTCTGCAGAAGTAAAAGTTGATAATACTACTTGCGCTGTACTTGGTCCAACCCCTGAAACAGAGATAAGCCCTCTAAAAAGTATTCTTTCATCCTCATCATAAAAACCAAAGAGTGTATGTGAATCTTCTTTGATTGAGAGATGCGTAAAAAGCGAACAATTCTCATCTTTTATACTAGAAAACGTTTGAAGAGAAATATGTAATTTATATCCTATACCATTACAATCAATGACTACAAAGGCAGGTGTTTTCTCTACTAGTTTTCCTTTTATATGTGTTATCATCTTTTGGAATTTTATGAAGCAAATCTAATAAATTGAACGATGTCTGCTAAAACAAAACCCTATACTTTTAAGGTATAGGGTTTTAATAACTATATGAGTATTAACTTACCTTTTAATTATAATTTTTTTTATTTCTAATAATTTCTCTTCACTAGTGATTCTCCCAAAATAAATGCCATTTGGTAAATCTCCAATATAAATTATCTCATTCGCAACTTTATCTAAAGCGAATTTCTTGAGTTCATTACCCAATATATCTAATATTACAAGTTGAGATTGATTGTTATTTATAGAAGATATGTTTATATAATCAAAAGCTGGATTAGGATAAAAGACTGTGAAATTATCATCAGATATTTTATCATTTAAATTAGATGTAGCTTCTGCATTAAAAGAAACTATATAGCATGTTTCATCATTTGGATTGGCATCATCAAAAAAACAATACTCAATTTGTCCAGTGCAGGGAAACCCAAAAGCATCAAAATAACCAGAATGTGCTTCTAGATCAGGATATACAATAAATTGACCTGGAGCAAGCGATGCTATCTGACCAGAAACCAATGTTCCGGAACCATAACATGCGCCCCCCCAACAAAATGAAAATTCTGCTGGTATAGCATTTGTATCTCCTGTATTATTTATTGGTGTTATTCTGCAACGTACTTGCATTGCATTTGCAGATTGATTAGCGACTGTTAAAAAAGATGTTAATTGCAAATTAGCATCACCTGTTACTAAAGTGTCTCCTGATATTACAAGGCTCTGTGCAGGTAATATTATTGTAAAAAAAGATGCTAAAATGAATGGCAGTAGATGTTTCATGTTTTTTAAAACAAATATACATTTTTAATACCAAATTATATTACATATAGATTATAATATTAATACAAATAAGTCATTTTGTTAATTTAAAACTCATTTTACACTATATTTGTGAGGTTTTTATTTTAACAATTCGTAAAAAACAAAAACTAAAAAAATTAATAATTAATAATATAGTAATCTATTTAAAAAAACCCATGATAAAAAAAATATGTCTATTACTAACAATATTTTTTTCTACAAACATTATTTTATCTCAAGAAAAAAGAAGTTTGCCAAATGTAACAGTAACAACATTAGAAGGAAAAATATTTAATATCGCAGAATTAAATAATAATAAGAACCCAATGGTAATCTCTTTTTGGGCTACATGGTGTAAGCCTTGTAAACAAGAGCTTAATAATATTGCGGAAGTTTATGAAGAGTGGCAAAATGAAACAGGAGTAAAATTGATTGCTGTATCTATTGATGATACAAGATCAATGGCAAAAGTAGCGCCATATGTTAATTCTTCTGACTGGGAATATGAAGTGTATCTAGACCCAAATAAAAATCTATGCCGTTCACTTGGCGTCTCAACAGTTCCTCATACATTTCTAATAAATAGTAAAAAAGAGATTGTTTGGCAACACAGAGGTTATGTTGAGGGAGATGAAGAAGAGCTATATGATGAAATCTTAAAGTTAGTCCCTTAAAGATATGAGACAACTATTTACTTTATTTTTTATTTTACCTATTATTTGTTTAGCACAATATAATAATGGAAGTGTCTATGGTGATTTTAATTTAAACTTACAGACCTATAATGAAGATGAAAGTATTGGAGCAATAGCTGCTGATGAAATTATTCTAAATAATGCATACCTTAATTTATTTTATACTAAAGGAAAATTTACTATTGGTGTGAGATATGAGAGTTATTTGAATGCCTTAAAAGACTTTGACCCTAGATATAATGGCAATAATATTGCGCATAGATTTGCTACATATAATAATGATGGTTTAGAGATTACCGCTGGAAGTTTCTATGAACAGTTTGGTAGTGGGCTAATACTTAGAAGTTATGAAGAAAAAACATTAGGAATTGATAATGCAATAGATGGAATAAAACTACATTATAGTCCAATCGCAGGATTATATATTAAAACTCTCATAGGAAAAGAAAGAACATTCTTTGAATATAGTGATGGGATAATACGAGGGTTTGATGGAGAAATTAATATTAACGAAATCTTTAAATTAAAAACAAAGTTAAAAACAATTATAGGAAGCTCTATAGTTAGTAGATTCCAAAATGCTACTAATCCTAATTTCAATATCCCTGAAAATGTAGCTGCTTATGCTGGTAGAGTAACTATAATGAGTGGAGGATGGAACTTGTATTCAGAATATGCATATAAAATAAATGATCCTATTGGAAGTCTTACTGAAAATAATTATGCAAGTGGTAATGCTCTATCATCAAATTTAACTTATTCACAAAAAGGATTAGGGGTTTCTTTAAGTGCTCATAGAATAGACAATATGGTATTTAGAGCAGATCGAGATGCTGTTGGGAAAGACTTACTGCTTAACTATATTCCTGCAATATCTAAACAACATACGTATTCTTTAGTTTCCTTATATCCATATGCAACACAGCCAAATGGAGAATCAGGATTTCAGATAGATTTGTTTTACAAGTTGAAGAAAGGAGGCTGGATAGGTGGAAAATACGGAACAAAAATAGATATTAATTTCTCAAGAATAAATGCTTTAAATGGTGGCCCGTCATTTTTAACTGATAATATAGACCATAAACCAATTTTTTTTAGCTTAAAAGGAGAAGAATTATATTTCAAAGATCTTAATATAGAAATTTCAAGAAAGATAAATAAGAAAATAAAACTAGTAACGGTACTTGCAAAACAGTCATATAACAAAGATGTTGTTCAGCAACAAACAGGATATGGTATAATTGAAACTAATATTGCTGCTATAGACCTTACATATAAAATAAAACGAGGGCACACTATTAGAATTGAGCTACAGCATTTATCAACTGAGCAAGATGATGGGGATTGGTCTATGGGTCTAGCTGAATATACAATATCCCCAAATTGGTTTTTTACTATACAAGATATGTACAATATTGGAAATGATAATGAAGATCAAAGATTGCATTATCTAAATTTAACAGCTGGATTTATTAAAGGCCCTAATCGTTTTGAGATTGGATATGGAAAAAAAAGAGAAGGTATTTTCTGTGTCGGAGGAGTATGCAAAACAGTTCCTTCATCTAATGGGATAACGCTAAATATATCAAGTAGTTTCTAAAAAAAATAAAGATGAAAAAATTATTAATATTGTTTTTAATCACTATAGCATTTATTAGTTGTGATAAAATCGAAGGCCCATATAGAATTAATAATGGAAATGACAATCCTATTGACACTAATACTTTTATTAAAAAAATATTAATAGAGGATTATTCTGGACATACCTGTTCTAATTGTCCTAACGCTGCAAGAGAACTAGAGGCTCTAATTGATATCTATGGAGATAAAATAGTCCCTATAACGATACATGTAGGAAAGACCTATGCTAGACCATATAGTCCAAGTCAAGCTCCAAAGTATCAATATGACTTTCGAACTCAAGCTGGCGAAAGTTGGAACAATCTATTTCAAATTACTAATTTAGGACTGCCAAAAGGAATGGTTAATCGTATGGGGGTTCAAAATTCAACACATGGAGCTGAAGTAGCAAACTGGGACCCTATTATCCAGTCTATTTTAAATGATCCCCCAAATTTTGGAATAGATATTTCCTCAAATAGCAGTGCAAATGATTCGGGGTTTTTTAATCAATTAGATTTCGATATTAGCATTAAAATCCTTAATAACTTGCAGGGAGATTTTAATCTTATAGTTTGTCTTACAGAAGATAGTATTGTTAATTGGCAAAAAGATATTGCGGCAACACCAAATGTAGATGTTGAAAATTATGTGCATAGGCATGTTTTACGTGCATCTATAAATACTGAATGGGGGGAATTACTCCAAACAAGTAGTTCTTATTATAAAGATGATGAAATAAATAAGAATTACTCAATAAATTTAGATGAATTACAACAATTTAATATCAATTACTCCTTAAATACTTTAGAACTTGGAAATGGAAATTCTGGAGAATGGAATATAAATAAACTGTATATTGTTGTCTTCATATATGACAATAATACTTTTGAAATTCAACAAGTAGAAGAAAAAAAATTAATAACACAATAATACATCTATTATGATAAGGAAATTATCTCTATTTCTTGTAATTAGTTATGCTCACCTTTTTTCATATTCACAAAATACAATCACAACTGAAATAAGTGATGCTAAATCTCTTGTTGAAGCCTATGTTTCTCCTCTGAGTTACTCCCTAGGTAGCACCCTGAATAATGGTTGGTATAATACTGCTAAACCACATAAATTAGGTGGATTTGATATAACCATAACTGCTAATATTGCATTTATTCCAGAAGATTCTGATATCTTTAATATAACTGAATCCAATAATGGAACATTTAAAGGGGGAAATTCAGCTACAATATTAGGGGGATTGAATACTGGAGGGCAAGCTAATTCATCATATGGTTCAAATATACTAATGCCTGGAGGATTAAATATTAATTTTCTGCCTACACCTATTTTACAAGCTGGGATCGGCCTAATTAAAAATACTGAAGTGAACTTTAGGTATATGCCAGATCTTGAAATTAAAGGAGTTGGCACAGGATTATTAGGAATAGGAATTAAACATGATGTTTTACAATGGCTTCCTATTGTAGATAAAATACCTGTTGATATTTCAATTCAAGCAGGTTATTCAAAGCTAACATCTACATTTGAGCTAAATGATCCAACTAATAATATTAATCCAACAAAAGCTAATATGGATGTTACTGCAACAACCATTAACATAGTATTCTCAAAAAAGATATTAATGTTTACTCCTTATGCGGGTATTGGATATAATTCTACAAAAACAATTTTTAATGTTAATGGAGAATATGAAATAGCAGGGTATAATATTGGAGCTAAAGATTTGAGCTCTCTTGAATTTCAAAATAACAATAACTTAAGAGCTAATATTGGATTTCGTTTTCAAATAGCCATCCTTGCTTTACAAGCAAATTACACATTCTCTGATTATCCTATTGCAACTCTTGGTGTTGGAATTAGTGTTAGGTAAAATGCGATTTCTAAAAGTCCTTATTATAATTATTGGTATATATCCAAATAATATATATTCACAAATCTTTGGTGGTGGTATTATTGCAGGAGTCAGTACAACTCAAGTAGCCGGCGATCTATTAGGAGGTTTCAATAAGATTGGTTTTTTAGCAGGAGGATATACAAGTCTTAAAATAAAAGACCAAATAAATATTAGATTTGAGATAAAATATATAGAGAAAGGAAGTAAAAATCCTAGAATTAAAGAAAATAATTTTGCCGAAATTAGCCTTTCTTATATTGAAATTCCAATAAGTATAAACCTTAAGCAAAAAGAAAATATTGGAGTTGAATTTGGGCTCTATCCTGCCTTTTTAATAGATTCTGAAATGAATGATTTTTTTTCAAAAATAAATATAGATCCTACATTTATAAAATATGACTTTGGTATTTTTGCAGGTATTAATTACAAAATAACTGAAAAGATGATACTGAATACACAAATTAGCAACTCAATTATACCTATCAGGCCTCATGTTTCTGGAGTAACAAATGGAATAAACAAAGGGCAATATAATACAACACTTAACTTTGCATTACATTACAAAATAAGATAATGAAAAAACATAAAATAGTGATAGCAGTAAGCGGTGCAAGTGGCGCTATTTATGCAAAAGTTTTATTTGATAAATTAATACAATTAAATAATCAGATTATTGAAATTGGAGTATTAATGAGTGATAATGCAAAGTATGTTTGGCAAACAGAATTAGGAAACAAAGATTACGAAAAAATACCTTTTAATTCCTATAGTAAACAAGACTTTACCGCACCATTTGCATCTGGTTCTGCAAATTATAATACAATGATAATATGCCCATGTTCTATGGGTACAATGGGGAGAATTTCATCTGGAATTTCCAATGATTTAACTACTAGGTCTGCAGATGTAATACTCAAAGAAAGAAGAAAATTAATTTTAGTCTTGAGAGAGAATCCTTATAACATGATACATCTTGATAATATGAAAAAAATCACAGCAGCAGGTGGCATTATATGTCCAGCTAGCCCATCTTTCTATAGTAACCCTACCGATTTTGAAGAATTAGCAGCTACAGTAATTGATAGAGTGTTAGACATTGCAGGATTTAAAAATATTTCATATAGTTGGGGTGAAAAACAATAAAATAACTATTATAGTGTTATTATTATATATTGAAAAATTGCAACTATGTTAGAATTAAGTAAGAAAGTAATTAATAAAGTTAGTTTTGATAAAAAATTATTTAAAAAAGAATTACAGAAAAGCTTACGATGGTTAAATAAATCTGAAATAATTAGTCTAAAAATTTGGTCTCTTGCTACTTTTACTCAATATAAAAAAATTATTTTAGACGTCTTTGACCAGATCTCCTAAAAAACTAATATTTCTTTTAAGACCCTTGTAGCCTGTTCTCTTAACTGCTGACCCTTCAAAGATATCATTAAATGTATCTTCTTCTAAATCTTCCCATTCATCTTTCTTAATTTTCAGCAAGTCTCTTTTAGGTAAAAATTCTGGCTCGTTATGTGTTGTAGAATACTTATTCCATGGGCAAACCAATTGACAAATGTCACACCCAAACATCCAATTATCAAATTTCCCTTTCATTTCTAATGGTATCTTTTCTTTCAATTCAATAGTAAAATATGAAATACACTTGCTACCATCTACAACATAAGGCTCTGTTATAGCTTCAGTAGGGCAAGAATCAATACATTTTGTACAAGTTCCGCAATAATCTTTTATTGGTGAATCATACTTAAGGGGTATGTCTATAATAAGTTCAGCTAAAAAGAAAAAAGATCCATGCTCTTTAGAAATCAAATTACTATTCTTTCCTATCCAACCTATTCCGCTTTTCTCTGCCCAACTCTTTTCCATTACAGGAGCTGAATCTACAAAATACCTTCCATTTAAATCTCCTATATTAATCTTCAAAAATGTGAATAATACCTTTAACTTCTTCTTAACTACCTTATGATAGTCTCGACCATATGCGTACATAGAAATTTTGGGAGCTCCCTTATCCTCTTGTTTATTAATATTATAATAATTGTATGTAAATGAGATTACTGATTTAGCTCCATTAACTAATAATCTTGGGTCAATTCTTTTATCAAAATTATTTTTCATATAATCCATCTCCCCATTATAATCTTTTGCAAGCCATCTTTCCAATTGTAACGCCTCTTTATTTAAGGGTTCTGCCTTTGAAATCCTGCAATTTGTAAACCCTAATTCACTTGCTTTTTTTTTTAACAAAAATGTATGATCTATAACTGACATCTTTAATCAAATAAATCTTTTTGTTTTCCTGAAACGGGTCTTCCTAAATGGCTAAATGCTTTTTGAGTTGCTTGTCTTCCTCTAGGAGTTCGCATTAAATATCCTTCTTGGATTAAGAAAGGTTCGTATACCTCTTCAATAGTCCCTACTTGCTCTCCAACAGAGGTAGCGATTGTACTAATTCCTACAGGACCACCATTAAATTTATCAATAATAGAAGATAATATTCTATTATCCATCTCATCTAATCCGTTAACATCAACATTAAGGGCTTTTAAAGAAGAATTTGTGATATCTAAATTAATATTACCATCTCCCTTAATTTGAGCAAAATCTCTAATTCTCCTCAATATAGCATTAGCTATACGAGGAGTCCCTCTACTTCTTTTAGCTATTTCTTTAGCAGCCTCTTTAGTAATGCTAACGTCTAGAATTGATGATGATCGGCTAACTATACCAGATAATAAATCTGAAGGGTAATATGATAAACGGGAATTTATTCCAAATCTTGCTCTAAGTGGCGATGTAAGTAATCCCGAACGAGTAGTTGCTCCTATTAGTGTAAAAGGACTTATTTGTAATTGAACTGTCCTAGCGTTTGGTCCAGACTCAATCATAATATCAATTTGAAAATCTTCCATTGCAGAATATAAATATTCTTCAATTATAGGATTTAATCTATGTATTTCATCTATAAATAATACATCTCTATCCTCAAGATTTGTTAAAAGTCCAGCTAAATCACCAGGTTTATCCAAAACTGGGCCAGATGTTGTCTTAATATTTACTCCTAATTCATTAGCAATTATATGTGCTAATGTAGTTTTTCCCAAACCGGGAGGCCCATGTAAGAGTGTGTGATCTAAAGCATCTTGCCTTTGACTTGCAGCTTCAATAAAAACTTTTAGGTTATCTACAATTTGTTCTTGACCAAAAAAATCATTAAATAATTTTGGCCTTAGAGCTTGTTCAAATACAATCTCTTCATCTGATAGATTCTCTATATTTGGATCTAATTTATCATTCATTATAATAGCAAATTTACTAAAAGTAAAAGAAGTAAAATTGGTGTATGGTTAGAATAGTTTTTAATGCTCTTCTTCGCCTTCCTTTAAAGGAACATTTTGCATAACAAAATCCTCATCATGCCCTGGTTTAGAGTAATCATAAGCCCATCTATGAACTGTAGGTATTTCCCCTGGCCAATTTCCATGGATTCTTTCAATTGGTGTTGTCCATTCCAAAGTATTAGCTTTCCATGGATTTTCTGTTGCTTTTGTCCCTTTAAATATACTATAAAAGAAATTAAAAATAAAAAATACCTGTATAGCTGCTCCAGCTAAAGCAAAAAATGTAATAACTGAATTAACATCAGTTAATCCATCAAACATTGGAAATGCACTGTTAGTATAATATCTTCTTGGAAGACCTGCTAAACCAAGAAAATGCATTGGAAAAAATACTCCATATGCACATATAAATGTGCCCCAGAAATGAATATATCCAAAGCTCTTATTCATCATTTTTCCATACATTTTAGGGAACCAATGATAAACCCCAGCAAACATTCCATAAATAGCAGAAAGACCCATTACAATATGAAAATGCCCAACAACAAAATATGTGTCATGTACATTAATATCTAATGCACTATCTCCTAATATAATACCTGTTAATCCTCCCGTAATAAAAGTAGAAACAGGACCAATAGCAAATAACATAGCTGGTGTAAAACGAATATTGGCTCTCCAAAGAGTAGTGATATAATTAAATACCTTAACAGCAGATGGGATTGCAATTAGTAATGTTGTGAAAGTAAACACAGAACCTAAAAACGGGTCCATTCCAGTCATAAACATATGATGTCCCCAAACAATAAATGATAGAAAAGCAATTAATAATAAAGAGCCTACCATAGCCTTATAACCAAAAATTGGTTTACGAGAATTAACAGATATTACTTCTGAAATAATCCCTAATGCAGGTAAAAGGATAATATAAACTTCAGGGTGTCCTAAAAACCAAAATAAATGTTCAAATAAAATAGGGGACCCTCCTGTATTATGTAATACCTCTCCATTAATAATGATATCCGAAAGATAAAAAGAAGTCCCAAAACTTCTATCCATAATTAATAAAAGAGCACAAGAAAGTAAAACTGGAAATGATAAAACGCCTAATATTGCAGTAATTAAAAGTGCCCATATTGTTAGTGGTAACCTTTGCATTTTCATCCCAATAGTTCTTAAATTTAATATGGTTACAATATAGTTTAAACTTCCAAGTAGAGATCCTACAATAAATAAAGCAATACTAATTAACCAAAGAGTCATCCCTAGTCCCGAACCTGGAATAGCTTGAGGAAGTGCTGATAGTGGAGGGTAAATAGTCCACCCTCCTGATGCGGGTCCTGTTTCAACAAATAAAGACCAAAGTAAAACGACTGTAGCAAGAAAGAAAAACCAATATGAAAGCATATTTAAAAATCCAGACGCCATATCCCTTGCTCCAATTTGTAAAGGAATTAAAAAATTAGCAAAAGTTCCTGAAAGACCAGCTGTTAATACCCAAAAAACCAAAATTGTTCCATGCATAGTTACTAGTGCTAAATACATACTTGGATCTAGCACTCCATCAGGAGCCCACTTCCCTAATAGCATCTCGAGTATTGCATAAGATTCCCCAGGATTGGCTAATTGTAATCTAAAGAGAGCTGACATTATCATTCCAATAAGTGCCATAAACATTCCAGTTAAAAGAAATTGTTTAGCAATCATTTTATGATCTTGAGAGAAAATATATTTAGTTGTAAATGTTTCTTTATGATGTTCACTCATTTTTTTCTTATTTTAATGTTAAGGTGTTTTTTAAAGTTTTTTGTTGAGTGATCCAGTCTTCATACTCCTCTTTTGTCTCTACAACAAATTTCATCTGCATATTATAATGTGCTGCTCCACAGATTTTATTACACAATAAAATATAATCAAAATCCTCTCCTTCTGTTTCTCTCATCTCATTCGTAGTTTTAGTTGGAGTAAAGGCAAACTGTGTGGTCATTCCGGGAACACAATTCATCTGAACTCTAAAATGAGGCAAGAATGCTGAATGTATTACATCTTGAGATCTAAATTTTAAAAGAACTGGCTCCCCTTTTATTAGATGGACTTCCTTAACTACTATATCATCAGTAGCATATTCATCTTCTAAATCTACACCTAATTGATTTCTTCCCTTGACTAGTCTATAATTAGCACTTCCTAATCGGTTATCCTGACCAGAATATCTAGCAGTCCAATCAAATTGCCTAGAGTATATTTCAATAACTTTAGAATTACTTGTATCAGGGTTCATTGCTAAGTTCCACGTCTGTAACCCATATATAATAACGCCTGTAAGAACAATAGCAGGAGCAATGGTCCATATAAGCTCTAATTTATTATTGTGAACATAATAATAAGCTGTATTATTTTTATTTCCTCTATACCTATATCCAAAATAAAAAAGTATTGGAGTAAGAATAAAAAATACAACTAGAATTAGATTCATTGTAAAACTCATTAACTTATCAATTATTTCTCCATGAACAGAGCTTGCGTCAGGTAATATTAAGTGATTCCAATTTACCATTTGCCATATAACAAAGCCTATAAAAAGAAACATCCCAGCTAATAATAATCTTCCTTGTGTATTATTATCCTCATCTGTAACTTCATTAACATCAGTGTTATTAATTTCAGATAAAAGTTCAGAAACTCTTAATACTTGAACAACTGTAACAATTATTAAAAGTACTACTATTATAATCAGAATGCTTGTCATTATTTATTTGTTTTATTATTTTGCAAATATAGATTTTTATGTATGTAAATGTCTACTTTCATCTAAGAAAGGATGGTGTTTTATATCAACAGGTCTTTTACTAAGACTATTTAAAAAAACCCAAATAAATAAGCCTAAGAAACCTATTCCTATTCCTAAATCTGTCAGACTAAGATGCCCATGTTCATGTAAAGTTCCTGGAGCAAATAATAAATATGAATTAATCCAATGGCCTATTAATATAACAATACTAACAAATATCAATCTGTTTTTATTCCGTTTTGCATCTCTGCTCATTAAAAATAATGTAGGAATAATAAAGTTTATTGCTAAACTGAACCAAAAAAGAAATCTATAATTTGGCAATTCAATTCTTTCCATATGATAAGTAACTTCCTCAGGGATATTCGCATACCATATCAACATAAATTGAGAGAACCACATATATGTCCATACTATTGAAAAGGCAAAAACAAACTTGCCTAAATCATGAATATGACTATCATTTAACTCTTTTAAATAACCTTGCTTGTTTAGTAGCAATGTTAGTAATAAAATAGAAGTAAATCCAATAGTAGCCCACTCACTAAATATATACCACCCAAATAAGGTGCTAAACCAATGTGTGTCAATAGACATAATCCAATCCCAAGCAGCTGTAGAAGAAGTTATTGCAAAAAACACAATAAACCATCCAGAAACACGCAAGCCTTTCCAATATGATGTCTCTCCAATATTTCCTTCAGCATCACTATCAATAGAAATTTTCCTTAACCTTCTAGCACAATAGACCCATACCCCAACATAAATAACTGATCTTATTAAAAAAAATGTTGCATTAAGGTAAGGCTCTTTTCCAGCAATAATTTTATCATAATGAGAATCTGTTGGGTCCATTATACCATCCGCTAGCCAATGATAAATATGATTCCAATGTAGAACAGCAGCTATAACTATAAACAGCATAATTATACCAGTAATTGGTAAGAAAGTCATAATAGCTTCAGGTACTCTTTTAAAAATAGTAGACCATCCTGCCTCTGCAACATACTGTAATGCAACAAAGAAAACAGCAAAAAGTGAAATCCCTAAAAAGAAATAGTTGTTAAATAAGATGCTTGTCCATGCAGAATGGCTATCGTTTGTAAATGCAAAAACAACAGAAACTAACCCTATAATAATCATTATAGCAGAGAGGATTATAATACGCTTATTTATTTGATACATCATTTATTATTTTTCTTTTTTTATTGCTTGAAGCTCTTGAACATACAATACAATTTTCCATCTTTCTTCTTCAGATAATTGAGAAGAATGTGGTCCCATTGCATTCAATCCATATGTTATTGCATGAAATATATGGCCAGGCTTTAGTTTACTCATTGTTGAACCAGATCTTCGTTGTTGATTATTATCATTATAGTGAGGAATAGCAGAATATAATGGGTGCTGAATAGTTCCACCTCCTGCTCCTTCAATTCCATGACAATGTTTACAAAACATACCGTACAATTCTTTTCCTTGATCAATGTTTCTAATATTTTTATCATAAGGATTAACCGCCTCTTCACCTGCTAATAGATAATCCTCTAAACTTGAACCATAATTAAATGTCTTTAAATACCCTCTAGCAATAGTACCTTCAACTGGCATTCTTGCATTCAGGCTATCCTTTAAAACATTATTCACCCCATATGTCTCTAATGATGGAGAACGATACATATTTGGCATATATTCATACCCTCTTCCATTATTATTACATGATGTAATAATTATAAAAGATATACCTAATATTAGAAATCTAAATTTCATCATTCTCATTAATTTCACTGACATTTTCTTCCTTCAGTAATTCAATTATCTTATTCTTATTATTGGAATAGCAAACTTCTACTAAAAACTTATCATCTGTTGTTCTGATATCAGGGCTGCTAGTTTTTGCGCCTGGATATAACTTATTTCTAATTAGATATGTTATTGACATTAAATGAGCAGCAAAAAGTACTGTGCACTCAAACATAATCGGGACAAACGACGGTAAATTATGATAAAAAGTAAAGTTTGGCTTTCCTCCTATATTCATAGGCCAACTTTTGCCAGCCCCAGATATCATTATATAATAAATTAACAGTCCTCCAAAACATAAACCAATACATCCGTATATAAATGCCGTAATTGCCATCCTCGTTTCTTTTAAACCTAGTACAGAATCTAGACCATGAATAGGAAAGGGGCTGTAAACTTCATTAACATGAATATCATTATCTCTTAATTTCTTGACTACTGAAAGCACATCTGCTTCGTCATTAAAAATAGCATGTATAATTTTATCTTTCATTTTCACTTTTTATATTCTGAGCCTGATGATTTTAAAATACTCTTTGTCTCTGCTTGTGCAACTACAGGGAATGCTCTTGCGTACAATAAGAATAGAACAAAAAAGAATCCTATAGTGCCTAAAAAAATCCCAATATCAACAAAAGAAGGGGAAAACATTGTCCAAGATGATGGCAAGAAATCTCTGTGTAAAGATGTAACAATAATAACAAATCTCTCAAACCACATACCAATATTTACAAAAATTGATAATATAAATGTGGCAACAAATGAGGTTCTAATCTTATATATCCAGTATAATTGTGGTATAACAACATTACATGTCATCATACTTGCGTAAGCCCACCAATACGGCCCTGTAGCTCTATTAAGAAAAGCATACTGTTCGAATTCAACACCAGAGTACCACGCCATAAATAATTCTGTAATATAAGCAACCCCTACTAATGAACCAGTAAATAAAATAATTACATTCATATATTCAATATGCTTGATCGTAATATAAGCTTCCATACTTACCACTTTTCTCATTATAATAAGTAATGTCTCTACCATCGCAAAACCTGAAAATAATGCTCCTAAAACAAAATAAGGTGGAAAAATAGTAGTATGCCATCCTGGAATTATAGAAGTAGCAAAATCCATACTAACAATAGAGTGAACTGAAAAAACAAGAGGTGTTGCAAGTCCAGCTAATACTAAAGATACTTCTTCAAATCTTTGCCAATGTTTTGCACGACCACTCCATCCAAATGCTAATATTGTATATAGTTGCTTTCTCATTGGAGCAATACTTTTATTCATTCTATCTCTAATCATAGCAAAATCTGGTATTAAGCCTATATACCAAAAAACACAAGAAACCGAAAAATAAGTTGATATAGCAAATACATCCCATAATAGTGGTGAATTAAAATTCACCCAAAGAGAACCAAATTGATTTGGTATAGGAAAAACAAAATATGCTAGCCATGGCCTACCCATATGAATCAATGGGAACAGTGCTGCTTGTGCCACTCCAAATATTGTCATAGCTTCTGCAGATCTATTAATTGCCATTCTCCATTTCTGTCTAAACAATAATAAAACTGCAGAAATTAGTGTTCCAGCGTGGCCAATTCCAATCCACCATACAAAATTGGTAATATCCCAGGCCCAATCAACTGTTTTGTTTAATCCCCATACCCCAATTCCAGTTCCAATAGTATAAGCCATACATAAAAAGCCCCATAACATTAGTGCCGCTGATAGAGAAAATAAAATCCACCAATATTTATTAGCCTTACCCTCAACTGGCCTAGCAATATCTCGAGTAATATCATGATATGTCTTGTTTCCAAGAATTAAAGGATCTCTTATTTTTGATTCTTTATGCATTATGATTTATTTCTTACTTTAGTTTGATAAAAAACAGATGGATTTACGTTCAGATGATCTAATAAATCATATGCTCTCTCATCATTTTTAAGTTTATATACTTCACTTTCCTTATTATTAACATCACCAAAAACAATAGCATTGGTTGAGCAAGATGAAGCGCAAACTGTTTGGGCATCTTCATCTTTAATTGGTTCCCCAGACTTCTTGGCATTCAATTTTAACTCTTGAATCTTCTGAATACACATACTACATTTCTCGATTACTCCTCTAGATCTAACTACAACATCAGGATTTAAAACCATCTTCCCATAATCATCGTTCATATTAAAATCAAATTTATCATTATCAGAATATTGGAACCAGTTAAAACGTCTCACTTTATATGGACAATTATTAGCGCAATATCTAGTCCCAACACATCTATTATAAGTCATCTGGTTTAACCCTTCATTACTATGAGTAGTTGCAGCTACAGGACATACATTTTCACATGGAGCATTATTACAGTGTTGGCACATAACAGGTTGAAATACAACCTCCGGGTTTTCAGATGGAACCTCCATATCTTTATACATCTCTATAGATGATATATCATTTTTAGAAGCAATCTCTTTTGTCATGTCAGTAGAATAATATCTATCAATTCTCATCCAATGCATATCTCTACTTTTTCTCATCTCTTCTTTTCCTACAACAGGTATATTATTTTCAGCCTGACATGATATAACACATTCTCCGCAACCAGTACAAGAGGTTAGGTCAATTGAAAGATTCCAAAAATGTCCTGTTTCTAAATCATGTTGATCATATAGACTAAGCTTATCAGATGGTAAGTCGCCTTTAAATGTATGATAAGTATCTCTATGATTTCCTGCGGACGGATTTTTAATATATTCAGATAAACTCGTTTCCTTAACAATATCTCTGCCCATCATTGTATGATGTAATTGGATAGAGGCAAATTCATGTTCGCCTTCAGCCTTAGTGATATTAACAATTTTAGTGTTTAATAAAGGAAAACTATTAACCCCTAAATCATCACCAGCTTTACCACATCGTTTTCTTCCATAACCAACAGAAATTCCTATCGTATTATAAGCTTGTCCTGGCTGAATGATCACTGGAACGTTCTTAATAGTATTATTATCAGTTTCTATATTCACTAAACTTCCATTCATGGCTCCATTTGAAACATTCCAGTTTTTTAAATCCAATTCGTCAGCATTAGTAGCGGATATTGTTATATAATTATCCCAACATACTCTAGTTATTGGATCGGGAAACTCTTGTAGCCATGGATTGTTTGCTTGAGTTCCGTCTCCAATACCTATTTTCTCATATATTGCCAACTCTAATCCAATTGTATTATTAGTTAGAGATAATAGATTTTTATCTAACTCAGGAATCTGCTTCAAATTCGGTTCTTTATCCTTCATAATAAACACCCCATCATGTAATGATTTATTCCATTCTATTCCCTTTTTAATCCAATAACTAGACAAAAATGTACTATAATCTTTTTTATCTAACCATCTTAATAATGTTTCCTCAAATTGCCTAGTATTAAAAAGTTTTGATATTGTCGGTTGCATTAATGTGTATACCCCATGAGATGGATTTGCATCTCCCCAACTCTCTAAATTATGACTTTCAGCACAGACATAATCCATTAAAAATGCTGTCTCATCATTATATATAGCTGATGATATTTTTAAATCAACTTTAGATAATCCTTTATTAAATTTATCTGAATTATAATAATTATATGAAGGATTAACTTTATGTGTAATTATCGCACCGACAGATCCAGAGTTCATCTCTTCTACTAGTTTATCCATCTTGTTAGAATCTCCTTGCTTTAAATATGAAGGTTTATTTAGTGATATTGTCTTATTATAATTCCCAAGGATAGAATTAATTGAATTAACAATTATCTGATTTTCTTTATCATTACTATCGCATACAATAATTGATTTTCCTCTATTATTCTTTAATTTATTTGCAATTTCAGACAATCTACTATCTTGTGGATTATTCCCAGAAGATAGCGCCAAATATAAATCTGATAATAATACTCGCTGTTCAGATGGTTTAATTGCAATCCTTTTATCTGCATTAGATCCAGTTAAAGATAAATTAGATTCTATCTGATAGTGTTTAGACATTATGCCATTTTTGGGATTTCTTCCCTTTATATAATCTGTAGAATAATTATCTAGCCAATTCCCTATAAAATCTGCACCAAATGAAACAATAATATTGGATTTTTCAAAATCATATTTAGGTATTGCTCTAATTCCAAAACAATATAGATTTGCATTAAGAATTCCATCATAGGGAATAGAATCATATATAACATGCTCTACATTGCCATATTTATTACCAAAATCTCTTATGATTTTATTTAACGTTGGACTGATAATTGTAGATGTTAAAATTACTATTTTTTTATTTTTAATCGCTAATAATTTATTCTTAACCTCATTATCCAATACGCTCCACTCAGTTTTTTCTCCTTTACTGATTGGCTCTTTAAGCCTAGATGAGTCATATAAGGACAATACGGAAGCTTGTACTCTGGCATTTGTACAGGTGTTATTATTCTCTATCTTAATTGGACGTCCTTCTCTTGTTTTTACTAATACACTAGCGTAATCTCGTCCATCATATATACTAGTAGCATAATGATTTGCTACTCCTGGTATAATTTCATCAGGTTTTATAATATACGGGATTGATTTTACAACAGGTGTTTCACAAGCGGCTAAAGTAGCTGCAGCTGTAGTAAATCCTAAAAACTTTAGAAAATCTCTTCTAGAGGTTGTGCTAGAAGAAGCTTTATCTGAAGATAAAAATTCATCAAGTGGAAGTTCCTCCATAAATTCATTATGTGCTAGCTTATCTATGTCAGGATTATTCTCTAATTGTGATAAGCCTTTCCAATATTTTTTATTATTACTCATTTCTCAATTTTTAATAATGACATTTGGCACACTCAAGACCACCAATTTTATCAACAGTAATCTTCTCATCTTTATATTTCTCTTTAAGCTGTTCATGTAAATGTGTATAGTAATTATTTCCTTCCATCTTAACTTCAGTTTCTCTATGACATTCAACACACCAACCCATTGTTAGCTCAGAATACTGATATAAAACATCCATCTCTTCTACTGGGCCATGACATTCCTGGCATTCAAGTCCTCCTGCAACAACATGTTGAGAGTGATTAAAATAAGCATGGTCCGGCAAGTTATGTATTCTAACCCACTTTATCGGTTTTTTATCATACCCTTCAATATAAGTTCTTGTTTCTGGATCAAATCCAACTGCATCATATATTTTTTGTATTTCTTTTGTACCTGATGGCCCTTGATTGATATAGGTATGGCAATTCATACATACATTAGCAGATGGAATACCAGAATGTTTACTATGTCTAGCAGTTGAATGGCAATAATTACAATCAACTCCATTAATACCTGCGTGTAGCTTATGAGAAAATGCTATAGGTTGCTCAGGTTGATAATTAGTTGTTACGCCTATACCTAAAAGCATATCAAAAGTAAATTTCAATATAATAACAAAAACAACAAATGACAAGCCTATAACATTTCTATTTTCTGCTAGAATTATCTTTACCTGATTAATTATAGTTTCTGTTGGTGTTTCTGTAGGTTGATTTAACTGCTTCTTCAATTGATTTTTTGCTGATATTAATATAAAAATAAATACTAGCAATAATCCACTTATCAAAGCCAACACAATACTCTTACTTATACCTTGCTCATATGTAGTTTCGATGACTTCAGCTTCATCCTGCTCTTTTATATTAGGATTCTCTAAATAAGATATAAGTGAATCGTAAATCTGATCATCAAAATAAAAAGAAGGCATAGCCACTTTATTATAATCTTCAAAGATAGCAATAGCGTCAGCATCACCAGTTGCAATTAAATCAGAAGATGAATTTATCCATTTTTTTAACCAGTCAGCCTCTCTTCTTTCTGTGATACCATATAAATCAGGACCTATTAATCTACCTCCACCAATAGTATGACAAGACATGCAATTAGTTTTGAAAATTTCTTCTCCTGTATTCTGCCCTAGAATGTTTAATGAAAAAATCAAAAAGATAGCTACAAAAAATAAACGACTAAAAAGCGTATGTATCTGAATCATTTTTTTGATTGTCAATTTACGGCTGCAAATTTAAATTTTTAAGTCAAATCAGATATGATGAAACTGATTATTTAATATAATTTATAATTATTCTAAATAAGAAGCTTTTTATTTAATAAAATTCTTATTACTAATTACTAAAATTAGTTTTTTATTTTTGTAAATTATGAAAAAATATGTGACCTTTTTTATTCTTTTTCCATTATTTGTAATAGGGCAAAACACTGATAGTCTGAATCATAACTCGTCTAATCCTATGATTAAAGCTGATAAAAAATTAGATAACTTAATTAAAAGACATGTGCTTTTAAATAAAGATAAAGGATTAATAGGATGGAGATTACAAATATTTTCAAATACAGATAGAAAAAAATCTCAAAAAATAAGATCAGAATTCTTACGATTCTTTCCTGAAATTCCTGCCTATCTTACGCATAAAGAACCATATTTTAAAGTTGTTGTAGGAGATTTCTATACAAAACTGCAAGCTAAAAAAGTAAAACAAAAAATTATTACAAAATATAATTCATATATAGTACCATCTATAATTAGAGTAGATATAGACTAAATTAATTTTCTCTGAATCTCCTTTTCTTCATATCCTTCAATAATATCTCCAACTTTAATATCATTATATTTCTCAATTGAAAGTCCACATTCAAAGCCTTTAGCTACTTCTTTTACGTCTTCTTTAAAACGCTTTAAAGAAGATAATTCTCCTGTGTATACAACGACACCATCTCTAATAATTCTTGCTTTTGAATTTCTATTAATTTTACCATCTAAAACCATACAACCTGCAATAGTGCCTACCTTTGATATCTTGAAAATATCTCTTACTTCTATACTAGATGTTATTTTCTCCTCAATGTCAGGTGAAAGCATACCCTCCATAGCTTTAGTTAAATCATCAATTGCCTTATATATAACTGAATAAAGTCTAATATCAATCTGCTCTGTTTCAGCTAATTTACGAGCTTTAACAGAAGGTCTGACTTGAAAGCCTATTATAACAGCCTCTGATGCTGAAGCTAACATTACATCTGATTCTGATATTTGACCAACTGATTTATGAATTATATTTACACTTATTTCTTCAGTAGTTAATTTTTCTAATGATTCTGAAAGAGCCTCTATTGATCCATCTACATCACCCTTTACAATTATATTTAATTCCTTGAAATCTCCAAGCGCTATCCTTCTTCCAATCTCATCAAGTGTAATATGTTTTTGTGTACGAGCCCCCTGCTCCCTTCTTAATTGTGTCCTTTTTGTAGCAATCTTTTTTGCTTCTTGCTCATCTTGCATAACATTAAATGAATCTCCTGCCTGTGGAGCTCCATTTAGTCCTAATAAAACAGCGGGGGAAGCAGGGCCGGCCTCAAATATATTTTTCCCTCTCTCATCTAATAAAGCTTTTACTTTCCCACTATATCCTCCTGATAGGACATAATCTCCAATTTTTAGAGTCCCATTCTCAACTAGTATAGTTGTAAGATATCCTTTCCCTTTATCTAATGAAGCTTCAATTACTGTCCCTTGTGCACTTCTATTTGGATTCGCTTTTAAATCTAGTAATTCGGCCTCTAAAATTACTTTTTCTAGAAGTTCTGTAATTCCTTCACCTGTTTTTGCAGAAACATCTTGACTCTGGAATTTACCACCCCAATCTTCAACAAGAAGATTCATTTCTGCTAATGCTCCTTTTATTTTTTCAGCATCAGCTATGTCTCTATCAATTTTATTAATAGCAAAAATGATTGGAACTCCTGCTGCTTGTGCATGAGATATAGCTTCTTTTGTTTGCGGCATGATTTTATCGTCAGCAGCAATCACAACCACAACTATATCTGTTACCTTTGCTCCTCTTGCTCTCATTGCTGTAAATGCTTCATGACCAGGTGTATCTAAAAATGATATCTGCTTTTTATTTTTAAGTGTTACTTCATAAGCTCCAATATGTTGTGTTATCCCTCCAGATTCTCCAGCAATTACATTTGTTTCTCTAATATAATCTAGCAGAGATGTTTTTCCATGATCTACATGACCCATAATCGTAACAATAGGAGGTCTAGTTTTTAAATCATTTTCATTGTCATCTATTTCCACAATAGCCTCTTGCGCCTCTACACCCACAAATTCTACAGAAAACCCAAATTCCTCTACAATAATTTGAATAGTATCTGCTTCAAGTCTTTGATTCATTGTAACCATAAGTCCTAAAGACATAAGTGCAGAAATAATTTCAGTAACAGGAACGTCCATCAAAGTAGCTAATTCTTGAGCAGTAGCAAACTCTGTTATCTTCACTATCTTATCTGATGCTTTTAATGCTTCGCTCTCTTTTTCAGCAATTTCTTTATGAGCTATACGTTTTTCTCTTCTATTTTTTACACTTGTCTTCTTGCCTCCACCCTGTAATTTAGCTAATGTCTCTCTAACTCTTTTTTGAGCTTCTTCTGCATCTACTTCGACCTCATGAGATTTTTTCTTTTTAGATTTTCCCGATGCAAATCTTTCTTGATTAACTTTTTTCGTAAGCCTTTTCCTTTTCTTCTTTCTAGAAACGCCACCTTCTGAAGATGATGCAACTGGTTTTTTCTTTTTAGGCTGTACCTGATCAAGATCTATCTTCTCTCCAGTTATTTTAGGCTTTAATAATGTCTCTGCTTTAGCCTTTATCACTTCTTCTTTTATCGGTTTTTCTTCTTTTATCGGTTTTTCTTCTTCTTTTTCAATTTCTTTCTTCTTTTCTGATAAATCAACTTTACCAACCGACTTAATATTTAAAATTGGTATTTCAGTTGCTAACTTCTCTTGCTCTTTAATTTTCTTAACCTCTTCCTGCATACTTAACTTGCTAGCAACTATTTTTGCTGCTAATTTAGTTTCTTTTGAAGCCTGAAATTCGTCAACTAACATCTTATAAATATCATCCCCAACTTTAGATGTAGGTTTTAAATCATCATGCCCTTTATCTGATAGAAATGATAGAATTCTATCGATTCCAATGTTCAACTCTTTAGTTAACTTATTTAATCTTATTTTTTTATTTTCAGGCATATTCTTTTTATTCGTCTTCAGTTTCAAATTCACTCCTCAAAACTTTTAAAATATTTTCAACTGTCTCTATCTCTAAATCAGTTCTTTTTACTAAATCTTCAGCATCTAATTCTAGTACACTTCTTGCTGAATCACATCCAATTGCTTTTAATTCATTAATAATCCAATCTTCTATCTCATCAGAAAATTCTTCAATGGCTACATCATCCATTGCTTCATCTACATCTCTATATACATCAATTTCAAAACCAGTAAGGAGTCCTGCTAATTTTATATTAAATCCTCCCTTGCCTATAGCTAAAGAAACCTGATCAGGCTGCATATAGACATCGGCTGTCGCATTCTCCTCGTTTACTTTAATAGAGCTTACTTTTGCAGGACTTAAAGACCTACTTATTAGCAGTTGTGTATTTTCAGTATGATTAATTACATCTATATTTTCATTCCTTAATTCTCTTACAATACCATGAATCCTAGATCCTTTCATCCCAACACAGGCCCCAACAGGATCTATTCTATCATCGTAAGATTCAACAGCTACCTTTGCTCTCTCTCCTGGTATCCTTACTACCTTTTTTATAGTAATAAGCCCATCAAAAACTTCCGGCACTTCAGTTTCAAATAGTCTTTCTACAAACTCTGGAGCAATTCTAGATAATGTAATTAGCGCCTTGTTGTGCTTTAATTCTGCAGAAATAACAACAGCCTTTACTGTTTCCCCTTTTCTAAAAAAATCTCTTGGAATTTGATTTGATTTAGGTAGAATTAAGTCATTACCCTCATCATCTTGTAATAAAATCTCATTTCTCCATACTTGATAAACCTCTCCATTAACTATTTCCCCAACTCTTTCTTGATACTTCTTTAAAATCTCATCTCTATTTAGGTCCTGTACTCTTGCAGCTAAATTCTGACGTATTGACAATACATGTCTTCTCCCAAATTCTTGTCCAAAATTGATTTATTCAGACACTTCTTCTCCAACCTCATAATCATCTTCAATTTTTAATGCCTCAGAAAGTGATATTTGTGTAATTGGATTCTCTACCTTGCCATTTTTCACAACTTCTCTATTTCTCCATATCTCTAAATCTCCTTTATCTACATTAATTATCACGTCAAAATTATCAGCTTCATCATATTTTTTAGCTAAAACTGATTTAAAAACATCTTCCAAGATGTTCATCATTGTTTCTCTATTAATATTCTTTACTTCCTTGAACTCTGAAAACGATTCAATTAAATTATCTATATCCATCTTATTATATTTTAAAAATTAGTTTTGTTTCTTTTATTTCTTCAGAGGCAATAATAATTTTTTTTATCACTTTATCTTGCTTTCCCTTTATCTTGCTAGTAGTCTGAATCGTAATATTATTATTATAATCTATTAATTTACCCTTTACTTTTTCTCCATTCTTTAATTTGACAACAATATCTTTACCAATATTCTTATGATACTGTTCTTTTACAAGAAATGGTTTATTAAGCCCAGGAGATGATACTGAAAGTTGAAAATCCTCAATCTCTCTATCAAGTTTGTTTTCAATATGTCTACTAATTTGCAAACATTCATTAATAGATATCCCAACCTTCTTATCTACAAAAACATTTATAATGTTTTGTCCACTAACTTTAGTAGATACTAAAAACCCTCCTAATTCAAGTGCTTTTTCACTAGCAAGCTCCTTTACTATAGCTTCTTCTATCATATATGTTTACTCTATAAAAGAAGGGGCCTTAAGCCCCATCTTCATTACGTTTCTATTTTTACTGCCTGCAAATATATAATCTTTTTATATATCTTACAAACTTATTACATTAGTACTATTACTTTATATAATCTTTAAAAGCGTAGGAACAATATCGAATAGAAAATATACATTTAAACTCTATTCTTTGTTTTTGTTGTCCGACTAGGGCTCGAACCTAGACTCTTCTGTACCAAAAACAGACGTGTTGCCAGTTACACCATCGGACAAAATGGATTGCAAAATTAACAATTAAGAAAGAAGTACAAAATATTTTATCATAATTTCATTTTTAATTAAAATACTATTTTATTTATTAAATTCGCATTCTAAAAATCATTGAAAATTATGAATAATTTTAATAAGTTAAATAATATTGTTGGTTGGTCTCTTTTTATAATTGCTTCTTTTGTTTATCTTTCTACTATCGAACAAACTGTAAGTTTTTGGGATTGCGGAGAATATATTGCAACAGCATACAAATTAGAAGTTGGTCACCCTCCAGGGGCGCCTTTATTTCAATTATTCGGAAAGATATTCACGCTTTTTGCAATTCCTGGCACATCACAAGTTGCTGTTGCTATAAATATAATGTCGGCTCTTTGTAGTTCATTTACTATTTTATTTCTTTTTTGGACTATCACGGCGTTTGCTAGAAAAATATTTTTAAATCCTGAAAATAAAGAAAGTGAAAAATATGCAGTTATTGGGAGTGGAATTGTTGGAGCTTTAGCTTATACATTTTCTGATTCTTTCTGGTTTTCAGCAGTAGAAGGTGAAGTGTATGCAATGTCTTCCTTATTTACAGCTGTCACTTTTTGGTGCATAATGAAATGGGAAAGAGAAGCAGATAAGCCATATTCAAGCAGATGGCTTGTTTTAATTGCATATTTAATAGGGTTATCAGTTGGCGTCCATCTTTTATCATTGCTTACAATTCCTGCTATGGGAATGATCTATTATTTTAAAAATTATTCCTATACTAAGATTGGATCAATAAAAGCTTTTGTTCTTTCTATGGTGCTTTTAGGATTAATTCAAGGCGTAATAATACCAGGAGTTGTTAGTTTAATTTCATCCTTTGAATTATTCTTTGTAAATACAATAGGATTGCCTTTTAATTCTGGAACAATAATCTATTTTGTTGTTTTAATCACTGCAATTATTCTTGGATTAAAATATACGAAAACTCATAATAAACCAATGTGGAATACTATGATATTAGGTTTTACTGTATTATTAATAGGTTATTCTTCATTCGCTATTTTAGTTGTACGCTCTAATTCTAATCCGCCAATTGACGAAAACAATCCAGAAGATGCTGTTGGTCTCTTATCTTATCTTAAAAGAGAACAGTATGGCAGCTGGCCAATTCTATATGGTCATTATTTTAATGCTAAATTAGACAGTAAAGAACCTTATCTAGACGGTAATCCTATTTATGAAAAAGATGAAGTGAAAAGAAAATATGTGATTATAGATAAACGAGAAAATACAATTCCTAATTATAGTAGTAGATATAAAACTTTCTTTCCTAGAATGTGGAGTAATACCCAATCCCGACATGCAACTGGCTATAGAGCTTGGGCAGGGTTAAGTAAAACTAATAAAGACAAACCCCCTACTTTTTCACAAAACATTTCATTCTTCTTCCAATATCAAATTGGATGGTCATATATTAGATATTTTATGTGGAATTTTGCTGGAAGACAAAACGATTTTATGAATATGGATGGTAATTCTCTTTATGGTAATTGGGAAAGCGGCATATCCTTTATTGATAATGCACGACTTGGAACTCCTTCCAAGCAAGAGCTTCCAGATTATCTTAAACATAATAAAGGGAAAAATCATTATTATTTTTTACCTCTAATTTTGGGAATTATTGGAATGCTATTCCATTTTAAAAAAAATAACCAAGATGCCATAGCTGTATTATTGTTTTTTCTTTTTACAGGTGTACTAATCATTGTTTATTTAAACATTACACCTTTCCAGCCAAGAGAAAGAGATTATGCCTATGTTGGCTCATTCTATGCTTTTTCAATTTGGATTGGTTTAAGTGTGTTAAGTATTTATGACTTTCTTAAAAATAAACTTGACTCAAAAACCAGTGCCTTTTTAGCTACTGTAATTGGGTTACTTTCTGCACCAACCCTTATGGCTTCTGAAAATTGGGATGATCATGATCGAACTGGTCGTTTTACAGCAAAAGAAATTGCTGCAAATTATCTTAATTCATGTGATAAAAATGCTATATTGTTTACTAATGGTGATAATGACACTTTCCCTCTATGGTATATGCAGGAAGTTGAAGGGTTAAGAACAGATATTAAGGTTGTTAATCTTAGTTTATTTAATACTTCATGGTATATTGATCAAATGAAACGAGCAACATATGACGCTGATCCAATTCCTTCTTCATTTAATAATAAGCAATATAGAACTGGAACAAGAGATTATATCCCAATAAATGATCGAGGGCTTGGGTTTATAGATGTAAAACAAGCTATTGATTTTATTAGAAGTGATAAGAAACAAACTAAAGTTGTAACAAATGCTGGTAAAAGAGATTATTGTCCCTCAAAAAAACTAAAACTCACTGTAGATATTGAAAAAATTAAGAAGACTGATCTTGTCCCGTCTAATAAGTTTGATGACATCTTACCAGAAATAAAATGGAGAATAAAAGGAAATGGATTTTATAAAAATCAAATGATGGTTTTAGATATGCTAGCGCATAATAATTGGGAACGTCCAATTTATTTTGCAATTACCGTGGGTACAGACAACTTCATGGGATTAGAAAAGTATTTTCAACTTGAAGGGTTGTCCTATAAACTAGTGCCATATGAAGCAAGTTCACCTGATGGGCAGACTGGAGAAGTTTATGTAGAAAAGATGTATGACAATTTAATGAATAAATTTACCTGGGGAGGACTAAATAATCCAAATATTTATTTGGATGAAACTAATACGCGAATGGTTATGAATTTTAGAAATAATTTTGCTCGATTAGCAGAATCACTCCTATTATTAGATAGAAAAGAAGAAGCTATTGCTGTCCTTGATAAATGTATTGAAGAAATGCCTAATACTTCTGCTGCTTTTAACGTTTATGCATTCCCTATTGTAAACACATATTATCGTTTAGATGAAATACAAAAAGGAAATACAATTTTAGCAAATATGATTGAAACTTTTATGACAGAGTTTAAGTATATTAATTCTTTAAGAGATAAGGGTGGTTTAAATAGAAATATCCAAATAGCAGGTTCTGTACTTTCAAATATTTCAAGACTTATTCAGACTTTCCAATTAGCAGACACTAACTATGAATACGCTGAATTAGAAGGTAACTTTTACAGAGAAAAAAATGGAGAAAAAGAAGAAATAAGTAAAGAAGATTATCTGATAAATAATTTTATGGATGAATTTATAGCAGCACAAAAACAAAAAAGATAATCATGATATTTAAGGCAAAAATGCCTAAAATATTACAAAAAATATTTCCTTCTCTTGTGTGGAAATGTCTTACTAATGAGAGAAAAGTGTGGCTTACATTTGATGATGGCCCAAATCCTAAAGTTACTAATTATATCCTCAATGTTCTTAAAAAAAATAATATCAAAGCTACATTTTTCTGTGTAGGAAATAAAATAGAAAAATATCCTGATATTATAAACAAAATAAAACAAGAGGGCCATATAATAGGAAACCATTCATACTCTCATATAAATGGATTTAAAACTAGCACAAAAAAATACATAAAGGATATAAGTAAGTGTCAGAAATTAATTCCAAACACAAAGATATTTCGACCACCATTTGGGAAAATAACCCCCATTCAGATAAGTAAACTTAAACAAGATTTTAAAATAATTATGTGGGATGTCATGGCATATGATTTTAGAGATAGTTTAACGAAAGAAGAGTGCTTATTAAATGTTACAGATAATGTAGAGAGTGGGTCTATAATTGTACTACATGATAATTTAAAATCATTTGAAAAAATTAAATATCTATTACCCAAAATCATTGATAAATTAAAAGATCGTAAATTTAACTTTTCAGAGATTTGGTAGCAATACAGAAATAATCAAAACATTTATCATTCATATTTTTTATTTCGAAATCATTTATTGTTATCTTTTCTACTAAACTATCATTACCTGATTTTAGGTTTTGTCTATTAATCCTATTTAATATATCATATGGAATCTGCAAAATAAATCTTGGTAATAAGTATTGTAAATTAAAAATATCCCATTTTAGTATTTTATTTACTGCAAGCTTATTCTTTTCATAATAATCTAGCACTTTACTTAAGCCAAAGACCCCCTTAATTTCAAAATCAGTAAATGATGTTCCTAAAATTTGCTTCATCTGTTCAGGCTTATATTCTCTATAATGCCATGGATTTCTTGTTAATGACATCAACTTATTTGGTGTTGTTAATATTAATTTTCCGCCAGGTTTTAAAACTCTAAATATTTCTGACACAAAAAGTTTATCATTATTAATATGCTCTATCACTTGAAAAGCTACTACAAAATCAACACTATCATTTTCTATTTCCTTTAAAGGCGGAACTTCCATTTGCTTAAAAACTATATTATTTTGTTTTCTTATTTCCTTGTCAATTGGTGTATTATATTTATCTATTGCTATATATTTTTCTGATCTTGGTGCTAATTCAGTCATTCCATAGCCTTCACCACAGCCAATCTCTAAAACTGTGCCGCTTATTATATCAGCTGTTTCTTTATAAGCAACCATATGCCTTTGGAAAATAACGTTCTCGCTAGGATCTAAATGAGAACTTCTTTCTGCTGTTTGTAAAACCCCCATAATGATTATTGTATTTTTGAGTTTACAAATTTAATAAAATCATTCCCTATTTCTAGACTAAATCGTATAAAATAACGTTTGTAGTCATCTGAATCTCAGAATTTTAGCATTTTAAATTTCTTAACATTTTCATGTTAACAATTAGATTCGTAGTTTTTTATTATAGTAATATTTTGATTTAATATTGCAACCAAGTCGTAATACTTGTTTTGGGTTGTACTATTTCTTTCCTAAACTAAACAGTACAACAAATAAAAACCCCTGGGAGCAGGGGTTTTTACTTTTATAGTAATTAATGAGCTATTTATTTTGTAATCTGTTCTTCTGAAACAGGAGCAAATTTTATACCTAATACAAACTCATGTGAACCCGAAGTATAGTCTCCTAGATTAGACGAAATCATATCGTATGAATATCCTATTAAATATCTATTACCAATTGAATATCCTAATAATACACCTATATCTCCACTTGTCCTATAATTAGTCCCTAGCCATAATTTATTTTGATAAGTTATTTTGGCTCCTATATCTATAACTGGTTCAGCAGGGGTAACAGACTTTAACATTAAAGTTGGTTCTATTATATAATCGTAATTTACATTCCATTTATAGCCAGTCATTACAAAATAATGACGATCCAAACTTCCGTCAGGATTTAGATTATATGTCTCTAAATATTCATCATCAAAAAACCCTAAATTACTATTAAGTAGTTGAGGAATTGATGCTCCAAAATACCAAGATTTAGTATATAAATAAAAAGCAAAAGTTGCATCTGGTACAGAAGAGCTTAATATGCCATTTTGTGCTTGCGGTTCAAATTGTTTAAAATGTAGATGTCCAGGGTCAATTTTTATTTGTGTAAATCCTCCAGATAAACCCAATGATAAATTCATCTTATCAGTTAATGAGAAATGGTATGAATATGACAATGAAAGTCCTGTTCTGCTTGTTGGCCCTACCTGATCACTAAAAACAACACCCCCTAAACCAACATTACTTTCTCGATGTTTCCCATATATACTTAACACTGTTGTTCTAGGTGCATCAGCAATTCCTACCCACTGATTTCTTATATTTGTTTTCATTTGATAATTATTTTCTATACCAGCAATAGCTGGATTAAATACATAATCATTTATCATATACTGTGTAAACTGCGGCAATTGTTGTGCTGCAGCTAAAAATGCATTAGAAATTATCAAAATAAGAATAATTGTTTTCTTCATAATATTCATTTTTACCTAATAATAGTTATAGCTCCACTTTGTAATTCAGAGTCATTATTTAAGTTAATTATATAATAATATGTCCCTACAGGAAGTAATTCTCCATTTTGCGTACCATCCCATTTATTATTATTATATGTATTTCCTTTAGCGCTAAATAAAATTACTCCCCATCTATTATAAACTTCTATCTCAGCATCAGGATACCTGTCAATATCTTCTATTTCCCAGAAATCATTATATCCATCTCCATTTGGAGAAATTCCATCATACACTATTACTCCTACGACAACTCTTACAGAATCATACCCTTGACATCCTTGAGCGTCCTCTACCATTATATAATAAGTAGTACTAACATCAGGATAAACATAAGTAACTTTAGAATTAGCTACATACTCTCCTTTTTCATCAACCCATAAATAAGTAGGGTAATTATTAGATGATGCTGCACGTATTTCTACTTCATCCCCAACTTTAATTGGATTTGGTGTTGCAATTGGAATAATTGGAAGTTGATTTGTCCAAATACTTGCAGTAACGTCAAAAGAACTGTTAGGGCAATTTACAACATCAACCACTGTTAAAACATAATCTGTTCTTGGCGAAGTAGGTTTAACTGTTATAGTAGAAGTAAGATCTCCTGTATTCCAGGTATATGTAAAGTTTGGATTATTTAAAGTGCTGATTGTAATATTATCTCCAAGACAAATTGTATCAGCAAAATAATCAGAAAAATCTGGCATAAAAATTGCATCAAATGCATTGATATGTGTATTGGCATTTGAGACACATCCGTTTGCATCAATTACTGTAACACTATAGTTCCCAGGAGATAGGCCAGTTGCAATCTGTGTAGATTGTGATCCTGGACTCCAATTATAACTACTATATGGTGGTGTCCCACCAAAAACATTTGCTATAGCAGTACCATCATCCATTACACATGTTTCATCTGTTGAATCTACAGTGACAATAAGCTCACTTAATGGTTGGCTAACTAAAATATTACTAGAACTTATAACGCAACCATTTCCATCAGTAACTGTGACGTCGTAAATCCCCGGAGAAAGTGAATTAGCTGTTTGGGTAATTTGACCATCACTCCATAAATAAGTATATGTCCCTGAAGGAGATATAGGCGTACCGCCACTAGGAGATGCTGTTATAGAACCATCATTATCACCATAACAATTTATATTAAATGATGAAACACTGAGCTCTAAATCACTAGGCTCGTCTAAATATATTTCAGTAGTATCCATACATCCATTATCATCTGTTGATACAACTATATAACTTCCTGTAACTAAATTATTAATTGTATTTCCAGTCTGTTGATTGTTCCATAGATAAGTGTATGCAGGAGATCCTCCAACTGTATTTGCTTGGATAGAACCGTCATTTCCAGCATAACAAGATATCTCATTTGATATTGTAGCAGTAACTTCAACTTCTAATGGTTGACTAACATTACCGTTGACAACTACTTGACAGCCTATTGCATCAGTTATAGAATCAATATAGTTACGCTGTAATGTGTTATCATCAGAACACAAGCCTATCGCAGTAGATGTGATTTGCGAGAGAGGGTCATTCCAAATATTCTGATACGTAGGGTTACCGTTAGAATCAAAGAAAGGCATCCCGCCAGAAATATTTACCTCAATAATCCCATCACAATAACCAAAACATATTACATCTTGTATGTTTGCTATTGAAGCAGATAGCTTATCGTTATCATTTACAATTGCAGAAGTTAAAGATTTACAATTATTTGCATCTGTCACATTAATAGAATAGGTCCCTATAGGAAGATCTGTTATGGCATATGTTGTATCACCAGTATTCCATAGATATGTATAACCAGGAACCCCTCCATAAATGGAATCGGTAATATTACCATTACTCCATCCATCACAACTTACATGAGTTATAACTGTATTATGCATAAGTTGTGACGGCTCATTAAGCGTAATAAATTGAGAATTAACGCACCCATTAGCATCTGCAACAATTAAAGTGTATAGGCCTGCATTTAAACTATCTAATAATATGTTAAATCCAGATTGTATAGAATCACCCTGTGTATCAATCCATGTTTTCATGTAAGGAGATACCCCTCCATTTACATTAACAGAAATCCAACCACTACTATCTCCATTACATCTTATTTCATATCCATTATAATTTGAAGTAATAATACTAGAATTTAATACTGGGGGTTGTTCGATTATAATTAAATCTGCAACAACACAATTATTATTGTCAAAAACCTCAACCGTATAATTGCCTGGGCCATAACCATTAAAATAAGCCAATGAAGGATGTGGGCCATAACCATTTACTGAATACATATAAGGTTGTGTCCCTCCTGATACAGAAATACTTTGAATATACCCATTACTATAACCATTACAACTTACATGATTAAAGTCTATGGAATCAATAAGCAAGGAATCTGGCTCAGTTATTGTTTGTATAATTGAAGCCGTACATCCTTTATCATCTTTAACTACTATATTATAATTATTCTCAGCGAGTCCAATAAACCCAATAGCTGACTGATAATTATTTCCACCATCTTTAGAATATGTATATGGCGGCATTCCTCCAGTTGCTAACACAACAATAGATCCATTACTTGCATCTTTACAAGTGTTTTGAGCTACAATTAATGAGTCTATAGAAACATAAGTGGCAGGTTGTAAAATCAGCACTGAATCAACGTGCAAACAATTATTAAAATCAGTAATAGACACAGTATGATATCCAGCATTCAAACTATCAGCAAAAATAGTATTATCTCCATTATCCCATTGGTAATTATATGGTGTAATTCCTCCTGATATATATACTGTAGCTCCTCCATCACTAAATCCATAACATAAAACTGAATCCATAACAAAGGAATCTGTTACTATTAATGCTGGCTCGTTAACAGTAATACTATCAATTACTATACAGCCATTAAAATCTGTTACATCAACCAAATAATTTCCAGCTGACACGCTAATATTCTGATTAATAGATCCATTACTCCACATATAAGAATACGGAAGAACACCTCCTTGTGCATTAACAACTGCTGCTCCATCATTCCCCCCATTACAAAGCACATCTGTTGAAGTTATTGATTGTATATATAAACTGTCGGGTTGAGTCATTGAAATAATACTTGAAGTATCAGTGCAGCCATTTAAATCTGTTACTATAACAGAAAAGTTACCAATACTCAAACCAGTAGCCGTTTGTGATGTTTGAAAATTAGACCAACTATATGAAAACCCTCCCTGTGTACCACCTGAATGATTTACCGTTATCTCTCCATCTGATCCTCCATAACAACTTACTTCATTTATTGTAAAGGAATCAATAGAAAGAATACTAGGCTCTAAAACAAACACTGAATCACTTACAACACATCCATTAGAATCCCTAACTGTCACAAAGTATGCCGCTTGCCCTGAAGGTCCATATTGTATACCTGGATTTTGCCATGTATTACCTCCATTAATACTAAATTGATATGGATTTGTTCCTCCTGTTGCTGTTGGAGTAATAATCCCATCATTTGCCCCAAAACAACTTACATTTTGCACTGAAACATTTAGGCTTGGTTCAGGGTCTTGTTGCACAAATACTGTATCGTTAGCAATACATCCATTGCTATCAGTTACAATAACTGTATATGATCCAGAAACTAATAATCCAATATTAGAAGTGATAGCTCCTGTATTCCATAAGTATGAATAACTTGTAACTCCTCCCGATACATTTACCGCTGCAGTTCCATTTGCTAAAGTCCCCCCACATATAGCAGGAGTAGATGAAGTAGAAGTGATTAATTGACTAGGTTCATTTATAATAACTGTATCTGGCGGATAAATTGTACAACCATTTGTATCTGTAACAGTTAGCCAATAAGTCCCTATAGTCAGCCCTCCAATACTATCAGTTGTTGCTCCTGTATTCCATAAGTATGAATAATTTGGTGTACCTCCAGAAATTGAAGCTACTTCAGCGTTACCAGAGCTACCGCCATTACAAAGAACATCATTTGAAGAAAGCGAAAACACTATCTCATCTGGCTCAGATATTTGGACAGGAATACTATCCTTACAACCATTGACATCATTCACAAAAATTATATAATTTCCTGAAGGAAGGCCATAAAAAGAAGAGTCATTCTGTGGATTTGCTGCGTCAATATAAAACCAAAAGTTCCAGGACCGCTTCCACCAGTTGCAGAAACTGAAGCAACACCAAGAGAGTCCCCAAAACAAGGAACTGAGTACAATGAGTTAATAGAGTCTAATTCTATATTAACAACATTAGGTTCAGATATATTTAGCGTATCATTTATTGAACATCCATTACCATCTGTAACAGTTACTATATAGTTTCCAGAAGATAATCCAGTTGCCGTAGCGCTACTTTGAAAATTAGGATCATTCCATTGATATGTAAGTGGCATAGCATATGACCCTGTAACAGTAACAGATCCAGTACCGTCACTTCCTCCATTACAACTAACAGGTGTTGTAGAGCTTAAAAGTATCATGTCTGTTCCCATAACGAAAACATTTTTTGTAGCAGAACACCCATTAGTATCAGTTACAATAACTGTATATGAACCTGAAACAAGATTAACAGCTGTAGGTGTAGTTTGACCATCATTCCATAAATAAAAATATGGTGACACTCCTCCTGATGCGCTAGCAATTGCCTGTCCATCTCCTGCACCGCAATTTTCCATTACAGAATCCATCTGTATTGTTAAAATAGGTGGTTCTATGAGCATAATGCTATCTTCAGCTTCGCAGCCATTTGCATCTATTGCACTAACAACAAGCATATTGTTAGCGCATTGTCCATTAAAATTTGAAGATGCTTGAGATGCTCCTCCATTAAGAGAATATAAATAGGATGGGACTCCACCATTTGAAGTAACATTAATACTCCCATTACAATCTCCATTACAAGCAACATCATAGCCATTATAACTTATATTCTTGGTTAATGAAATCCCATAAGGATTTGGTTCAGTAATAGTAATATTTACAGACTGTGTACAACCACTGGCATCTGCAACTGTAATTGAATGGGCTCCACCAGTTAAGCCAGTAAAAAAACTAGAAGTCCCATAGTTTCCGCCATCTATTGCATAATAATATGTTGGTGTACCCCCAATTACAGAATCAACAGAAATAATACCATCATTCTCTCCAAAACAACTAACTCCCCAATTATTATAATTACTTAATACACTTACGAATATATTTAATGAGTCTGGTTGGTTGAGGAACAATGAATCTGTGAAAGTACATCCATTAATATCTTTAACAGTAATATAGTAGTCTAAATCACCACAAAGACCTCCAAAAATTGGAGATGTTTGATAAAAACCTGAACCTAATGAATATTGATAATTTTGTGTTCCAGGAAAATTAGGGTCTACCGTGAAAGCAATTTGCCCATCACATATACTATTACAAGAAATTGCAGATGTAACAGAAATACTCCCTCTTAAATCCTGAGGATCTAGCAAGTAAAGTGTATCGGCGTTTTCGCACCCATTAGTGTCTCTATAAGTTATTATGTGTTGACCCGATGATAGTCCTTGAAAATAAGGGTTAGATGAGAAAGCACCTCCATTTACAGAAAATTGAAACGGAGCAGTTCCCCCTGAGCTAACTTGAGCAAGAATTGCTCCATCACTCCCCCCATAACAGCTAATATCTTGACCATTATAATTAGATGATATAACAGAGTTTGGGACAATTGCAGCTGGTGATATTATTGTTTTATTTCTAGTTTTTACACAGCCATTAGCATCTGTAACTACAACCTGATAGGTGCCAGATAGTAAATTAAAATAATTAATAGTATTAGCTATAATTGGTGTACTTTGTCCATTATTCAATATTGCAGTATAAGGAGATATCCCTCCAAAAACATTTAAATTTAAAACAGCAGAACTATCACCAAAACATAGGCTTGGATTAGCAATTGTAAATGTAGGCACGATATTTGGTGGTTGAGTTATATTAATATAAGCTTGGGTTGTACACAAGCCTAATGTATCGTTTATTATAACCCTGTAATTATTTGCTGGTAAAGTAGTAAATGTAGCTGTATCATATGTTGTTTGTGTGCTTAACTGGTACCAATTTCCAAATATTTCATACTCAAGCTGATATCCATACCAACCAGGGCCACCAACTGTAATCACCTCTATAGTTGCATAATCACCAAAGCATTTAATAGTATCTGTTAAAGAGATTGAAGCGCTACACTGTGCATTAACACTTTTTGATCCCAAGAATCCAATTAATATTCCCAGAAAGATTATTGTAATATTTCTTTTCATAAGCATTATTTATTACTCCATTAAAGTTCTGCAAGATACAAATAAATTAAATATTGGCTTACATTAGGTTTTAGAATATTTTAATGCAATTTTAAAGTTGAATTTAAAATTAAAGCTAATCTGATTTTAAAGCTTTTTTTTTTGCTTCTTTTTTTTATTTATTTTAGCAAAATTATGTTACTTATAAAGAAATGAAAATTGCAATCCTAGGTACTAGAGGTATCCCAAATAATTATGGTGGGTTTGAGCAATGCGCAGAGTTTTTGTCAGTTGGTTTGGTAAAAAAAGGGCATGATGTAAGTGTTTACACTCCTAATTTTCATTCCTATAAAGAAACAGACTATAAAGGCGTGGAGTTAATAAGAAAAATTAATCCTAAAAAAATATTTGGAAACTCTATCTCTAATTTTATATATGATTATATCTGTCTTAAGGATGCTATAAAGAAAGATTTTGATATTATTCTAGAATTAGGATTGATTACCGCATCTTTATCACTTATCTTTTGTGATCATAAAGATAAGTTAGTTGTTACAAATGTTGATGGAATTGAGTGGAAAAGAACAAAATGGAGTAAAATTATAGTAAGAATAATAAAAGCTTTGGAAAAATACGGGATAAAACACTCGGATTACTTAATTGCAGATAATGATGGAATTAAAGAATATCTTTTAAAAAAATATAACCGATCTTCAAAAATGATTTCTTATGGAGCAAATAAAGTTAAGCCTCCAAAGCCTGATTTTCTAAAACTCCATGGCTTATTTCAAGAAAAATATCTGCTTACTATTGCAAGATTGGAACCAGAGAATAATTTAGAGATGATGATAAATGCATATATTAAAAGTGGAATAAAAATCCCTTATATAATTGTTGGTAATCATTTAACGTCATATGGAGGGTTTTTAAAAACAAAATATAAGAGTCGAAATGTTGTTTTTATGGGCGGTATTTTTAATAAAGATATTTTAGATAATTTAAGATATTATAGTAAATATTATTTACACGGCCATTCTGTTGGGGGTACAAATCCAGCACTTTTAGAAGCAATGGCTGCTAAAGCTTTTATCTTGTCACATAAAAATAATTTTAATGAATCTGTTGTTGAGAATAATGCATTCTATTTTACGAACATAGATGAATTAGTTAGCCTTTTACAAAACAAAAGTTTATTAGATCATAAAAAAGAATTTATTACAAATAACTTAACAAAAATTGATACTATCTATAAATGGGAGTTAATAGTTAATAGTTATGAGTTGTATTTTCAAAATATACTTAAAGAGCCTACTCTAAAAGAAATAAGTCAGAGCTAATTGAATCTGCTAAAAGCTTTCCCGAACTTGTTAGAGTATAAATAGAACCAGTTTTTTTTATTAATTTTCTTATTATCCATTTCTCAACCGCTTTTTTAAAATGAGTGTGCATTTCTTCAGGGAATCTATTTTTAATACTTTTAAAACATACTCCCCATATAGTTCTTAATGATGTCAAAATATATTCATTGTATTGTTGTTTTATTGTAAGGATTTCATCTTTATAATAATCATCATTAGTTATAATCCCTTTTATATATTTTTTATTAGAAGATATGTTCCAACTCCTACTATAACCATTGTATGAATGAGCAGAAGGACCAACTCCTATATAGTGTTTGTTTTCCCAATATGCAGTGTTATGTTTAGAAAAATATTCATTCCTAGCAAAATTTGAAATCTCATATTGAATAAATCCGTAATGATTTGCTATATCAACTAATAACATAAATTGCTCATTAACTTTACTGTCAATTAAAGGTTTTACTTTTTTATTCTTAACCAAGAAATTTAATCTAGTATTATCTTCAACTGTTAATGCGTACGATGAAAAATGGAGTATATCTAATGCAACCATTTTTTCTAAATCTTTTTTCCATTCTGATAAGGTTTGGTTTGGGATGCCGTATATCAAATCTATAGTTATATTTTTAAAGCCCACTTTTTTTGCAATTCTAATTCCCTCTATTGATTCTTTGCAACTATGTGATCTGTTCATAAAACTTAAATGGTTGTCATTGAAAGATTGAACCCCAATGCTCAAGCGATTTATCCCTACTTCCTTAAATTCAATTAGCTTGTTTTGACTTAAATCATCAGGATTACATTCTAGGGTAATTTCAATATTTTTATTCAATTTGTAATTCTTATTAACTATTTCTAAAATAGACTTGATTTCGTCTTTGTTTAATAAAGACGGGGTCCCTCCACCAAAGTATATGGTAGAAATAATCTTATTTTTTAAATAATCTCTTCTTGATTGTAATTCTAGTTCAATACATTTTAACATCTCCTTTTGATCATTTTGTGATGTCCTAAAATGAAAATTGCAATATATACATGCTTTTTTGCAATATGGAATATGAATATAAATTCCTGCCAATTAAATTGTTTTAAAATATTGGCTAATATAAAAAGGATGTAATTATAGATAACATTAAATTAGTTACTTTTTTTATTTTTGTATCTATTAATAGATATATTTATTATGAATAAAAAATATTTTTCAAATCTTACTAATGAAGAAAGAAAAATATTAGTTGAGAAAGGAACAGAAGCTCCATTTAGCGGAGAATACAATGACTTATATGAAGCGGGCATTTTTATATGTAGAGCGTGTGAGTCCCCATTATATGAATCAAATACAAAATTTGATTCTGGGTGTGGATGGCCGGCTTTTGATGATGAAATATTTGATGCAATAGTTAGATCAGAAGATTTAAGTAATGGTAGAATAAGAACTGAGATTTGTTGTGCAAAATGTAATGGGCATTTGGGGCATGTGTTCAACGGTGAAAAAATTACTCGAAAAGACACACGTCATTGTGTTAATTCATTAAGCATTAAATTTATCCCATATGTAAATTTAGAACACGTAATGTTTGGTGGAGGGTGTTTTTGGTATATGGAAAAGGTCTTTAAAAATATTCCTGGTATATATTTGTCTTCTGTTGGCTACTCTGGAGGAAATTCTAGTAATCCAACATATGAAGATGTTTGTAAAGGAGATACTAATCATGCTGAAGTCGTAAACCTATATTTTAATCCTGAAAAAATTTCTTTTGATGAGTTGCTGCAAATCTTTTGGGATAATCATAATCCAACAACATTGAATAAGCAAAGAGGTAATGAAGGAACACAGTATCGCTCTGTGGTCTTTTATACATCTAAATCTCAAAAATGCACTGCGGAAAAATCATTAAGTAAATTACAGTTTAAATTAAAAATTCCAGTTGTCACTCAATTACTAGTTGCTGAAAAATTCTATAGAGCTGAAGAGTATCATCAGAATTATCTTCAGAAAAATAATCTTGAAACTTGTAGTTTATAAGTGTTTCCCTAATATAATCGAAAATGTTGCCCCTTTTCCTTCTATTGTACTTTTTACAAATATTTTCCCCTTATGATACTCTTCTATTATTCTTTTTGAAAGGGAAAGACCTAATCCCCATCCTCTCTTCTTTGAAGTTACCCCGGGCTTAAATATAGAGCTAATTAAATCTGGCTCAATCCCCCTTCCGGTGTCTTGAAATTGAATCTTAACACTTTTCTCAAACTCTTGAATATCTATACTAATCACCCCTTCTCCTTTCATCGCATCTACAGCATTTTTACAAATATTTTCAATTACCCAATTAAATAAAACTATAGATACAGGAACAAGAATTGTTTTTTTACTTGCATTTATTTTAATTGACACCTTCTCTGGAAATCGTGATTTTAGATAATATGTCGATTCTTCAATTACCTTAACAATATTTTTGGATTCTAAAGTTGGTTGCGAACCAATTTTAGAAAATCGATCTGTGATAGTTTCAAGTCTATTAACATCTTTTTCCATCTCTAATACCATATCCTTTGTCTCGTTTTTTGATTTTAATAGTTCAACCCAAGCCATTAAAGAAGATAATGGTGTTCCTAATTGATGAGCTGTTTCTTTTGCCATACCAGCCCATACCTGATTTTGCTCTGCCTTTCTTGCAGAACTAAATGCTAAATATGCAATAAACATAAATAGTGTAATTAATGCTAGTTGAAACATAGGGTAATACCTTAGTCTTGTAAGTAAAATAGAATCTTTATAATATAACAGCTGTTTATAATCATCAAAAACCTGTATCTCAATTGGCTCATTCTGCTCCTTCATTATTGCTAACTGTTTTTTTAGATATTCTCCTGTTATTTCTTTAATTGGATGTATATTTCTATAATTAAGTATACTGTCATTCTGATCTGCTAATATTATTGGAATATTTTCATTAGATTCCATTACTTTAATTGCTAATGAAAAATTCCCATCATCAGATATATTTACCATTTGATTAGTAGCATAAGCCCAAATTTCTATTTTCTTTTTTTCTTCATACGCCAAAGCTTTGACTAAAGAATTGGTAACAAAAAGCGAAGAAATACCAATAACTATAGCAAAAATTAGCAGCCAAAATTTCCAAGTTCTTTTTCGTGTATATATGTCTTTTATTTTACTCATCTTTCCACTCTAACAGTATGTCTTCTTCATTTTTATCTAATTTCACAGTGCTTGTATCTTTTTGTTTTAAAATATCTTCTTTAATGATTTTTTTAATCTCTTCTTTCTCTTTTTTTACTTCCTTTTTTATTTTCTCTTTTATCCTAATTTTATCAAAATATATATTGGGATCCACAGATGTACCATCCATTCGCAAATATAAAGTTGTTCTACCTAAATCATCATCAATTAATGCTCCAAATTCATCATCAAAACTTTTATTTTTCTCTCTTGACTTTCTTGAAAGCAAATTCGAAAGAAGAAGCCTAATTCTATAATCAATTTCATTATCAAAATTGTGTGTCCCTGAGACAAAAACAGAAAGAGCAGAAGACTCTATTTCCATTGCTGGTATATTTATATTATTTTTACTTATCTTAATAGTGTTCTCAAGTGTTGAAAATTTTACATTGCTTAACTCCTCTACACTTACATATGATGATAATTTTAGTAATGGGGAGAAATCTACTAACTCTCCTTTCTCTATTATTAAGTGAGAATTTAATTCTAATTTATTAGGATCAAAATCAAATCCAGGATTCCAACTAGATTTTAATTGTATATCAGCTGTACCAACTCCTTTTATATGCTTATCTTTTATGAATTCTTGTCCAAAATTCTGAAAGGCTGTAAATAAATCTCTAATATTAATTTTTTCAAGATGTGCAGACGTAATAAGTTTTAAATAATTATTAGGATACTCAAAAAATTTAGCTTCTCCTGTTATGCCTCCATTTAAAGTGCTCATTTCTAGCTCTTTTGCTTCAAGAGTATAGTCACTATAACTTAATTCTAAGTCTAAGTCTTCGGCAATAAAATATTGATAACTAAACTGTTTAATTTGTGTGCTTAAGTATAATTCCACCCAATCAGGTAATGTAGTAGTTGATTTTGTTTTACTTGAATTAATTTTTGTAATCTGTATTAATTCATCAAATCTTATATAAATTGATTCCATATTACCATTTAACACAATTTTTTCTGATTCGTTTAATAGATAAGATATAAGGTTTGTTATATCTCCCTGATATTTAAAATCACTATCTGATATTGTAATACTAGAATTTTCTACAGATATTTTGTTGTTATTTATATTTCCAACTAAATTTTGAATTCCAAAAACAAGTGGAGATTCCATATATTGGAATTCCATATCTTTTATTGATATAGAAGATTGATGGATTGCATCTAAAAAATGTTTTCTCATGTTTTCAGAGAATGATAATATTCCGCTATATTTTGTGTTACTAGATAAAATCCCTTTCATATTAATAAATGGAGTGCTCTCAAAAAAAGTATTTATTTCTCTCAAATCAATTTTGGAGTTGATATCTGTGCTAATATAATACTTATTTAAATTTTTAATCTGAAAAGAGCCGTTAAAATAACTTTTATCTGTTGTAGATATGTAATCATCTACCTTAATAATAGTACTTTCAAAGTTATTATCTTTCCCATTATCAATATAAGCCTTCATACTAATGCCTGATAATTTAAAAGAACTTTCTTCTAAAGTAAATACACCATCATTTATAGTTACGTCCATTTCAAAATCTGGATTACTATTTTTACTTACTTCACCAATTATTTTCCCTTTACAACTTAAATATCCATCAGCTTTAAATGATTTAAACGTGCTTTTATAACTTTCTGGCATATGCATGAAAACACTTTTTATTTTCTGCTCTTGTGCTTCTATATCTAAATTAACATTATTCCCTTTTATATCTCCAGAAATTATACATTCAACATCCTCAATATAAAAAGTAGAATTATCTATATTGATATTATTATCCAAAACAGAAATAGTAGCATCTATTACACATTCTTTATTATTAATATAATCTGTTTTACCCACTAATAATTTATTAATCAATATATCTCCTAATATTGTGGCTCTAGTTTTCTCATCTTTTTGAATATCTAAAAGTAAATTGTGAGCTATACTTTCAATACTCGTTTCTTTCCTTTTATGTAAATAAGTTATTTTACTATCTAGAAAGAGTATTTGATTTATTCCTAACCTTTTCTCTTTGTTCTCAACACCTTTAATTATTTTAAAATTAGTATTATCATTTTCATCATATTTTATATTTAAGTTGCTTTTATAAAAAACTATCTTATTGATCTCCTGTTGTTCGTTAAATAGTTGAAAAATATTAAACTGGAAATTACCTTCTTTAGCATATAATAATGTGTCAGGATATCTTTCTTCCTTCTCAATTATGAGGACATCGTTTAATTTTATTGAAGCGTATGGGAAATTTTTAAAAAATGACAAGTTAACATCCTTCACCTGTATTTCAGCTAGAGATTTTTCACGAATTTTCTTAAGCAACTCTTGTTCAATCCTTTCTCCATAAATATACGTAATTCCAATACCTAGGAATATTGTAAGGATTATACTAATAAAAAAAGTGTTTATTATTTTAGTAACTATTTTCATATGATAATACGGATAACGAAAATTTGAAAAAAGTCATATATATTTTACAGCCTTTTTAAAATATTAATTTCACTAGTAGAAAGAAACCTATACTTCTTCCTCGGAAGATCTTTTTTACTTAATCCAGCAAAGTACACTCTATCAATTCTTGATAATCGATACCCCATTTTTTCAAAAATAAACTTTATTGTTTTTATTCCTCCTAAGGATATCTCTATACCTATCTCATTTTTTTCTTTTCCTGTTATATAGGATACGGAATTAACGATAAGTTGTTTCCCATTTATTGAAACGCCATCTTGTATTTTTTTAAAATCATCCGATTTTAGTTTTTTATCTAAACTCAATTGATAAATTTCTTTTATTCTTCTTTGAGGATTAGTTAACTTTTTAGCTAATTCAGTATCATTTGTAAATAATAATAATCCTGTGTCGTTTTTCCCTAATCTTCCAATAGGTAGAATAACTTCTTTACAAGCGCCGTGAATTAATTCTCTAATTGATCTTTTATTAGGTCTTAAATCCATTCTTCCGCTATAATTTTTTGGCTTATTCAATAATAAGTATCTAGGCTTTTCAGATTTTACTGTAACATCATTAAATTTCACTTCATCTGAAATATTAAGCTTATAGCCCATCTGTGTAATTACCTTTCCATTTACTTTTACAACTCCAGCTTCTATAAATTTATCTGCCTCTCTTCGACTACATATACCCGCTTTAGATATATATCGATTAAGCCGGATTAAGCCATCATCTAATTTCTTTGCCCGTTGTCTTTTTCTAAATGTTGATTTGCTTTTAGCTGCCATTATAAAAGGTTTTGACAAAGATATGAAATACTAGTTCTTAAAAAACTCAATATTATGCTATTGTTATCCTAATTATTAAAAATTGATTAAACTATTTATTTATGATTGTATGTTAATGACTATTTTTTACTTTAGCAAAAAAATTAATCATGAAAAAAACTATTGTTTTTTTTATTCTTATTCCAATATATTCCTTTAGTCAAAGTATTTATAATCCACAAGATTTATATGATTCCCCTGGTGGTCTTTTTGATGAAGACTCTTTAAGGAGCATTTATTTGAATTTCTACGACCCTAATTTCCATCCTTACTTAGTTAACTCATGGTTCTATTCTCCAGATGAAAGAATTCCTGCTACTTTAACATTAAATGGAGTTGTGTATGATAGTGTTGGGGTAAGATACAAAGGGAATTCTACATTTTGTTTGCCAAATGACAATGCAAATCCTAAGGTTCCATACAATATTGATATGAATTATTTTATTGGTGGTCAGAAGTTATTAGATTACAAAAAAATAAAGTTAGCAAATGCATGGATGGACCCAACATTTGTAAAACAAATATCAAGTAGTAATGTGTATAGGCGTTATCTCCCAACAGGAGAATCTAACCTAGTGAAGTTATATATTCAGGGAAATTATTTAGGATTATATGTTAACGATGAGTCTATAAACAAACAGTTTCTAGAAAAGCATTTTGATGAAAAATCAGGTCCTTTATTTAAATGTGATAATATAGATCGGTTTTGTGATACAGTAGGAGCTCCTAACGCGATGCCTCCTAATTTATATTATATGGGTGATGATACTACTCTGTACTATAATAGTTATGATATGAAGTCTGATTATGGGTGGGAAGAATTAGTTGAATTAATTCGAGTTATAAATTCAGATTTCAATAATATTGATAGCGTTCTAAATGTTGATAGAACACTTTGGGCATTTGCAGTAAATCAAGTAATTTCCAATCTTGATTGCTATAATACTTACTATGTACATAATTACTATCTATATCAGACAAAAGATGGTTTATTTCAAATGATCCCTTGGGATTTAGATAATAGTTTTGTTGGTGCTATTATGGGATGGGATTACTGGAATCCCTCAAATGTGTATGAGTATGATCCGTACTTTACTGGACCACCTTTAGGCGGTTCAACGCCATCCTACGATAAAAGACCCCTACTTTATAAGTTACTAAATGATCCATTTTACAGAAAATTATATACTACACATTTAAGAACAATAATTAATGAATCTCTAGACCCTAATATAATTAGCAATAATGTTAACAATCTACAAAATTTAGCAACTAACGCCGCTACTCTAGATCAGTATAAAGTTTTCTCAATGAATGATTTCTCTAGTAATATAAATAGTGCTTTATGGGCAAGTTTTGCTTGGGGATTTGGAGGAGTTTTAAGTACTGTTAATGCTAGAAAACAATTCTTGTTATCTCATCCTGAAATATCATTAATCCCTCCAAATATTTATGGTCTAAATGTGGCAAATAATTTAGTTACTGTAAATATCTCTGGAGCATTTAATGTAGAGCTTATGGCTACTACAAGTGTTTATAATTCTAAATTTAAATCTTTTCAAATGTTTGATGATGGTACTAATGGAGATTTAATTTCAAATGATGGGATTTATTCAGCGGTATTGCCATTCCAAAATTCAAGCCAAGATATTAAATTTTATATTAGAGCAGAAAATAATGATGCTATAGCGCTATTACCAGAAAGAGCAGAGTATGAGTTCTTTACCTATTCTACAATTTCAGGAATTGATAATTATTATTTTAGCGGAAAAAGAGAACTTATTAGAATTACTGATTTATTAGGAAGAGAAGTAGATGTCACTAAAATATCAACTAATATCCCATTAATTTACATCTATAATGATGGTACAACTGAAAAGAAAATTAATATTAAATAATAACAATATGCAAAAATTACTACTATTTCTTATTTGTCTTCCTCAAATTGTTTTCCCTCAAACTTTTTGGTCAGAAAATTTTTCGAATGGTATTCCGCCAACTTGGATAAATTCAAATGTTCCATGGGAATATAGAGGGCCAACAACTACACCAAATGTTAATACGGGATGTCAAGGGTTTTATGGTTATATGGCAGGTCCTATAGTTTCGTCAACTTTTACAAATGGATTTATCATTTTTGACTCTGATTATCACGATAATAATGGCACTCCGAATATTGGTAGTGGTCCATATCCAGCCCCTCATTCTGGAACGTTAATGACTGATCCTATTGATTTATCTCCTTATGCAAATGTTACCTTAAAAATGAATAGCTTTTATGCAAATTACATATCTCAATTATTTATAAATTTCTATGTTAATGGAGTATATAATTCTAGTCTACAGTTACACTCAAATATTTCTGCTAATTTCGCTAACAACTCTAATGATGTTATATCTGTAATTTTACCAAATAGTGTGGTTGGTAATTCAAATGTTCAAATTGAATTTGAGTTTAATGGAGATGGAATTTTTTGGATGATTGACGATATTATACTAGAACAATCCTCTGGCAATTCAATAGATATTATAGACGTTAGTAATAATGGTTTATTATCCCAAACTGAAGATGAATATACTTATCAGCCTATCAAACATGCTCTTGCAAATCCATATAATTTTGAAATGGTAATTGCAAATACTGGATTGAATAATCAATCAGGAGTTCAATTTCATGTTGAAGTATACGATAGTTTATCTAATCAAGTATTCTCTAGCAGCTCTACACCAGTTACTTTAAATAGTACTGATACAAATCTATTTATTACAAATCAACAGTTTACTGCTTCAAATATAGGTATATATACAATGTATTTCTGGGCTACATCTGATAGTATTTCAAGTAGTGATACAATTTTAATGTCTTCTGTTATTACAGATACTATATATGGAAAAAATTATGACCAATTGATAGGGTATGAAACAATTGGTAAATCATGTGGAGTTCAACAAATTGCTTCTCCATTCGAATTCTATGCGGTTGATAGTTTGAGCTCAATATCAGTATATTTAGATAGTAGTTCTACAGTGCCTGGAGCAAAAATGTATGGAGTGTTATATAAAGTAGATACCACTGCTGGGCTTCTTAATCCCTTTACACCTATATCGCAAACAGTTGATCATACTGTCCAAAGTTATGAATTTGGCTATTGGATATCAATGTCCTTTGACTCTATTATTCATGTTGACCCTCAATATGGAATACTCTATGCAGTTGCTATAGGCGGGTATGCACATCCAACTGATTCTATTGGTGTAGGTATATCAGTTATGCAATCAGAGGGCTTAAAAACTGGGACTTGGTATATTGAAGAAAATTGTTTAGGGGCACAATCTGGATGGTATGGAGTAGATGACATTGCTAGACCTATGATTCTTATAAACTCTGGTGAAATATATGGTTGTACTGACACTTTATCCTGTACCTATAATCCATTAGCTACAATGCAATCTACCTGTGAATATGATCTAACATATTCTTATTCTACGAGTGCTTGTGATTCATTTTTTTGGGGAGTAAATGGTACTACTTACACTACAAGTGGAGTTTACCAAGAAGTCTTTCCTCTTGCAAATGGCTGTGATAGTATTCAAACGCTTACTCTATGGTCTGTAAATAATTCCGTAACTTTTACAGATGTTCAATATGCCTGTGGTCCATACACATGGATTGATGGGGTTACATATACCTCTTCTAATGACACAGCGATTTTTGTAGGATTTACTCAATGGGGATGTGATAGTGTTGTCACTCTTGATCTAACAATATCTAGTCCTGATACTAGTATTGATGTTCAACAAGCTTGCGATTCATATACTTGGATGAATGGCGTTACATATACCTCATCTAATAACACAGCAATGTATTTATCACAAGCTGTAACTGGCTGTGATAGTATTATAAAACTTGATCTTACAATTACTAATTCAAATACTAGTATTGATGTTCAACAGGCTTGTGATTCATTAATATGGATAGATGGTATTACTTATACTTCATCAAATAATTCCGCAACTTTCACATATGCTAATGCAAGTGGATGCGATAGTATCGTTACCCTAGACTTAATTATTAACACTACAAGCTCAAGTACTGACATACACAAATATTGCAAATCATTTACTTGGATTGATGGCGTAAAATATACAGCCTCTAATAATACAGCAACCCAACTATATACCAATGTAAATGGGTGTGATAGTATTGTTAAATTAGATTTAACGATCTATGGTGATCCAGTTGTTCAAATAAGTCAATCAGGATTATTTTTACAAACAAGTATTGTAAATGGAACAGCTCCATATTCATATTTTTGGAATAATGGCGCAATTGCACCAACAATAAATCCTACTACTAACGGATGGTATTGGTGCTTTATAAAAGATGCTAATGATTGTTTAAGTGATACTACTTTTTTTGAAGTCACAAATATTATAAGTAATACTTATGAAAATAATAATTCTATAAAACGTCTAATTGTATACCCAAATCCAAGTGCAGATATTTTTAATATTAATTTTACTTCAACTCAAAAACAAGATATTACGATTAGTATAATTAATGTAATAGGAGAAGAAATATTTAATGATGAATTATCTTGGTATAAAGGTCATTATAGAAAAGAAATTGATTTAACTAATAAAGCTAAAGGAATATACTTTCTGGATATAGAAACTGATAATGGGGTGATCAATAAAAGATTGATTCTAAATTAATAATAATGAATAGCTCGTTATTAAAAGAGATCTGGCTTTTCATTTCTGCTTTTGGGATTATGTTTGCAGTTCTATCATGGCTACAAGAATCTTCAATATTATCTTCTACATTAGGATGGCTTAAAGGTCTATTTGCGTCATTAACTGGCTTATTATTATATTTAATTTTTAGAAAAAGTTTATAATTTTTTAAATAAAATTGCAAATGAGTTGCGTTTTTTTTATTTTTGCGATATGAAAAAAAATAGATTTAGATATACAAAATTATCTGTACTAATAATTCTATTTTTCTATTGTATAACTATTCCATCTTCAATAATTTTCCATAATCATGATCCAAATGATAAACATAATCATGAAAATTGTACCCAAAATGAATTAAAAGATTTTTGTGTTAATGAAATTGATTGTACACATAACCAGCATGTAAAAAAAAGAAAAGAAATATGTCTTTTATGTTATTATTCTGCTACTTATGAATATACTACAAAAGATAGATTAATAAATAACATTACTCAAAATATTGTAGATTTAGATTTTGTATTATGTGAATCACTTTTCAATAAAAAATCTGATAATCTTTCTAACAAATCCCCTCCAAGCTATATCTAAATTAAAAAAATCATTGCGCATATATAGCAATATTTAAGTACTTCAAAAGAATTTATTAACCACTATATTTTATGAAAAAATATATCTTTTCATCATTATTTATGATGAACTTTTTAATAGTTTGCTGCCAAACACAAGGAGTTGTCTATAGTTCAGATAATACTGTTATTGAAAATGCCAGTATCTTCCTTACTGATCAAAAATTACTTCTTAATACAAATAAAGATGGGGTCTTCTCTACTAATATAGACATCCCTAATAATAGTATTATCCATTTTTACAAACATGGCTATGCTTCAAAAATAATTTTATACCAAACAGGTGATGAACTAAAAGTAGTTTTAGAAAAATTACATATTTCTCTAGATGAAATCGGCGTTTCAGAAACTTTTAGTGAATTAGGAAATAGTAAATTAACAAACATTGAAAAAAAATCATTAAACGATGTCTTTCTAAAATCAATATCAATGATTGATAATATAACTGAATTAAGTGGGGTAGATGCAGTTTCTTCGGGATTAGGTATTCAGAAAATAGTTGTTAGAGGTTTATCTGGGATGCGTGTTGTAACATTTTTAAATGGCATGAAAATAAATAATCAACAATGGGCAAATGACCATGGTATAGGATTTACAGATTTAGGATTAGGTGAAGTAGAATTAATAAAAGGTTCTAGTGCATTAAAATATGGTGGTGAATCTATTGGTGGTCTATTATATTTTAAAGATGCTCCATTTATTTCTAGTAAAAAATTAAAAGGATTCTTTGCTACAAAATTTAATGCTAATAGTTATTTAAGTAGTAGCCAATTTGGAGTTAAATGGAATAAAAATAATTTTTATATTAACCTATATGGTCAATATTCTATTTCTTCTGACTATAAACTCCCTAATAATAATTACCTTTTTAATTCAAGGTTTCAACAAAATGCTATTAAATTTTCAATAGCGCATAGATATAAAAAATGGCAAAATATATTTAGATATCATCTTCATACTGAAGATACAGGTATTCCTGCACATGTTCATGGTGATCCTGAAACTGTTGATTTATTAGAAGTTACATCATCATCAATAAAATTGTTAGATGATTACAAGCCTACTAGACCTACTCAGTTTATAAATAATCAATTATTTATCTATGAATCTAGCTATATTAATGATAATTTAAAACTTTCTTTAAATGCTGGTCATTTTATAAATAATCTAAAGGAGTATGAGAGATGGACATCCCCAGCATTTGATTTAACTATAACTCAAACTCAAATCAGACCTAATATTAGATATACAAATAAAGAGATAACCTTTAATCTTGGCTCTTCTATTAGTGTATTAGATAATATTAATGGTGAAGGAGATGAGAAGCTAGTTCCTGATGCATCTTCCATAAATATGGGCCCTTATATTATACTTGATTATGAAAAAAATAATATTGGGTTTAATTCTGGTATTCGTTATGATTATAAGAAATTAACCTCTGAAGATAATATGTTAAATAATAGTTATAACAATAAATTCACTAGTACAAGTTTCTCTTCAGGTGCTTATTATAAATACAAGGATCATATTTTTAGAGCTACTTATTCGGGTGCTTTTAGAGCGCCACATATTTCTGAATTATTCTCAAATGGTGTTCATCATGGAACAAATAGATATGAGATAGGGAATGTAGATTTAGATATAGAGTATGCTAATCAGTTAGATTGTAAATATCAGTGGTCTAATGAGCATTTAGGTTTAGTTATTAATCCTTTTATTCAACATATCTCAAATTTTATCTCTATTAATCCTGCAGATTCTTTTATTAGTGGGAATAGAGTCTATAATTATATACAATATGATGAAGTTATAATGAGGGGAATTGAAATGAATTTACATTATCATCCTCATAAATTGCATGCTTTACATTTTGAGCAATCATATTCTTTCTTGCAAACTATAAATAAAAATAGTAGCTATGGTCTAGCCTTAACACCAGCAAATAGTATTAAAACAAAAGTATTATTTGATTTTAGTGAATATGAAAAAATATCTAAATATAGATTTGATTATATATCTTTATATCACATTTATAAATTTGAGCAAGATAACTTTGCCGAATATGAAGAACTAACTCAATCATATAATATATTTAATTTACACATAGGATTAAAATTAAGTGCTGAATTTAATTGTGTTGTAGGTATTGATAATATTTTAAACAAAGAATATTCTCCACATATTTCAAGAGTTAGAGGTGTGGCTGGGGGCGTACCTAATCCAGGAAGATCTTCTTATATTAATTTAAAATATGTGTTTTAAAAAATACTCTGATGAGCTTTTATTAAGCGAAACGCCTTATGGCGTCAGTATTAACTAAAAAAATGAAAAAATGAAAATTTTAAACTTAAGTTTAATGGCTTGTTTAGCCTTTAATCTTGCTATTTTAACATCTTGCTCTAAAGATAAAGGTGAAGAGTGTCATGAATGTCATCTTGCTTTAGAAAATACAGATGGTACTGAAACAATGTGGGAAATTAATAGCCCATCTGGTGGAGAATTCTGTGGTCAAGAATTAGATGATGCAGAATCTTCAACTTATGTGTATGAGGTATCTGATACTTTGTATTGTACTAACGATATGTGTGCTCTACCCCCTGGAAAATATGGCCCAGGAAGTACAGATTCTATTAATGCTATGTATGAAATTCATTGTGAAGAGCATGGAGATCACTAAAATATAACTTATTTTAGATTAATAATGAGAAAGAGGGTGGTTATGGTTCTGCCCTCTTTTATTATGTAATATATAATTATTTAAATTAAAACTTATACTCTAAATTTAGAAATAGTGTCTCTTCCTTTACTGACCTTTTAGCCGCTCCCTTCCATGTTTGCATATTTAATGATACAGTTACGCCTTTTGTCATTTGTTTCTCAACCCCAACAATAGTAAACGTACCCTCATTATCAATATTCCAATCTCCATCTGATGATAAATCATCATATCTAGCAAACATAGTAAATCCAGATAATGCATAAGATACATATATTGAAACTATATCCTTTTCTTTTTCAGACTCATTTGCTGCATTTTGCATAATACCTTGTTCTGCACCAAAAATCAAAGCCCCACTTGAATATTTAATTGATGCTGTTGTGATAGTTCGAATATCATCATTTTCACCATATTCAGTTCTAGGATTAAAATCCTGATGTAAACGAATAATTATATTTTCCATAATTGGATATATCATCCCTAAACCTCCTCTAAGCATCCCATTATCAGATTGTGATTTTTTGTACCCTTCACCATTTAAAATTTGTGCATCAAGAAGTAATTTCCCAATTTTATAATCTAAACTAAATCCAGCGTCTGCAGAACTAGCCCAACTATATTTATCTTGAGCTGACTTCTCTATATATCTTTTGCCCCATACTTTCTCTTGGAATTTAAAGTTCTTGGTTCCAATCATCCCAATATTAAATGTCATGTTTTCGTTATATTTCCATTTTAAAGCAGCCACTTTTAAAAAAGCGGTGTATGCGCTTCCGCTAGTAATTCCTACATCAAAAAGAACTTTAGTGGAAAATTCATCGTTAAATTTGTAGTGATAACCCATATATGATCGCTCAATTTTAAACTCTTTAAATGCATTCCCTTCTTCTGTTGAAAGATCATAGTTAAAATTTGAGTATATCTTAACTAAAGGCTTTCCTTCTTGCGCAATTAAGCTAGTATAAGTCAAAAATATTGCCAATAATATTATTATTTTTTTCATTATTATTTTTTGGTTTATATAAATATACAAATAAACTGTATTGTTACAAGTCTATTGTTAAGTTAATATTATTTTTAGTATAATTTAATATTAAGGGAAATCTTATTAAAAATATAAATTTTCTCATTTTTCCTCTAACTAATAGAAATTATTAGATGTACAAATAAAAGAGATTTTCCGTAAATTTTATTACTTTTGAAGAAATTAATACCATCCTTATTATGAAAAAGTATTTACTTCTGCTATCCATATCAATATTAACAATTGGAAATTTTGTTGCCTTTGCAAGTTTTCCAATAACAAGCAACCAAGAAAATTTTATAAATCAAGAGAAGTGTGATAACATTATCTTAAAAGATGGGGAGGAGATCTCTGCAAAAGTTTATGAAGTCACTCCGGATTTAGTTAAATATAAGAAATGTGGTAAATTAGATGGTCCTTTATTTTCTATTAACAAATCACGAATAATGATGATAAGGTACTCTGATGGAACAAAAGATATTATAAAAGATGTTAGTAGAGATAATATAAAAGAGAATGAGTTAGGAAAACAGCAGAGCTATACGCAAGAAGACCGAAAAGGAGTGAATGGTTTTGGAATTGCAGCAATTGCTTGTAGTTTTGTAGGGCTATTTGTTTTTGGTTTAATACTTGGTATATGTGGAATAGTTTTTGGAGGTATTGCGTTAGCGCAAAAAGATAAACCTAAAGGATTGGGAATAGCAGGATTAATATTAGGAGTGATTGATGTTGTATTACTATTAATTCTTTTGGGGTAATAGTAGTGTTTTTTTTACCAAAGAAAATAAGGTGGACTTTTAAACTGTTAGAAAGTCGGAGTAGCAGGATTACAACCTCTACCCTTTTCACTAGATTAAAGTAAGCTTTTGAACTAAAATTTGCACCACTTTTTACATATAACAAAGAAAAGAATATAAACAAGAAGTATTACGCCTAGCATAGTAAATTTCCCTTACTTTAATAGTTTTGCCTTTATGCAAAAGTCCATTTTCATTATTTTTAGTTTGTTTATTGGGATTGCGAATGCACAACAAACAACAAAGTTCAATTATTTAGGAACACTAATTTTACCCAACAATACTCCAATTAGTTTCAGTATTCATTTTAATGAAGAGAATGGAGTGATAAATGGTTATTCACTCACCAATATAGGAAACCCTGATGAGACCAAAAGTGATATCAGTGGTATGTATTGCAAAAAAGATAAATCATTTCAACTGCAGGAAACTCAAATACTCAGCACAAGCTCGGAAGCAGATTTAGGCACTTTCTGTTTTATTCACGCTAATCTTTCTTTTAAAGGAAGGTTTGGAAACATCCGATTGGAGGGAGATTTTGTAGGCTTGTTTGCTAATAATGATACTTGCGCAAGTGGTAAAATTTTGCTTATGGAAAAAGAAAAATTGGAGAAAAAAATAAAGACAGTAAAAAAGAGGATAGAAAAGTTTGAAGAAAAAAAAACTGCTATTTTACAGACCAAACAACTAAAAGATGGGGACGATTTTATGCTTAATTGGGACAGCGACAAACTTACCCTTTACCTCTGGGATGCCAATGAGGAAGATGGTGATAAAATTCAGCTTATCATCAATGGGCAGATTATTCTTAACAAATATGAAACAAAACGAAACCGTAAAAAAATAAAATACAAACTAAAAGAAGGGAAAAACATTATTGAGATAAAAGCTATTAGTTTGGGGACATCTCCTCCTAACACCAGTCGAATAGAACTAATAGATAGCAAAACAAAATATCCTGTTATTATGCAACTTACTCTGGATAAATCGGTAATCATTACTATAATGAAATAAAACTCAAAATAATATGTAAAGTAGTGTTATTACAAAATCTTTTTTATTTTTTATTAAAAATTTAAGTAGTAGTTTTTTTATTCTATTGTTATTCGTTTTTCAATTGTTCCATCATCATAGATGTAGAGTAGGGGTTGGTTTGTTTTTTTTGTTTTTCTTCCCAAGACGTCTATTGTTCGCAAAAGTTCTTTGTTTGTAGTGAGTTCTTGTATTGCTGTTCCACTACAGTTACTACTAAAATAATGTTGTGGGTCTATATTTGGCCAATTAAAAAGAGAATATTGAAAATCATCTACATTAATACAAGTTAGATTAGGATTTGTTGTGCAATTAAAATTTGTAATAATAGTATTGTTTCCATTTCTTACATCAAGGCTTGTGAGTTGATTACTCCAACAATCCAAATGAGTTAAAGCAGTATTCTGACTTACATCAAGGCTTGTGAGTTGATTTAATTGACATTCTAAATCAGCTAAAGCAGTAGACCCACTTACATTTAAAGATATAAGTTGATTCCACCCACACTGCAATTCAGTTAAAGCAGTATTATTACTTACATCAAGTGTTGTGAGTTGATTGCTTACACACCATAATGTATGTAAAGAAGTATTATTACTTAAATCAAGTGTTGTGAGTTGATTATCATTACAATACAAATCGGTTAAAGCAGTAGCACCACTTATATCAAGTGTTGTGAGTTGATTCTCATGACACATTAAATTAGTTAAAGCAGTATTATTACTTACATCAAGTGTTGTGAGTTGATTTCTTACACACCACAATTCAGTTAAAGCAGTATTATTACTTACATCAAGTGTTGTGAGTTGATTCTCTTGACACCACAATTCAGTTAAAGCAGTATTATTACTTAAATCAAGTGATGTGAGTTGATTATTTCTAAAATTCAAATAAGTTAAAGCAGTATTCTGACTTACATCAAGGCTTGTGAGTGTACCGGTCAACCACCCAACGGTTGAGCAATCCAATTCAGTTAAAGCAGTATTATTACTTAAATCAAGTGTTGTGAGTTGATTATTACCGCAATGTAAAGAAATTAAAGCAGTAAAATCTTCTATTCCTGTTAAGTCTGTAATAATTTGATTATTTAACGGATTAGAAATGTCTAAATGAGTAATTGTATTAATCAAAGAAGTATAAACGCTTCCGTTAACTGTGCCACTATCATAGCCTTGGTTAATTAATGCTTGCTCAAAATTAGCATCAGGTATCATTGTTAATTGCCCAAAAACAATCATAGGCAAGCAAAGTAATATGAGTAGTAGTTTTTTCATTTTAGATGTTAAAAATCAAGTATTCTTGAAAAATGTCTTTCGGTAAAACTACAAAAAATTTATTAAGTATGATAAAGGGAATTGTAGCCCCACCA
>MDTG01247633.1_pt1 | contig 90674 bp, 84 predicted proteins | sample 811421 | NCBI WGS metagenome assembly MDTG01 (sample SAMN05326645, study PRJNA326480) | marine metagenome | isolation source: seawater | place: Pacific Ocean: South East | collected 2011 | reverse complement strand
TTTTTCTAATCCTTATTTGTTAAAAATCCTTAAAGAAAACGGGATGAGTATTGATGTGGTTACAGGAGGAGAACTTGCAGTTGCTAAACATATAAACTTTCCTCCAAAGAGAATGAATTTTCATGGGAATAATAAATCTCCAGATGAACTTGAAGATGCGATAAATTATGGAATTGGTCATATTACAATTGATTCTTTTAATGAAATAGAAAACTTGAAAAATATCACATCAAAGTTAGGTGTTAATCAAGATGTTATGATTAGAGTTTCTCCATCAGTGGATCCTGACACACATTTATTAACAACTACAGGAATACTTGATTCTAAGTTTGGATTTTCCATTGAAACAGGAGATGCTGAAGAGGCTATAAAAAGATTAGTTCAAATTAAATCATTAAGTTTGATAGGGCTTCATTTTCACCTAGGCTCTCCGATTTTTGAATTAGAACCCTACTCTGAAGCAATAGAGTATGTATATGAGTTTGCTTCTGAAATGAGAGATAAATATGGAATTGATGTTAAGGAATTTAGTCCTGGTGGAGGTTTTGCAATTGGCTATTTATCAAAGAAGCAACCTCCTCCTATTTCAGATTATGCAAAAACAATAGGAGATGCAGTAAAAAAAGCCTGCGATGTTAATGATTTTGATATGCCAAAAGTTATTTTAGAACCAGGAAGGGCTTTAGTAGGTAGATCTGGTGTTAGTATTTATAAAGTTGGTTCTATAAAGGAAATTCCAGGTGTTAGAAATTATATTTCAGTTGATGGGGGTATGGGAGACAATATAAGACCCGCTCTTTATGGTTCCGAGTATTCAGTTTTTTCAGTTAATAAAATTACTGAAAATAATAATTTAATGAAAGCTACTATTTCGGGTAAATTTTGTGAGTCTGGAGATTATTTAGCTAAAGATATTGATCTCCCCAATCCAACAATTGGAGATTTATTGGTACTACCTGCATCAGGTGCTTATAATTTAGCTATGGCAAGTAATTATAATATGCAAATAAGACCTGCTGTAGTAATGATTAAAAATGGTTCTCATTTTCTTATAAGAAGAAGAGAGAGTTATGAAGATCTTCTTAGTACTTCAGTATTATGACAATTATAAATGAAAAAGCTTATAAAATTTTAGAAAACTCAATTGTCAAAAATGCAGTTTCTCATTTTTATATTTTTCATGGACCAAAAAATGTAGGGAAAAAAAAACTTGCCTATATTTTTTCTAAATTATTATTATGTGATGATGAAAGTAATCCTAACTCTTCATGTGATTCATGTCCCAGTTGCAAAAAAATTGATGAACAAAAGCACTTCGATATTTTACATGTAGATTCTAAGCTTGTAGTTGAGGGCTTAGATGAAAACAAATCAGATCAAATAAGATTACCTCATGTTGAAGAAATTAGTAGACAAGCTAATCTAGGCCCATTTATGAGTAAATATAAAATTTTTATTGTCGATGAAGCTGAAAAACTAAATAATGAAGCCTCAAATGCTTTTTTGAAACTTTTGGAAGAACCACCAAGTTCAACAATTTTTTTGTTTTTGGTAAATGATTTGACTTCAGTTTATCCAACTATAATTTCTAGAGCCCAAAAAATTAATGTTTTAGAAATTGGAAAAGAAGAGATGAAGGATTATATTTTAGAAAATTACGATCTAGATGATTTAAAAATAGATCAAATTATTAATTTTTCTCTGGGCAAAATAGAAGTTGCTGAAACTTTATCTTCGGATCCTTCTTTATTGGATAATTACTTTGAATCCTATGAAAGATTTTTTGAATTTTGTAATAGTAATATAAGCACAAGAATGGAATTATCTCAAAAATTTTCTACAAGATTTAGAACAGATAGAAATGCTATTTATCAAGAACTTAATCTTTGGATTGATTTTTGCAACATCCTGATAAATAATAGTTATCAAAATGATCAAAATTCATTATTTAGCAATAACTTATTAGATTTATTTGAGGTGAAACAAATCAATTTATTTATATTTGAAATAATAAAATCAATTAGCAACTTAAGAAGCAATGCTAATTCGAGATTAGTTTTTGATGTATTATCACTAAACTTACCATTTACTAAAGAGGAATCAGCTATATAAATGATTTATAAATCTATTGCTATCGATGGTCCTGCAGCTTCAGGTAAATCTGCAGTAGGAAAATTGTTAGCAGATAAGTTGTCTTATAGTTTTCTAGATACAGGAATTATGTATAGAGCTGTTACTTATTTAGTTGAAGAAATTAATATGAGTCCTGAAAATGCATCAACTTATTTTAAGAATAAACAAATTTCTATAAGTTTTTCTAACTTAAGAAATCAAATATTTTATAAAAATACTGATATTACTGACAAATTATTTACAGACAAAATTGATTCGAAGGTTTCTGATTATTCAAAGATAAAGTTAGTTAGAGAAAATTTAGTTTTACAACAAAAGAAAATTTCCGAAGGAACTAATATTGTGATGGTAGGCAGAGACATAGGTACAAAAGTACTTCCTAACTCTGATCTTAAGATTTACTTAGATGCCTCTTTAGAAATAAGGTCTCAAAGAAGAGTTAAAGATCAAGATGAATTAACACTTGAAGAGGTGAAGAAAAGCTTAGAATCTAGGGATGTTATAGATAAAAACAGGGATAATTCACCCCTAATTATTGATAAAAATGCGTATGTAATAAATACAGACAAACTTGATATTTTAGAAGTTGTTGATCAAATAATAACTATATATAAATAGACAATGAGTAAATTATTTAAAATATGTGATTCTGGTCTAAAGTTCACCTTTTCTTTATTTGGAAGTCTTGAGATTGAAGGTAAAGAAAATGTTCCTAAAAAAGGTTCTTTTATAACTGTTGCGAATCATCTTTCAATAATCGATCCAGCTTTATGCGCTTCTGCAGTCGGCAGAGACCCTAAATTTTTAGCAAAAAAAGAATTATTTAAGTTTCCATTTAATATATTATTGAAATTTTATGGAGCTCACCCCATAAATAGAACCAGACCCGGTTCATCTGCTATTAGGTGGGTAAAGGAGCAACTTCGGTCAAAAGAAAGTTCATTACTAATTTTTCCAGAAGGAACAAGAAGTAGAGACTTGAAATTACAAAAAGGACTTAATGGAGCAACTATGATTGCAATAGATACAGAAAGTATTATATTGCCTGTCTCTATTGTTGGATCTGAAAAATGTAAAAATTATTTACAGTTTTTATTTCCAAAAATGTCTGTAAAAATCAAGATAGGAAAACCCTTTAATATAGTTAATCTTCCTGATAAAAAGAATAAAGATTTATATCAAATTATAACTAAAGAAATAATGCAAAGAATTTCAGATATTTTACCTCAAACATACAGGAATAATGAAAATGAATCAGAGTTTCGATTCACAAGAACAATTGAAAGCTAAACTCAAGGGTATTTCAGATGATTTTTTTGATTTGAACAGTACAAATCAAAAAAATCTATCTAAATTCTCTGTAGATGAACGGAATGCAAAAAGAAAAAGTCCAGAAAAAATCGAAGGTTTATATAGGAATGCATTTCAAATTGACAGAGATAGAATAATTCATACAAATTCATTTAGAAGGTTGAAGCATAAGAGCCAAGTATTTGTGGCTCCCAAGGGAGATCATTACACAACCCGTTTAACTCATGTTATTGAGGTTTCTCAAATAGGTAGAACTATAGCAAGAGCATTAAATCTAAATGAAGACTTAGTAGAAGCAGCTTCACTTGGGCATGATTTGGGGCATACTCCATTTGGTCACATAGGAGAATCTGCATTGAATAATATCTTAAGTGATGGGTTTCACCATTCAATTCATTCTGTAAAAATAATCGAATCTCTAGAAAAAAATGGGAAAGGATTAAACTTGACTGATTATGTTATTGAAGCTATCCGCAGACATTCTAAGAAGCAAGGAGAATTTCTTACAAAAAATGCAGTTTTAGGGATGTCATTAGAAGCACAAATTGTTAGAATTTCTGATGCTTTGGCATATTTAAGTCATGATATTGAAGATGCTAAAAGATCTGGTTTTCTTAATCATAAAAATATCCCTCAAGACCTAATTTATTTTTTCGATATAAGCAGATCCGAAAGAATAAATATTTTTGTTACTGATGTAGTATTGAATTCTTGGGATTGCACAGGGAAAACATCCACAAAGGATCCCTATATAAAAATGTCAGATGAATTCTCAAAAACTATGACTTTATTGAGAAATTTTATGTTTGAAAACTTTTATCTACCAGTTAGTGATTCTAAACAAGGGAAAATAGCAACAAAGATTATAAATTTATTATTTAGCTATTATGATGAAAATTTTTCAGCAATACCTCATAAATATTCTCAATATGATATAGAAAAAAATGAAAAAATATCTAATTTTATTTGCGGTATGACAGATCTGTATGCAATCAATATTGCCGAAAAAATTTCTCCTGGTATTTCTGATAAATTAAGGTTTGAAAACATATAAAACAATATTGTGTACTAAAAAAGTATACAATATCAAGAAAATAGAAAAAGTTTCACAAAAAATTTACATAATATGCTGTCCAAAGATGTTATTAATATGTACACTAGTTGAAAGTGCGAAGGAATTACTTTATGGCTGAAAATCTAAAAGACAAAATTAAGGAAAAAATTGATCTTTTAGAATTTTTGAGTAGCAAAGGAATAACTTGGACAAACCAATCATCTAATCCCAAAGCTTTGTGCGTTTTTCATGAAGAAAAAACTCCTTCTTTTACTCTTTCAAAGGATCGAAAAAGATATAAGTGTTATGGCTGTAATGAAAGTGGAGATGTGTTTGATTATTTGATGTCAGCTGAAAAGCTTACTTTTGTAGAATCAATACGACAACTTTCCTCTTATTTGTCCCTTGAATATGATGATAATTCTTTTTCTGATGAAGTAGAAAAAAGAAAAAAGATAAAAATAATTAATAATGAAGTTTTAGATGTTAATTCTCTTGCACAAAGTTATTTTTCTAAGCAATTGTTCGATCAAAATTCTGAAAATTCAAAGTTTGTGAGATCTTACTTAGATGATAGAGGTATTTCAGTAGAAGCAGCAAGGAACAATTTATTAGGTTATTGTCCTGACGGTAATATGGGTAGTTTGATGAGTTTTTTTCAGTCAAATAAAACTAATAAAAGAGGAGTCATAAATTCTAACTTGTTAATGCGAAATGATGAGAGTGGAGACTGGTTAGATTTTTTTAGAAATAGATTAACTATAGCTATTTTAGATGAAAACTCTAATATAGTTGGATTTTCAGGAAGAGCTTTGACAGACAATTCAAAAAGTAAATATATAAATTCAAGAGAAAGTGAAGTCTTTAATAAGTCTTCTCTCTTGTATGGTCTTGATAGAGCCTCTGAAGCTATTAGACTAAAGTCACAGGCAGTTATTGTCGAAGGATACTTTGATTGTATTTCAGGGTATGAGAGAGGCTATAATAATTTAGTAGCTGCAATGGGAACCCAGATAAGTTCTGATAGTTTTGAAAAACTTAAAAACCTTACTACTTATGATTCAGATTCTGGAGAAATAATCTTTTGTTTTGATAATGACAATGCTGGAAAAAAAGCAGCTGTAGATACAATAGCTAAGCTAAAAGATATTATAGCTTCTGCATCAAAAAATAATTCCAAAAAATTAAGAATTAAGGTTTGTTTTCCATCATCAGGAAAAGATCCTGATGAGATTTTCCGAACAAATATTGTTGAATGGGAAGAAATGATCAACTTGTCACAGAACTTTATTGATTATTTATTAGATTATTATTCAGTTCTTCACTTACAAGGTCAAGAAAAAGATACTTATAAATTTTTAGATATCGTCCTTCCATTCATAATTGAATGCTGTGATGAAGTTCAGCAGTCTTACTACTTATCAAAAGTGTCTAAGCTTACTGATTTAAGTTATGATTTACTGAAATCTGAATCAGCTAATTTAAGTAAATCAAAATTTAGGAAGAATAAAAAAACTATAAAAGATGACGAAAGAATTCGTAGAGTAATATTTAACCCTGAGAAAGCTCAAGAGAAGCATTTTTTAGCAATTTTATTTGATTCTAAAGAACTTTTTGAAAACGTCAAAGATATTGAAGATGTATACTTTTCAGATCTTCACTATAGGTCAGTATTTAAACTTTGGAAAGAGTCTCAAATGGTTATTGAGAGAGATAGCATTCAGAATGATCTTATTTTTATTTACGATGAAATTGAAAATTATATTAATAATGACTTCGTAGTTGATCCAGACCTTAGTAAAGATATTGAATTAGAAAATGTTAAAAATAGACTTGCAATAGACTATCAAAAACGAAAACTTAATGAAGCCGAAATGCGACTGTTTGAGCTTGAAAATAATGAAGATAAAGATGAAAAAGCAATTACATCATTAATGGATGAAGTTGTAAGGATAACAGAAAATATAAAAGATTTAGAAAGGAGCGAAGTAACTTGAAAGAGGATACTAACGAAAACGATAATTTGTACATTGATAATGTAGATGAAAATGCAGGGATTGATAAGGTCTTGATTTCTACTTCTTCTAGCTTAGAAGATGAAGAGGATATGTCAGGAGCTCCTTCTGTTGATACATACTCCCAAAATGATGACTTGATGAATATTTTATCCAAAGGGAAGAAAGAATATAAAGATACGTATGAGGACCCTATAAGAATGTATCTAAAGGAAATTGGTGATGTTAAGCTTTTGTCAAGAAAAGATGAAGAAGTTTTAGCTAGAACAATAGACTTAAAATATAAATACAAAAAAATGCATGACGATCTAGAAGAATCAAGTACAGAATTAATTAACTCTATCGATATCATGAAAAATGTTTTTGAATCTATAGTAAGCTTGAAACCTATACTGGAATCTATTGGTAAATTTTACGGTGCATCTAAATCTGATTCACTTTCACTTATTTATTTGACGTCCAAGGAATCAGAAATAAGTAATATTCATGGAGTTTATTTAGAAGATTTAGTTCGATATGTGGCAGATGTGAATAATATATCTAATGACGAAGTTACCCAAAAAATAAAAGAATTATCGGATTTGCTTGGACTTATACCAGCTGACTTGACAGAACTTCTAGCAGATAACTTTTCAAAAACTAATTTAAAAAGTGTGATCAAGGATCAAGATTTTAATGATCAGTTAAATATGTATAAAATGATTATTGATAGTCATTTCAACCAAATACTTTCAAGGTCTGATTTAGCACAAAACCATCTTGCAGAAGCAAATCTACGATTAGTTGTTTCGATTGCTAAAAAATATATTGGAAGAGGCTTGACTCTTCTTGATCTTGTTCAGGAAGGAAATATAGGTCTTATAAGAGCTGTTGAGAAATTTGACTATAGAAAAGGATTTAAATTCTCTACATATGCAACTTGGTGGATTAGACAATCTATAACAAGAGCGGTTGCTGATCAGTCTAGAACAATAAGAATTCCTGTGCATATGGTAGAGCAAATAAATAAAATACTTAGAGTATCCAGACGGTTGGTCCAGGAAAAAGGTGTTGAACCAACTCCTGATGATATTGCTAAAGAACTTGATATGGATCCAGATAAAGTAAATGAAATACTCAAGGCATCACAAGACCCTATCTCTCTAGAGGCTCCTATAGGGGAAGAACAAGATTTAAATCTTGCTGATCTAATTGAAGATCAAAATGCTGAATCTCCTCAAAATTCTGCTTCAAAAAACTTGTTAAAATCTCAAATTATGGAAGTTTTAGAAACTCTTTCACCAAGAGAAAGACAAGTTATTGAGTATAGATTTGGAATAAATGACAGTAGACCTAGGACATTAGAGGAAGTTGGCCAAACATTTGGGGTTACAAGAGAAAGAATAAGGCAAATCGAGGCAAAGGCACTAAGGAAACTTAGGCACCCTACAAGATCACTGACTCTTAGGGATTACCTAGATTTTTAGTGTTTAGTTATTAACTAAATACTACACAATTTGATTTTATTTCTATATTTTTGTATATTTATACTTACAATATGTATAAATTAAGGTGTTTATTTGTCGTTAGCTGAAATTCAAGATTACCTGATGATAGTTTTTTTAGCTGTGTTTTCTTTTTTAGGTATATTTCTTCTTATTTTTTTGATTTATCTTTTGAGGAAAATTAATAAATTAGTAAATCAGTTTGAGGCGGCAAATGAAAAAATAGGCTCATTCAAAGAATCAATTAATGTCATAGGTAAATCTATAGATGTTTTTAGATCCATATTTGGTACAACAAAAAAAAGTAAGGAATAAATTATGTCAGCTGAAGATTCTTTTTATAAAGGTTTTTTTTACGGAGCAACTTTAGGGTTTATAGCTGGTATTATTTATGCTCCTAAAACTGGTAATGAAACTAGAGAAATACTTGGTGAAAATATTAAAGATTGGAAATTAAGGGCAAATGATCTGGTTGATTCTGCTAAAGAAAGACTTAATAATGCTGTTCAAGAAGGTGCTGAGGAGTCTAGAAGGTCTAGGCAAGATCTTTATGAAGAATAAAAGTTATTTAGAATAGGACCCTAGTACCTTTAGCAATGAAGTAAAGTTAGATAATTCTTCTAATGTTTCTGAAATCATTTTATCCTCAATGTGACCATCGAAATCTATTATAAAAATATAATTACCAATCAAGTTCCCTTTAGGCCTGCTCTCTATTTTTACTAAGTTTATGTTTTTCTTTGCAAAACACTCAAGAGCCTTAAATAATAGACCTGCCTCATCTGATTTTTTGAATTCAAATGCAATAGATGTTTTATCTTTTCCCGATCTTTTAGATTTGGAGTTTGAAACAACTGCAAATCTTGTAATGTTATTCTTATAATCTTGAATTCCTCTTACAAGTACAGTGCAATTATTTATCTCAGCAGATCTACTATTCGCTATTGCAGCTACTGAATTGTCATGATTGATAAGATCTGATACTGCCTCAGCAGTTGAAGGGTATTCAGTTAATTTAATATCTTTTACTAGATTTTTCTTTATCCATAAATTACATTGATTAATTGCTTCTGGCTTACTGATTATTTCTTTTATATTTGAAAGATCTGTATCATTATTTTTTGTTATTAGACATGCTTCTATTGGAAGTAGTATTTCATGATTTATGTATAGGTTTTTTGATTCTACTAAGAAATCAATAGTTTCTAATATTGTTCCTACTCTAGAATTTTCTATTGGAATAATTCCTTTATCTATTTGAGAAGATTCGACACTATCCAAAACATCAAAAATAGTCTTTTTAGGTACTAATTGATAACTTTTTTTATTATATTCAAGAGCAGCTTCTTCGCTATATGTACCTGCAGGTCCAAGATAACTTAATTTTTTATTCTTGTTATTCATTCTCTTTATAATTTATTGTGTTTTGAATTAATATTCTATCAAGGGGACTTAAGACATTATTTATATTATGAGTAATAGCTCCAGAAGAAGATACTACGGCTATAAACTTAGATTCATCTGATAACCCTAATTCACCAACAGTTTTTCCAACATAATCAGATTCTTTGCCAACTGAAATAACTCTTATTTCTGTATGGTTATCTGTATTTGTATAGATCAGCTGATCAAATTTATTAGCAATAAATGAGTTTAGATTATCACTAATTACTTCATCATATTCAATTGCAAAATCAAACTCATCTCCAGTAAATATGTCCTTATTTTCAATTTTGTTGACTAAGCAAATAGTATAAATATTTTCATTTATATTTTTTACAATTTGTGTGGCTATAAAATTAACATCGTCAGATAAAGTAGATGCTACAAAGTAGTCTGCTCTTTCAATACCTGCTTCAATTAAGGTATTTTTATTATATGAATTTCCTAATAAGCTAACGTATCCAATTTCTTTTTCTATCTCTAATGATTTTTTTTCATCAGGACCAATAAAAGTTACTTCATTCCCATCAGCTATTAATTTTTTTGATAAATTTAGAGTAATATTATTCATTCCAGAGATGATAATGTACATAGCTTTATTATTCCTTTATCAGATATAAGTAATCATCTTCTTTAAGATCAAAAGGTGATATTACAGGATATTTTTTATCTTTGTAAATTTCATAAATGTCTCTATCGGTTATCTGAAAAACAGATTTTGTACTTGGACTATACACTAGACACTTCTTATATGAAAAAACATTAAAAGGATCAGAATCGCTTAGAAAAAATAACACATCAGAAGTTTCACATATTTTTTTGAGGTTGTCGTCTATATTTTTATCTGTAAAAATACTAACATTTTTTTTTGTTAAATTTTTATTTTCAAAATCAAAGTTTCTCATATGAGAGTATATATTTATTTCTTCTGAGTGATTGATAATATTATCTAGAACAAAATCAGTTAATTGTGAGATTCCTATTATTGATATTTTCATAAATTTAAACTTTGAATAATTGTATTGTATCTACTTCAGAATATTTATCTATATATTTATATTTATAGCTATCATCATTCTTTTGTTTACGATAAATGATTACATTAGCCTTAATTCTTTTAGCTTCCTTAACTATACCAACGCCAGAATTTCTTGATTGAAGAAGAATGAAATTTTCACCATTTAGATCATAATTAATTTTTTTTTCTTGTAAATATTTGTTAGTATTGCTTAATATTGTTTCGCCTAGGTTAATTTCATTTCCTACTTCATAATCAATGTCATACTTTACAGGAATCTCAATAACATATAAGAAGTAAACCATGGAAGAATACTCTCTAATGAAAGGTATAACGTAATCCAATAGATCATCATTATTTTCCCTATCTAGAAGTAATATGATTTTTTCTAGTTTCATAGCTAAAGGAGTTTATTGATACTATTGTTGTTTCCTATAATGCAAAGTTCATCATTTTCAGACAATACTTCATCAGAGGAAGGATACATAACTAGAGAATCACCTCTTTTTATTGAAACAACAGTTAATTTTTGAGCTCCAGGTTTATTTTCAAAGCCAGCTTCAGATAATGAAAAACCTACTAATCTATCTGGTACAATCATTTTGCTAATACCTAAATTATTTGAAAGCTCTAAGTATTCATCTACTACTGGTGTGAAAAGAGTATTAGCTAACCGATCTCCCATTTCTTCTTCAGCAAAAATAACTCTATCACAACCTAGTCTACTTAGAGTACTTTCATGAAGCGTTGATGAAGCTCTAGCGACCACAGTATTTAAGTTTAGGGTTTTGAGTAAAACAGTTACCATAACCGAAAGCTCAACATTAGAACCAATTGCTACAACACCAACATCAAAATCTTGTACACCTAACTCTCTAAGAGCCGTCTCAGATGAAGCATCTGCAGTTACAGGATAAGTAACTTGCCCTATCATTGATTGAACTTTTTCTTCATTATTATCTATTGCCATTACGTCGTATCCTAATTGGTACATTTTGCTTGCAAAACTAGTACCGAATCTTCCTAATCCAATAACAACAACCTGAGGTTTTAATTTCATCAACCTATCCTAACTATTTCATAGGCAGGTTTTGCTTTGCTCATAGACCTTCTTCCTACAAACATTAATGCTAATAACATTGGGCCAAACCTACCAACTATCATTAAGAATGAGATGAGTATTTTAGAAGATTCATTTAAACTTCCTGTTATACCGGTAGTCAATCCTACATTTCCAAAAGCACTAACACATTCAAAAAGTAATTCTCTAAATATGGTATCAGGTTCAAATGATGAAATAATCATGAAAGAAAATATTATTATAATAATAGAAAAAATAAATATTATTAGAGATCTTCTTATAATATCTCTGTTAACTGTTCTTTTGAATAAAACAACTTCTTCTTTACCTATGATTGTTGAAATCAGAGATACTGTAATTATTGAAAGTGTTCCTATCTTAATTCCCCCAGCTACTGATAAAGAGCTGCCTCCTATAAACATTAGTGCAATAGTTGTAATACTAGTACTATTATGTATCGAGTTATAATCAAGAAGGGAAAATCCTGCTGTTCTAGTAATACTATGAAAAATTGCATGAATTATTTTTTCTTTAATTGATACATTTCCAATAGTTGCTAGATTAGTCCATTCAGAAAATAAAAACTGTAATGCACCTAGGATCATTATTATTGTAGTACCAAAGATTATTACCTTAAAATTTAGAGTGAAAAATATATCTTTATACTTCGACTGAATAAATAATTTTGCATTTGCAAATAATTCTAAAATAAAAGGGTATCCGATACTACCTAAAACAATTAATACCATTGTTATGTTTAGAATTGCTGAATCATAACTGATTACTCCTACACTACCTCCATGATTGTCTAGTAATATATCGAATCCTGCTCCATTAAAAGCGGATATTGAATGAAATAAAGCATTAAATACTATTCCATAATCATTGCCAACGATTTTTTGATCCCAAAAAAACAAGAAAGATATAAAGCCGATTATCTGAAAGATTACACTCATTAAGAATATATTTAGTACTAGCTTGATTGAACTTCCTGGGGCTATTTTTGAAGGAGTACTGTCACTCAAGCTTTCATTAATTAGAATTTTTTGTTCTAAGTTTAATCTTTTTCCAAAGAAAATATAAATTATGAATCCAGCACCCATCATGAAACCTATTCCACCAATAAATGACAAAATCATTATTATTGTTAAACCAAACTGGTTCCAAGCGTCCTCAGATTGAAAAGGTGTTAGTCCAGTTACTGTTACTGCAGATGTGGCCACAAAAAAACTATCGACTAATGATATGCTTTGATTTTCTTTACTTGATATAGGCAAAAACAGTAACAAAGTTCCTAATAATATAAATAAAATCAAGCCATAAAAAATTACTAAAGGAGAATTAATTCCTCTACCTGATCTTTTCTTATTTTCAAGCTTGATAATTTCGGGCTTTAGTTCTAAAGACCTTTTAACTTTATGTGTTACGTTTCCGTCTAAATTCATTATTTTTATTTATTCATATATAGATTATACTTGTAACACAGTATTATGTTTTTTATGTATTTGTATGTCTAAGTTTTCACTTGAAATAGTTCCCAAACAGTTGGAAAGATTAACTAATTTGCCTGAAAATCAATTCGGTGATGTTTATGTTGCTTTTATACCAGGAGATAATCATGAGAACATAGCTAGAGCATCAGAATCAATCTTAGACATGGGATATAATCCTATTCCTCATATTCCAGCAAGAAGCATTATAAGTGAGAAAGAGCTTGATGTCTTCTTAGCAAATTTAAAATCTGCTGGAGTAAATGAAATCTTAGCTATTGGAGGAAGCCCTAAAAAACAAGAAGGTCCTTTTGAGAAAACTATGGACATTTTTCATACTGGAATTATTCAGAAATATGGATTTAGAGAAGTTAATATTGCGGGTCACCCTGAGGGAAATCCAGATGATTTAGATACTGATAATAGTGTTTTAGAAAAAGCGTCATGGCTGAGAAAAAATAATATTAAATTTTCAATCGTAACTCAATGGACTTTAGATGTACCTAAAACTAATGATTGGATTATAAAAACAAAAGAAATTATTAAAGAAAAATTGGATTATAACGTTACTCTAAAAATAGGTGTAGCTGGACCAGCTAAATTAACAACATTAATCAACTATGCAAAAATTTGTGGTGTTTCTGCTACAACTTTGATAGTAAAAAATAAAAAATTCGGTCTAACAAAACTTATTAAACATAATCCAACTGAAATAATTAAAGGTTTAAAACATTTTGATCAGTTACATTTTTTCCCATTTGGAGGGATAAAAGAACTAACAAACTGGATAGAAAAAAGAGAAGAAAATAATGTCAGAATTTAAGATTATTGGTGAAAATATTCATACAACTAGATCAATTAAGTTGCGCGGAGTCAGAACAAAAGAGATCGATTCAAAAATAGTTATTTCATACAGAAAAAAAGGTGATGGATTTTCTATTATGGATATACCAAAACATTTTGAAGATACCCAACCTTATAAACAAGGTCAATTAAAGCACTTCATGATTGCTATTTGGCATGGAATGAATGGCAATAAATCTCAAGGGATAGACTATATCAAATGGGAAATTGAGAGACAGACATCAAATTCTGCCTCTTATTTAGATATAAACATTGACGAGTATAGCTATAAAATTGAAGATCAAATTGAGGCTATGAGATGGTTAGTAGATATTGTAAAGGAATATGCAAAGATACCTGTTTCAATCGATTCATCCAATCCAGAAATAATTAAGGCAGGTCTAGATCAATATGATAATCATATGAGACCGATGGTGAATTCTCTTTCTCTAGAAAGAAAAGATTTGGTTGAAGCTATAGTTGAATTTGATGCACAAGTTGTTGTCAGTGCAGCTAGTGAGAGTAGTATGCCAGAAGATTCTAATGAACGAATAGAAAACTTGAAAAATTTAATTGATTACTCGACTAGCAAAGGATTATTATTGAAAGACTTGTTTATTGATCCTCTAATCTTTCCTATATCTGTTTCTTCTTCATATGGTACTGATGCCCTAGAGGCAATTTCCAAAATAAAAAATGAATGGCCTGAAGTCAATATAACTGGAGGAATGAGTAACGTTTCTTTTGGTTTACCCAAACGAAGGCTCGTAAATGATGTATTCATTAGTTTGGCAATTGATGCTGGAGCTAACTCAGGAATTATAAATCCTGTAGAATCTAAAATAGATAGAATTTTAAGTATTGATAAAAATAGTGAGGCCTTTTCGATAACAAAAGATATGTTAGAAGGTAGAGATGAATTTTGTGTAAACTATCTTTCTGCATTCAGAGAAAAAAGAATCTAGATGTATATAATAAGATTTTTCCTTTGGCTATTTTCACTAATAGCCGATATTACCAATGAATTTATAGAAAAGAATGTACCTTTATTAAGTGCAGCTATATCTTTTTATGCCTTTTTCTCAATTTTTCCTCTATTGTTAGCAATAATAATGGTATTTTCCATATTTTTGGGATTACCTGACTTTGAAAAAACTATCTTAGACTCACTTAAGAATCTTATTCCAATATTTGATGAACAAGATGATGAATTCTTGAAAGGTTTTTTTGATAGTCTTACTTCTAATAGATTAGCCACAAGTACAGTTGCTGCAATAGGATTGATTTTTGCATCCAGTGCTGTATTTGGAAGCATCCGAAAGAGTATTAACTTCATTTGGGAAATAGATAAAAAAAGAAGTTTTTTTCAAGAAAGAGTTATAGACTTCACCTTATTATTTGTAGCATCTTCACTTTTGTTGATATCCTTTATTTTGACTACAGGATTAAGTTTCCTGAGTGAACTTATTCAAATAAATTTTCCAGACTCGCCGTATATAGATCCTAATATTTGGAATAGATTAGCTTTATTAGTACCACCTCTTTTGACCTTCTCTGTTTTTGCTATATGTTTTTGGTGGCTTCCAAACATTAAATTAAATTTTTTACACATACTGCCAGTAGCAGTTTTAGCTACTCTTGCGGAAGAAATAAATAAAATGGTTTTTATACTTTATCTAAGAAATTACAGTGGAATTTCAGGATCAATATATGGAGGAGTGAGTGCCATTATCGTTTTTATGGCATTTATTTATATCTCTTCCATTATTTTACTTATAGGAGCACAAGTATGTGCTAGATTTACTATTTACTTAAATATTCGTAAGCAAAATCATCAAAATAAAGTTTTAGAATCTAGTCTAGAGAGACTTGGTTAAGATTTTTTTATCATCAGATTTATAGATAAATCATCAGAAATTTTTATAGGATCTTCATTTGTTTTCAAAAATTCAATTTTTTCAGCAAGTGAGTTACTTGTTATATAATTTCCGTATTTTTCAATAGTTTCTTCTATAACCTGTTCACCATAAATCTTAATATTTATTTTATCTGAGATATCAAAATTTTCATCTTTTCTCTTATTTTGAATTGCTCGAAGAATATCTCTAGCAATTCCCTCTATTTTTAATTCTTCATCAATATCAATATTCAAAGAAACTACTATATTGCCATCATTTATTTCACGAGCTTCAGTACCAGGATTAGATTCTTTTTCTAGAATATATTCATCTTTTCCAAGAGTTATATCTAATAATGTAACTGTTTCATCATCGTTTAAGGTCCACTTGAATTCATTTGCTGCTTGCATGTATTTGCCTGTGTTTTTACCTAGTTTTGGACCCATTTTTCTTAAATTTATTTTTATTTTGTTTCTGTATAAAGAATCAGAGTTTTCTTCAATTGTCATTTTTTTTGCATTTACTTCATCAATAACATAACTCTCAAATTCTTTTAACCAAGAAAGATCTTCACCCACTATGGTAATTTCATTTAATGGTTGTCTAACTCTAATATTATTGGTTTTCCTTATCCCTAAACCTGCTGATGAAATTTCTCTTACTAAATCCATTTGTTCTAAAAACTCTTGATTTTTTGGGAAGTTTTTAGTTTTTGGCCAGTCCTTAAGATGTACACTTTCTTCAGAAGAAAGTTTAGTAAAAATTTCTTCTGAAATTAAAGGCATAAGAGGAGATAATGCCTTGGTTGCATTTAGTAGAACTGTATATAGAGTATCGTAAGCATTTTTTGAATCTATATCATCAGCATGTTTCCAAAATCTTGGCCTGCTTCTTCTTATATACCAATTATTTATTGCATCAATAAAGTTAGGAACAGCCTGGCAAGCTGCAGAAATATCATATTTTTCTAAGTTAGATTCAATATTTTCAATTAATTCTTTAGTTTTCAATAACGCATATATATCTAATGGATTGTCTGAAGAGTAATTTTCTTTTGCTGAAACATTTTCTGCATTTGCATATAAACAGAAGAAATAAAAAGCATTCCACAAAGGAGTTATTATTAATCTTTGAGCGTCAGCAATTCCTTTTCCTTCCATATCTATTTGTAAATTTTGACCCTTTAAGACTGGAGAAGAAGATAAGTACCATCTAAGAGAATCTGCTCCATATTTACCCCATATCATTTCAGGTTCAGGATAATTCCTAAGCTTTTTGGATAATTTTATGCCTTCAGTGTCTAAAACTATCCCATGACAAATACAGTTTTTAAATGGAGGCCTATCAAAGATAGCTGTACTCAGCACCATCATTGTATAAAACCATCCTCTAGTTTGACCAATGTATTCAACAATAAAATCAGCTGGGAAGTGAGATTCAAACCAATCTTTATTATCGAATGGATAATGAACTTGAGCAAAAGGCATTGACCCTGATTCGAACCAGCAATCAAAAACTTCAGATACTCTAACCATTTTACTTTTTCCTGTCGGATCGTCGGGATTTGTTCTTATCAAATTATCTATATGAGGCCTATGCAGATTATCTGGTCTAACTCCAAAATCTTTTTCTATTTCATCAAGGCTTCCATATACATCTACTCTTGGGTATTTTGGATCAGTAGACTTCCATACAGGAATTGGACATCCCCAAAATCTGTTTCTACTTATTGACCAATCTCTTGCACCTGCTAGCCATTTTCCAAAAGTACCTTCTTTGATATGATCCGGAATCCATGAAATTTCTTTGTTGAGTTCAACCATCCTATTCTTAAAGGCAGTCACCTCAACATACCAAGAGTTTACAGATTTATAAATTAATGGTTCATCTGTTCTCCAACAATGAGGATAATTATGAGTATAATTTTCTTTTTTTATAATCTTATTTTGTTCTCTTAAGTCAGTTATGATTTTTTCATTTGCATCAAAAACTAATAAATCTTGATAATCTGGAACTTCATCTGTAAATTTACCTTGATCATCAACGGGACATACGACAGGAATATCGTTCGATTCACAAACAATTTGGTCATCTTCACCAAAACCAGGAGCCATATGTACAATTCCTGTTCCTTCTTCAGTATTAACAAACTCTGCTTCAACAACTTTGAAGGAATTTTTTGTATTCTTAAAATAATCAAATAAAGGCAAGTAAGTTGTGCCTAAAATATTTTTTCCTTTGATTGTTTTTACTTTATTAAACTGACTTAGTTCTTGTTTATAGTTTTCTAAAACAGTATCTGCGATAATAATATTTTCTTCGTCAGATTCTAGAATAGAATAATCAATTTCACTCCCTACAGCACAAGCTAAATTTGAAGGTAATGTCCATGGAGTTGTTGTCCACGCTAACAAATACGATTTTTTTGAATTTTCAAATTTTATATTTGATTCTTTGATTTCAAATTTTACAGTTACAGCTGGATCTTTTCTTTCTCTATATGAATCATCCAATCTTGTTTCAAAGTTTGAAAGAGGAGTTTCTGCTTTCCATGAATATGGCATAACTCTGTCTTTTTCATATATTAATCCTTTATCCCAAAGTTGCTTGAATGCCCAAATAACAGACTCCATATAATTTTTGTCCATTGTTTTGTAATCATTTTCAAAATCAACCCATCTTGCCTGCCGGCCTACAGTAACTTCCCATTCTTTTGTAAATTTCATTACCGATTCTTGACAGTGATCATTAAATTTTTCAACACCAAAATCTTGAATTTGCTTTCTTCCTGAAATACCAAGTTCTTTCTCTGACTCCATTTCAGCTGGAAGACCATGGCAATCCCAACCAAAAACCCGATCTACTTTAGAACCTTTCATAGTTTGATATCTTGGAATTATATCTTTTACAAAACCAGTTAAAATATGACCATAATGAGGAAGTCCGTTAGCGAATGGAGGTCCATCATAAAACACGAATTCTTTGGATTTGTCACGATTTGAAATAGATTTCTTAAAAGTATTTTCTGATGCCCATTTACTTAATATTTTTTCCTCAATTTTTGGAAAATTAGCGGCAGCTTCTATTTCTGGATAATATTTTTTATTCTTGTTAGTCATATAATTAATAATTCTACAATTTAATTATTTTTTTTTGACTATAAATTATATGCAGTTATTGCGTTATGCCCAAAAATATGATCTTTCTCTGTAGAGTTTAGATATTCTGTTTCAGATAAGCATCTTTCCATTTTTATTAGAGGGTAATCTGAGGCAAATAAAATTTTTTCTATAGATGATAAATTAATTGCATTTCTATATATTTCTTTGCCATATAAATATGGCTGAGCAGAACTGTCATAATATACATTTCTTAAAAGTTTTTTTACTTCAGGCATTTGCTCGTAAAATACTAACCCTCCTCCAAAATGAGAAAAAACAAATTTGTTTTTAGGGTTATTTTTTACTAGTTCATATAGTTTTATAGGATCATTTTTACCCTTACCCTTATATATATGACCAACTGGTTCTGATCCATGAATTAGAATTGGGATGTCTACATCTAATGCTATTCTCATTATTTCTTTCCAGGTACTATTTTTTTCAAAACTTTCATCATATTCTAGATGCAATTCACCAATCCCTTTTACTCCCCTTGAGATGCATTTTATTAATTCTTCTTCAGATTTTTTTGAATTAATATCGAGAGAACAAAGGGGTATTAAGTTATGGTTTTTTTGAGCTGAATCCAATATATAATCATTAACAATGTTTGCTAATCCATGATCTGTCCAACCAAAACCTCCAACTATCGATTTATCAATTTTATTATTTTTCATACTCTCAATTAATTCTTCACAATTAATTATTTTTGAATCCTTATCAAATATAGAATCAAATTTTTTATCAATTTTTTTATATTTTTCTATATATGAAGAAACTTCTTTTGGAAGTATGTGAGTTAGAGAATCTATAATCATTTTTTTATTCTATAATTTAATTATCATGACTAAAAGTATAGACAAATCTAAATTTGGAAAAGTTTATGTTCTTAAGACTTCCCCTGAGTATGTGATTGGAGATTATGCCAAAATACTAAACTTCTCAGATATAAATAAAAATTTTAATTTATCAACTAAAACTCTAATTAAAGCAAATATTTCATGGCAACATTATTTTCCTGCTTGTTCAACAGCTCCTTGGCAGCTTGATGGTGTTATAAGAGGCTTAAGAAGTTTGAAGTTTACTGATATTGAAGTGGCACACAACGGTACTGTTGTTGTTGATGCTCATGAAGGCAAAAGAAATAATGGTTTTGAGAGTATTGAAAGAAATTTATCAGTAAAAAGTACAGTTCTAGATGACCCTGGTCAAGATTGGGTAACTTATAAACCTAAGGGTAATATGAATGTTCTAGATAAAATTTATCCTGAAGGAATCAAGGTTCCAAGAAAGTTGTTTGGCACTAACATAATTCATTTACCTACGGTCAAAACACATGTTTTTACTACAATTACAGGAGCTATGAAAAATGCATTTGGAGGATTACTACATCAGAACAGACATTGGGCACATGCAGATATACATAATACCTTAGTAGATCTACTAAGAATTCAATATGAAATTCATGATAATGTTTTTGCAGTAATGGATGGTACTTTTGCAGGAGATGGACCTGGTCCAAGAGCTATGTCATTTAAGGTAAAAAACTATATTTTAGCTTCATATGATCAAGTTGCAATTGATTCAATTTCAGCAAAACTTATGGGGTTTGATCCTATGCAAATTCCAAAATTAAGAATTGCTCATGAAGCAGGTTTGGGGATAGCTAAACCCTCAGAAATAAAAGTAGATGGAGATTCAATTGAAAAACAAAACTGGAATTTTTCAAAAAATAAAAATACTTTTGCCAGCAGAGTTCAAAAATTGATATATTGGGGGCCCCTTAAACCTCTTGAAAAACTGTTGCTAAGAACTCCATTGGTAAACCTTGCTTTTCTTGCTTCAAATTTATACCACAACTCATTCTGGTTAAGATTTATAGGTAAGTCAAGAGTACGTAAAGCATTTGAAACAAACTGGGGAAAGTTACTTTCTAGTTATAAGATTGTAAAGCCTTAGTTTTTATTTTCTAAACAGTAGTTATACGCACTCAATGCCGAGATTGCACCCTGAGATGCAGCAGTTATTGTCTGCTTAAGATTTGACCCATTTGTAAGATCTCCTGCTGCATATATTCCATCAATATTTGTTTTCTGGTCCTTATCTACAACAACTTCATTTGTTTCTATATCTAAATCAATTCCTAAAGAATTTGGAATTTCAACTCTAGGATCAGCTCCTGCTTCTATCATCAATCCATCAACAGTGTACTCAGTCTCATTATTGTGTTCTTTTTCTAATTTGATTTTTTGAAGACCTCCAAAATCAGAACCAATAAGTTCTATCACATTATTATTTAGTAATACGTCTACATTTTCAGTTTTATTAAGTGTTTCAAGCAGTATAGGCTCTGGTCTCCATAATTTTTCTCCTCTATAAACCAAGAACACCTTTTTAGCATACTTAGCAATAAGTATTGCTCCTTCAACTGCCGCATTTCCACCCCCCACTACAACTGCTAAATTTTTATTTTTATATAGAGGTGCATCACATGTAGAACAGTAAGATACTCCTTTACCTGTCCATTCATCTTCGTTTTTTAAACCTAGTTTTCTTCTTTCTCTACCTATAGCTAAAATTACAGTTTTCGTCACTATTTCCTGACCATTATTTAATTGACACAAAAAGCCTTTTTCTGTTTTTGAAACTGACTTAAGGTTATCTTCAATAATTGGCACTTGAAGTTCTGTTACTTGTTTCTTGAACTCGAGCATTAGATCAAAACCATCTATTTCTATATTCCCTGGATAGTTTTCAATCAATCCTCCAATAGCAGTTTCTCCACCAAAATCTTGACCTACAATAGCCGTTTTCATTTGATATCTTGCTGAGTATAAACCAGCGGCAAACCCTGCAGCTCCTTGACCTGCGATCAGTACATCTAGATTAATTTTTTCTGATTGATTCATAAAAAGTCTTCGATAAGTTTAATCTATAAATATAATAATGATTATTTCAATTTTTTGAAACTATCAATTTCCACAATAAATAAATTAATTGAGACAATCTTTGATTATTTTTATAAACAAAAATTTTCAACGATTAATATTCAATGAGAGAAAATATTACAAACAGAAATTGAATACAAACGAACGCTATAAAAATAATGATATTATTGACAGTGTGGTTATAAAAAAAAGACGTGTTTAATTACTAGGAGTTTTTATGGAAAATGAAATCAAGCACATAAAAAATGGTGATATTTGTTCCCCAAAAGGATTTTTATCTGGATCAATATTTGCCGGAATTAAATCACCAGGACAAGATAAAAGAGATATAGGAATAATTTTTTCTGAAACGGAATGTGTTAGTGCGGGGACATTTACTCAAAATTCAGTTGTTTCTCCTTCTGTAACTTGGACTAAGGAAGTTCTCAGAGAAAAAAAACTTAGAGCTGTAGTTGTAAATTCGGGTTGTGCTAATTGTGCAGTAGGAAATCAAGGATATATAGATGCCAAAGAAACTGCTAAAATCGCATCAAATTCTCTATCAATAGATCTAGAGTCAATAGCCTTAGCATCTACGGGTATCATTGGAGTTGAACTTCCTATGGCCCTTATGAGAAAATATATTCCTAAAATTGAGCTTTCTAAAAATGATGGTCCTGGATTTGCTAGATCAATCTTAACTACTGATAAAAGAACAAAAGAAATAGCTGTATCCTTTGATCACGAAGGTACTGAAGTAACAGTTGCAGGAGTTGCAAAGGGATCAGGGATGATTCATCCAAATATGGCTACAATGCTTTCATTTATAACAAGTGATATATCTATAGATGAGACTACTCTAAGGGAAGTATTAACACTTTCTGTAAATAAATCTTTCAATCAGATTAGTGTTGATGGAGATCAATCTACCAACGATACTGTTCTTGCAATGGCAAATGGAGAAGCTCAAAATAAGAAAATAACTTCTCTAGAAGATGCATCCGTTTTTCAAGAAGCTATGGACCAAGTTTGTATATTTTTAGCTAAAGAGATTGCTAAAGATGGCGAAGGAAATACAAGACTTATTGAAGCTTCAATTTCAGGTGCAAAAACACTAGAAGACGCTAGAAAAGCTGCTAGATTTATAGTTTCTTCAAATCTAGTAAAAACAGCGGTTTATGGCAGAGATCCTAACTGGGGAAGAATAATGATGGCTGTTGGTGCTTCTCAAATTGAGCTAGATGAATCAAAAATTGAAATTTTTGTAAATGATATACAGATAGTAGCAGATGGAATCTCTACACCATATAATCATCAAAGTGTTGTAATTGCTATGAATCAACCGATAATTCGCCTTAAGGTTAATTTGAATATTGGTAAAGAATCTTCCAAAGCATGGGGAAGTGAACTCACAGAAGAATATGTGGTTTTCAACTCTGCATATACAACATAAAAGAAATGAATAATTCTTCAAACATTACCGTTATAAAGATAGGGGGATCCACTTTAGGAGAAACCGATAGCACCTTTGCTGATATTGCTTCACTTCATAAAAAAGGTTGGAAAGTAGTATTAATACATGGTGGGGGAAAAGAAATATCCAAATGGATTAATATACAAGGGATAGAACCAAATTTTGTTGATGGATTAAGGGTCACTGATGAAAAAACTTTAGATGTAGCAATTGCTGTTTTATCTGGAAAAGTAAACTCTGAAATAGTTACTGAGTTTCAAAATATGGGAGTGAATTCTGTAGGACTTGCTGGATCATCAGGAATAATAGAAGCAAAGCAACTTGATAGTAAATTAGGATTTGTTGGAGAAATAACTAATTGTAATACTGAAGTTATATTAAGTCTTCTGGATGATGGGTTTTTGCCTATTATTTCTCCTCTTGCTTTATCGATTGATTTAAAAAATCAAATTTATAACACTAATGCTGATACAGCAGCAGGATTTATTGCTAAAGCGTTAGCTGCTGAAAATATAATCTTTCAAACAGATGTTCCAGGAATAATGGATTCTAATAAAAGAGTTATTCCTCAAATGACTAAAGCTCAAGCACTTGAACTTATAGAGACAGGAATTGCCCAAGGAGGCATGATTCCAAAGATAAGAGCGTGTATAAATGCATTAGAATATGTTAAGACAGGAAGAATAATAGATGGAAGAGAAGCAGGGGCTTTAGTAACAGCATTCACTAATGGAAATATAGGGACTAGAATAATATAAAGAACTTTATGGAGAGAAAAATGAAATCTACGAAAGAATATAAAGAGCTAGAAAAAAAGTATTACATGCAGGTAGTAAATAGAATGCCGCCAGTTCTTGTAGAGGGAAATGGAACTGTAGTCAAGGATAATGATGGTAAAGAGTACTTAGACTTTACAGCAGGGTGGGCTGTATTAAATTTAGGTCATTCTCATGAATCTGTTACATCAGCTATAAAAGATCAGGCAGGAAAAATTTTGCAAATGAGCAATCTGTTCTACACCACTCCTCAACTTTCTTTAGCAGAAACAATTGTTGAAAACTCTGCAGTTGATAGAGTTTTTTTCTGTAATTCAGGAGCAGAAGCTAATGAAGGGGCTTCAAAATTAGCCAGAAAATGGGGTAAAAAGAAATTAAATGGTGCTTTTGAGATAATAACAACATTAAATTCTTTTCATGGAAGAACTCAAGCTATGATGGCAGCTACAGGTCAACCTCATTATCAAGATAATTGGAGGCCTTTGATGCCAGGATTTATAAATGTTGATTATAACGATATTGATAAAATCAAAGAAGCTTACAATGAAAATGTCTGTGCTGTAATGATTGAACCTTTACAAGGTGAAGGGGGGGTAAATGTTCCCAATGATGGATACCTCAAAGAAGTTCAAGATTTTTGTAAGTCAAAAAATATTTTATTTATCCTAGATGAAGTTCAAACAGGAATGGGTCGTTTAGGAACACTTTTTGGTTATCAGAGATTTGAAGGAGTGGAACCTGATGTTATGACTCTTGCTAAAGCTCTAGGTTCAGGAGCTCCTCTTGGAGCTTTTTGTTCTAAGGAATTTTGCTCAGTTTTAGAGCCAGGAGATCATGGTTCTACCTTTGGTGGAAATGCTTTAACTACAGCAGCAGGAGCTGCTGCAGCGAAATATATGGTTGAAAATAATATTCCAGAATTAGCATTATCTTCAGGTGATTATATGAAAGAAAAATTATCATTATTGAAAGAAGACTTTTCCTTCATAACGGAAGTAAGAGGAATGGGATTACTTGTAGGATTAGAAATGAATGAGGATTATTCCTCACAAATAGTAGGTGAGTCGCTAGAAAAAGGATTACTAATAAATGCAGTTAGACCAAATATGATAAGGTTTATGCCTCCTTTGAATGTGTCAAAAGACGAAATAGATCAAGCTATTGAAATAATAAGATCAATTTTAGAAGGAATTAAGTAATATGTCTAAAGGTAAATGTGTACTTGCATATAGTGGAGGAATGGATTCAACAATTTCAGTTGTATGGATTAAGGAGAACTATGATTTAGACGTTATAACTCTTACTGTAGATTTAGGAGCTGGTCCAGAGATAGAAGGAGTTGCTGAAAAAGCTAAAAAAGCAGGAGCAATAGATTCTGTTATTTTAGATGTTAAAGATGAGTTTGTAAACGAGTATGTTTTTCCAGGATTAAAGGCTGGAGCTATGTATGAAGATGTCTATGCTTTATCTACAGCTTTTGCTAGGCCATTAATGTCAAAAAAAATAGTTGAAACGGCTAGAAAATACGGTGCAGAATTTGTTTCTCATGGATGTACAGGTAAAGGTAATGATCAAGTTAGATTTGATGCTTCAATAATGACTCTTTCTGGTGATGGAGAATCATTGAAAATTATTGCTCCAGCTAGAGAATGGGGTATGACAAGAGATGAAGAAAAAGAATATGCAAACAAAGCAGGTTTAGAAATCAGAGATGTTGGAAATAATAGAGTATATTCTATCGACAGAAATTTATGGGGTCTCGCTATTGAAGGAGAGGATTTAGAGGATACGTGGGAAGCACCTCCTGAAGATGCATTTTCATGGACATCTAGTATTGAAAACGCACCAGATAAGCAAGAAATAATTGATATCGAATTCGAAAAAGGTATTCCAGTTGCACTAAATAATGAAAAAATGTCTGGAGTAAAGCTTATAGATGAATTAAATATTATTGCTGGAAAGCATGGTATAGGAAGAGTTGATCATCTAGAAAATAGATTAGTTGGAATAAAGAGTAGAGAAGTTTATGAAACTCCAGCTGCAGTTATTCTATATCAGGCTATTGCAGCTCTAGAAACTGCAACTCTATCAAGAGAACAGCAAAGAATTAAATCTTCTTTATCAACGACCTATTCAGATTTAGTTTATGACGGAAGATGGTTTACAAGTCTCAGAGAAAATATAGAAGCATTTATGGATGATGTTCAAAAATTTACATCAGGGAGTGTTAAGTTACGACTTTATAAAGGTAGTTCTACTGTAATAGGTAGAAAATCTAGATTTTCATTATATGATTATGATATGTCTACATATTCTACAACTGATAGTTTTAATCATGGTTCAGCCGAAGGATTTATAGACATATACTCATTGCCTTCAAGAATTCAGGCAAAAAAACAAAAATATAATGATTTATAAAATTGAACAAGGGAAAAAACAATAAAACCTCATCTGTGCAAGGAGAAATTTTCGGAGATTTCACCAGTTCCTTCAGTACAGATATAAAAATGTATAAAGAGGACATACTTGTATCTATTGCATACTCTAAAATGCTGAATAAAGTTGGTTTGATAACATCAGATGAAAATAATTCAATTATTACAGCTTTAGAAGAAATATTAATTGAAATCCAATCGAATAAATTTATTTGGGACCCTTCTCTTGAAGATATCCATCTAAATATTGAAAAATCTCTATACGACAAAATAGGTGATACTGCTGGAAAATTACATTTTGGAAGATCAAGAAATGACCAAGTTGCTACAGATGTAAGATTATACTTTATGAATAATATTAGTTTACTGAGTAAAGAATTTAAGGACTTTTTACTTGAAATTGTAAATCTAGCTGAAAAAAATTCTTCTGTAATAATGCCAGGATATACTCATCTTCAAAAAGGGCAGCCAGTTTTGCTTTCTCATTACTTGATGGCATATTTTTCAATTTTATCAAGAGACTTAGATAGACTTGAAAATTGTTATGAAAACATGAATATTATGCCATTGGGTTCAGGAGCATTCGCAGGAGTCACTATTCCTATTGATAGAAAATTTTTAGCTAAGGAATTAGGCTTCAAAAATATTTCTGATAATTCAATTGATTCTGTTTCATCGAGAGATCATATCTTGGATCTTCTTTATTCATTGAGCTCAATAATGATCAATACTTCAAGAATATGTGAAGAATTTATAATCTGGTCTACAGATGAATTCGGTTTTATTAATTTGCCAGAAAATTTTACTACTGGATCAAGCATAATGCCTCAAAAAAGAAACCCAGATTATTTAGAGTTAGTTCGTGGTAAAACAGGAAACTCTATTGGTAATCTTATTTCATTGATGACTACTTTAAAAGGTCTTCCATTTACGTATAATAGAGATCTTCAAGAAGATAGAGAAGGAGCTATGAATTCATTAGAATCAGTGACGAAAACTGTAGTAGTGCTTAAGAGTATGTTTTTAGATATAACTTTTAATAAAGAAAAGATGATGAGTTCTTCAATTAAATCAAATATTTTAGCGACAGATTTAGCTGATTATTTAGCTTTTAAAAAAATTCCATTTAGAGAAGCTTATGAAGTAATAAAAAAAGTTTCTAAAAAATTATCCGATGAAAATAAATCAATTAAAGATTTGAAATATGAAGACTATAAGAAAATATCAGACTTATTTGATGAGGATGTTATGAAAATAGATGTTAGTTATTCAGTAGAAAAAAGAAATTCTTATGGAGGTACTTCAACAAGTTCTGTTGAGGATCAAATTAAGTCAGCTAAAAAATATCTAAATTCAAAATAGTATGAATGATAAAAATATTATTATAAGCGCATCTATTTTATCTTCTGATTTTAGAAATTTAGAAAAAGAAATTAAGGCTCTAAATTTTTCAGGTATAGATGAATTCCATCTAGATATTATGGATGGTCATTTTGTTGAAAGCATCTCATTTGGTCACCCAATAGTTCAATCGGTTCGTAATCTAACTGATTTACCAATTGAAGTTCACCTTATGGTAGATAATCCAATTGAATATATCGATAGTTTTTTAGAAATAGGAGTGAATATATTTACTTTTCATATTGAATCAGTTGATAATCCTTCAAAACTTATCAACAAAATAAAAGAATCTGATTCTGAGGTAGGTATTGCATTAAATCCAGACACTGAAATAAACCAAATCGCACCTTATTTAGATGATATTGATAGGGTTCTTTTTATGACTGTTTATCCTGGAAAAGGAGGGCAATCATATCTAAAATTTGTGAATGAAAAAATCAAATTATTTGTTTCAGACTTCTCATCAAAAAATATCCTAGTTGGTGTCGATGGAGGAATAAAATCAGAAACTATTAAGGAACCTTATGATTGTGGTGCAAGGATGTTCGTTTCTGGGACAGGAATACTTAATAATGTTCTAGGTTATTTAGGTGCAGTTAACGATCTGAGGAAATCTACTTAAGAGCAATTCCTTTTTTGTCTAGAGTTCTTATTTCTCTTGCAGTTAACTTTACTGTGTATACTTTTTCTCCTATTGTTATTTTTCTTTTTTGAACATTAGGTTTAGAAATTTTTTGGGTAGCATTTAATGCATGGGATCTATTATGACCAAACAAAGGTTTCTTGAGAGGCCCTAGACCTAAATATTTTCTTGGATCAACTGACATTTTTTTCTCTTGGTAAATACGTAATTTAAATTATTTTTTTTTTAACAACTATAGTTTATCATCAATCTAATAATTCGAAATATTATTTTATGAACACAAATCAAGAAATTTCATTAGATGAACTTATTTCAGGTATTAAGAATTTTATTTTTTGCTTAGATTTGTACAAGGAAAAAATTAACAACTTAAATGTTTTTCCTGTTCCTGATGGTGATACCGGTACTAATATGCTTCTTACTCTTAGAAGTTTAGATTTATCAGATTCAAAAACTATAGATGTTGAAAACTTTTTATCAACTTTAAAAAATTCTTCTTTAATGGAAGCTAGAGGTAACTCTGGAGTAATTTTGTCTCAATTTTTTATAGGATTACTAGCTGCATATAAAAAAAATAATTCTTTAACCTTGAGAACTTTAGCTGAATCAATTGTTAATGCTGCTCAAACTACACGTGAATCACTTCCTAATCCAGTTGATGGAACATTAATGACAGTATACGAAGATGTTGGATCAGTAGCACTTAAAAGCTATTCTAAAAGTAAATCTCTGTCTGATTTCTTAAAAATATTATCAGAAGAGTCTATAAAATCTGTCAGATCAACCCCTGATAAACTACCTATTTTAAGGGAAGCAGATGTTGTTGATTCTGGAGGGTTAGGCTTTTCTATGATGATCAATTCTTGGTTTTTTTCTACTATATCTAAAACTTCCAATGAACTTCAAAATAATCTCAACAATGCATACTCTGAGATGATTGCCGGATTATCAGATTCAGTTTCAAAAGAATTTTACGATGAAACTGAAGAAATAGAATGGGGTAACTGTACAGTATTTACAGTCAAGGGTGAAGATATTGATATAGACTTTCAGAGAAAAAAAATACCACAATTTGGTAAATCAGCTGTTATTACTGGTGATTCAAGTCTGATAAAAGTTCATATTCATGTTTTAGATACATCTGAAATAATAGATTACGCAAAAAAAATTGGGAAAGTTGAAAATATTTTTATTCAAAATATGGATGAACAAACAAAAGAAATATCCGAATCTAGGAAGGATTATAGCAATATCAACACTTCAATAATTTCAATTTGTGAAGGAGATGGGGTTGCTAATCTATTTATCGAAACAGTTGGTTCTCCAATGCATATATTAATTGGAGGCCCGAAAAAAAATCCTAGTATCAAAGATATTCTAGAGATTGTTGAAAGGATTGAATCAGAAAATATTATTATTTTACCTAATAATCCTAATATTTTAGTTACTGCAAAAAAATTATTAGAGATTACAGATAGAAAAAATATTTTTCTAGTAGAAACTAAGTCTATACAACAAGGAATATCATCTGTTATTTATTTTGATGATGAAAATTCAATTTCTGATAATCTAGATCAAATGAAGGCAACTAAAGATTCTATTGAAGAAGCATCAGTATCAATATCTACTAGAAATGTATCTATACAAGGGAAAAAAATAAAAAAAGATGATTACATCAGTATTCATAATGATGTAATCATTGATTCTTTTAGCGATTCAGAGGAAGCATTGCAATCACTACTCTCAGATATGGCAAAAAGAAATGAAATTATCACAGTAATAGTGGGTCATGATTCTATAGGAAAAAATCTTGATAATATAGAAGAAAATTTTTACGAAGAAAACAATGAAAAGGAATTAACGATTGTAGATGGGAATCAACCGTACTATAATTATTTCATACTAGGAGAATAGGTTAATATGTCAAAAATAGCATTAGTAACAGATAGCACTTGTGATCTACCTAAGAGTGTAGTCAAAGATAAAAACATAACGGTTATCCCATTAAACGTTCATTTTGGAGAGGAAACTTTTTTAGATGGTATAGATCTACAATCTAATGAATTTTTCGAAAAATTAAGTACTTCTGAAATACACCCTCAAACTTCTCAACCTTCAGTTGGAAGATTTGTTGAAACTTATAATGATTTACTAAAAAAACATGATTCAATTTTATCTTTACATATTTCTTCAAAGTTAAGTGCAACTTATAACTCAGCACTTCAAGCTCAAAAAGAAATAGGTAATGAAAAAATAAAAGTTATAGATAGTATGAATGGAACTCTTGGACTTGGAGCAATAGTTCATCATATTGCAGATTTAAACCAAAAAGGGGAATCTTTCGAAAATTTAGTTAAGGAAACTGAAAAAATAATTCCAAACGCAATTTTTATGGGTTTGGTTCCAACTCTTGAATATCTAGCAAAGGGTGGTCGAATAGGTAAAGCAAGAGCTTTTATGGGATCTCTTTTAAAGATCAAACCAATTTTGTCTGCTGTCGACGGAGAAATACAATCTGTTGGAAAGGCTAGAACCTTAATTAAAGGAATGGATTTTATTGTTGATGAGATGAAAAATCGTAAAATTTCTAAATTATTTATAGTGCACGCTAATCACGAAGAGAGAGCAAATTTATTGAAAGAAAAAACTAAGGATCTCATTGATCCTAAGGATGTAATTATTGCTGAGTTTGGTCCAGTTGTTGGAACTCATCTTGGTCCTGGCGCATTTGGAGTAGGATTTATTTCTTCGGAGTAAAGATTTGCAATCTTCAAAGAAAGTTAAGCGACTGAGAGTTTTATCATCAATACTTTCTCAGGAATTTCAACTTGGTCTCAATGATCAATCTGTAGAACTTGGTTTAGATAATCTTCTTAGTAATTCATATAAGGATATGCTTTGGATAAGAGATGTTTATCCTATGAAATCAAGAAACTATAAAAATCTTGGTGTAGGTGAAAGGCATATTTGGGTAAAGAATCTAATATCTAAAATTTCATATGAAATAAAGATTATTGAAGAAAAAATTTCAAATGAATTGCTAGTCAAAAATTTGCCTCTTGAAACTCCTATAGAAACTTTACCGTTTATGGATAGAAGGCATATTACTAAATTTTCTAATATAGGTGTTTTTAATTTAGAAGACTTAGTTCTGCACTTTCCATTTCGATACGAAGACTATACAAACATCAAAAATATAAAGAATTTATCTGTTGATGAAAGTGCAACAATTGTAGGTAATATTACAAAAAAAACATTGATAAAAAAGTTGAATGCCTCTCAGATTGTTGTTTCTGATAAAACAGGTTCAATTACTGCTACTTTTTTTAATATGTCTTTTTTGATTAGAAAGTTTAAAGTTGGTAGCAAAATAGCTTTAGCTGGTTCAGTAAAAAAATTTAGAAATTCACTTCAATTTAATAATCCAGATTATGAAATTTTTACAAATAATATAAAAAGATTTGATTATCTTCAGCCAGTATATCATTCAACAGAAAGACTTACTCAGGAAGTAATTAAGACAAGAATTTCAAGCGCAATTAAATCTAATGCTTTAGAAAAATTTATTAATTTTATTCCAGAAGAAATTCTAGAAAGAAATAATCTGTTTACATTGAGAGATTCAATAAAAAAATTACATTTTGCTAAAAGTGAAAATGAGAAAAATAAAGCTCAAAAAAGCTTTGCTTTTCATGAAGTCTTTGAAAATCAAATTTCAGTAAAATATCGAAAAAAACAGAGAGAAAAAAATATTTCTTCTTATTCCTATGAATCATTTTCAAAAAACTATTCAATAATAAAGAAACTTTTACCGTTCAAATTGACTAAGGATCAAGTTGATTCTATTTCTGAAATTGATAATGATCTATCTTCAAAATTACCTATGGCTAGATTACTCCAAGGAGAAGTTGGTTCTGGTAAGACAATAATTGCATTAATTGCTCTACTATGTACAGCAATGGAGAAAAAACAAGGTATTTTATTAGCTCCTACCGAAGTCTTAGCTGAGCAGCACTTTATCAATTTATCTAATTTAGTTAGTGCATCAATAGAGTTTGGATACGACGATAATATAAGAGTTTGTAATATTCAAAATGAGATAAAAATAGCTCTTCTCACGGGTTCACTTACTCAAAAGATAAAAGATAAAACTAGGTCAATGATTTTAAGTAAAGAATTAGATATAGTTGTAGGAACCCATGCTTTACTTCAAGAAAAAATTTCAGACAATTTATCAGGATTAATTGTTATTGATGAACAGCAAAGATTTGGTGTAGATCAGAGAAATTTATTATTAAAAAGAAAGCCAATTCCAAATTTATTAGCTATGTCAGCTACCCCAATACCTCGAACTCTAAGTATGACCCTTTATGGAGATTTATCGCTATCAACAATTAGGACAATGCCAAATAGAAAAAGAGATGTTAAAACCATTTGGAAAAAAAACAGCCAATTTATAGATGTACTATCTAATTTAGAAGAGGAGCTAAAAAAAGGTGCTCAAGTTTTTTATGTATGTCCCCACATTGACACTTCGGAAAAAATTGAAGTTTCTTCAGTAACTCAAGAATACCAGAAACTTATAGATACTCATCTTTCAAAATATAAGATCATGCTTTTACATGGAAGGATGAAAATTGACGAAAAACAAAAAATAATGGAAAAGTTACGTAAGGGCCAAATAGATATTTTGGTAAGTACTCCCATCATAGAAGTTGGAGTAGATATTCCTAATGCTTCCCTTATTGTTATAAATTCTGCGGAGAGATTTGGAATTTCTCAACTCCACCAACTTAGGGGAAGAGTAGGAAGAGGAGATAGAGAATCTAAATGTATTATAGTGTCATCAGATGAAATCAATGAATTAACTGAAAAAAGAATGATGGCTTTAGTAAAAAGTAATGATGGCTTTGCACTTTCTGAGGAAGATTTGAAAATTAGAGGACCTGGAGAAATTGACAAAACTAAACAAAGCGGATGGTCTTCAGAATACAGACTTGCAGACCCTTTAGATTTTGATCTTATAAGACAAGTTAATAGCGAAGCAGAATTATTAATTGATAAAGATCCAACATTAAATTTACACAACGATCTAAAAAAAGTTTTAAAAAATGCTTCTACTGCTGACATAAATTTAGGATAGATTATATTATGGATGAACTATGACTAATAATTATAAAGCAGTAAAATTTTGGCCTAAAATCCCTCATGGAATATGGCTAAGAGAAGCTACAAGTGTATCAGTAGATAGCAATGATAATGTTTATGTTTTTAACAGGGGAAATGTTCCTTTATTAATTTTTGATAAAAATGGAAATCTAAAGACTTCATGGGGGAATGATGATCCATTTGGAGAGGTAAAGGTTGAAGTCCTTAGAATAGATTATAAGTTACAGACATGGGAAGGTTCTAGTTTTGTAAGACCACATTCTATTCTACTCGATTATGAGGATAATATTTGGTGTGTAGATGACAGTGGGCATAAGATATATAAATTTGATCAAAACTTTGAATTAAAATTATCTTTGGGTGATGGTAATCCTGCAGAGAGAGAGAGTGGTAAGCCATTTAATAGGCCTACAGATATTACTATAAATAAAAAAAATGGAGATTTATTTATATCTGATGGTTATGGAAATTCAAGAATTCATCACTATGATAAAGAAGGAAATTATATAAAGAGCTGGGGAGAATCAGGAACTGGCCCAGGTCAATTCTCTTTACCTCACAATATATGTATGCTTGGAAATGATGAACTAATAGTATGTGATAGAGAAAATCATAGAGTTCAAATCTTCTCCACAGAAGGTCAATTTATTAAGGAATGGCATGTTCACAAAGCAACAGCTGTAACTACTGATCATAAAGGAAATATTTTTATTGCTGAACAGGGGCCTCCACCAGTTCAATATGGAGTTAAAAATTTAGGACATTCTGTTGGTATTTGGGATAGAGATGGGAATCTTTTACAAAGATTAGGAGCAGAGTTACCAGGAGAAGAACCTGATCAATTTTTGTGGCCACACTCAATTTCTGTGGATTCAAAAGGAAGAATTTTTGTTGCAGAAGTTTCTTATGTAGAGGTTGGAAGAACCCTTAATCCACCTAGAGAGATGACAAGTTTTAGAGTATGGGAACCTTTATCTAACAACTAAGTTTATTAGTTTATTTTCTATATAAATTTCTTTAATGATTTCCTTATTATCTATATGTTTTTTTATTTTTTCAGAATCATAAACATATTTTTTAATTTGCTCAAGACTTATATTTTTTTCGAATTCAACTTGATCTCTTAATTTTCCGTTAACTTGAACTATTAATATAAATGAAGATTTTTCTATTAGACTTTCTTCATATGTTGGATTTAATTGCAAATGAATTGAATTCTTGTGTCCAAGTTTCTGCCATAATTCTTCTGATATATGAGGACAAATAGGAGATAGATGAATTAGTAATCTTTTTAATGAATCTGTCCATTCTGACTTTGTAACTTTGCAGTCAGTTTTCAACTTTGAAAGATAATTAGTATACTCCATTAGAGTTGCGATGGATGTGTTGTACTTAAAATTCTCCATATCTTCAAGAATATTCTTTGTAGTCAAGTTACTAATTTGAATTAATTTTTTTGATTCTTCATCGCTTAATTCTTTTTCTGTAAACTCAAAATTACATAGTTCCCAAATTCTATGAAGCCATCTGAAAACACCGTTTATTCCTGAATCTGACCAATCTCCACCTCTATCCCATGGACCTAAAAACATCAAGTATGCTCTAACTGAATCTGCTCCATATTGTTTTACTAGAGGTTCAGGATTTAGAGGGTTATTTCTTTTAGAAATTTTCATATGCCTAGCAAGCATAACTCCTTGGTTAAATAGCCTTTTATAAGGTTCGTCAAAATCAACATAACCTAAATCTCTTAATACTTTATTAAAAAACCTTGCATATAAAAGATGCATAACCGCATGTTCTGCTCCACCCATATATTGATCTACAGGAGACCAATTAGATATTCTGTTTTTTTCGAAAGGTTCATCTATTGATCCTGGACTTGCAAATCTAAGGTGATACCATGATGAATCCATAAATGTATCCATTGTGTCAGTTTCTCTTCTTAATTTTCCTAACTTAGGGTGATTAAAATAAAGAAAATCCTCGTCAAGAGTTAGAGGAGATTGCCCTGTGGGCATGAATTCTTTCACATCAGGTAGAACTACTGGCAGCATATCTTCTTCTACAGGAATAATTTCATCTTTATCATTATAAAAAATAGGTATAGGGGTTCCCCAATATCTTTGTCTAGAGATTAACCAATCTCTGAGATGATAAGTTATAGTTTTTTCTCCAGATTTGTTGTTTTCAATAAGATTAGCTATATTTTTTTTAGCTTGTTCATTATCAATACCATCAAAATCTCCTGAATTAACTAGTATTCCTTTTTCAGTATAAGCATTTTCTAAATTAATATTTTTTGATCCATCAGGAGAAATTACTAATCTAACAGGAAGGTTGTATTTTTTTGCAAAAATAAAATCTCTTTCATCATGAGCAGGGACTCCCATTACAGCTCCTGTACCATAAGAAGATAAGACATAGTCTCCAATAAACACAGGAATCCTCTCATTATTCATAGGATTAATACATAATATATTAGTCTTAACTCCTGTTTTTTCTCGTACTGTCGATGTCCTGTCTATTTCAGATAATTTTTGAGAGTTTGAAATATATTCACTAACATCTTTATTTTTATCAATATTTAATTTTTTTATAATTGGATGCTCAGGAGCCAAAACTACAAAAGTTACTCCAAATACGGTATCAATTCTTGTGGTAAAAGTACTAATTTTTTCTGTGGAATTTTCTATATCGAAATTAATAGTCACACCCTCTGATTTACCTATCCAATTTTTTTGCATTTGTTTGATTTTTTCTGGCCATTCTAAATCACTCATGTTAAGCAATTCTTCAGCATAATCTGTAATCTTGAAGTACCATTGAGGCATCATCTTTTTTTCAACTTCTGCTCCTGATCTTTCTGATTTTCCATCAACTACTTGTTCATTTGCTAAAGTTGTTTGATCTATTGGATCCCACCAAACAGGTCCGTTTTTTCTGTAAGCTAGACCATTTTTATACATATCTATAAAGAATTTTTGGTTCCATTTGTAATATTCAGGGGTACAGGTTACTAATTTTCTATTCCAATCATAAGAATTTCCCATCATCTCAAATTGTTTTTGCATATTTTGAATATTATCGAAAGTCCACTTTTTGGGGTTTATATTTCTTTGAATAGCTGCATTTTCTGCAGGAAGGCCAAAAGCATCAAATCCTTGAGGATGCATGACATTATAGCCTGATAAGCGTTTAAATCTTGCATGAGCATCTGCAGGAGCAAAAGCAAACCAATGTCCTATATGCAAATCTCCTGAAGGATAGGGAAACATTGATAATGCATACCAATTTTGTTTTGAATCTACTTTATCTGGGGTTTTGTAAATGTCATCTTTTTTCCAGATATTTTGCCACTTTTTTTCAACTTCTTCAGGATTATATTTTTTACTCTTAGAATTTTCTTCTGTGACCATTATTAATGTTTGTTTATTTTATTATGTAATATAGTATAAATGGATTATTGAAAATTTTAACTTTGGCGGCTTGAATGTTTGATTTAATTATTAAGAATGGAATGGTTTATGATGGGTCTGGATCGTTACCCAAAAAAACTGATATTGCTATTAATTCGGATAAAATTTCTCAGATAGGTGATTTACAGGATGCGAAAGCTAAAGAAATTATAGATGCAGAAAATTTAGCAATTTCTCCTGGATTTATAGATACTCATTCACATGCAGATTTTGACATTCTAAGGAACCCTCAACATATTTACGGAATTTCTCAAGGTGTAACGACTGAAATTCTTTCTCCTGATGGAATAGGTATTATACCTTTGAGCAAAAATAAATCAGCTGAACATATTAACTATTTATCAGGTATCCTTGGTTATCCGCCAGAAGATTTTGATGGAACTTCTTTTGATCAAGCTAAGAATTTTTATCATAAAAAGAGTAAATGTAACGTTGCTGTTTTTGCAGGACATGGACCTTTGAGATTAGAGTTATGTGGAATGGATGATGTTCCTCTCAGAGGAGAAAAAATGAAAAAAGCTAAATATAATCTTGAAAAAGCCTTTGAGGAAGGTGCTGCAGGGTTTTCAACTGGTCTAGACTATTATCCTCAAACTTTTTCTGATACTGATGAACTAATTGAACTATCAAAAATTGCTGCTTCTAAAAATAAAGTTTATTCTGTTCATTTGAGAAGCCATGAAAAACACAGAGCATTTGCTAATGGGGGCATACTTGAGGCAATTGAGGTGGCTCGTAAATCTGAAGTACCATTGTTAGTTGAGCATTATAGAACTGTAGAACAAAATGCTGGTCAGATTGATCAACTTCTTGAACCTGTAGATAAGGCAAAAAATGAGGGTATAGATATTACTATGGAGACTTACTCTTATCCTGTTGGTTGCACTATTCCATTAATATTTTTTCCAGGGGGATTTCATAAAGGAGGAGTAGACAATATTATGAATATTCTTAGGGATAAATCTCAAAGGGAATTTTGGGAACAAGAACTCCTAAAGAACTCTCCAAGGCACGATATTGAAGGTGCAATGTGGACATCCATAGGAAATGAAGAAATGAAAGAATATGCCGGTTTGAGTGTAACAGATGCAGCAGAAATTGATGGTTTGTCTCCTATTCAACATGTTATGGAAGTTATGTTGAAAACAGAGTTAAATTGCGGCTTTAGAGTTATTCCTCCGGCAAGTATTTCTAAATGGAGACAGGTTGAGGAAGATATAATGAATTTACTTCAAAGGCCAGACTATTTAGTTGGATCAGATTCAGTCCCAACAGGTCAAGTAATTCATCCTAGAGCATACGGATGCTTCACTAGGATTCTTGGTCGCTTAAGAAGAAGGTTTAATATTCCATTAGAGCTATTGATAAACAGAATGACAAAATTTCCTGCTGATAAGATTGGATTAGAAGGTAGGGGCGAAATCAAACAGAATAATTTTGCTGATTTAGTTATTTTCGATACTGATGAAATCAATGATCAAGCAACGTTTGAGGATCCTGAAGTTCTTTCTGCCGGTGTTAGAAAAGTTTTTGTTAACGGTAAACTTTCATATGAAAATAAGAAAAATATAACTGAACTTAACGGTTATTTTGTTTAGGGTCTAACTACGGACCCATCAGCTCTTCTTACTGTATCCCAAGCACCACCATATTCTCTTTCTTTGAAAGGAAATTTTTTGGCAAGTTTCTCATCTATATCTATCCCAAGTCCAGGTTTAGAGTTTGGCCACATCATTCCTTCTTTAACTTCAGGGCATCCTGGAAATACTTCTTTTGTATTTTCTCCAAATATTGAGTACTCTTGAATTCCAAAATTATAAGTACTGATATCTAAAGCAAGATTGGCAGCGTGTCCAACAGGAGAAGTATCTCCTGGTCCATGCCATGCAGTCCTTATGCCCATTATTTCTCCCATAGCTGCAATTTTTCTTGCTGGGGAGATTCCTCCAATATCAGATATATGAATTCTAATAAAATCTATCAGTCTATCTTGTAACATTGGAATAATTTCATGCGGTGAACTATATAATTCACCCATTGCAATTGGTGTAGAAGTTTGATTTCTAACCATTTTAAAGTACTGATTATCCTCTGGACTAAAAAGATCTTCAAGAAAAAATAGCTGATATTTTTCAACTTCCTTAGCAAACCAAACTCCTAAAATAGGGGGTATTCTTTCATGAACATCATGAAGTATTTCAACTCCATATCCAAATCTATTTCTTATGTATTCAAACAATGAAATAGCTGATTTCATATAAGGTTTTGGCTCAAAAACACCACCAGGATGGGCATAAAGTTTTTTATCATCATAATTCTTAATTCTTTGAGTTATTGGAATAGGACCAACAAGAGGATCTTTGTTGTTTACTGTTTGATTTCCTGTTTTCGCAGATTTATTTCCATAGGTTGCATAACCTGGTGTCGAAATCTGAACTCTTATGTGATGGAAACCTTGTTCAATATATGATTGCATTTGATCTCCTACTTCTTCTTCAGTATCTCCAGAAGTATGAACATAAACTGCAGCGGCTTCTCTTGTTTTTCCACCTAGCAAATCGTATACAGGCAGATTAGCCATTTTTCCTTTTATATCCCATAAAGCTTGATCTATTCCAGATAGAGCATTATTTAAAACAGGTCCATTTCTCCAGTAAGAAGATACGTATGAGGATTGCCATATATCTTCTATATTATTTACTTCCGTTCCAATTAAGAAAGGTTTTAGATAGTCCTCAATAGCAGACAAAACAGGATTTGGTCTTTGAGTAAATGTCGCACATCCAACTCCGTATAAACCATCTTGATCAGTTATGATTTTTACTATAACAAGTCTTATATTATCAGGTTCAGTTAATATAACTTGAATATCTTTTATTTTTGGATTAGCCATTGTTTCCTACTTTTTTTCCTTAGTTATTTCTTCTTGTTCCTTTACATAATCTTCTATAGTTTTAATATCTTCTAATTCAACATAAAAATATAGAGTGCTATTCCCAGGAATTCTTGGTGGAGCTCCTTGTAATCCATATCCTAAGTCAGGAGGAATTTTTATGAAAATTTTTCCATTTTTTCCAATTTTATTTATTCCCAATTGCCAGCCCTGAATCACCCTCGATAATGGAAAAACCGAAGAACTATTTCTTGTATAAGAAGAATCAAACACACAACCATTCTCAAGCCAACCAGTATATCTAGCTGTAACCAAATAATTTATATCTGGTTTTTCAGAATCCCCTTCTTCAAGAATAAAATAATCTATTCCTGACCCATCGCTTATAAGTTCATTTAAGCTTAGTTCTTCTATTTGTGGATAGGATTCAACATAGTATTGATTTTGACAATACATATTTGAAGGAGTTGGCTCTATTATTGGAATTGATGCATTACTTGAAGGGTCTGCTCCTCCACCTCTACATCCAAAAATAATAAAAAAAGCTAGAAGAAAAAAAACTTTAATTTTTTTATTCAAATTTAACTTTCTCCTTCGTTTACGAACTGCTTTGCTCCATTAGCCATCCATTCTCCTGTTCCTGCAAATAGAAATTGAACACCCATTCTTGCAAACTTATTAGTATTTGACAAATTGCACATTGTGCCAGCTGTTTTGCCGGAATCTATTATTTTTTTCAATGCATTATCAATTGTAGATGTAACTTCTTTATTCCCCATGTCATTGATGTAACCCATTGATTGTGCAAAATCACCTGGTGCCACAAAGAATACATCTATATCATCAACTTCCAAAATAGAATCAAGATTGTTATAAGCAACTATATCCTCAATGAGGATTACTAACAAACTTTTATCATTTGCAATTTCTAGAAAATTTGGGACTCCATATCCTTGTCTTGAAGTAGTCATACCTCTTTGTCCTATTGGAGCAAATTTTCCTCCTGCGACTACGTTTTCTGCTTCTTCTTTTGTGTTGACGTGAGGGACAACAATACCTTGTGCTCCCAAATCTAATGTTCTATATATTTGTCCTTGTGAATTTTCGTTTATTCTAACGACTGAAGTAAGACCCCATAGATCACAAGCTCTTGTTAGATCACCTATATTGTTTGGACCTACTAAACCATGTTCTCCTTCTAACCAAATACCATCGATACCTGCTTCTACAGCAGCATTTCCAAAGGCATCAATATCACTTGCATGAGCGTTACCCGCGGCTATATAAGCTCTTTCACCATTTTGTAGTTTTTCTTTTACTTTATTTGCTCTCATTTCCATTTTTCACCTTCAGTTAACTAGTTTTTATTATTAAATGCTTATTTGCTATTTGTATATCCTGGTCCTTTACCTTTTTGCCAAGGATGATTTTCTAACACTTTTGTATCAATATTAACACCCCAACCCGGTCCTTCAGGTATATCAACTACTCCATTTTTTATATTTAATGGACCTCCTATCATTTCATCCTTCCAAGGAACATCATCAATGTCTATTTCCATTATTCTTACATTAGGAACATTTGCACATAGATTTAGAGATATCATTGTTGATAGATGAGAATAATAGTTATGAGGGGCTATATTTATTTGATGACTTGCAGCTAGAGCTGCTACTTCTTTAGAGTTTATGAAGCCTTGCCATGGAATATCTATCATAGCTACATCCATTGCTCTTTTATCAAAATATGGTCTATAATCAGTTATTCCAAGAAGATTTTCACCTGAGGTTATTGGAACATCAGTAGAATCTGTTATTTCTCTAAGTCCATCTGGTTCATACATATCAATTTCAACCCACATCATATTATATTTTTCCAATACCTTACAAATCTTTTTAACCGCTTGAGGTTTAAAGTTAAAGTTTAAATCTAGTCCAATTGTAACTTTTCCTTCAGAACCTTCTTGAAGTGCGCTAATATGGTCTTCAATAACATCAAGAAGCTCATAATTTATAAATGTTTGTCCGTCTGAGGTATATTCTAATCCTTGATCTGTTGTACCAAAACCTCCTCCAAAACCTCCAAAAAATACATAGGTACTATCAGGAGGATTACTCAATGGAGAATCAGGCCTAACTATTATGTTTGTCTTTAATGATGTGTAGCCTTTATTCATCACCTCTTTACCTAAGTTGATAATATCTTTTCTTGAATTTAGAGGATCTACACCTAATTGTTCATAACTTCTTGCTCTTGATGTTCCACAATGAGACCAATAAATTTTTTGTTTATTTCTGACCTTGCCTCCAAACAAATCATACACAGGAACGCCATGGTGCTTACCTTTTATATCCCAAAGTGCTAGCTCAATTCCTGCAATAGCTTTTAATGCAATTCCTCCCTTAGATTGAATAGCCATTCTTTGTAAGTCCCAATAAATTGCCTGTATATTCAATGGATCTCTACCAATTAATAATGGCTTAAAGTCTTCAACTGAGCCAACTATACCCCAAGGATTTCTTCCATCAGACATTTCACCATAACCTGTTATTCCCGAATCTGTAATAATTTCAGTAAATTGCCAAGGTCTCCATCCAGCATCAACAACATATGTATTAATTGATTCTATTTTCATATCTTTACTCCCTATTAGTGATATATGTAATATAGACATAAATTTATTTAAAGTAAATAACTAGAGAAAAGAACAATGTCAGAAAAAAACTGTTGTAGCCCAAGTAGATCAAAAAAAGAAAATAAACAAACAAAAATACATTTTGACCTTAACTTGAAAAAAGCTTCAGGTGAAATTAAAAAGAATAAAATGATTTCAATTACTCAGGGTAAATTTAATATGGGTACAGATTATTCCAATGCATTTAGCAGTGATGGAGAAGGGCCGGTTAGAGAAGTTCAAATAGATGATTTTTTGGTTGATCAATTTCCCGTTACCAATGAACAATTTGATGACTTTATTGAAAAAACTGGATACAAAACTGAAGCGGAGAAATTTGGATGGTCATTTGTTTTTTATCATTTAGTATCTGAAAAAACAAAGAAAAATGTCAGTGAGACAGTTTCCGGAGCTCCTTGGTGGTGGAAAGTAGAAAATTCTTACTGGAGAAAACCCTATGGTCCAGATTCATCAATAGATGATTTACAAAATCATCCTGTTGTTCACATATCCTGGAATGATGCAAATGCTTATGCAAATTGGATAGGAAAAGACTTACCAACAGAAGCTGAGTGGGAAATGGCTGCTAGAGGCGGATTAGACCAAAATCTTTTTTCTTGGGGTAATGATGATAGTGCTACTCATAAGAAATGTAATATTTGGGAAGGAATATTCCCAGAAAAGAATACACTTGAAGATGGCTGGTTAGCGACATCACCTGTTGATTTTTATGAACCAAATGATTTCAATATTTATGACACTGCAGGTAACACATGGGAGTGGTGTAAAGATTGGTTTTCATCAACTTTTCATCAAATCAATAGAAAAGAAACTAGAATTAATCCTGTTGGACCAAACTATGGAACTACAAAAACAATGAAAGGGGGTTCTTATTTGTGCCATAATTCATATTGCAACAGATATAGAGCTTCTGCAAGAACTCAAAATACTCCTGATTCCTCTACAGGAAATTTAGGATTTAGGTTAGTATATAGAATCAAATAGGAGGATCAAAATGTTAGATAGATTTAAAGTCCCAGACAAGGATAAGATTTATGTTCCTGTGGAAAAAATAACTACAGTTACTGAAAATATATTAAAAGCATCAGGAGTATCTGAAGAAGGAGCTAAAAATTCTACTGCTGTACTTATAGGAAATGATTTAAGAGGAGTAGAAACTCATGGAGTATCTAATGGGTTAAGGCTTTATGTTGAGAAGTATGCTTCGGGTGGTTACAATTCTAAGCCAAATATAAAAATTGTCAGAGAATCAGCCACAACAGCAACTATTGATGGAGATAATGGCTTAGGAGCCGAATTAGGACCAATGGCCATGGAAATGGCTATCGAAAAAGCAGAAAAATATGGAATGGGATGTGTTGTTGTAAGTAACACTGGTCACTTGGCAGGTTGTGGATATTATCCATTACAAGCTGTTGAAAAAGATATGATAGGTCAAGCAATGACTTCTGGTGGAGCAGGATTAACTGTACCAACGTGGGGCTCTGAACCAATTTTAGGTACAAATCCCGTAGCATGGGCTGCTCCAGCTGATGAAATGCCACCATTTCTTTTTGATATAGCTACTACTCAAATAGCATCAAACAAAATAGGTTTAGCCTTAAGAACTGGAGCAAAAATTTTACCTGGCTGGATAACAGATAAAGATGGTGAGCCGATCTTAGAAGAAGTTGATGCACCTGAAAGGACAGGAAGGCACGGAGAATCTAATTATCATTTATTACCATTTGGTGGAACAAGAGAAAATGGGTCTCATAAAGGTTTTGGTTTAGGAATGGTTGTTGAAATAATGACAAATGAACTATCAGGTATGGGTCCTGCTCCTGTATTACATCACGAAGGTTCTGATATGTTTGCTGCTTATTCTATTGATGCATTTACAGATGTTAAGAAATTTAAGAAAGATATGGATCTTTTGCTTAAAAAGATAGTAGATTCAAAACCAGCAGATGGATTTGAAAGAGTAGTATATGCAGGGTTGATGGAAAGTGAAGAATTTGCCAAAAGAACTGAAGAAGGAATTCCTTATCATAAGGAAGTTATTGAATGGTTTGAAAATTACTGTGGTGAAATAGGAATAGAATGTGAGTTAAGATAATGCTAGAGAGATTTAAGGTCCCAGATACAGACAAAGTATATATTCAATCAGATAAAATTTTTGAATTGACAAAGAATATTTTGAAAGATTTAGGAGTGTCTGATGAAGGAGCTTCAAATTCTGCTTCTGTATTAATAGAAAATGATCTAAGAGGAGTTGAAAGTCACGGAGTATCTAACGGTTTGAGACTTTATATAAATAGATATCTTGATGGAACTTATAATCCTAAGCCTAAAATGAAAATATTAAAAGAAACCCCAACCACAGCAAAAATTGATGGAGATAATGCATTAGGCACAGAAATAGGTCCTGTTGCTATGCAAATTGCTATTGATAAAGCTAAGAAATATGGAATGGGCTCTGTTTCTGTAATAAATACAGGTCATCTTGCTGGTTGTGGCTTTTATGCATTACAAGCTGCACAAAATGATATGGTGGGACATTGTTACACTGGAAGTCCAGCTGGGCAAACACTTCCAACATGGGGTTCTGAGCCAATTTTAGGAACTAATCCTGTTGCTTGGGCTGCTCCTGCTAATGATATGCCAGCTTTCTTATTTGATATAGCAACTTCTCAAGTTGCAGGTAACAAAATAGAATTAACAAGAAGAACTGGAGCAAAATTACTTCCTGCTTGGATTGCTGATAAATCAGGAAATCCTATTTTGGATGAAATAGAAACTCCAGATAAGGGTGAGTATAATCTTTTACCATTTGGAGGAACAAGAGAAAATGGATCTCATAAAGGTTATGGATTGGGATTAGTTGCTGAAATAATGTCTAATATTTTATCAGGGGCTGGACCAGGATTATTTAATGATCATCAAGGATCTGATTACTTTGCAGCATATTCAGTAGATGCTTTTACTGACGTAAAAAAATTTAAGGATGATATGGATTTACTTCTTAAAAAGATAATTGATTCAAAACCTGCTAAAGGGTTTGATAGAGTTGTTTATGCAGGTTATTTGGAAAATGAAGAGTTCACTGAAAGATCTTCAAAGGGAATTCCTTACCATAAAGAAGTTATCGACTGGTTCAGAAGCTATTGTAGCGAATCAGAAGTAGATTTTAATCTTGATTAAACTTTCATAGTTCTTTTTGTGAATTCTCTACCTACTTTTGCAGCCTCTTTATCTTGACCTGCTATTACTCTTGCTCCAGATTTAATTACATCAACTATATTCTCAGGATTTCCGTTTTCAAGGAACTTAACTCCATTTTTATCACATGCCTCTTTAACTCTTATAGAAGCCTCTTTGATTCTAGGATCAACCGTTTTATCTCCAGGTTTTCTTCTGATTTTCATAGACATAGACATGTCTCCTGGTCCCATTTCAGCAAATCCTATACCAGGTATACTAAGGATTTGTTCGCAGTTATTTAATCCTCCAAGAGTTTCTATTTTTAATCCTAATAACAATTCACCATCAGGATTTAAGGGCCATGGATCAGCCTTATCTCTATATTCATTATCATCTTCAATACCCCATTTTTTCTTTGCCATAAATTCTGAACCTACACCTCTAGTTCCATCTCTTAATCCAAGCCCTACCCCTATATCGTTAATTTTATATCTGCATGATTCAACAAAAGCCCTAACAGCATCAGGGGAGGTTGCTTCGCATAAAAGGATTCCATGTACACCTCTTGCTAATATTTGTCTGATTTGCCATGCATTATATTGAATAATTTCTTCAGTTTCACCTTGAACTGGTAATTCAACTATTACTGGCGGAGTAATATGCCCTGAATTTGTTGGTCCACCTGCAATCAGTCCATCCATATAAGCCTCAAGTCCACTCATATCAAAGGAACCATGTTCCATTCCTATATTTATATAATCTGCCCAAGTTTTAGCATCTTTTTTTCCCTGTTCAAAAGTCAGAAACTCTTTAGAAAATGTATGAAGACCTGTATAGTAAATAGGTTGGTCTTGTTCTAGCAATTCAATCGCTCTATTTATTCTTTTTGGCATGATTTTTCCCCCAGAAATTTAGTTTTTTTATCTTTTATGAAAATATAATAGTAAAGAACTCAAAATAAAAGTATGAAAAAAATAACTAAAATATTTTTTATAGTATTAATCCTCTCAATAATTGGATGCCACACTCCTCCTTCAAGGGAATCTCAAGATAAAGATTTTTTTTCCTTTGATCAATTAATCAATACATCTGACAGAATTCTGATATTATCTAGAAATGGGAATCAAAGTAGCTTTATTGTTGATGATATAAGTTACACAAGTTTTCAATTTAAAGTTATAAAAAAAATCAAAGGTTCTTCAAAGAAAGATGACTTGATTTATATCACTTTTACTAATGACTATTTAGATGACTTAATCAATTTGAACGCAAATGAAAGTATGACAGATAATTTATTCAATGATAGTGATTACCTCTTTTTTTTAATGGGTAGAGCAAGAAAAAACACTTTTCCTAAAGAGCTTGGAGGTAGCTTATGGCTCATAAATGGTAACCCTTCGATATATCAGATATCAAATAATAGAATTAATATTTTTTCTTCAAAAGTATTAGATCAAACAATCTTAAATAATTTTTCAAAACTCACAAATATGGATGAAAATAGTTTCATTGAATTAATAGAATCAATAAATGAATAATTTTATTTTATTACACGGAAGAGTCGGTTATTTGGATGAAGCATTATTGTTTTTTATATTGCCTCCTATAATAATTATTTTAATTAGTGCTTGGAGGAGAGGAACCAAAAGAAAAAACAGGATGAGAGCTAAAGAAAAATCTAAAAAATAGCCTTTTTAGAAAATAATTTCTCGATTTTGTTTTTATCATAACCAAAATCCTCAAGTACTTTTTCTGTATGTTCTCCTAATATAGGAGCAGGTGACCTTACAGAACTTGGATTTTCAAGAAATTTTGAAACTACACCTATATTGTCAACCTCACCTGTTTTTGGGTGAATAGTCTTTATTCTCATTTCTCTATACTTAATCTGAGGATCATCCCAGACTTCATTAATTTTATTAATTGGGCCACATGGAACTCCAGCTTTGTCTAGAATTTCAATCCATTCTGATCTGTTTTTTTTCATAAAAGTTCGTTCGAGTTCTTTCTCAAGATCTTTAATGTTTTTCATTCTTTCTGTATTATCAATAAAATTATCATTACTTCTTAAGTCCTCTCTATCAATTGCGTCACATAGTCTTTCCCAATTACTTTGATTCGGAGCAGCAACGTTCAAGAATCCATCTTTAGTTTTAAGTGCTTGATAGGGGGCTGAAACTCTATGAGCTGATCCAAGAGGTTCAGGAATTTCATTATTGAAAAAATAACCTGGTGATTCCCATACAGTATACGCAAGAGCAGACTCTAGTAGAGAAACTTCAATATATTGACCCTTATCATTTTTTAGTAAGTTGATGTAAGCTGCTTCAATCGCAGAAAGTGCAAACATCCCAGTATTTAAGTCGGCAATTGGAACACCTACTTTTGCTGGTGGATTATCTGGGTGACCAGTAATACTCATTAATCCACTCATTCCCTGAGCAACTAGATCAAAACCTGCTCTTTTTGAGTAGGGCCCTGTTCTCCCAAAACCAGATATTGAGCAGTATATTATTTTATTATTTATTTTTTTTAGTTCTTCATATCCAAGCCCTAATTTTTCCATAGTTCCTGTTCTATAGTTTTCTATAATAACGTCACTTTTCTTTACTAAAGATTTCATTACATCTATACCTTCAGGACTTTTGAAATCAATTACAATAGATTCTTTATTCCTATTTAAGTTCATAAATCCTACAGATTCTCCATTCTTAAAAGGACCCCAAGTTCTAATATCATCACCACCATTAGGTTTTTCTATCTTAATTACTCTTGCACCCATATCTGCTAAAATCATTGAACAATATGGTCCTGCTAAAATTTGGCTACAGTCTAAAACTGTCATCCCTTGTAATATTCCTGAATTATTTGTCATGTTATTCCCTTTGGGTAATTTTTAATCTAAAAAATCATAAAATAATCAATTTGCATAATTAAGATATAATGAAATCAGAAATTAAAAAATATTAAAAAAAAAGAAAACTGAATAACTGGAGGTCATTATGAATATGATCATTGCGGTTATCATTAGTGTTTTAGCGTCAGGAATCATTGGTCTAGCAGTTGGCTATCTAATGAGAGCTTTTTTTGCTACAGGTGAGATAAGAAGAACAAAAGACGCTGTTGAAGGACAACTTAGAAGGTCTGAGTCAAGAAGTAGAGAGATTTTAGTAGAAGCTAAAGAAAATGCTCTGCAAATTAAAAGTGAAGCTCAGCAAGGTATAAATAATAGTCTCAGAGACATACAAAGACAAGAGACTCAATTAGAAACAAGAGAAGATAATTTACGAAAACAGAATGCGGAACTCAAAAGAAAATCAGAAGAGATTGAGAATAAAGATAAATCTCTAGATATTGAGAGAGAGAAAGTTAAAAAAATTGACTCTCAGCAAGTAGAAGCTCTTGAAAAAATATCTAATTATACTGCTAATGAAGCCAGAGAAGTACTAATTGATAAAACCAATAAAGACATTGAATTTGAACTAGCTAAATTATACAAAGATGCTGAAAGCGAAATGTATAATCAGGCTGATGAAAAAGCTAAAGAAATATTAGCAGCATCCATGCAAAGATTTGCTTCTGAAGTAGTTGGAGAATCATCTGTATCATCCATAGAACTACCCAATGAAGAAATGAAGGGTAGGATAATTGGAAGAGAAGGAAGAAATATCAGAGCTTTAGAAAATTTTACAGGTGTGGATCTTATAGTAGATGAGGAACCTAAATCAATTTCTGTATCTTGTTTTGATCCTATAAGAAAACAAACTGCAATAGTTGCAATTAACTCTCTAATTAAGGATGGTAGAATTCATCCTGCAAGAATTGAAGAATTAGTTGATAAAGCAAAAAGAGAAGTTAATCGTGAGATAAAAAAAGCAGGTCAAAAAGCTGTTTTTGATACCAATATTAAAGGGCTCAATGGAGAAATAATAGAACTAATGGGAAGATTGAAATATAGATATTCCTATGGAGAAAATGTACTTCAGCACTCTATAGAGGTAGGAAGATTTGCAGGTATGATAGGTGCCCAAATTGGTTTGGATGAAGATACTTGTAAAACAGCAGGTTTCTTACATGATCTTGGGAAGGCATTAACTCACGAAATTGAAGGTCCTCATGCTGAAATTGGGGCTGACGTTGCTGAAAGAAATAACTTACCTCCTACAGTTGTTACCGCAATAAGGGAGCATCATGATAGAGAAATGAGTTGTGCTGAAAGTTATGTTGTTGCTGCGGCTGATGCGATAAGTGCAGCCAGACCAGGCGCAAGAAATGATTCTTTGGAAAGGTATATCGAAAGACTAACAGCTTTAGAAGAAATTGCTTTGAGCTACGATGGAGTTCAAAAATGTTTTGCTATACAGGCTGGTAGAGAAGTTAGAGTTATGGTTGATCCTGACACAATAGATGACGTTAAAGCATCAACTCTTGCAAGAAATATTTCAGATGAGATAAAGCAAAAATTAAATTTTCCTGGCCAGATAAAAATTATTGTGATTAGAGAAACAAGAGCAGTTGAGACAACCGGAGATTTTAACTAGGAGATATTTTGAAAGTCCTAATGATTGGAGATGTGGTAGGAAAAGGAGGAAGAAGAACTCTTTCAAACCTTCTTCCTAATTTAATTGAAGAATTAGATATTGACTTTGTGATAGCTCAAGGTGAAAATTCTGCTGGTGGATTTGGTATAACAAGAAAAACATCTGAAGAATTTTTCAAATCAGGAGTAGATGTTATTACTTCAGGAAACCATATTTGGGATAAGCCAGATATTTTTGAAGAACTTGATAAGATAAACACAAAAATATTAAGACCAAATAACTATCCTAAAAATAAACCAGGAACAGGTGTTTTTTTTAATAATGAATTAGCAGTTATTAACTTAATGGGTTCAGTATGGATGGGAGAAATTGAATCTCCCTTTGAATCAATATCTTCAATACTAAATGAACTGCCAAATGTTCCTATTTTCATTGATTTACATGCTGAGGCTACATCTGAAAAAGCTGCTTTAGCTTGGTATCTAGATGGCAAAATAACAGCATTAGTAGGTACTCATACTCATGTTGCAACTGCTGATAACAAGGTTTTACCGCAAGGAACTGGATTTGTTTCTGATCTCGGAATGGTTGGAGGGAAGAATAGTATTTTAGGAATGGACAAAGATGCATCAATCAATAGATTCTTTAATGGTAAAAGAAGAAGAATGAATCCAGTAGAAAAAGGAGAAATGATATTTAATTCAGTTTTGATAGAAGTTGATGAAAGCACAAAAAAAGCTAAGTCTATCGTCAGATTTGATAAAGAATTTTATATTTAATGTTCGCTGATTTACATATTCATACAACCTACTCAGATGGAATCTACTCACCAAAAGAAATAATAAATAAAGCTATAAATGCAAAATTACATAAAATTGCAATAACTGATCATGATAATTATTTTGGAAGTTTAGAGGCTCAAAAAATATTAGATGATATTGATTCTAATCTAGAATTGATACCTGGAGTTGAATTTTCATGCCATGATTCAGGATCTGAATTTCACATAATTGGTTTATTTATAGATTTTGATAATTCTAATTTATCTGGTTTGATTTCTAAAATGCAGGATGAAAGAATGAGGTCTATAAAAAAAATTATTAGTCATTTACAATCTAAAAATATTGAAATTGATCTAAATAAAGTTACTTCAAGAGCTAAAGGATCGATAGGAAGACCCCATATAGCATTAGAACTTGTAGAAAAGGGTTTTGCTAGAAATGTTAATGATGCTTTTGATAAATATTTATCAAATAATATTTTGGGGAAAATAAAAGAACCTAGAATGAGTACTTTAGAAGCAATTGAGGTAATAAGACAATCAAATGGTTTACCAATATGGGCTCACCCAAAACTTTCAAGTGATTTATCAAGTAATATAAAAAAATTAAAAAATCAAGGATTGATAGGTGTAGAAATTCAATCTCCAAGATATGGATTAAATAGACAATCTGAACTGATTAATATTTGTAAAAAATATAAATTATTATACTCGGGGGGGAGTGATTTTCATGGCGTTCATGAAGGAGTAGAAATAAGTAGAAACAATGCTATAAATGAGGAAGAATACAATACATTGTTAGAGGCAAAAAAAGATTTATGATAACGTCTTTTTTGATATGCTTATTTTTTTATTTTTTGGGATCAATTCCTATTACTTACTTAGTTCTTCTAAGAGTGAAAAAAATAAATATTCTAAAAACTGAATACAAGCATTCTGGAGTATCAAATCTATACAAATATTCATCAAAAAAAATACTTTTATTTGTTCTTTTTTGTGATGTGATAATAAAAGGTTTTATCCCAGCTTATATTATAAAAAATTTAACTGATTTAGACTTATTTATTATTATTTTTTTGATAATAGGCCATAATTGGTCATTCTTCATAAAATTGAGAGGCGGGAAAGGCCTTACAGTCTCCTTAGGAATTTTAGCGGCTATTTCTACTGAGGTTTTTATATCAATTATCATTTTATTCTTGATTTTTTGGATATCAAGAAGGCAAAATGACAGTTCAGTTCCATGGATAGTTTCTATAGTAATTGTGAACGTTGTTATATATTTCGATCACTTTTATTTCGGATTATTTTATAAGAATTTATCAAATGAGTATATATATTCAATTTTCCTAATTCTTTTATTATTATTATTTAGAAGAAGTTTAGGAAATTATACTTTTAATAATTTCAGTAGAAGTATTTTATTTTCAAGAATTTTTTTTGATAGAGAAAAAAGATAATGCAAAATTGCTATTACCACAATAAAATTGAAACAGTCCTAACATGCTCAAGATGTAATAAACCAGTTTGTAATGAATGTACAATCGAGTCCTATGTAGGAATAAAGTGTAAAGAATGTGGATCCATTGGTAAACCTGATATTTTGAACGTTCGAATAATAGAAATTTTTAGGATATTAACCTTGAGCCTTATTTTTGCGTTCGTTTCAGCATTTTTATTTTCAGGATTGATAATTATGATTTTGAATATAGATGTTTTAGGTAATATTCAATCTGTAGCAATAATGTTTCTTAGAATAATCAGTTTAATTTGTTTAGTACTATTTGGAGTTGTTAATGCTGAACTAATAATGAATCTTTCAAAAAGGAAAATAAATAAATTTTTTCCTATTATTGCTGCCTCATCTTCTATGGCATATTGGATATTTATCTGGGTAACTTTTTTTAAGATTTTTGATGGAGATGTATATGCAGTTTGGTGGTATCAATTTTTCTATCAACCAGTAGCTATGCTAGCATTAGGGTTATCAATATATTTATCATACTCTAGGGTCAAGTGAGGAATCATGAAAAAAACTAAGATAGAAAAAATTGAGACTATTTTATGGGATAGATGGTTATTGCTAAAAATTCATTGCGAAGATGGCACAGTTGGTATTGGTGAAGGGGGTGTACATGGATGGCAGAGACCTACTAAAACAATGATAGAAACAATGGAGCCATACTTGATAGGTAAAGATCCTTCATTAATTGAACATCACTATCAATGGTTATATAGATCTAGTCATTTTATGGGTTCAGTTGTACAAGGCGCTCTATCAGCTATTGATATTGCTTTATGGGATATCAAAGGTAAAAGATTTGATGTTCCAATCTATGAACTTATAGCAGGTAAAACTAGGGATAAGGTCAGATGTTATATGCATGTAGGAATGTACAATGAAGAATCAAAATCAGAACTAGGTACAACAGATGCTCTTGTTGAGGATGCTAAAGCTGCTGTCAAAAGAGGTTTTACAGCTGTAAGATTTGCACCTTATAATGAAAAGTTTTATTTACATAAATCATTTACTGAATGGGCTAATGAATCTGTTAAAAATGTTGGTGCTGTCAAAGAAGCTGTTGGAGATTCTGTTGATATATGTGTTGAAATCCATAGACAAATGAGCCCAACTGAGGGAATAAGTTTAGGAAAAAGGTTAGAGCAATTTTCACCTTATTTTTATGAAGATCCTATGCTTCCTGATTCTCCAAATATAATGGCTGAAATACAAAAGAACTGTAATATTCCTATTGCCACAGGCGAAAGATTTACTAGTATTTTTGAGTTTCAACAACTACTTGAAGCAAAGGCTACTAGTTTCATAAGACCTGATTTATGTTTGGCAGCTGGAATTAGTGGTTGTAAGAAGATTTCAGCTATGGCCGAAGCTAATCATATTAAGGTAATTCCTCATAATCCATTATCTCCTGTTTCTACTGCAGCTTGTGTTCAGTTGGATGCTTCAATACCGAATTTTGCACTTCAAGAATATACCGGAGAAGATAAACCTCCTAAAAAAGATCTTATTGAAAATCCCATCAAGTTGGAAAATGGTTACTTAGTTGTTCCTGAGGCCCCCGGACTAGGAATCACTCTTAATGAAAAAAGTTTGTCATTAGGGGAAAATCCAAAAATCCTTGATACTCCAATTGGGTATGATGGGTCAGTTCAGGATAGATAAAAAAACCCTATTGTGATAATTTTTCTAGATTGTCTATTGATTTAGGGATTTGATTTGTGAGATTTTTGGGTCCTGAGTTAGTAATTAATATATCGTCTTCAATTCTTATACCTATATTTTTATATTTTTTTGTTATAGTTTGAGCCATATCTCCAAAATACAATCCAGGTTCAATTGTTAGAATCATACCTTCCTCAAATTTTTTTGGATTTTCGTTATAATCTCTGTATTTTCCAGAATCATGAACATCGATTCCTAACCAATGCGAAGTAGAATGCATATAAAAAGGAAAATATAACTTTTTATCCATAATTTCATCCTCAGATTCCTTTAATATATTTAGATCTCTTAGCCCAGAAACTAACGTTTTTAATGCTATTATATGAGGATCAGTTATTGTATTACCAATTCTACATTCCTCAATTGCTTTAATGTTTGCTTCTAAAACTATCTCATATATATCTTTTTGTTCACTAGTAAATTTTCCATCTACTGGCCAAGTTCTTGTTACATCTGCTGAATAATAATCCCATTCTGAACCAGCATCAATTAATAATAAGGATCCTTCTTCAAATTTTTGATTGTTTTCAATATAGTGAAGAATACATGAATTTTTTCCAGATGCTACAATTGAAGGATATCCATTCCTTTTAGATCCTGACATTCTAAATTCTTTTTCCATTATTCCTTGGATTTCAAATTCATAGTTAAATTTACTTGATAATTTTATTGCTTCAATAAACCCTTTTTCCGTAATATTAATAGCTTCTTGTACCATATCTATTTCATTTTTACTCTTTATTAATCTCATAGCGTCAATTAGAACAGAAGGATCAATAATCATTGGATTTGGCGTACCTGTTCTTGATTTAGTCCTATTAAAATTTTCTAATCCGTTATGAATTAGTTTGTCTAAATCTTTTGAGGACCCTAGATTGTAATAGATGTTTTCACATTCAAATATTAAGTTTGATAATTTATCTACATCTTTATTACTGTAAGCTTCATCTGCTAAATAAAAAGATTCAGCTTTCTCAGCTCCAATCCTGTAACCTGTCCATACTTCTTCTTCTACTTTTTTTTCTTGAATGAATAAGATGTATTTTTTAGAACCTTTTTTTAATAAAATCAAAGTAGCATCAGCTTCTTCTATCCCTGAGAAATACCAAAAATCTGAATTTTGTCTAAATTCGTAATGAACATCATTATTACGTATTTTTTCTTTTTCACCAGGAATTAATAGTATAGAGTTATCTTTCATTTTATCTAAAAGATTATTTCTTCTTGATTGATACTCTTTTTGGCTAATAATTTTCATATTTTGAAATAATTTTCTTTATACCATCTAAGCTCTTCAATACTTTCTTTTATATCATCTAGAGCTAGATGGGAGTTCTTTTTTTCGGGTTGTTTACTATCTGGTTTATACCATCTTTTTATTACTTCTTTGAAAGATGAAACATCTATCATCCTATAATTTAGATAAGAGTCTAGTTTAGGCATTTCTTTATGAATATACCTTCTATCTATATGAATAGAATTTCCACACAAAATACCCTGATTCTTACCTACCCATTTTGATATGAATTGAACATTTAATTCATCTGCTTGATGAATATCTGTTTCTGAATTTTTTACTTTTTCAAGTAGACCTGATTCTGTGTGTGTTTTTAGAGGCCAATCTTCAATTATTTTAAGTTCATCCGATGTTCTGTGAACTACAATGTTTGGACCTTCTTCCAAGATATTTAAATTTTTATCCGTAATTATACATGCTGTTTCGATGATTATTTGCTCATCTGTCAGTCCTGTAAATTCAAGGTCCATCCAAACTAGATTATCTTTTTTTTTCATTATAATAAATTAAAAATATTTAAATAAATTTTATCAATAAATGCTAAAAACATACACAATTCCTTTATCAAATATTTCTATCAATTCACTTTATGACCTATGGATCAATAATGGATTTGATGATGAGAGCAATGTTGATATTCATAAAGATCTTTTACTTGGTTCAGAAAAAAACATCAATAGTATTAAACTTTATGTTTTTGAGAATCAAAACTTTATAGAAAGTAGCGCAATGATTATTAGCAATATTAGTACTCCTAATATTTCTGGAGTTGGTGAAGTGTGCACTTCGATAAACTCTAGGGGAAAAGGTTATGCAAAATCATTATGTAGAGAAATTTTAGAAGATTTTTTTTCTAATAATTTATCCGAAGGTATCTTTTTAGGAACAACTAATCCTGTTGCAAAAAATATTTACGAATCTTTAGGATGGGAATCTGTACAAAATTCAAATGTGATGTTTAATTCAAATCACAAGAAAAATTTTGAAAAATTCCTTATTGATTATTATGATCAAAAATCAAAAAAACAAATTATCGAAGGAAATGCAAACTTAAGACTATCAATAATTCCTTATGTTTTATCATTAAGATCAAAAAAACAAATAGATCTTAATTCAAATATTAATCTTATTGATATTTCATCAGGCTGTCTAAGTATTTACAATAAGTTTGATTTCTTAAGGAATAATCAAGGTAATTGGTATTGTCAATCAGATCAAAATAATAAAATTTTTTCAATAGTTTCATACCTTGATGATGGACAAAAAAACTTTAGGATAGACGGATTATTTAACGATTCTTGGAAAAATTTATCATTAGATTTATTACATGAAATCGTAACAAAAATTAATGAAAAAAATCCCAAAAAAATATTTTCAGAAGTTTTTTCTGAGGACTTTTATAAAATAGATCTATTGCAGGAAATAGGATTTAATTTTGAAGAAGATATAAAAAAAATCGTTGAAAATAATGTGTTGAAATTCAAAACTTTTAGTTTATAGCTTCATGTTGAATTTTTCTTCTAGAATAATTTTATAAACGTATTTTTCTGTATTCTCAGATTCTTCATATTTTTTATAAAGATTATTTTTTTCATTAATTAAAAATCTAGCAATACCTTCTCTATTTTCTTTTGCAATATTAAAAAGATCAGGATCAACTTTATCAGAGGTATAAATTACAGGAAGATCATTATGGAGTTTGAATTGAATGCCTTCTGAAATTAACTTTCTTAAAATTTTTTCAGTTTTTTCTAAAAAATTCATAATTTATTTTTATACTAAATGAGTAGACTATTCAACAAATATATCTTGCATTTTTATTGAAAGGGAACATATCTTTTCTGATATTTTTATAATTAAAAAATGACAAATCAGCTGTTGTTACTCCCGGAGAATTTACAATTATAATTTTTGATGCAATTGGTTGGTAAGCTGGTCTTGGAGAGCTTACTCCTTTAGCAACAACGATTTTATATTTTTCAGGATAAATCTCCATTGAATACATTTGTTCTCTAGCGGTATTTCCCGTTCTTTTAGAAGTGATAAGAATCGTCATACCATCATCTGTGTCGAATCTAACTCTTTTTCCATCATCAAAAAATCTAAATCCTCCGTGATTTGGTCTGTGCTCTTCATACTTACCTTCATCAATTTTAATTACAGTCCCATAAAGTTTTACTGGATCCCCATGCATATCATCAACTTTTCCACCAACTAAAATTTCTATTTTTGTATTTTCTCCTGCTTTTACACACTCCTGAACAACTTTTGGATCACAGATTGATTGTAAATAGTTTCCAACTTTTATGTCTCTAGCTACTTTTAATATGTGTGTTGAATCTGCAGTAGAACCACCTCCTATGTTATCCCCTACATCCATAAGTACAACAGGTCCTAAATGAGCATGACTACTATCTTTATTTTCTTCTAAAGCATCTCCGTTATCAGGAACAAAATTTTCTACTCCATCAGGCTTTGCTCCTACATATATACTATTTGCAATTTTTAATGCTTTAGAAATATCAGGTACAGGAGTATTTAATTCTTCTCTTTTTTCCCACGCATTTTTAGCTAACTTTTTAGATATATTTTTTGCAAGAGATAAATTGTTGTTTGTAACAGTAATCCAAGACATCCCCATCTCTTCAACATCAGAATAAGGATACCCTTCGGAAATAGAAGTATCCAGTACATCTTCTTGAATATTTGCTTTTATACATTCATTTACTAAGCTTTTCATAGGTTCTTGGCCAGTAAATTGTTTTACTATACTAACGAGCATAGGCGGAGCCTCAATGTATTGAGTTGGAATTATTTCTTTTTTTATAGTTTTGTAGAGCATAGAGGCACATTTAAACCCCCTAGGTTTTGCATCAAGATGTGGACATGTTCTCCAAACAACACAAATATTTGTATTTTTAATTGTTTCCTTTGAAATATTTGCATGCATATCAAAAGTTATGCCAACAGGAACATTATTTCCTACTATTTTTCTTACTTGTTTTGTGAAATGGGCATCCATATCTGGGAACTCTTCAGAAACAGCAGCTCCATGGTTGGCAATTAAAACGCCATCCCAGGGCCCTTGGGTTTCTAACATTTCCAACATCTCTGAGGATAATTTGTCATATGCCTCTTTAGCGATAGTTCCTATTGGACCTGTACTTGCATACATTAATGGCACAAGATCAAAATTATATTTTTTAGAAGCTTCTATATATCCTGAAATAGTATAATTAGAATCTTCAAAATAATCTAATAAATCATTTCCCTTTTTAATAAGCCTTTTTTCAAATTCTTCATAAGTAGCAGGAATAACTGAAAATGTATTTGTTTCATGCGATATCCCTAAGGTTGCTATTCTCATATCGTTATTTTCTTTCTTTCAATATAATAATAATGATTTTATTTTTTTAATTATTATGTTTGAAGAAAAAAAAATTTCAATTGATATTCATGGATTTAGAGCAATAGATGCCAAAATAGCAATCGAAGATCATATAATTGAGTGTATTAATCAAAACTACTCACAAATAAGAATTGTTCATGGTCACGGAACTGGTGTACTAAAAAAAATTACTGAAGAAGTACTATCATCTTCCAAATTTGTTAAAGACTTTTATCCTGATCATACTTTTGGAGTTACCATCGGCAACTTGATTTATTAAGATCTTATAATTGTTGCTATTACGGCTCCAATAACAAACCATAGAGTCCATCTAAACCACCAAAATTTATATAATTGCTTGAACTTATCCATTTATAAATCCTTAGTTCTATTTTTTAGATCATTTATTGCATTCTTGAGTTCTTTTTCTAACTGATCTACAACTTTCTCTGTAGAAGTTATTTCAGAAACTCTTCCAATCCCTTGACCTGAGCCCCAAATATCTTTCCATGTTTTTGGTTTGTTAGGATTACTGAATGTCATTTGATTTTTGGTACCATCTTCTAGGTTATCTGGATCTAAGCCGGATCTTTCTATTGAACCTCTAAGATAATTTCCATGAACACCTGAAAAAAATGATGAGTAAACAATATCTTTTGCAGAACTATCTAAGATCATTTTTTTATAAACTTCATCGGCATTTGCTTCAGTAGTAGCTATAAATCTTGAACCAATATAGGCTAAATCTGCACCTAAAGCTAAAGCTGAAGCTATTGAGCTTCCATCTCCTATTGATCCTGATAGAAGAATTGTTCCATTGAACCATTCCTTTACTTCCCTTAATAGAGCAAATGGTGATAAAGTTCCTGCATGTCCTCCAGCTCCTGCACATACTAAAATTAATCCATCTACCCCTATTTCTGCGGCCTTTTCAGCATGCCTGACACTTATAACATCATGATAAACAATTCCTCCATAACTATGAGCAGCATCAATAATATCGTCAGGAGGTCTCAAACTTGTAATAATTATTGGAACTTTCTGTTCAACACATGTTTCCATATCAGAAATTAATCTCTTATTAGATTTATGACAAATTTGATTTACAGCATAAGGACCAACAATTTTATCTGGATTATTAAATTTATAATCTTCTAAATCATCCTTAATCTTTTTTATCCAATCTTCTAGAGTTTCTGGTTCTCTAGCATTTAGTGCCGGGAATGAACCTATTATTCCTGATTTGCATTGATTTACTACCAGTTTTGGGTTTGAAATTGTAAACATAGGTGAACCTACTACTGGTATCCTTAATTTAAAACCATTTATTTCATACATATAAATAGGATAATATATTTAGTTGATGGAAGTATGTTCAAGAAAACTAAAATCTTCACAAAATCTTCACAATGTCTTAATAAAATAGGGATAGATTTGGATAATTCATAATATCTTGGGAGTTAATTATGCAAAATTCTAATGATATAGACAAACTTATCGCTGAATCTCAAAGTAGATTTGGGAAAAAAACTTTTTATATTTTTGGCACAATAATACTTTTTATTACAGCTATTATTTTTTCATATTTTTATTTTAATTCTGATAGTGACTCAGAAATTATTTCTTATGAACTTCATAATATGACTACAGGAAGTATTGCTAATACTCTTATTGCTTCTGGTAGCACACAAATTGATAAAAAAATATCATTATCTTTTGGTACTAGTGGTAATTTATCAAAGATTTTTGTCGAAGAAGGAGAAAGTGTCACAGCAGGGCAAATACTAGCTGAGTTAGATCCTGCAGATTTAGAAAATGCACTTGAGAGACAAGAAATTACTCTAAAAAAATTATTAGAATTTCCAACTGAAGAGGATTTAAAATCTTCAGAGTATGTAGTAAATCAAGCTGAAAAAACCTTGAATGATTTGTTAAATTATCCTTCAACGGAACAGCTTAGAACAGCAGAAGAATTAGTAAGTCAAGCAGAAGCAAGTTTCATAACTGCTCAGGAAAATTATGATGAATTAATGATGCCAACAGACTCTCAATTTGATGCTGTATTGAAACTTATAGAGCAGGCTGAACAATCTCTTGCAAACTCAAAATTACTTCTAGACAATTCTGTTAGAAATGTTGACACATCTTTGATTTCTTTGACTGAAGCAGTAAATAGTTATTGTGATGTTGATACATTACCTAATAGACAAGATGTTTGCGTTGAACTTGATAACTATCCTATAAATAAATCAATAACAGATAATATTCTTGATGAGATTTTTACATGTTGTGATGCAAACACTACAGAAATGAATCTATCAAAAGCATTGATAAATTCAAATTCAAATTACACAAATTCAATCGAACAAGTTAATGTTTATACAAAACAAGTAGAGAGTTCTGAAGCTTCATTGAAAGATGCTAATAACACACTACATAATCTTAAAAATCCGACTCAAAATGATATTGATAGATTGACAAAATTAGAAGAACAAGCAGAAAAAAATCTTCAGAAAAGAATATTTGCTTTAGAAGAAATGAAATCTGGCAGTGATCCAGAGGATATAAAATTAGCTCAAGAAAATCTAGAAAAAAGTAAGCTTGCTTTAGAGAGAGTTACAGAAGGAACTGATCAAAATGATATAGATATTCAAAAATTAGTAGTTGAACAGGCTAAAGAAAGCTTATCTAAAGCAAAAATAACAGCTTTATTTGATGGTCAGGTTTCTTCAATTAACTTTAAGCAAGGAGAATTTATTTCTGCTGGTCAGAGTATGTTCACATTATCTGATCCTTCTACAATGCAAATGGATATAATTGCATCAGAAGCAGAATTTGTGGAAATGAGTCCTGGTATGTACGGACTTGTATCATTAGACTCTAAACCATTTCCTCCATCACTTATTCAGATTACATCTATTTCAAATGTACCTAATGTAACTCAAGGAATTGTGACTTACCCTGTTGAAGCAAGATTTATTAGAGGGTTTGAAGTATTAAGTGTAATTCAGAAATTTACTCCTTTGTTAGATTCCTTTTCAGGAATGGATTTAAGTGACATCCCTGGAATTCCTGGTATGTCTGGAATGGGTGCAATCCCTCCTGGTATAGGTGGAATGGGAGACTCTAGTGGAGATAGAAGAACTAGAATGGGACCAAATAATTTAGGTGATAATGATATGCAAGAATTACAAGGTTTATTATCTTCTTTGCTTACAGAAGAGCTTCCTGCGGAAGGTATGAATGGAACAGTTACTTTACTTAAAGATTCAGTTCAAGATGTACTAGTATTACCCTCAGAAGCTCTAATTGTAGACAAGAACAAAATAAATGTGATTTCATCTATATCAGATAATGAAATAGTATACACAGAAGTAAAAACAGGACTAACTGATGGTAAAAAGACTGAAATTTTAGAAGGCTTAAAGGAAAATGATTCAATTTACATTAAAAGAATAGGACAAGTAATTCCAGAAAAAGAGGAATCAACTAAATCTATAGATGAACTCACTAAAGGTAAACCTCCAATGCCAAGAGGCGGGAAAAAGTGATAGAACTATCAAATATTTCTAAAATTTTTGATACAGGTTTTAATCAGGTGAATGCTTTATCAGATATAGACGTAAAAATAGATCAAGGTGAATTTGTTGCTATTAAGGGACCTTCAGGTTCGGGTAAAAGTACTATGATGAACATAATTGGTTTACTTGATCGCCCTACAAAAGGTAAATATTTTCTTGGGAATAACGATGTTTCTACACTTAATGACAATAAAAGATCATTAATACGCAGGAATCTTTTTGGTTTTGTTTTTCAAAACTATAACTTAATACCTAGACTTTCTGCTGTTAGGCAAGTTGAAATGCCATTAATTTACAGAAGAGATAAAGAGAAAAGAAAAAAATCTATTTTGGCTTTGAGTAAACTTGGATTAGCAGAAAGAATTTCTCATTCTCCTGTAAAACTTTCAGGTGGAGAGCAACAGAGAGTTTCTATAGCTCGAGCATTAGTAGGAGAACCTAAAGTTATATTAGCTGATGAACCTACAGGTGCCCTTGACTCCAAAACAGGAGAGGAAATAATTCAAATTTTTAAGTCTCTTTCTGATGAAGGAATTACAGTAATTATGATTACTCACGATGATTCAGTTGCACGTAAGGCTCAGAGAATTATCGAGATGAAAGATGGAATGATAATTGAGGAGTAATTTTTGAATATTTTTGATGCAATAAATTTTGCTTTTAGATCAATTATTTCAACGCCACTAAGAAGTGGTCTTACAGCATTAGGAGTAATCGTTGGAGTAACCTCTGTGATAGTACTTGTTTCATTAGGAGAAGGTATAAAAAAGCAAGTAGAAGAAGAAATTACAGCATTAGGAACAAATCTATTATTTATTACTGCAAGTTCTGATGATTCTTCTACAGGAGTTTCGGGAGGTAGAAATTCAGGTACATCTCTAACCTTAAGTGATTCAGAAAAATTACTAGAAAGGAATATCGAAGGAGTTAGAAATATAGCTCCTCAAATTGATTTTCCTGCTCAACTTATAGCTGGTAATTATAATACTGAAGCTAATGTTTATGGAACAACTCCTGAATATATAGATGTTACTTCAACAGAAACTTTAGAAGGTGATTTTATTACTCAAAAAGATGTTGATACTAAAGCTCTAAGGATGGTTTTAGGGTCTGAAATATCGGAAAAACTTTTTCCTGAAGGGAATCCTACAGGTAAAATTGTTAGGCTTAGTTTGTTCAACAGATTTGATTTTAGATTTGTAGTTAGTGGTGTAATGAAACCTAAAGGCGGAGAAGGAGATGATGATTTTTCTGTTTTTATTCCTGTTTCTACTATGCAAAATAGAATAGCTTTTCTAAAAAACCCTACAGGGGATGTCAATGTTTTCAGAATTTTAGTTAGATCTGAAGATGAGTATGACAAATCTATTATCTCAAATTTATTAACAGAAAACTTAAAAGAAATTCATGGTGTGGTTGAGCCTGATTTTGAAATAACTAGTATGGATCAACTATTAGAAGCTGCGAATCAAGTTTCTGGAGCATTAACTTTATTTCTTGGCTCAATAGCTGGAATTTCTCTTCTTGTTGGTGCGATTGGGGTTGGGAATATAATGCTAGTCAGTGTCACTGAGAGGACCAGAGAGATAGGAACATTAAGATCTATCGGAGCAACCAAGTCAGATATAAGACTTCAATTTATCACAGAAGCTCTAACAATTTGTTTATTAGGTGGATTATTAGGAATAATTATAGGGATAATAATTAGCTTAAATTTGAGTGGAATATCTTTTGGAGAAGAAGATAATTTGACTGCAGTTATATCACTATCTAGTGTATTGTTAGCCTTTGCAGTTTCTTTTTTGGTTGGACTTATAAGTGGAGCATATCCCGCTTACAGAGCTTCAGAGTTAGATCCTATTGAAGCTCTCAGGAGCGAATAAATTAGTGTTTATAAAAAACATTTTGAAGGCCTACAATACTATCAAGTTTTTCTTCAAATGATTTTGAAGTATTAACATTTGCAAATGGTAAATTTAACTTAATTTTTTCTCTGTTATTTTTAACAACTATAGAAACAGGAATATTTCCTTCATTATCTAGTAATATCCTAGTAATATCATCCATTAGATGTTTATTGCTTGAATGTTTTTGTGTATCTAAGGTTATTATTATTTCTCTTATTTCATTAATATTTCCATTTGTAATTTCTTCAATGGGAGAATTTTCTTTTTTCATTTTTGGCTTATATTCCTCTTTAGTTATTATTGGTGTTTGTGATTTGAGATTATTTTGCAAATTAGATTGGTCTTCAAAGGAGAAGATTTCTGCACTATCATACCATATAGAATTTTCTCCGTTTCTATTATTAATTTTGCCCTTTATTTTAGCTATAGGGCTATGAACCCATATATCTACTTCACTTAGTTTATTTTGCCAAACCATAAGATCAATTGAACCATCTACAAGTTCTAGTTTTACGATCATGAACTCTGAACCTTTTCTAGAAGTTCTCTTTTCATATGACTTAACTTCTGCAATAAATGTATGTTGACGATTAATATCTACTGTTTCAATTTGTTGCAGAGAGACTATTATTTCTTCATTGATTTGTTTGATTCTCATCATTTTTTTGTGATTAGGATTTTCTGTGAAAGAAACACCCATAACTTCTTGTTCCCAAAACATTTTTTGACTATTGTCCGTACTAGTTTCATGAATTTCAATAAAATTAACTGGAGTTTCTACTTCTTCTCCAAATAGATCAAACATTGTGGATTGATTACTGTTTCTTAGCTTAGTTATACTATTTATTTGTATAAGTATTCTTTCTATTGAATCTAGTAATCCACCTCTATCTCCAAATTCATCAAAACTACCTGATTTGACTAAGCTTTCTAATATTTTTTTATTTATCCAGGATGAATCTACTCTTTTACAAAAATCTGACAATGATTCAAAATCTCCATTTTTTTCTCTTTCTAGAATTATTTTTGATAATGATGTTTCGCCAACATTTTTCAAAGAAGAAAGACCATATGTAATTACTCTTCCTTTGTCATTACTAATAATTTCAAAATTTACATTTGAAGTATTTATATTAGGTTTTAAAATTTGTAGTTCTGTTTTCCTTAGTTCATTAACACACACTGATATTTTATCTGTATTGTTAATTGAAGAATTTAACAGAGCTGTGAAATATTCTATTTTATAATTAGCCTTAAAATAGGCTGTCCAATATGCAATCATAGCGTATGAAACACTATGAGCTTTATTAAAAGCATATCCTGCAAATGGTTCAATTAATTCAAAAACTTCATTGCTTAATTTTTCATCAAATCCTTTTTCTATTGACCCTGAAATAAATCTACTTTTTTCAGCTTGCATTACTTCTTGTATTTTTTTTCCCATAGCCTTTCTTAAAATATCTGCTTCACCTAATGTATATCCTCCAAATGCTTGAGCTATTTTTAGTACTTGATCTTGGTAAACTATTATTCCGTAAGTTTCAGCTAAAATATCTTTTAATGTCTCGTGAGGATATGATATTTTTTCTTTACCATATTTTGATCTTATAAATCTATCTATGTGCTCCATAGGGCCGGGTCTATATAGGGCTATCATAGCAGCTATATCAGATATACTTGTAGGTTTTAATTCTTTGATATATTTTCTCATTCCAGCAGATTCTAGTTGGAATACTCCGAATGTGTCACCTTTAGATAAGAGTTCAAAGGTATTATTATCAGATTTTGAAATTTCATAAATATCAAAATCTTTTTCAGTTCTTTTTTCTATTATTTCAATAGTTTTACTAATGATTGTTAAATTTGTTAATCCTAGAAAATCCATTTTTAATAAACCAACATCAGCTATGGCTGCCATTGCATACTGAGTTGTTGGAGGAGCATTTTCCTCACCTGAAGTAGAAATCTGCAAAGGCACGTCATCAGTTAGGTTGTCCTGAGAAATTACAACCCCCGCAGCATGTGTAGATGCATGTCTAACTGTGCCTTCTAATTTTTGAGCAAAATCAACAACTTTTTTATTATCAGAATCGTTAAGTAAAGACTTAAATTCTTCAATTTCAAGAGCATCTTTTATTTTAGTTCCTACTTTTGTAGGAATAATTCCAGCTAGTTTATCTCCAACAGAAATGGGTAAATCTAAAACTCTTGTAACATCTCTTACCGCGGCCTTTGCCCCCATAGTTCCAAATGTAATTATTTGAGCAATATGCTCTTTTCCATATCTCTCAACACAATATTTCATTACTTCATTTCGTTTATCATCCTCAAAGTCCATATCAATATCAGGCATTTCTTTTCTTTCGAGGTTTAAGAATCTTTCAAAAACTAGATTATGTTCCATTGGATTTATTTTTGTGACATCTAAGCAGTAAAGTACTAGGCTAGCTGCAGCGGATCCTCTTACAGCAGATAAGATGTTTTTTGAATTAACAAAGTTAAATATGTCCCAGCATACTAAAAAGTAGTCAGGAAATTTACTTTTTTCTATAACTTCTAATTCATAATCCAACCTCTCAATTAATTCAGGAGTACTTTCATTGAATTTTTTACTAAATCCTTTATAGGTTAATTCTCTTAAATATTCCATTGAAGATTTATTATCTGGACAATCATATTTAGGTAAAAGTGCTTTTGAAAAATCTAGATTAATATTACATCTATCACTTATTTCTAAAGTATTACTTAAACCTGAAGGGATCTCACTCCATTCATTCCACATTTCTTCTGTGGACTTTATGTAATAATTATCGTCATCAAACTTAAATCTATTTGGGTCATTGATATTTGAGTTGGTTTGGAGGCACATCAATAGTTCGTGAGCTTCATGATCATGTTTATCCACGTAATGATTATCATTTGTAATAACAATGGGTAAGTTATTATTTTTACTTATTTCCATTAATTTTTTATTTATTTCTTTTTGATGAGGAACTCCTATATGATCCATTATTTCTAAGTAAAATCTATCTTTAAAGACGTCAGAAAACCACCCATAAGTTTGTTTGATTTTTTCTTCATTTGTAGAAATAATTGATCTCGATAGTTCTGATGAAGGACAACCAGAAAGAACTATTATTCCTTCATTGTTTTTTTCTAAAATATTTTTATCAATTCTAGGTTTGTAATAAAAACCATTTAAGTTTGCATGAGTGGTTAATTTCATTAAGTTTCTATAACCTGTCTCATTTTCTGCAAGAAGTGTTAAATGATATGGACTTTTTTCTTCATTTGTTTTTTTTAAGCTATCTTCTATTGCACAATAAGCTTCAAGACCAATAATTGGCTTTACTTCATATTTTTTTGCTAGTTTGTAAAACTCGACTGCTCCATACATATTTCCATGATCTGTTATAGCTATTCCAGGCTGGTTATTAGATTTTACTTTAGCAACCATTTTTTCTAGGTTGCTCATCCCGTCTAGTAGGCTATATTCTGAGTGATTATGTAAATGAACAAATGAATTCAAAAAAAATCTCTTTTTTACTTAAAATTACTGAAAAAAAAATTGAGTTAAATAGAGAATAGATTTCTCCAAAAAAATATTCATTAATTTTATGGTGTTTTTTTGATTAATTATTTTTTCTTAATGAAATTACTAAAGGGATAGTAAAAATCATCATAAAGGTTAATATGTAATAGGCATAAATATAATCACCAGTAAAATCTTTAGTTAAACCAACTAATAATGGAGAAAGGGTTCCAAAAACAGCTCCAACTGTATTTAATATTCCAACCATTGAACCATAATTTTTTCTCCCAAAATAGTCTGCAGCTAAAGTTAGTCTTAATGGTACTGATGAACCAAAACCGAGGCCAAAAAATATTATAAAAAGAATTATTCCAAGATTTCTGTTAAATAATATAAATTCACTTTGAGAGCCTATAATACTAACTCCCAATATACCTAAAGTTAATAATGAAAAAGAAATTGTTAATAAGAATTTTCTATCATATTTATCTGTTATAAAACCAACTACTACTCTTCCTAAAATATCTCCCCACCAAGAGAGTCCAATTATAGTAGCAGCAAATGCTGTTGTAAGTCCAAATTCTTTGAAAGAAGTTAAGTGAAACAAATTACTAGTAAAAACAGCTTGGCTTATACCTGCTGCGAGTGCTAGTTTCCAAAAATTTCCATTTCTAAGAGCCTCTTTTACAGAAAAACCAGAGTCTCTAGAATCTAATTTGTTATCAGAAGATTGTTGATTATTTCTTTTTTCACCATCTGGATATTGACCATAATCTTCTGGATCTCCTCTAAGAATTAAAGATGTTGGTAAACCTAATACCCAAAAACCAATCCCAACAGAAAAAATCATATTTCTCCAACCAAATTCTTCTATTCCTAAAACTATTAAGGGAATTGTAATTCCGCCTAGACCTGCTCCTGACATCAAAACTGAAATAGCTTTACCTCTATTTTTTTGGAACCAATTACCCACAACAGCTAAAAATATTATAAAAGTACCGAATGACATTCCTAATGTAAGAATAGTAATTGCGCAATAAAATTCCCATAAGCTTTGCATTCTACTCATCCATATGAAAGATGCCCCTGTTAACAAGATTCCAAAAGCCATTACTCTTTTTGGACCAAATTTCTTTATTACTGTTCCTACAAATGGTGAAATAAGTCCACTTTCTGATCTTTGAATTGATACTGCAGCTCCTGTGGCTCCACTACTCCAGCCAAATGTACTAAGAATGGCATCGAAAAATGGAGGGAATCCTCTCCAAAAAACAGCAGAGGAATACCATTGAACTATTCCAGCACTAAATACTATCCACCAGCCATAAAATATATTTGGCTTTCTAATTCTATAAGGCAATTATTCCATAACCTCCATCAACGGGTATAACACTTCCGGTAATTCCACTAGATAGATCACTTATAAGAAAAAGAGCAGTATTTGCAACTTCTTCATGAGTTATGGGTCTTTTTATTGGAGATCTTTCTTCATGAGCTTTTCTCATCTGAACAAATCCTGGAATACTTCTTGCTGATAATGAAGGAAGTGGTCCTGCTGATATAGAGTTAAATCTTATTTGACGAGGCCCAAATTCTGCTGATAACTGTCTATTAATATTCTCTAATGCTGCCTTAGCAGTCCCCATAACATTGTATCCAGGATAAACTCTTGTTGAAGCATCAAATGTCATTGAAATGACTGAACCTCCACTTTCAGAGAAATATTTTGAAGCCTCTCTGGCAATTGTTACAAGAGAATATGAACTTGTTTCCATTGCTAAATTAAAACCTTGTTTTGATAAATTAGAAAAATCTCCTCCTAGATCTTCTCTATTTGCGAATGCTATAGAATGAATTATAAAATCTATATCACCATGAGTTTCATGGAATTTTTTCATTACTTCTTTTACCTCTGATTCGTTGTTGGCATCACATTTTAGTAACAACGAGTCATTACCTTCTAGTAAACCATTAATACTTTTTAGTAATCTTTCATCTAAATAAGTAAATGCCAATGTTGCTCCTGCATCCATTAATTTTTCCGAAATAGACCAAGCAATAGATCTTTGGTTAGCTAATCCAAAAACTATTCCTTTTTTATTTGATAGATCTATATTTACACTCATTTTTTCCTACTTTCTATAATTTTCTGCATTTTCAGTTGGCTCATATCCAATTTTATTATATGCATTTTTGATGTCCCAAAATCTCCATTTATTATTTGATACTCCATAAAAAATTTCAAAGTCTAGTTTATTATCTATACTTTTTTCAACTAATTGAGCTATATCATCGTGTGCCAACCATGTTGCAAAATGACGTACTGAATTTTTTGGAGTATCAATCTTTTGGACAGTTCCTATTCTTAGATTTATAGATTGAATATTAAATTTCTCATAATAATATCTCCCTAATGACTCTCCATATGCTTTTGAAATTCCGTAATAAGAATCAGGTCTTATGGGTACATTATGATCAATAATGGGAATATTTTGGGGATCTAAACCATCATAATTTCCTTTTACAATATCTTTGTAAGGAGAGTCATTTTCAAATAAGCCAACTGCATGATTTGAACTAGCGAAGATAACCTTATCTATATTATTTAACCTTGCTGACTCATACACATTTCGTGTTGATTCAAAATTATTTTTGAGTACAAGCTCCCAACTTGTATTAACTTCTATAACAGCTCCTAAGTGAATAATTGCTGAGCAACCTTTTGAACCACTTAATACATCTTCAAAATTATTCATATCTCCAATTATAGTTTTCGTGGAATTAATATTTGACTCATATAAGTCTAGGTTTATTATTTCATGATTTTTAGATAACTTTTTGTTTACAATTGAGCCAATTAATCCAGATCCTCCTGTAATGAAAATTTTTCCCATAAAGATTCCTTTTTTGAAAATAATAATTTATGATTACTATAACTTTACTCAACATATTATATACCCATAAGAAAGAATTATTAATTATGACCAACAAATTTGCAATAATGGGATGTGGTGGTATGGGTTTTAGGCATCTTTTGGGTTATATGGAATATCTTAATTATGATCATGATCTAGAATTAGTAGCTGTTGTTGATCCAAATAAAGAATCTTCTAAATACTTATCAGATCATTTCCTAAATAACACTGGAAAAAAAATAAATTCTTTTAATACTTTAGACGAACTAAATCAATCTAACTTGTCATTAGACTCTGTAGATATTACTTCAACAAATGATACCCATCATCAGATTTCAATTGATGCAATGAAATTAGGCCTAGATGTAATGTGTGAGAAACCAGTAGCATTAGATATTTCTTTAGCAAATAAAGTTTTGAATTATAAAAAGAAATCAAGAAGACATTTTGCTTTATTTGAAAATTTCAGAAGAGATCCAATAAATAGACTCACAAAATATATCGTTGATTCAAAAGAATTTGGAGAGCCGCTTTATGCAACTGATTTTGAATCCTCCTATTCATTTGGCAGAGTTATGCATGGTACAGGTTGGAGGGCAAAAAAAGAAAAAGGGGGAGGAATCGTTCTTGATGCAGGAATTCACAATGCAGATTTATTAATTTATTTTTTAGGTTCAATAAATTCTGTAACAGGATCTTCTAAAATTTTATTGCCTGAAAGATCTTTAATATCAATGGAAGAAAGTGACCATAATTTAAAATCTTTTTATAAACATAGAGTAGAAGAATATAAAAACAATAAAGTTATTCAAGATTCTGTAGATACTATCTTTTCAACTATAGAGTTTAATTCAGGAGCAATCGCATCTGTAATAATTTCTGATGCTATACCTAATTTATCTGTTAATGAATCTTGGATTTATGGTTCAAAATTGAGTCTTTTGAGAACAAAATCAAGGTCAGGTCAACCTATAAAACTTATAAAAGAAGGTTTAGAAATTACTGGAGAAAAAGTATTAGAAGAATTTCCAGAATTTAAACTTGATTATTGGACTCAAAATATTTTTGGAGATTTTATTGATGGAGGATATAGTTATGATTTTTCTGAGTATGATAGGAAGGTAATTGCTATAGAATACTTAGATTTTATAAAGTCTAAATTCAGTCAAGAAGAGCCTGAGGTTGGAATAATAGAAGGAATAAACTCTCTTTCATTAGCTTATGCATTTATTGAATCAGGTTATTTGTCAAAAAAAATAAAGTTTGATGAATTTATTAATTCTGAAGAATTAAATTATTTCAAAAATTTTAGGAATCAAAATTAATTATTGATCTACCTGATATTTTCCCATTTTGTAAATCATCACAGGCTTGATTAATATTTTCTAATTTATATTCTTTAGTAACTAATTTATCCAGTGGAAACTTTCCCTCTTCATATAGTCTAAGGTACATTTTAAAATCTTTATCAGGATATGTGGCTCCCAAAGATCCTCTGTATTGTCTTTGATGAAACATAAAGTGCCCAGGGTCTATTGTCATTTCGTTTCCGGGCATTCCAACTAAAACTGCCATACCACCAATATTATCAGCACCTGATCCTCCTCCTCTTACACTAGGTAAAATTTGCTCATTAGTTATTCGGAGGCCTATAGTATCAAATGAAAAATCTGATCCTCCTGAAGTTATTTCATGAATAGCTTCAATAGGGTCTTCTTTTGATGAATTAATTAAGTGAGTAGCACCAAATTTTTTTGCAAATTCTAATTTTTCATCAGAAATATCTACAGCAATTATTGGAAAGGCTTCTAATATTCTTGCCATAATTAATGCTGATAAGCCAACACCACCAACTCCGAAAATAGCTACGGAGTCTTGAGGCCTAACTTTTGCTGTATGAAGAACTGCTCCAGCACCAGTAAGTACTGCGCACCCAACTATTGAAGAATTATATTTGTCAGATGTCTTAGGTATTTTTACAACATAGCCTGATCTGACTAGAACATGTTCACCCCATGTATATGTTGCACCATTCAAAGGAGCTTCATTATATGTTGCTCCAGATGAAGGATATGTAGGTCTTCCTTTAACTGGATCTCTGTTAACCCATGTTACTATTGCTAAATCACCTTCTTCTAAGTGATTAACCTCTGATCCTTTAGCAATAACTGTCCCTGTTCCTTCATGTCCCAATAGAGAAGGAGTAGGGCTTTCAGGGTTATGCATTTGATGTAATTGGCTATGGCAAATTCCGCTTGAGTGCAATTTTACTATTACCTGATCAGGTCTTGGATCTGGTAATTGAATGGTATCTACGGTTAATTTTTTACCATACTCTGTATGAATTGCTGCTTTACTATCCATTAAAACTCCATTACTAAGATGATATTAATTTACTATGTTTTTCTCTAATTTACTATTTAGAATAACAGTATTATTGATAAAATATTAATATGTTTAAATTTTTATTTTTCTTAACTACTGTACTTATTATTTCATGTGGTCAAAATCAGTTGGATGATGAAACCAACTTGATTTCTCCAATTACTATTAATCCCCTAATTGATTTTGAATCTTTCTACAGTGAGCTCCCTTCTAATGAAAAAGATTGTCTAGTAGATGACTTTAATGATTCGGGTGAACTAATTTCTTTTATTGATGAAGAATCCCTTCCAAGAAATGAGTTATCTAACTGCTTATCATTGGAAACTAATTTCAGAATTCTTCAAGGAATTCTAATTAATAAAAATATACAACTAAGCGATGTAGAAAAAGATTGCATTAGTTCAAAAAATCAAGAAGAATACTTTGATTATTTAGGTGAAAATTTTGGATCTCCAATGTTTACTTATTCTTTGGGAACCTTATTTTGCCTAAATGAATCCTCTAGAAATATTTTCGATACAAATAGTGGAGAAAATATTTTTGAAGACTTAATTGATAATAAAGCTTTAGTATCAATTTTGCCTAGTAATATAGATTCTATTGAATGTTTGGCAAACAAAACAGGTTTTAAGTCAACAAAAGATTCATTAACTTATATATATACTTCTGGAGGTTTGTTTCCACTTCAAATTTTTTCTGATTTATCTAGCATAACTGAATGTATTGAAATCCCACAAGAATTAATAGATTTAGGCTTAGATAATAATTCTTCAATATGTTTATCAGAAAAGCTTCAAGACGCTTTTTCTGATCCTTTGAATCCATCATTAACAGACTTACCTCAAGTTATTTTAGAGCTAGAAAAATGTGACATAGATTCAGTTGGGTTGCTAACTTATTTTGAATTTGATATTCCTGATCCTGATACAAATAATGAAGAAATAGAAATACTAGAAGAAGTTTCAACTGATGATAGATTTATATGTTTGTCAGAAAAATTAGATATGAATGATGTACTAGAATTTCTTTATACAGGTCAACTATCAAGTAGTGCTTTAGATGCAGCTGAGATGTGTGATATATCAAAGGAAGAAATAGAATCTTTGGACCTTTCAGAAATTTTACAAAATAACTAGTATAATTACGGTATGAAAATTGATATCGATAAAAACTCTAATTTTGTTATTGCTGCAGACATAGGTGGAACTAATATTAGAGTTTCTCTTGTAGATAGAAAAGGTACTATAGTAAAGAAAAAAAAAGTTGCATATGATCCATCTATTGGAATTGATAAAGCTGGATTATTGATAACTGAATTATCCGAAGAAATTTGTAAAAATGATTCTATTTTTGGAATGGGTTATTCATCTGCTGGGCCTTTAAATCAAATTAATGGAGAATATATTAATCCTCCTAATTTAACTGGTTGGCACAATAAATCTTTAGTTCCTATAATTAGAAAAAATTTGGGAATTGTCCCAAAAGTAGGGCATGACGCAACTTTAGCAGCATTAGCAGAGACCAAACTAGGGGAATTTTCAGGCTCTAAAGATTTACTCTATTTGACTGTATCTACAGGTGTAGGTGCAGGATTAATATCAAACGGTAATTTGATTCAAGGGCATAATTGGTTTGCTGGTGAGGTTGGCCACATGATAATAAACCCTGACGGACCAGGCTGTTCTTTGGGTTGCCCCGGTTGTCTTGAAGGTAATGTCTCTGGCACAGCAATAGCTTCTATAGCAAAAAATGAGTTGCTAAAAAAGAATAAGTTATTTGAAAATTTAGATTCAAAAAGCGTTTTTGATTTAGCAGTAAATGGAGACAAAGATTGTAATCAAATATTGCTATCTGTTGTTGAAAATTTAGGAAGAGGCCTAGCTTCGTTATTAGCAATATTTAATCCAGAGGTAATTATATTAGGAGGCTCTGTTGCTGAAGCTATACAAAAGAATTATTGGGAAGATCTTATAAAATTTACATCTAATTATTCAATAAGTTTTTATAAAAATAATCCCCCAATAAAAATGACTACGCTTGGAGAAGATGCATCTATTTTAGGAGCGTCTATAATAGCTTATACCTAATCATCTATCCTAGGTTGGTCTATAGGTTTTTCATAATCTGCTAAAGACTTTATTGGATCATCTATATCATCATCAATCGCGTCTGGAGCAATAAATGAAGTTCCATCTGAATTAAGTGACCCCCAACCTTCTATTTCTGCAGCGTTATACTCGTCAAAGTCATCTATATTCTCTTCCTTGAGATTTTCTTGAGTTTCTTCTATTTCAGATTCAGAAGCATCCGAAGAATCTAAAGCTTCGTCAGCTTTTATTTCTGAAAGTTTTATTTTACTTAATTCTACAATTTCAGGCTCAGAAGAAAATCTTAATTGTTCTAGAAGACTTTTTGCATAAACTCCACTTATGTTTGATATACCTAAAACAGCAGCTTTTTGAGCTTCTAGTTCTTCGTCTTCTAATAATTCTTTTATCTGATCAAGATGTTCTTCATTGCCCAAATAACTGAGTGATATACAAGAATTTGTTCTGATTCTAGAGTTATTATGATCAAGATTATCTTCAAGAAGTGGAATCCATTTAGTATTTCCATTGTTACCCATAGAAATTATAGAAGAGTTTATATCTTCATCATATTTTGAACTATATTTTTTCATTATCAACTCATCAATTTTATTATTATTTATAAAACTAATACTTTGAAGCATTGAATTTTGAGATTCCTCTGATTTTGAGTTATTTATAAAATCTAGTCCAAATTCTAGTGATTTTTCTATTTCTTTAGTTTTATTTTTTTCAACATAATTTGAGATCCATATTCCAAATATATCTATTGCTTGATTTCTAATATCTAATTTTTTCTCATTTAATATTATTTTTTTAATCTTTCTAACAGTAGAAAGATCAGAACTTTTTGACAAATATTTTGTAACTAACAATCGGATTTGATCATTTTTATGTTCAAGAAACTTTAAAATTAGTGTTTCAAAATGAACACCTTTTTTTTCTTCTTCAAATGATATAAGTTGTTCAATGGTTAAGATGATTCCACCATCTTTCATTTCTAAGATATTTTTATAAGTCTCTTCAAAGGTTTCGTAATTAATTTTAGAAAAATCTAATTTATTTTTCATTATGAAGAAATCTCCACATTATTAGTTTGCAAATATGGTAGGCTCATTGATCCGTATACTTTCTCTTTTTCAATACTAATACAATCTACGCTACTTAACGCTTTGAAGGAGTTTCCAGAGATCATGGTATTCTTAACTCGTCCTACAATTTTTCCTTTTTCTATTTTATATCCCAATGAAATATTTGCACTGAAATCTCCAGAAAGTTCATTGCCTTGGCCTGCACCTAACAAATGATCTACCAAAATACCTTCATCAATTTGATTTATCATTTTATCTATTCCGACATCACCTTCATTCATAATTAAGTTTGATGTTGAAGGGAATGTGTTAGAGCTTAATGACCTTCCTGCACATCCGTTAGGTTCACAACCATATTCAGATGAACTCTTAAGATCAAATAAACCTGAAATAAATTTTCCTTTTTCTATTAATTTATTCAGTTGGCTGTTTGTTCCTTCTGCATCAAAATTTCTTGAAGAAGGACTATAGTCTAATAACGGATTATCAATAATAGTAATTTTTTCATCAAAAATCCTCTCATTTTCTCGATTGGATAAGATTGATAAATTTTTAGATAGATTATTACCATTAAATGAGACTAATAGAGGGGAAATAATAGTTTGATATAAACCATGTGGTGTAAAAATCACAGGGCAACCCTTTGATGGAGATCTTTTGATCTTTTGAGCAACATTCAAATTTTGTAAAAGCTTTTCAGTGATTTTTTCTATTTCTTCATTTGAAATATTTCTTACAGAACTAACGTAGTCATAAATATTTAACATGTCATTTCCATTGATTATTTGTGCAGAAATAAAGAAACTTATACCTGATTCTTTAGAGGATTTTGAAAGACCATTTGAATTTGATAAATTTGATTCTCCTAAGCCTAAATCATACTCTCCGTCACAGAGTGCATTTGGAAAATGTTTCAAAATTTTTTTTATCGTTTCATTAATCTTATTTATAAAAAAATCGTTTGGAATATTAAATTCATCTTCAGAAAAAATTTTTACTTCAGGTTGTGAAAATAAATTTTCCTTAGGAAAATTTATTTTTGTATCAATAGGATAGTCACTTAGTTCTTTAAAATTTGATTTGAATTTTTCAAAATCATAGTTGCTAGTTGATGAAAAGGTTAGCCCTTTATTTTTGATAGCTCTTACCGCAAACCCTTTTGATTGTTTTATTGAAATTTCTTTCAAATTATTTGACTCATACGAAATGCTTTTATATTCATTTTCTTCTTCGTATAACTCATGTTGATCAAAATTATTTTTTAGAAATTTTATTATGTCATTCATTTAACCACTCGAAACTAAACAATTATTAATTCTTATGTGCGGTGATCCATTCGAAACAGGTAGTGGCATTTGACCACCTTTACCACAACCTCCTCCTTGATTGATTTCTAAATCATTTGCAATCCCATTAATATTTTTTAGGGTAGTAAATAAATTCCCAGATAATTTAACAGGTCTTAAGGTTTCTGTAATTTTTCCATTCTCAATTCTATAGGTTTCAGCTGAAGAGAAAGTAAACATTTCATGTTCTGTCATTCCTCCATACCAATTTTTTACATATAAACCATCTTTTGTGTCTTCTATAATTTCTTTTTTTGAACTTGTACTATTTTCTATTATTGTGTTTGTCATTCTTACTATTGGAGGATATGCATATGAAATAGCTCTTGCATTACCTGTGGGTTCTTCTGACATCTTGCTTGCAGTTTCTTTTGAGTGAAGCCTACCCACCAAAACACCCTCTCTTATTAGTGGAGTAGTCGTTGCTTGAGTTCCTTCATCATCGTATTCATATGAACCTCTTAAGTTAGGTATTTTTGCTCCATCGGTAATATTTAAGTCTGGATTACCAAATTTCTTTCCTAATTTTAGTATGTCCTTCAATCTATCATTCTCATAGACATTATCTGCTTCTGATAAATGCCCAAATGCTTCATGAACAAAAACACCAGCAAGAATTTGATCAAGAACAACTGTTGTTTCTTTACCATCAATTTTTGGTGCATTTATTAATTCTAATGATTTTCTTGCACAATCAATAACTTTTTCATCAAGGTTTTCTACTATCGAAAAATCTCCTAATGAACCTATAGAAAAACCTGATTGAAGCATTTCACTACCATCTGAACTATTTGCAGCAATTCGTAAAATAACATGTACAAAATTTTGTTCTATTTCATTTCCCTGACTATCGGCAAAAATTACTTTTCTTTCTGTATCACCGTAGATTATTTCACAGCCTTTAATGTTTTTTTCTCTCAACAAAAGATCTTTATAATGATCAGTAATTTCTATTTTTTCAGAAAGAGAAATTTTTCTAGGATCTTTTTTTATCTCAGCAGGTAAGCTGACCTTTTTTGGTGTGTTTTCCTTTAAGTTGATTGTTGGATTATTACTATAATTTGCCAAGTCTGTAGCTGCCTGCATTTTTTCAGGAGCTTTTGTTATATCGTTAAAACTAGCAAATCCCCAACCACCTTTACTGAGAGATCTAACTGATCCGCCAAAATGAGAGTTTATAGAAACATTTTCTCTAACTTTTCCATTGTAATTAATTCGAGTAGAAACACTTTCTTCAATTCTAATTTCTTTATAATCTCCTTTAGAGTGTCCTAAAGTTTTTTCAATTATATTTTTATAATTATTATTCATTTCTAACCCAGTTTTGTATTTGTTTTTAAGTTTTTAGACATAAACCATTCATATGCGTTAACCTTAACTCCACCTACTGGCTTGACCCTTCCTAATATTATTTTTTTATCATTTAATCCGATACTAATTTCTTTATTTTTTATAATAAATTTTTTATTAATTTTATTATTGTTATCTGAAATTTTACAGTCATATAAAAAAACTTTTTCAGAATCAATATTGGTCCATGCACCAGGCTGTGGATCACACCCCCTAATTATGTTATATATTTGATTTGGTGGTTTATTCCAATTAATTTCCTGAGCTGAGCACCAAGATTCATATGTCGCATTCTTTTCATTTTGTTTAATTTTAGGAGCCTTGTTTTTTAGTACTAATTTAATTGATTTGATCATTGAATCTACGCCAACAGGAAAAAGTTTATTGAAATATAAACTACCGGTTGTGTCATGATTTGAAATTTCAATCTCTTCTTGAAGTAAAATTGGGCCAGTATCTAAACCTTCATCTGGCCAAAATATAGTAATCCCTGTTTTTTTATCACCATTGATTACAGCCCAATTTATTGATGATGGACCTCTATGAGCTGGAAGTAAAGACGGATGATATTGTATGGTTCCTTTGGAAGGATTGTTAATAATTTCAAGAGGGACTATATCTGTTACATATGCCATAACTAGAAGATCTACATTTAGCTCGAAGAAAATATTAATCGCTTCTTTTGATTTGAGTTTACTAAATCTCAGAACATTTAATTTTTCTTTAATACCATATTGGTATAAAGGATCTTTATCTTGATTTGATGGTGTTATTATTCCTACGATTTTGACATTTTCAATCTTAGATATTTCTGTTACTACTTCGGCACCAAATGATGATTGACCAATTATTGCAATTCTATTCATTAAAAAAATCCATTCTATAAAAACTTCTTATATTTTCGAAAGCTTCAACAATCTCAAATTGACTAAAATTAGATTTATTTCTTTTTGCGTCATTTAAGTGCTCAAGTAAAAAATAAGCCTCAGCCTCACTCAATTTTTTATATTCTTCATGTCTTTTTATTGTTTCGTATGAAACCCCAGAATCTAAGAGTACCTTATAAGATCTAATTATCTTAACTAAATTTGCAGGATGAACTTCATCTCCATCAATGGTTTTAGGTTTTTTTATTAGTTTTAACTTGATCAAGTCTTCATAAAATATCTTGCTAACCTCTGAAATCTCTATAATCTCTTCAACACTAAAAAATTCTTTAAGTTCAGTTGAAATTGAATTTAATTTTTTTTTGATTAACTTTAGAGGGAAACCATTATTTTGTAATTTTTTGATCTCATTGATTTTTTCTATATGTAAGTTTGAAAAAGAAGATCTAGTTTTTGCAGTTTTTTTTGGGGGTTCAATTATATTTAGTCTCACATAATAATTTATTGCGGAGGTGCTGACTCCAGTAATATTAGAAACTTGACTTATTGTGTACTCATTTTCACTCATAAAATAAATTCTACATCATTATTTTTTAGAAACTATAACCAATAAACTCGGAAGAACAAATACTGAGGAAATTAATGCTAGAAATATCATAATTGATGTTATCTGACCAAAGCTAGCAAACATTGGCATTGGCGCAAATCCCATTATTCCAAATCCAACAATACTTGAAATAGCTGATCCTAATAGAGCAATTCCTGTTCCATTTAAGGTTTTTTCAAGAGCTTGACTATAATTACTCTTTCTCAGTTCTTCTCTAAATCTTTGTGTTATATGTATTGAAAAATCAATACCCACACCTATTGAAATTGCACCTATAGTTGCAGTTACTAAATTCAAAGAATAACCTCCTAGGTACATTATTCCATATAACCAACTAACGACTAATCCAATGGGCAAAACTGTTACTAATGCATACTTAATTGACCTAAAAGTTATTAGTAATACTAAAAATGAAGCAAAAGCAGCAATTGGAATTGATTTATACAATGAGTTTGTAGCTGATGATAGTTCAATATCTCTTACAAAAGGCGAACCAGTGATTCCATAATCAGTAATATAAGGTTTATTACTAAAGTATTCTAATTCTTTTTCTAATTCTTCTCTTGCATATGTGGTGATTTTTTGATTTGCTGAATCAGGTATTCCAACTCTGAAAACTGTTGAAAAATTATCGTTTTCTTCTATAAGCGTAAACTTAATTCTATTGGAGGAGTAAAAAATTTCATTTTGATCATTTACTAATCCATTATTTATTAATTCTTTGTAAACTTTATTATTCTCATTTTTATTCGTACCTGAAATATTCTTTTTATCCAATAAAGATAATAAGTTAGGTTCAATTAGTAATAAATCACCTTGTTTATCATGAGCTAGGAAGTCTTTTTTATCAAGTATTTCAATCAGATTTTTCATATCTGCAACAGCGCTAGGATCATCAAGTTTTCCTCTTAGATATATTACCCCTACTTCACCTGTAGTATCTCCTAAGTGATAATCAAGCTTATCTAATCCAATAACAAACTCTGACTCTTCATTGAAAAAATCCGCAACTTCAAACCTAGCCTCTAGTTTAAAGGCAAGATATGTTGAATAAATTGTTATGAGAGTAAAAAACAAAATTGTTATATATGGTTTTTTTGCAGTAAATAAAATTAATCTGCTAAAATTTTCTTCTATTTTTATAAAAATATTTTTTTTCTCATTCTTATCTTTGATTAAAGAAGGTTTTGATTTTTTTACAATCAAAATTGGTAAAAGTAAAAATATTATTAGGTTAGATAAAATCATTATCATTCCTAAAACAGAAGAAAGAAGTAAGAAAACTATAACTGAACCACCTGCGAGGGAGGCTGATCCAACAGCTTGCAAACTCCAAATTATTTTATTTTTATTATTCTTTTTATCTACCGATTCAATTTTAGATAATATAAAAGGAGCATAAATTCCTAAAACTATATATGCAGCAAAAGTAGCAACTCCTGCAGCTAATCCAAAGTGAACAACAGATTCAATACCTGCGGTGATATTTGAAAGAAAAGCGATTGAGTCACTAATAAATGCTAATGTTAATGCTGAACCAACACCACCAAAAGCAACAATAAATTTTTTATTGTAGCTAAGTTTACTTTTTCTTTCTTCTTGGTACCTTCTGATTGCGTGTACCCCAAAGTCTACACCAAATGAAATCATTGCGATTGGAACTATAAAATCTGCAATTAATCCCCCTTTCAGACCAAGCAAGATAGATATTCCTTTTAACCAAATCATCAATGTTGATAGACCTATTCCAATTAGAACTACTGCCCAGTAGGACCTAAGAGAAAAACCTACCACTGCTACTGCTGCTATTACAGTTAGAGTTATAAACAAGGCAGAAGAGTATCCTTGTCTTTCACCTTCTAAATTTACATCTATTGCAATTCCCCAGACATTAAGAGCGATAAGTTCTTTTTTAAGAACATCCAAAACTTTGATATTATAATTTTCTTTGTCGAGAGTATTTTTGTCCCCTCCCAATGCAACTCTTTGAGAGCCTCCTCCTAAGGATTCATTATCTCCTAGAATAACTATTAACATTGCCGGAGATGTCCACCAATCTATTTCATTACCATTTATGTTTTTCTTTTCTACGTTTGAATTAATACTTATATTTCTTTTAATATCCTTTATTTGATCTCCTTTTAGTAACTCAGAAATTATTTCTTTAACCTCCTGGTTAGAAGCAGATTCAAGATTTTTATTGTATTTGGGATTAAGTCTTAATATATTATCAACGACGTCTGCAAGAGTAAGTATTCCTTCTACTTCGATGCCTGTTTCTGAATCTACATATCTAAAAAGATGACTTTTGGCTTCAATTGCTTCTGGAGATAACTCTTTATTTAAGTCTTTGTTTCTTAGTTCTTGAGAGGCCTTTAGAATTTCGTAGAGATATTTTTTTGAAAGTATATCTTCTCCATTAGGAGTTTCTAATAAAAACAATGTGAAATGAACTTCATCGGAGAATTTTTTAGAAATTTCTATATCTAAATCTATGATTGGATCTTTGGGTGAAGTTGAAGCATCTCCTCTGTAGGGGATAAATGAATATGACAAAGCTAATCCAATAGTTATCAATATAAAAAGTGTGAATAATTTTATTGGATTTTCAACAAAAAACTTAGAAATTTTTTCATAAAAATTCATTTCTTAATTCTATTATAATAATAATATTCATATGAAATTTTATAAAAAATGTTAAATATATTATCTTTTCGTTCAAAAAAAATTTATTACGGTTGGTTAATTGTTGGAGTATTGTTTTTATTTAATGCTCTTGGAATTGGAACAAGACAGGGCTTTGGGATATTTGTAGATATGTGGGGTTCAGAATGGGATGTAAATGTTTCTTCTATCAGTTTAGCTGCAAGTTTAGGTTGGTTAGTTAATGGTCTTGCGAACCCAATAATTGGTCAGCTATCAGATAAATATGGTCCAAAAATTGTTATGGTTTTTTGCTCGATATTTGTTTCAATAAGTTCTATTTTAGTTGCTACGTCATTTAATGTTTTCACTCTGTCTTTTTACTATGGTTTTTTGATTTCATTTGCAACTGGTACTGGTGGACCGTTAGGAATTATATTATCAAAATGGTTTGCTAAACGAAGAGGAGTAGCAATGGGTGCAGTTATGGCGGGTGGATCTATAGGTAGTTTATTTTTTATCCCACTCTTAACTTTTATAGCTTTAAATTATAGTTGGCAATTAGCATGGATAGTAGTTGGTCTTTTTGGAATGATTTTTGTAGTCCCATTATCTATAGTTGTTCTTAAGAATGAGCCAAAAGATATTATTTCTAACTCTAATGATTCAGGATCAGAAGTATCAGAATCATCTAAAGAATCAGGTCCTCTTTGGGTTGATAAATGGACTACAGCTTATAATTCAAAACCTATGTGGCAATTATCTATAGGATATTTTGTTTGTGGAATAACTACAGCATCTATCTCTGTTCATTTTATAAAATGGGCAATTTCTGAAAATATATCAACTTCAGAAGCAGCATTGTCATTCGGTGTTTTGAGTGCAGTTAATGGTATATCTGTATTTTGTTCAGGTTATTTTTCAGATAAGTTTCAAAGAAGAATTATACTGGGATTAGTTTATGCAACAAGAGGAATAGCTTTTCTAGCTTTGTTACTTTTATCAGGAAAAGTTGCTTTATGGGCATTTGCAATAGTTGGGGGTATGTCTTGGTTGGCAACAGTGCCACTAACTACAGCCTTAACTTCTGAGATTTATGGACAAAAAAAACTAGGGTCTTTAGTAGGTCTTATTAATATGTCTCACCAATTGGGTGGAGCAGCTGCAGTAATATTATTTGGAATGGTCTATGATATTTTTGGAAATTATGATTTAGGGTTATGGGTGGGAGTTATTTCTTTAGTAATAGCATCTATAGCTTCTTTCACAATTAGAGAACAGACTTTTTCTTCTAGATTTTATAAAAGATTTGCAAATTAGATGCATTTCTTTTTTGAAAAAAAATCACAGATCATAAATCATCATGGAGATTCCATAAATCCTGATTTTGCTGAGTGGGTTAGAGACTTTGTGTCAAATTTTTCTGAAAATATTTTGGTGATAATTTTTATTTTAGGACTATTAATTTTTTTGATAATGTATGTATTTATTTTGTATTTTTCAAGGAAGAAATAAAAAGTATGCTACATTCTTTTTAAAGAGCATTACTTTAAGGAGATTAGCATGGAAGCAAAAAGAAAAATTACTGCAGCATTAGATGATGGAACTGGAGATTATATTGTCCAAAAAATTCTATTTCCTGATATTTTTGAAGGTTCTGCAATAATAAATATTAAGTCTTCAGGGATATGTGGGTCAGATTTACATATGACAAATGAAAGAACAGATCCTCAGGTTATTCCAAGTGGACATGAGATAGCAGGTATTATTGAAGAACTTCCAAATTCATACGAAGGTTATCTACAAGTTGGGGACAGAGTAGCAATAGATAATATAGGTGCAGGAAAATCTTGTAATACATGTTATTTTTGTAGATACGGACAATTTAGACATTGTGTAAATCCTGCTGAAGAAACTGGAGGAGGTTTTTCAGAGTATATTACTAGAAAACCTAATGGTCTTTTCAAAATCTCTGATGATATGGACTGGAATGATGGTGCTTTAGTTGAACCTATGGCAGTTTCAGTTCATGGTTTTAGATTTGCAAACTTTTTACCAGGAGAAGTTGTAGCTGTAGTAGGTTCATCAACTATAGGCTTATCTTCTATAGCTGTTGCAAAATACTTTGGGGCTAAAACAGTGATTGCATCAGCTAAATACCCTCAACAAGCTGAAGCTGCAAAAAAAATGGGAGCTGACTTTGTTGTAAGTGCGGAACCTGGTCATCTAGAGGAAAAATGCTTTGAATTAACAAATGGTATAGGTGTAGATATAGTCGTTGAGACTATAGGAGGAACATCAGCTGGCCCTTTGATACAAGCCGCCAAATGCGTAAAGAATACAGGTAAGGTAATTGTTCTTGGTGGTTTTAGAAATCCTGTTGAGATAGATTTTTTACAGCCTATGATAAAAGAAATAAGTTTCATACCTGCAACATGCTACGCTAATATTAATGGAAAACATGACTTTGAAATTGCCGTGGACATACTAGCATCTGGAAAGCATCCTTACAAAGATATAGTTACACATCAGTATTCATTAGAAGATATTCAAGAGGGATTTAAGACAGCTTATGACAAAACTTCAGGCTCAATAAAAGTTCATATTAGGCAGTAGAATTTTTTTTAGAAATAATATTAATTAACCTTCTCAAAGTAACACTCCAAACAATCAGAGAACTTATTGCTATAGAAAGTGGTTCTCCTGGGATGCCTCTGCGCCAATCCTCTATATTCTCAACTGAATCAAATAGGAAAAATTTATATAACTCATCTATAGTTCCAACTAATCCGGTTATAGAAATCAATCCAAAAAATACAGTCCCAGCAAAAACTAGAATTTTAAACATTATGTCGTTTGAAGAACTATTTTCGTCTGAGAAATCATTCTTTTTTTGAAGGTAAACGTGAACCAGGTATATAATTCCACTAATAATAGCAGTAGTAATTCCAGTAAATAAACTTGCTTCTATGGTTCCATCATACATAGTATGTTCATCTGTAGAAGATCCATCTAATTTTGATATAGTGATTAATTCATAACTGAAACTAGAACCAAATATCATTGCAAATATTCCTTGTAAGATTCTAGAAATTCCTGCTAGACAAAAAACTCCTCCAGAAATCAACCTAACGAAGTAAAAATAAGCATTCAAAGACATATCAAAGCTAATCTTAACGCCTGAGTTTTTTAATGAATAACCAATCAAGAAAATTACACCTGAGATAATAAGTATCGCAAATAGTATACCTATCGCCACTCCTATAAAATCAAACATAATTTCTCCTATGTATTGCTATGTTATGAATTCTATACTATTACGTATTATTTTATAATTGAGATATTAAGTTTTTTGTTATAGTTTATGATGGCTTATGAAAAAAAATTTTAAAGTTATTGAAGATAAAAATAAAGTTATAGATCCTTGGGAAGACTATATAAATAAAGGGTACGACAATCTAAATAATTTTCAAAAAATAACTAGATTATTGATAATTTTTTCATTAATTTTGATTATTTTCATATTCATAATTGGCTATTTGCTAGTAAAAACAGGTCAGTGGTAAATAATTATAGATATTTTAACTCTTAACATAATAATCTTTGCATTCAGTGCTATTGCAACAGTGTTATTCGGTTCATATTTAGCAAAATATGGAGACATGCTTGCGTCTATTACAGGACTTGGAAGACTTTTTGTCGGGAGCATTCTCGTAGCCTTAGCCACTTCGCTTCCTGAACTTTCAGCCAACATATCTGCAGTTTTACTTGATCCTCCCAACCCATCATTAGCTTTGGGAGATATATTAGGATCCAACATGGTAAATATGCTTATATTTGGATCTGTAGCTCTAATTTTTGGAGGAAAAACCGTAATAGATCAGATATCTAGTAGCCAAATATATTTAGCTTCATTGTCAATTTTCATGACAATTATTGTGCTTGTTGTTGCATTAATTAACTTTTCATATTCTTTCTTCAATATTGGATTATCTTCTCTAATAATTATAATTTTTTATGTAATTGGACTCAGGTTGACATATAAGCTAAAACCTGAAGAAGATATTGAGGAAGAAGAAACAGGAATTTCTGCAGTAAGAGCTTGGATATATTTTCTGATGATTTCAGTAGGAGTTATTTTTTCTGGATACTTTTTAGCATATAGTGTTGATAATATTTCTCATGAGACAGGAGTGGCATCTAGTACTTTGGGTATTATTGTTTCATCTATTGTTACATCTATGCCAGAAGCTTCTTCATATTTTGCATCTGTCAGACTAAAAGCTGCTGACTTAGGTGTTGCAGGTTTATTTGGTAGCTGTGTTTTTAATGTGACTATTATTTTTTATACTGATTTGTTCTACGTTGGAGATATAGTTCAACAGTTTGAAACTTCACATATGTTAGCAACAATTACTGGACTTGCTCTTATAACAATTGCTGCTTCGGTTGTTTACTTAAAAGATAAAGCAAGTAAATTGTTTATAAATTCGTTGCTATTTTCGATTATTATTGTTTATCTTGCTTGTATTTTTACTATAACTACTTAGATTGTAAAATCAATAATACCTCTACCATCCTTACCTGATTCTAAATCTTCATAAGCTTCATTTATTTTTTCTAGAGGGTATTTTCTTTCTATGACAGAGTTTATATCGAGCCTTCCAGACTTATAAAATTCAATTATTCGTTCGAAGGTTACATGTGGTGATACTGATCCATAGTATGAACCTATTAATGTTTTATGATCTCTTACCATATCAACAAGATCTATATTTGCAGTCATTCCTAAAGGAGCAAGACCGATTATAACTCCTGTTCCACCTTTTCTTAAAGACTTGACCATTTGTTCAGTAGTAATGGCACTCCCAAATGTATCAAATCCAAAATCTACACCTTTTCCATTAGTTATTTCAAGTATTTTTTCATTAACATCTTCATTTTTTGAATTTATGGTGTGTGTTGCTCCAAATTTATAACTAAATTCTAGTTTACTTTCAAGAATATCAACAGCGATAATTTTTGAGGAGTTAATTATTTGCCCACCTAAAATAGTATTTAAGCCAACTCCTCCAGTTCCAAAAACAGCAATAGTTGCACCAGGAAAAATTTCTTTTTGATTAATTACTCCACCTACTCCAGTTGTAACTGAACAGCCTATCAAGCACGCAACATCTAACGGGACATCATCATCAATCTTAAAACATGCATTCTCAGGTATTACTATTTCTTCAGCAAATACTCCAAGTTTAGCCATTTGGTGAATATCTTCATTCTTTTCATCTTTTAGCCTAAATGTTCCATCATATTGTTTTGTTCCAGTAATTCTATTCGTATCACAAAGATTACCGAGGCCTGTTCTGCATGAAACACACAAACCACAACTTGCAACAAACGATAAAATGCATTTATCTCCTTTACTTACTGAAGTTACATTTTCTCCAACATCTTCTATAATTCCAGCTCCTTCATGACCTAAAACTATTGGCATTGGAAATGCTGTTTCACCCTTCATGACATGATGATCTGAAGCACAAACACCTGCTGCCAGCATTTTTACCTTAACTTCATTGCTTTTTGGAGCCTGTTGATTGAGGTCTTTTACCACCATTGGTTTATTTGCTTCATATAATACAGCTGCTTTAACCATTAGATAAATCCTTTTTTTGTGGTTTCATTCTTACAAAAATAAAACTTATTATTGAAATAATTAATAGTAATTCTACAAGATTAAAAGCTAATGTATATGTTTTGTAGCGATCGAAAATTATACCTGAAAATATGGGACCTATTATCACAGGGAAAGCAATAGGCATATTTATAAAACCAAAAATTGATGAATATCTCTTTAGCCCAAATAGCTCGGTGGTAATAGCAGGTCCAAGAACTCCCATAGCTCCAATACCAAAACCCATTAATGAAGATCCTATCCACATCAACTCTTGTCTATCGGCAAGTACAAATTGTATTCCTACCATCTGAAAAATTACTACAATAATTAAAATAAATCGTGAAGGAATTATGTCACTCAACCAACCGCTTATTAACTTACTCATAACAGCAAATATTCCAAAAGCAGACATCATTGAAGAAGCCACGCCAACGCTTACCCCCTTTGCTACAAAATGTGGAACAAGTTGTATAACAACTGTAGTTCTTGCAAATTGTTGAAGAGTCATTCCTGATATTAGAAACCAAAATGCTCCAGTTTTAATTGCATCTGATAATTCATAATCTTTATCTGTTCCTTTTTTAGTATTTTTTTCTGCAATTTCGTTGAAATTATAATTTTTATCATCCCTTATAAAGACCATAACTAGTACTAGAACAATAAATGTGCTGATCCCTAGAATAAAGAATGCTGATCTCCATCCAGAAGCAAGGATTATAAATGTTGCAATTGGGACAGTAACAACCGCAGAAAAATTATTCCCTGCCATAGTAAACCCAATCATTCTACCTCTAATCTTTGGAAACCAAAGTCCCATAAGTTTACCTAATGGAAGTTGTGTTGCTCCCGGTATTCCTACGTATAATAAAATACTTGAAATATACAACTCCCAAAGATCATTCATTGAACCTCTCATAAAAAAACCTAAAGTCACTAATAACAAAGATATTGACATTATTTTTGTTGAACCATATTTATCTAAGAATTTACCAGCTATTGGAGCTATGAAAGAACTTGCAATTCCTAATGATAAAGATAAATTTATTTGTGTTCTAGACCATCCAAACTCTTCTTCTAGTGGTATTACAAATGCTTGAAAAGCATACTGTACAAAACCAATAGAAGTTCCAACAGAAAGAAATGTTGTTCCGGCTACTAGCCATCTTCTATATTGATAACTAAGTAGATTGAAACTCATTCTCTTATTATTAGATCTTCTTTAATTGTTACACCAAGTCCAGGTGTATCTGGAACCTTTATTTTTCCATCAACTACTTCGGGGTTTTCATTGAAGATAAAAAATTTATGCTTATAACTGCTTAAAGGAGGATCATTAAGCATTTCACAATAAGGAGCGTTCTCCCACGTAGAAAGTAGGTGAATATGAGCTATAACACCAATATCTCCTCCACCAT
>MDTG01260345.1_pt1 | contig 90683 bp, 79 predicted proteins | sample 811421 | NCBI WGS metagenome assembly MDTG01 (sample SAMN05326645, study PRJNA326480) | marine metagenome | isolation source: seawater | place: Pacific Ocean: South East | collected 2011 | reverse complement strand
GCCGACTATGAGGCCGTTCACAAGATCCAGGCCGGCTACAAGGTGACGCCGCTGTCCAAATGGGGACAGGAGGTTTCCCGGCCGCCTTACGCGCCGGATCCGACCGTCGACACGAAGACCCCGCCGAAGAAGCAGGTCGATTCGATGGCCGGCAAGGACTACTTCACCTACGGCCTGGAGCTGATGAAGGTCGAGCCGCCGCACAACATCGACCAGCCGATTCTGGCGCGCATGTCCCGTCTCGGGTTCGAGGTGGGCGAGAGCTTCGACTTCGACGCGGCGAGCCCGATCGTGCAGTCCGCGCTCAAGGCCGCGCCGGGCACGGCGCAGAAGCTGATGGCCTGGAAGAGCCCGCGCATCTCGAATGTCGAGAACCAGTGGTCGATGGACGTCGAGATGGTGGGTGTCTACGGCGCCTATTATCTCAAGCGGGCGATCATGACCCAGATCGGTCTCGGCGCGAACCTGCCGGAAGACGCCGTCTATCCGATTGCCATGACGGACGGCGATGGCAACCCGCTCGACGGAGCCAACAACTATGTCCTGCATTTCGATGCGGACGACATTCCGCCGGTCAATGCCTTCTGGTCCGTCACGATCTACGACAACGACGGCTACCAGGTCGCCAACAGCCTGAACCGCTTCGCCCTTTCAAGCTGGATGCCGATGCAGAAGAACGAGGACGGTTCGCTCGACCTCTACTTCCAGCATGAGAGCCCCGGCAAGGACAAGGAAGCCAACTGGCTGCCGGCCCCGGATGGTCCGTTCAACGTGACCATGCGGCTCTACGCTCCCAAGCCCCCGGTCCTGATCGGCAAATGGGCGCCGCCGGCGATCACCAAGGTTGGCAAGCCTTCCGCCGACACGGCAAAGTAGGAGCCGGCCCGAGGGAATGCACAGGAGCGGATCCGGACGCCTCGCGCCGGATCCGTTTCCGTTCATCCGGACACTTTCCCAGTTCGTTCCAAGTGAGAGAGACATGAAGCAGCTCATCCCCCTTGCCATGATCGGTTCCCTGCTTGCCGCGGCCCCGCTGCCGGCGCTGGCCGAGACCGGGTTGCCGGAAGGCGCCAGCATCGCCAAGGACGCCAAGGCGCTTCGGACCTATGCGCCGAAGGGCAATCCGGGGAGCGTCGACTTCGACGCCGCCGACCGGCTGGCGATCGCCAATCTGCTCTACGCCTATTCCTTCGCCTACGACAACTATGAGGCCGACGCCTGGTTCAAGCTGTTCACGGACGATGTCGTGTTCGTCGCCGGCGTGCCGGGGGCGGGGGCCGTGTCCTTCACCGGAGAGGGCTTCCGCACGTTCTGGCGGGAGCGGATGAAGCAGTTCAGCTCCTCCGGCAACCAGCGCCGGCACCTGATGTCGAACATCCTGTTCCTGGAACAGACGGCCGATACCGCGCACGTCAGTGTCGCCGGGCTTCTGACCAACGCCAAGGACGGCAAGACCTTCACCGCCGTGTCGAGCCTCAACTATGAAGGCTGGCTGGTGAAGGGGCCGGAGGGCTGGAAGATCAAGCGCTGGCATGACTTCCCGGACGCACCGGTTCCCGAGAAGTAAGGCGGTACATCCGCAAAAAGCGGACATGACGAACGTCCTGACATGACACGACCTTCCGGAGGCCGGGGCAAGCGAAGCCCGGCTTCCGGAAGGTTTTTGCGTTCTGTCGGTCCCTCCGGAACCACTGGCGCGGGAGAAGGACGCTCATTCCGCGAGCCCGTTTTTCACTTGCGCGGAAGGGTGGTCGCCATCAGGATCCGCCCCGGGTTCTCCAGTACACCTCCAGCGCGGCGGGGCCGATGAGCGATAGCGGGTCGATACTCCTGGTCAGGGCGAGCGGGTTCGGTCCGCTCCCCTCGGTCTTTGAGCAACGAGCCGGCGAACGGGCGCTCTGGCGGGTTTTCGAGAAGGCGGGGCTTCCCGTTGACGTCATCGGGGCGCCGCACACCCCGGTTCCCCTTCCGGCCATGATCAGCCTTTTCGAGCGATGCGGACACGAACTCGGCGACCGGACCTTCGGTCTCGAGATCGGGTTCGAGATGCAGAAGGCGTGGGGCTACGGCCTGTGGGGGCGCTATGGCGCCACGGCCGACACGCTGGGCAAGGCGATCCGTCGCTACAACCTGACCTTCTGGGCCCATGCCTCCGATGGCAGGCTGGAGCTTGTCGAAGGCGAGAAGGCCACGCTCTGGCGCCACGTCAAACGGCAGCCCGGACAGTCGGCCGTACAGCATATCGATCACCTGATCGGCCCGATGATCATCATCGCCAGGCTGTTTCTCGGGCCGGGCTGGCTGCCGGAATGGGTCGAGGTTCCCTATCAGCGCGACAGCGACGCCCATCTGATGGAAGACAGGCTGCAGGTCCCCGTCCGCTTCGGCTGCAAGGGGACAGGGATCGCGTTCAAACCCGGCGATCTCGACATCCGGAAGGCGGGGAACGCGGCGGAAACCTCCAGGATCATCACGCTGAGGGAGGTGACTGCGGACAATGCCCTTTCCCGCGCGCCGGAGCCGGCACGCGCCATGTCGGCGATCGCCGCGCTCCGCCTGCTCGACGGACGGACGGACATCGAGGGCGCGGCGCGAATGGCCGGCCTCAGCGTGCGGAGCCTGCAAAGGCAGCTTCTGGAAAAGGGCTATTCCTATCGCGAGATCGTCACCATCGCCCGAAACGAGCGGGCGGTGAGCCTCCTGCGTGAGACCAGCCTCCCCATCATGGAGATTGCTCTGCTGCTCGGTTACGAGGATCATGCGAGCTTCACGAGGGCCTTCCGCCGCTGGATGGGGTGTTCTCCCCTGGAGTTCAGGCGCTTCCGCCAGCCGGTCGTGTTGGCGTGAAATGCAAAGCAGGTGGAGCTTGTTCTTTCCTAAGTCTACTGAACGCTGGAATCCCGGAGTCGGGTCGGGCAAACGGATGGGTGGCATGAGCCCGGGACGCTTCGATCCCGAGGGCGCGCCATCAAGACGCGTTTCGGCGATCCATCGAATGTCTGCGAAACATGAGGACCTGCAAATGGAAACGCTGTCCGGGCGGCTGAAGAAGATGGTGACGCCGCGCATCCTGTTGGCCGGGCTCGGCTTCGCCGCCGGTCTCCAGGCGGTGCCGGCGTTTGCGGCGGATCCCTCGTCGTCCGTTGCCGTCGTCCCTTTGGAGGCGGACGCCCTGCCGTCCCCGTGGAGTTTCGAGGTCGCGCCCTACTTCTGGGCCGCCGGCATGTCGGGCAAGGTCGCGTCCTTCGGAGCCCCGCCCGTCGATGTCGACATGGGCTTTTCCGATATCCTGAACGATCTCCAGTTCTCGGCCATGATCGCGGCGGAAGTGCGCAACGGCCCCTTCAGCCTCACGACGGACTTCTTCTACCTGAAGCTGGGCACGGACGAGACCACGCCGCGCGGTGTGCTGGCGTCGAGTGTCGCTCTCGATTCGTCCACGATGTCCGCGACCGCGCTTGCCGGTTACGCGATCCTGGAGCGTGACAACATGCGGCTGGATGCGGTCCTTGGCGGTCGCGTCTGGTCGGTCGAAAACACGCTCAGCTACAATGGCGGTGCCCTTGCCGGCCGGTCCTTCAAGGATTCGGAGACATGGATCGATGCCATGGGCGGTCTCAAGGGACGTTTTAACGTCACAGACCGGATCTATCTCACCGGCACGGCCATAGCCGGCGGCGGCTCGTCGAATTTCGGCTGGGACGTCATGGGAGGCGTCGGCTACGAGTTCTCCCAACACGTCTCGGCGGTTGCCGGCTATCGTGCGCTCGGGGTCGACTACAAGAACGGCGCCTTCGACTTCGACGTCACCGTCAAGGGCCCGATCGCGGGTGTTTCCTTCAAGTTCTAGGGCCGTTTTCGGTGGCGGCGGGGGAAGTCGCGCGAACCCGACAAGGCGTGATGACGGCGTGCGATGAGGGCGCAAAGCCGTCGCTCTCGCCCCGATCCCCGCACTCCCCCCTTGCGGGGAGGGCCAAGACCCACTACCCACTCAGTCACGCGTTCAAGACAGGCCCGATGCCGGATTTTCGCGCGCGTGCGCGAGGGTTCGCAAGAGCGGGCGACAGGCAGGACTGAAACGGCATGAGCATCGTCGATACCCGCACCCCCGATCCGAAATCCTTCATCAAGGGCGCGACGGGCGACTGGGAAATCGTGATCGGCATGGAGGTCCATGCCCAGGTCACGTCGAACTCCAAGCTGTTTTCCGGCGCCTCGACCGAGTTCGGCAAGGACCCGAACGACAACGTCAGCCTTGTCGACGCGGCCATGCCGGGCATGTTGCCGGTCATCAACGAGGAATGCGTCAAGCAGGCGATCCGCACCGGCCTCGGCCTGAAGGCGCAGATCAACCTCAAGTCCGTCTTCGACCGGAAGAACTATTTCTACCCCGACCTGCCGCAGGGCTATCAGATCTCCCAGTTCAAGCAGCCGATCGTCGGCGAGGGCGAGATCATCCTCGACATGGCCGAGGGGCGGCAGGTGACCGTCGGCGTCGAGCGCCTGCACCTGGAACAGGACGCGGGCAAGTCGCTTCACGACCAGCATCCGACCATGTCCTTCGTCGACCTCAACCGGTCGGGCGTGGCGCTGATGGAGATCGTCTCCAAGCCGGACCTGCGTTCGTCCGACGAGGCCAAGGCCTATCTCACCAAGCTGCGCACCATCCTGCGCTACCTGGGCACCTGCGACGGCAACATGGACCAGGGCTCCATGCGCGCCGACGTCAACGTCTCGGTGCGCGCGCCGGGAGGGGCCTTCGGCACCCGTTGCGAGATCAAGAACGTCAACTCGATCCGCTTCGTCGGCCAGGCCATCGAGTATGAGGCGCGCCGCCAGATCGGCATTCTGGAAGACGGCGGCAGCATCGACCAGGAGACGCGCCTGTTCGATCCGGTCAAGGGCGAGACACGCTCCATGCGCTCCAAGGAAGAGGCGCACGACTACCGCTACTTCCCGGATCCGGACCTTTTGCCGCTCGAGTTCGACCAGGCCTATGTGGACGCGCTCGCCGAGCATCTGCCCGAACTGCCGGACGAGAAGAAAGCGCGTTTCGTCAGCGACTTCGGCCTCACGCCCTATGACGCGGACATTCTGGTCGTCGAGCGCGCCTCGGCCGACTTCTTCGAGAAGGTGGCCAGGGGGCGCGATGCAAAGCTCTCCGCCAACTGGGTCATCAACGAGCTGTTCGGCCGGTTGAACAAGGAAGGCTTCGACCTGTCCGAAAGCCCGGTTTCCGCCGATCAGCTCGGCGGCCTGGTGGACCTGGTGAAGGACGGCACGATCTCGGGCAAGATCGCCAAGGACCTGTTCGAGATCCTGTGGACCGAGGGCGGCGACCCGGCGGAGATCGTCGAGACGCGCGGCATGAAGCAGGTGACCGACCTCGGCGCCATCGAGGCGGAAGTCGACAAGATCATTGCCGCCAACCCGGACAAGGTCGAGCAGGCGCGCGCCAAGCCGGGCCTCGTCGGCTGGTTCGTCGGCCAGGTGATGAAGGCCACCGGCGGCAAGGCCAACCCGCAGGCCGTCAACGACCTGCTCAAGGCCAAGATCGGCATCGAGTAGGACGGCGCCGGGGGCACGCTCCCGGTCCGCCGCCCGGTCCCGCGCAGAGGGCGAAGGTCCCCGGGCGGACGGACGGGAGTCTTGTGGAAACCACGACCGCAAGATCCGCTTGTCTCCCGAAATTTTGCAGTGCAATATGTATCAGGATGGCGGGAGCGCATTTCGCCTGCCATCCAATTGCCGTGATTGCCCCGGATTTTCTCAAACATCTTGGTGAGATAGCCCTGCACGCGTGAATTCGCGCAAGGGCTGACGCGCGTGTGGGCGGGTGCCCTCATGCTGCGCCAGCACAGGGGTCGGAATGCCGGCCCGCGCTTGTACCGCTGCAGGATCTTGCGAAGCGAGCAGTGAGGCGGTCCGCCTCACTGCAAGCGCCTTCGCGGTGTCTCGTCCTCGATGTCGAAAACCGTTTCCGAGGTGCCAGCAGCCAACATGCCGATGATCGACAAACGCAGCTTTCTGACTTCCAGCGCCGGTTTTCTCTCCCTGCTTCTGGGGAGTGCAGCCTTTCCCGCCTTCGCCCAGCAGGGCCAGGCGCCCGCCGACGCCCAGGAAGCGGCGGAAGCGCCGTCCGCGCCGGCCGGCATTCCCTTCGACTGGGAGGCGCTCGTCGCCCGGATGAAGGCAAAGGCCGAAACGCCCTATGTGGACAATGTGGCCGACCTTCCCGAGGTCGTGGCCGGGCTCGACTACGACGCCCACCGCTCCATCCGCTACCGTCCCGACCATGCCGTGTGGAAGGAGGAGAACCGCAACTTCGAGCTCCAGGCGTTCTATCCCGGCTGGGTCTTCGACCACACGGTGCAGATTCTCGAGATCGTCGACGGGCAGGCCAGGCCCATGGGCTTTTCAGCCGATGATTTCGAATACCGCGCGCCGCTCGATCCCACGATCTTCGAGGCGCTCGCCTTTCCCGGCGCCTCCGGCTTCCGCCTGCATTACCCGCTCAACCGCAACGACTATCGCGACGAGCTGATCACCTTCCTCGGATCGAGCTATTTCCGTGCGCTGGGACGGGGCAACGTCTACGGCCTGTCGGCGCGCGGGCTCGCGGTCGACACCGCCGCCGGCACGGCGGAGGAGTTCCCGCGCTTCACCCGGTTCTACATCGAGCGGCCGGAACGGGACGCGCGCCAGATCCGCTTCTATGCGGAGCTTGAAAGCCCGCGCGTCACGGGCGCCTATGCCTTCACCATCCTGCCCGGTGTCGAGACGCTCATCGACGTTGAGGCCGCGATCTTCCTGCGTGGCGACGTCTCGCGGCTGGGGCTCGCGCCGCTCACCTCGATGTATCTGTTCGGCGAGAACGACCGCACGGGCTTCGACGATTTCCGCCCCGAGGTGCATGACAACGACGGTCTTGCCATCCTGCGCGCCAGCGGCGAACGCGTGTGGCGGCCGTTGTCCAACCCCTCCCAGCTTCAGCTTTCCGTCTTCGGCGAGACCAACCCGCGCGGCTTCGGCCTGCTGCAGCGCGACCGGGTGCCGGATCACTACCTCGACACGGAAGCGCGCTACGAACGCCGTCCCTCCGTGTGGGTGGAGCCGGTGGGCGACTGGGGGCCGGGCGCGGTGTTCCTGGCCGAGATCCCGTCCGACTCGGAGGCCAACGACAATGTCGTCGCCTTCTGGATGCCGGAAAACGGCCTGACGGCGGGCTCCGAGCACCGTCTCCGCTATCGCATGACCTGGGCGCTGGACGTGGAAGGCGACGTGCCGCTGGCGCATGTGCTGCGCACCCGTACCGGCAAGGGCGGCGTCGCGGCGGTGGAAAGCGACGACGACGTTCGCAAGTTCCTGGTCGACTTCACCGGCGGTCCTCTTCAGGGGCTCGGCGAGGAGGCCGCGATGGACGTCGCGCTCAACGTCGGCAACGGGGAAGTGGTGCACAAGATTCTTTCCAAGATGCCGGGGAACGATTTGTGGCGGTTGATCGTTGATGTGAGGCGGAGCGACGCCAGCAAGCCCGTCGAGCTCTCCGCTGCCCTCGTTCGCGACGGCAAGACCTTGTCCGAGACCTGGACGTATCAATGGGGACACGCACGATGATCTCAGACGCCCGTCAGGGACACGAAACCGCGCAGGCCGAGCCGGCCGCGATGCTCCGGACCTTTTTCGACGACCTGCGCCGGGACCTCGGCCGGTACGATCTCGACGACGCGACGCTGGAGAGCGCGGTCGCCGAGGTGGCCGGGCATCCGAACGTCACGGGTGACGGGGCGGGGGACAAGGCCCTGGCCGAGCGGATGAACGCGGGGCGGATCGACGCCGCGCTTCGCCGCCGGCTCGCGGAGAACCTGTGCCTGCCGGCGCCGCGCGCGCCGATGACCATGCCGGTGCAGACGCTGGAGCGCGTACGCCCCTCCCTGCTGCCCAGGCTGACCGGCCTGCGCCTTCTCGCCCGCCGTCGCCGCATCGGCGAGAGGTGAGGGCGGTACGCCGACCCTGCCCCATGCCCTGACGGGGCCGTCCCAGATCACCGGAGTGCCGCCGGATGGAACCGGGTGTTTCGAAGTCCTCCCTCAAAGAGAGCGTCTCCGTCGGCCTGCGCCGGACCGGGGCCATTCTTCTGACCCTCGGCCTCACCGTGGCCGCCGCGTCCATGTTCGGTTCGGTGGCGGTCGCGGACGGTTTCGACTGGGTCGACGTGGTGCGGGTGTCGCTCGTTTCGTTCTGCGCGCTGTGGCTGTCGTGGGGCGCGTGCATCGGCATTCTCGGGCTGATCTTTCCCAATGAAAGCGTCCCGGTGCGCGACGGGCATCCCGACGGGCGCACGGCGATCGTGATCCCGGTCTACAACGAGGCGGCGGATGCGGTGTTCGCCCGCCTTCACGCCATGTACCGCGCGCTCGACGACGCGGGCGTGCTGGATTGCTTCGACTTTCACGTGCTGTCGGATTCGACCCGCGAGGAGGCAGCAGCCGCGGAAAAGCGGCTCCATCGCCAGGCCGTGAGCGAGCTTGGCGCGGGCGGGCGGCTGTTCTACCGCCACCGGTCGCCGAACACGGGACGCAAGGCCGGCAACATCGCCGATTTCATCCGCACCAGCGGCGGTGCGTACGAGTACATGCTGGTGCTCGACGCCGATAGCCTGATGAGTGCCGAGACCATCGTGGAGATGGTGCGGCGCATGGAGGCCGTGCCCGATCTCGGGCTGCTGCAGACCGTGCCGCGCATCATCGGGCGCAAGACGCTCTTCGGCCGCATGATCCAGTTTTCGGCGAATTTCTATTCGCCGGTCTTCTCGCGCGGCGTCGCGGCGCTGCAGGGACGGCAGGGGCCGTTCTGGGGCCACAACGCGCTCATTCGCACGCGCGCCTTCGCCGCGACCTGCGGCCTGCCGGCACTCAAGGGCAATCCGCCCTTCGGCGGACAGATCCTGTCCCATGACACGGTGGAGGCGGCGATGCTGGCGCGCGGTGGCTGGCGCGTGCGCCTCGACGCCGACCTCGACGGCTCCTACGAGGAGGCGCCGGCCAATCTGGTGGAATATGCCAAGCGGGACCGTCGCTGGTGCCAGGGCAACCTGCAGCACGCGCGCGTCGTCATGGCGCCCGGGCTGCCGTTCTGGAGCCGCATCAACCTGCTTCAGGGGATCATGGCCTATCTGGCATCGCCCGTGTGGCTGCTGTTCCTGACGGCGAGTGTCGTCGCGCCCCTGTTCGCGCCCACGCCGGTCTATTTCATCTCCGGATCCCTGTTCCCCCGCTTCCCGCATCCCGAAACGGAAAAGGGGTTGGCGCTGCTCTTCGGCGTCGTGGGACTGCTGATCCTGCCCAAGGCGCTGCTGCTCCTGCGCTCGGTTGTCACCCGTGGCGCGGCGGACTATGGGGGCGCCGCGCGCGCGTCGCTTTCGGCACTTTATGAGCTCCTGCTCGCGTCGCTGATGGCGCCGATCCACATGATGTTCCAGAGCCGCTCCGTGTTCCAGGTGCTCTCGGGGGCCGATTTCGGCTGGCCGTCGAGCGACCGGGAGGACGGGTCGCTCGACTGGATGACGAGCCTGCGCTCGAGCTGGTGGATGACGGTATTCGGCGTGGCGACGCTGGTCTTTGCCTACTATTACGCCTTCGGGCTGATGGCGTGGCTGCTGCCCGTCACGTTGCCGCTGGTGCTCGCGCCCCTCGTCGTGTGGTGGACGGCGGCCCCGGCCGCCGGCGCGCGCGCGCGGCGCAACGGGCTTCTGCTCACCCCGCAGGAGCTGAAGGACGAGCCGGTGATCGCCGCCGCGACATGCGCGCTTGGCGTCTACCGCTCCGGCGAAACGGACGACGACCGGCCGCGCAGCGCCGCGGCCTGACACTGCTCTCCCGACCCGACCCGGGTCGCCTAAACTCATTGCCTGCCCAACGATCGGGCAGGCTGGCGCGAATCCCGTCTTTTTCCGCAAGGGGATGGTGCGCACGCGCGCCTTCGGGCGCGAAAATGTTCCCCTGTCACAACTGGCATGGCCCCTGCATTGCCTCTCCCGACATGACGTGACGCCGCGTGCCGACCGCACGGCGGGGTCGCCGCATCCGGGGGGGCGTGCGCAGTGGACTTGCGGTTCTTCGAGATCTATCGCAGCACGGAGTATCTGCTCTTGCTGCTCGAGGGGGCCGCTGTCAGCGGCGCGCTCACGATCACCGGCGGGATCGCGGGTTTCCTCCTCGCCGGGGTCATTGCGGCGACGCGCTACTACCGGGTGCCGGTCCTCGCTCCGCTTGCCGCCGTCTACGTGGAGTTCATCCGCAACACGCCCCTCATCGTGCAGATGTTCTTCGTCGCCTTCGGCCTGCCGCTGCTGCTTGGCTACCAATGGCCGTTCTGGGCCCATGCGCTCCTGGCGCTGACGCTGAACTTCTCCGCCTATTTCGCCGAGATCCTGCGGGCGGGGCTCGCCGCCATCTCCGCCGGACAGGAGGAGGCCGCCGCCGCGCTGGGCCTTCCGAAGTGGCTCGGTTTCACCCGGATCCTGTTCCCGCAGGCCGTGGCGTCCATGTTCCCCTCGCTCAACAGCCAGTTCATCTTCCTGTTCCTGACGACGGGCGTGATCTCGGAAATCGGCGTGCCCGACCTGACATGGGCCGGGCTCTACATCGACAGCCGCAGTTTTCGCTCGTTCGAGGTCTTCTTCACGCTGACGGTGATCTATGTCGCCATGTCGCTGATGTTCAAGACGCTGCTGGCCCTCGCTCACGACCGCCTGTTCAAGTGGAAGGCCACGCGATGAAAGACCTGTTCGTCGACCTTCTCGGCAAGCCTTTCGGCATCGTCGTCTTCCAGCTTCTCGAGGCGGCGCAGTTCACCGTCTACCTGTCGCTGATCGCCTTCGTGGGGGGCGGGGCGCTCGGCCTGATGGTGACGGCGGGACGGGTTTCGCCGCCGCGCGTCGCGCGCAGCGTCTGCGCGGCCTACATATGGCTGTTCCAGTCCGTGCCGCTCCTCATGCTCCTGTTCCTGTTCGGCCTCGGCGTTCCACGGCTTTTCGCCGTGACCGTCGACCCCTGGCACGCGGCGACCGTGGCGCTCACGCTCTATGCCAGCGCCTATCTCTCGGAGGTCTGGCGCGGCGCGATCATGGCGGTGCCGCAGGGCCAGGTGGAAGGGGGCAAGGCGCTCGGCCTGCACCTTGGCCAGATCATGCTCCTGATCGTGCTGCCGCAGGCGTTCCGTCTCGCCATCGCGCCGACGATCGGTTTCATGGTGCAGATCATCAAGGGCACCTCGCTCGCCTACATCATCGGCTTCCACGATCTCATGGCGATCGGCCGGCGCTGGGCGAACGCGCCCGTGCCGGGCACCCAGCCGTTCCTCATCTATCCGCTGATGGCGATGATCTATTTCGCCCTCTGCTTTCCCCTGTCGGTCTGGTCGAGACGCCTGGAAAAGCGTCTCGGCTCTCCGAAGACGAAGGGCGGGGCCTCGGCCGCCGCCTGATCCTTTCCAACCGAACGCAAGGGAGTGCCCGCAATGCTGAAGAAACTCGCCGGACTGGCCGGAGTGGCGGTTGCCGCCACGATGATGCTGGCGTCGCCGGCCGCGGCCGAACTGAAGGACATCCTCGCCGCCGGCAAGATCCGGATCGGCACGCCCGAGAATTTCCCGCCCTTCGGATCGCTGGGGGCCGAGGGCGAATACGAGGGATACGACATCGACGTGGCGAACATGATCGCCGAGGACCTGGGGGTCGAGCTGGAGCTGGTCCCGGTGACCTCCAAGCAGCGCATTCCCTTCCTCGAGACCGACCGGGTGGATCTCGTCGTGGCGACGCTGGGCGCCAATCCGGAGCGGGCGAAGTCGATCTGGTTCTCCAGCGCCTACGCGCCCTTCTTCTCCGGCGCCTTCGGCAAGCCGGGTGTCGAGGTCTCCTCCATCGCCGACCTGGCGGGCAAGAAGGTCGCCGTCACCAGTGGCACGCTCGAGGACCTCGCCATCACGGCCGACGCGCCGGAGGACGCCGAACTCATCCGCTTTGGCGACAATGCCGCGACCATCGCCGCCTATGTCTCGGGCCAGGCCGACGTCATCGTAACCGGCAACATGATCGCGCTCGGGATCTCCAAGGAGAACCCGGACTTCAAGCTGGAAAACAAGTTCATCATCGCCAACTCGCCCTCCTTTATCGGCGTGAAGACCGGCAACATCGACCTGCTGCAGTGGGTCAACGTCTTCGTGCTGCACAAGAAGCTGAACGGCAAGCTGGACGGGCTGTCGAGGAAGTGGCTCGAGACGCCGCTTCCCCCGCTTCCCGCACTGTAAGGGAGCCTTTTCGCTTTCGCCGGACGCGCGGCGTATTTCCGCGCGTCCGGCCTCCTTCGCGAAGCGTTGTCATCATGCCGTTACGCGAAAGTCTTACCCGGCTCAGCAGACCAGATCCCAACGAGTCGGGAGTGACGAGATGCTTTCTGCGAGCAAGGCCCGGGGACGCGGCGCGCTGATTGGCGAAGCCGTGCACCAGAACAAGGCTCTGTCCGGGGAGGGCGTGCTCGAGCGGCTCTTCACCTGGGCCTTCAAGGGACTTGTCTACCCGCAGATCTGGGAAGACCCCGAGATCGACATGGAAGCGCTCGAGATCGAGCCGCACCACCGGATCGTCGCCATCGCCTCCGGCGGCTGCAACATCCTCTCCTACCTGACGGCCAATCCGCGCGAGATCACCGCCGTCGACCTCAACCGTGCCCATGTGGCGCTCACCCGGCTGAAGCTGACGGCGGCGCGCAGCCTGCCAGATCACGCCGCCTTCTACCGCTTCTTCGGCAAGGCCGACGAAAAGGCCAATGTCGCCGCCTACAACCGCTTCCTGCGCGACCAGCTCGACGAGGAAAGCCGCACCTACTGGGAAAAGCGCGACATCACGGGACGCAAGCGCATCACGCTGTTCGCCCGCGATCTCTATCACCACGGGCTGCTCGGCTATTTCATCGGGGCCGGGCATCTCGTCGCCCGTGTCTACGGCATCGATCCCCGGGACATGCTGCGCGCGCGCTCCATGGAGGAGCAGCGGAGCTACTTCGACAAGGCGCTGGCGCCGCTCTTCGACAAGCGCATGGTGCGCTGGGCCACCTCCAAGCGCGTGTCGCTCTACGGGCTCGGCATCCCGCCGGCGCAATACGAGGTGCTTGCCGGGGGCGGATCCATGGCCACGGTGCTGCGCGAGCGGCTGGAGCGGCTCGCCTGCGGCTTCCCGCTGTCGGAAAACTATTTCGCCTGGCAGGCGTTCGGGCGCGGCTACGCCAGCGACGAGTCCGGGCCGCTGCCGCCCTACCTTCGCGCGGAGCATTTCGACACGGTGCGCACGCGCGCCGAGCGGGTGAACGTGCTCAACCGCTCCTTCACCGACCATCTGGCGAGCCTGCCCGAGAACACCGTCGACCGCTATGTGCTGCTGGATGCGCAGGACTGGATGAACGACGAGGTGCTCAACGCCCTGTGGCGCGAGATCACCCGGACGGCGCGTCCCGGCGCGCGGGTCGTTTTCCGCACCGCCGCCGAGCCGAGCCTGCTGCCGGGGCGGGTCGCGCCCGAGACGCTGGCCAGGTGGACCTATGACGCGGAACGCTCGCGCGCGCTCGGCCACAGGGACCGCTCGTCGATCTATGGCGGCTTCCACATCTACGAGCGTCCCGCCTCATGAGCGGGGCGGGGGAGCACGGATCGGCGAAAGGGTCAGACACCGGCGACCTGATGGACGCCATCTACCGCTGGCAGCGACCGATCTACGACGCGACCCGGAAATACTATCTGCTTGGCCGCGACCGGCTTGTCCGCGAACTCGATCCGCCGGCCGGCGGCACGGTTCTGGAGCTTGGATGCGGGACCGCGCGCAACCTGATCCTGGCGGCGCGGCGGCATCCGGAGGCCCGCTTTCTTGGCATCGACATCTCCTCGCAGATGCTGGGCGAGGCGGAACGCAGCGTCGCACGGGCGGGACTTGCCGACCGCATCCGCCTTGCGCGCGCCGATGCCAGCGACTTCGACCTCCAGGCGCTGTTCGGCCAGCCGGCGGTGGAGCGCGTGTTCCTGTCCTACGCGCTCTCCATGATCCCGCCCTGGCGCGAGGCGATTGCCGCCGGTGTCGCGGCGCTGGGCCCGGAAGGGCGGCTTTCCGTGGTCGATTTCGGGCAGATGGAGCGCTATCCGGGCATCCTGCGCGCGCCGTTTCGCGCCTGGCTTGCCGCCTTTCACGTGGAGCCCCGGGCAGGGTTCGACGAGGCGCTGGCGGCAGCGGCGGCCGCGCGCGGGCTTGCCGCGACCACGCACAGGGTCTATGGCGGCTATGCCATCCATGGCGTGATCGCACCCGTCAGTCCTCGTTGAGGCGCGGGCACGCCTTTCCGCACAGAACAAGTCGCGAGGTGTCTTCCGTGTCGCAGGACGAAACGTCTTCCGCTTCCGCCCTCCCTTCGTCCCCGCATGGCGACGGTCTCGTGATCGAGCCGGCGGTCGAGGCGGATGTTGCGGCCTGCGTTGGTCTGATGAGCGCCAATGCGGTCGGGGCCAGGGTCGGGCAGGAGGCCGGGGATCTCGCGCCCTATCTCGATGCCTTCGCACGGATGCGCGAGGGCGGGCGCACGGTGCTGCATGTGGCGCGGCTGCCGGGCATGGGGCCGGGCGAGATCGTCGGCATGTTCGAACTCACCGTTCTCGACGGGCTCTCCTTCTCGGGCCGGCCGCGCGCTCAGGTGGAAAGCGTGCACGTGGATCCGTCCATGCGCAGCCGGGGCCTCGGCGCGCGCATGATGGCGTTCGCCGAGGAGCGGGCGCGGGAGAGGGGCTGCGTGCTGATGCAGCTTGCCTCCAACGCGCAGCGCACGCGCGCCCACGCCTTCTACGAGCGGCTCGGATACGAGCCCTCGCATCTTGGTTTCAAGCGGATGCTGTGACCGCGGGCGGCGAGCGCGCCGGTGCTCAGCGGGCGCGCTTCCAGGTCTCGCCCTTGCAGATGAGCCCGCCGAGAACGCAGCCTTCCAGCTTGAGCGCGTTGTCGTTCACCAGCGTCATGACGCCGGTATAGGTCTTGCCGTCCTCGGCGTTGTAGACCTTGCCCTTCCACGAATTGGCGCCGTCGGGCTTCATGCCCAGGACCGTGCGCGTGCCGACCAGCGAGCGCGAGCGCTTCGCGGGATCGGGGTTCTTCGTGTCCTTGCGCGGCTCGCGCAGCCAGACCAGCTTTCCACACAGGGCGCCGCCGCAGGGCGCGATGCGGATCTTGGAGCTGCCGCTCGGGCGAACCCATTCCCCGGTCGCGTCCGCCGCCAGCACCTGGGGCGCCGCCATCCCGGCGATAAACGTAAACGCCAGAGCCGCCGAAGCGCCCCGGACCACTTGCAGAAAGCGGGTGCCGCCGATTGTCATGATGACCTCCTCCCGATCACGCGGGAATGTCTTGTGCATTCCCTTTACGTAAACGGAGGGTAGCGGAACGCTCCGGGCCTTGCCAGAGGATTTTCGCCGCGCGGGAGGTGCCGTCTCCCGCTGGCCGCGACGGGAGGCCGCGAGGCAAACGGCGGACGCTTTTCCGCGCCTCTTTTCGTCAGGGTGAACGCTTTCTTTCGCGCATTTCCGGCCTTTGAGGAAAAGGCCCATGAATTTCCACGTCTTTTCGGAGATTCGAGGTGAACGGATGATGAAGTTTACACTTCGTATTCAAGTCGTTTTCGCCCTGTTAAGCCTGCTTTTTAAGACGTCGTTGAAGGGGCGGGGGCACACTCGAAGGTGAAGATTGACCCGGAAGACATCCCGGACCTTCGCAACTCAAGAACTCCGGCAGAAGGCCGGAGGCCAACGATGAGACAAGGAGTGTGACATGGCTCGTTTGGATCTTGGAGCTCCCGATCTCGCCGCGATGGGCGGCCAGACGGTGACGGCGGACATCCTGCTGCAGATGGGGCTGGACTGCGCCAGCGGACGTGGCGGCTCGGCGGACCTGGTGGCCGCGCACAAGTGGTTCAACATCGCCGCCTCCAAGGGCTGTGGCGACGCGGTGCGCTACCGCCGCGAGATCGCCGAGGAACTGAGCGCGTCGGAGATCGCCGAAGCCCAGCGTGCGGCTCGTGAGTGGCTGACGCTGCATTGAGGCCGGACACAGGCGTCTCGCGCACGTCCGCCAGGGGCACGCCCCCGATTGCCGCGCGCCCGGGTGGCGCGACCGTATCCGCGATGCCGCATGCATCGCCCTTTCTCCCGGGCAAACCCGTCCGGGCACGCCGGAACCGCCACGACGCGTGATCGCCCGAGCCGCGGGCATCCCGCGCCGTGGCCGCATCTTTTCTTTCTTTCTCTCTCTCTCTCTCCCTGCGTCACCCGTCCGCGCGTCAGCGCGCCCGGGCAAGCGCCGCGGCCATGCGCGCGAAGGGCCGTTCGCCGACGGGCACGAGCCATGTCGCGCTGAGCGTGACCACGGGCGCCATGGCGATGGCGAAACACGCCCCCTGCTTGAGCTCGTCGGAAAACCACGGCGCCTCGTACTGCGGGGTCGTGGACCACGCCTGGCGGATTGCCTCGCTCTCCATGTTGACGATGTTCGTGAAGGCGGTCGTCGGGTCGTTCGCGTCCTTGCGGAACGAGATCGCGATGGACGACAGCGCCACCAGTTCGTCATGGGTGAAGGGCAGGGCGGCGTTGCGGATCTCCACCGGAGGGTGCTCCTGCCGGCGCATGATGCAGTAGACCGACTGGCCGCCGCAGGTCGGATCGCGGTCCGGCAGGGTCAGCGCATAGGGCTGGTTGGTGGCGGTCGTCTCCCAGTCGGGCGAGACGGTGATGCCGAAATCGCCGCGATTGTCCTGGCGCGGATCGCCCTCGAGCAGGAAGAGCGTGGCGGAGGACACCCGCCGTCCGAGCTTCTCGATGACGCCCCTGAGTGCCGCCGCATTGGTTGCGGCGGTGTCATTGTCGGGCGGATTGGCGCCTTGCGCGGCGATCTGCAGGTTTGTGCAGCCGCGCTCGACAAGCACCTGGAAGAAGCTCCCGATGCAGGGCGCGCTGTCCAGATGGGCGAGGGCGACGAATGTGTCGCCGTCCGCGTGCGTGCCCAGGATCGCGACGATGATGCAGGAGGTGGCGCTGTCGGAATACAGCGTGAGGCGCGAGCCGAGCCCGGGCAGCCCGGTGATGAGATAGTTGCCCTGGTCCACGAAGCGGAACGTGCCGTCGGGAAGCGGTTCGGCCGGATTGTCCGTGCGTGTGACGGCGAGTTTGGGGAGCGTGCCGGTACCTGCGGTGTTCATGGCTGGATCCTTCCCTGCTCAGGTCTTGAAGGGTTTGAGCGGATTGGTGCGGGGATTGCCGTTGATCTGGTAGTCGAGCGCGGGTGCCCCTCCGGCGGGGACGGAAAACAGCGCCGTCGCCTGGGTGCGGAACTCCTCGCCGGGCCATGCCGTCTCCCGGCAGATGGAAAGCTCCGTCGGGCCGTAATACTGGTCGCCCAGCACGGTGAGGATGCCGTTGCGGGTCGGGTCCTGCTGAAGGATCGTTTCCGCGCGCTGCAGGCGCAGGTAGGTGGAGTGGTTGGCGGCGTAGGCGATCGCCTCGGGCTGGATGCGGAAGGCGTTGGTGGAGGCGAAGTGTCCGTCCGTGCGCACGATGCGGCGCACCGGCTCATGGGCGTTGGGGCCGGGCATGTATTCCAGGAAGATCGAGACGGGCACGCTCTGCGCCGTGTCCGCGAAGCCGGTGAACATGGCGATGTCGGGCGCGGGAAAGGCGCCCGCGCCGCCCATGGAGGTGTAGAAGGCGGAGAGATGGTCGGCCGCGTCGCTCGCCGTGGTGCAGGCGGCGATGCTGCGCTCGTAGGCCTCGAAAAGCGCGTCCGTCTGGGCGTCGGTGACGTAGTAGTTGGCCGAGGTGGTGTAGGCGTCGGCGGCCACGAAGGCGACGCCGGAACTGTTGATGCCGGCCCAGATCCGCCCCTGTCCGCTGCCGCGCGTCAGCGCGATATAGCTCTGCACCCCGTTGGTGCCCATCCGGACGGCGGGCTCGTTGAAGCTCGTCGTCGGGATGAGGTCGCACTGCTTGAAGGTGTGGATCGCCCCGGACTCGAACACCACGCCGATCATGCACATGCTCTTCCCTCCCTGCGGACCGCCTGCCGGTTTGTTTCCGTAGGGGCAAGGGGAGGGTGTTCAACCCATGAAGTCAATTCGGTCAAATGACAATTATGGGTTGATTTCGCGGTCGCCGGCGCGTGATGAACGCCTGAGACCGGACATGAAAGAGCCCGGCGCGAGGGATCGCGCCGGGTGAGGAGATTAGTCGCGGTGGTTAATCAGGTGGAGTGAATAGCCACCTGACGAGAGTAAGAACTCCGGTGACTACCGTTACTATAGCTGATGAAATTTCGATGTAACGCCACATGTTCATGACATGCGTCCCCTTTCTGTCGATCCAGCGTAGTCGGCGGATCGATGCTGAGCAAAAAAGCTAGTTGAGTTTCTTGCGAAGGAGGGGCACAGTGGCCGTTGCGTATGGGGCATATTTTCCCCTCCTTCCAGCCTTTGCTGAGACGGTCTACATAGCGAGGCCCCTTGGTGCTGGTTGGTGCTGAACATAGGGCTGTAGCCGTGGCCGCGGTTGCAGCCCTAATCTTGTGAGAATAAGCGCTTCCTCGCCCTTAGTGCCACAAGCGCATTCACCAATGCGCTCGCCTAAGGCTAAGACCTTGTGTCTTATTGAGTATTGATGTGCATAAGTCATCTTCCTGAAGGTCGAGTTCTTGCTGAAAAGTGCAGAGATTACCTGTCGCCGCAGCCGTATCGAATCATTGAAGTGACCTTGAGATGGCGGAGATGTGCGCGGGCGGCTATTCGATCTCACTCCCTCGAATACCGGTAGCGCATCCCCTGTGGTGCGGCCTCTGGCGTTCCGCAGTCGGGAATGAGCGCGACTTGCGACGGCCGGTGCCCGCACCTGGTGCAGCGCAGGCGCGCGCCTTCTGAGCGATCCCGCCCCGACCGATCTCGTCGCAATCCTTCTGGAAACACTGTCGCAGCGCCTGGGCGGTTCGGGTCATGCGGCGGCGTGGCGTTCGATCGGCATCAACCCGAACCGGGGGCGTGATCTGTTGGCGCGCAGCTCGCGCAACGTGGATTGGCCGATCTGGAAAACCCTGCGCGATGCGGCGCTAGGACTGTAGCCCGCTCACTCCCTCGAGTACCTGTATCGCATCCCCTGTGGCGCGGCCTCTGGCGTTCCGCAGTCGGGAATGAGCGCGACTTGCGACGGCGTCCTTGCCGTTGTTCTGAACGTCTTCTGCTTCCTCGCCCGTGGCGATGCGCATGACGCGGACGGCATTGCCGATCACGTCGGCGGGGCGCTTTTGTCCTTTAGGTCCGGTTGGCATTACGGTTCTCTCACCAGCCAAGATTCTTTGGGTTCATGACCTGCGCTGACGGCCTGCTCATAATATTGAGTGAGGCTAGAAATAGCCTGATGCAAGGCATACGGGACGTCGTCCCAATAAGGTCGACTCTGATGGTACGGTCCAGCTTGGACCGGTGTTTTAATCGCATGGCTTCGAGCATAGATCGCCTTATCACTGCCGGGCAAGCGCGAGACTTGAACGCTCACGATTGTATCTAGCTGCCCCAAGCGAAATTCATAAATGCCGAGGCTGTCGTCTCGATTAACAATCTCAATGAGACTGTCGTCTAGGGCGTCATCAATTGTCCAAGCCATGTTTACTCCCATGCTTTACGGTAAGCATATGGGAGTTGGCGGCTGGATTCGATAGGGCGTCAACCCCGCCCATTTTCAAACTGAGACACTACCGGAATGTCTGCAGCGTGGATTGAGGCAGTGGGCATAGACCCGGCACCGGTCCTCCATGAGTTTTCCGACCGTGCCGTATGGGTGGGATGAGGGCATGGGGGCTGTTCCGTCGTGGCGCGGGTGGCGCTCATGGGTGAACGGTCCGTGAACAGAATTGTTTGGGTTTTGTACGAGCGGAGGCGCATGTTCGCAACATGTTCACGCGCCGTTCTGCATGAAACTGCATGAATGATTTTCTGTGATGGGAAGTCGCAAAAGGCCCAAACCGCCTTGACCCACCGGGTTTTTCACCCTATCCAAGGCGCCACGGAGAGGTGGCCGAGTGGTCGAAGGCGCTCCCCTGCTAAGGGAGTATACCGGAGACGGTATCGAGGGTTCGAATCCCTTCCTCTCCGCCATTTTTGCTTCCGCGCAGCCGCCACACCAACCCTGCGCGCGTGGCTCCGGGTTCGGACTTCGTCCTTCACCATTCCTCGAAAAATCCGCATCCGCTCTGGTACCGTCGTGACGGCGTCGTGCCGTTCGCCTATCGGGTGAGGCCTGTCTTCAGCGCCTTGATGGCAAGGCGTATCCCCGGCGCGGCTTTCATGTCCGAATGGACGGCCAGCCAGATCTCGCGGCGGAACGCGGGGTCTTTCGCGTTCACGCAAACCAGGGATGCGTCGTCCTCCGCCACGAATTCGGGGAGCATCGCGATGCCCGCGCCCGCCCTGACCGCCGCCAGTTGAATCTCGGTGGTGCTGGCGGTGAAGGCGACCGGCCTGCCGGCCGCGATCTCGCGCAGTTTCACCTGCTGCGGGGCGGAGGCCATGGGCCCGTCATAGCCGATGAAGGTCCACTTCGCGTCCGGCGTTCCGGCCAGATAGGCGGGGCTCGCATAGAGACGGAAGGCCATCGTGCCAAGGCGGGTGATCGTGAATTCGCCCTGTTCCGGCCGGCTGAGACGGATGGCGATGTCGGCCTCGCGCTTGTCGAGGGCCGCGCTGCGGGATTCACCGACGAGCCGGATCTCGAGACCGGGATGGCGTTGCCGCAAGGCCGCAAGCGGCGCGACGAGCCGGGCGGCCGCGAACGCGGGCGGGGCGCTGACGGTGATCGTGCCGCCGAGTTCGGAACGTGCGCCGGCGGCGGTGCGCTCGATCGCCGCCACATCGCGCCCCATGCCCTCCGCCATCGCGGCGATCCGCTCGCCGTCCGGCGTCAGCATCAGCCTCCGCCCGCGCCGGTCCACCAGCCTGACCCCGAGATGCGCTTCCAGCGCGGCGATCCGGCGGGAGACCGTCGCGTGCTCGACGCCGAGCCCCTGGGCCGCGCGGCTCAGGCTGCCATGGGTCGCAAAGGCGGAGAAATGGCGCAGGTCGTCCCAATCCATATGTGAGTATTTTCCCATTGAATGGGAAAATAAAGGGAATTTCTCATCACTGGTGACAGCCGCATGATCGTCGCCTCGGATGGAGACGACACTCATGGATATTCAGGTACGTTTGAAAGGGACCGGTGGTCCCGAGGTGTTCGAGGTGCTGGAGGCCGCGCCGCAAGCGCCCGGCCGTGGCGAAATCCGCGTCCGCCAGCACGCCATCGGCGTCAACTTCATCGACGTCTATCACCGCAGCGGGCTTTATCCCTTGCCGGCACCGCATATTCCCGGTGTCGAGGGGGCGGGGATCGTCGAGGCGACGGGAGACGATGTCGGCGGGATCCGTGTCGGGGACCGGGTCGTCTACGCGGGGGCGCCGGGCGCCTATGCCTCGACACGGCTGCTGCCTGCCTGGCGGGCGGTTCGGTTGCCGGACGAGGTCCCCTTCGACGTGGCGGCAACATCGATGCTGCGCGGACTGACCACGCATATGCTGTTGAGCGCCAGCTACCCGGTGCGTGCCGGGTCGGTGCTGCTGGTCCATGCCGCCGCCGGCGGGCTTGGCTCGATGCTGACCCGCGCGGCCGCGCATCTCGGCGCGACGGTGATCGGAACGGCGGGCACTCGGGAAAAGGCGGCCGTGGCCAGGGCCAACGGGGTCGCCCATGTCATCGTCGGGCGCGATGCGGACATTCCCGGCGCGGTTGCCGAGCTGACCGGCGGGCGCGGTGTCGATTTCGTGATCGACGGGATCGGCGGCGACATGCTCGCAAGGTCGCTCGGGTGTGCGCGTCCGTTCGGCCTTGTGGCGAGCATCGGCTGGGTCGCGGGGGCGGTTCCCCCGATCAGGATCGACGACCTGGGAATGGTCGCCCTGTCGAAGCCGAGCGTCATGGCCTATGCGGCTGACCGCGAGCGCTATGTGTGGGCGGGTGAGGCGGTCATCGACGCATTCGGCAGGGGCGTCGTCTCCAGCGTGGGGAAAACCCTCGGTCTCGCGGACGCCGCACAGGCTCACGCGGACCTCGAGGCGGGGCGCGTGAGCGGGTGCATCGCGCTGTTGCCATGAGCGGGGGAGCAACGCCATTCCGTCCGCCATGGCGTTGCGCGGGCTCGTTGTTTCCAGTACCTAAACCATTGCGAGTAGCCGAAAGCCATCTCCCCCTGAAGGCCTGGGGTGACGCCAGGCCCCGCCCGGGTTCACGGGCAAGCTTGCGGAGACACGGCTGTTGGGGTTCGCCCGAGGAAACCTCGAGACGTATCGGCTGCACAGGCGCCAGCTTGTCGACTATGCCGCGTCCATCGTCGGCGACAGGGCGCGGGGCGAGGATATCGTCCAGGAGGCCTTCATCCGGCTCGGCAAGGCGACCGCCTCCCGCGAGGTCGCGGAGCCGGCCGGCTACCTGCGCCGCATCGTCCGGAATCTCGCGCTCGACTGGCTGCGCCGCCATGCCGGCGAAGTGCGCCTCTTCGACACCGACACCGGCATCGAGGACGCGATCGAGGACCGGCCGTCGCTCGAGGACGAACTGGCGCATCGCGAGCAGTTGCGCATTCTCGCCGAGGCGCTTTCCGAACTGCCCGAGCGCACGCGCCGCGCCCTCGAGATGCACCGCTTCGAGGGGCTGAAACTGCGGGAGATCGCGGAGCGTCTCGACATCTCCGTCACCCTGGCCCATTCGCTGGTGTTTCAGGCGCTGGATCACTGCCGGCGGCGACTCGCGATGCGCTCATGAGCAGCTTTTTTGTGAAAAACACGATGGCCGGAACGTCCATTTCCTAGGACGTACCGGAACTACGGCGCGGTTGGGCGGTCGCACCGGGACAAGAGGGAGATGCGGCCATCAAACCGCAAGACGACATGGACGCGCGCGCAAGGGCGGCGATGACCTGGCTCATCGCCCTGAAGGACGACCCGGACGACACGCAACTGCAACGCCGTATCGGCGTGTGGTGCGCGGAGGCACCCGCCAACGCGCGCGCCTATGCGCAGGCGCTCGATCTGTGGAACCTGCTGGGCGAGTTGCCCGCAACCGCATCCCCCGACATGGAGAGCCGCGACGAACCGGTGGAGGACACCGTTCCGGCGGCGGAGGTGGCCGCGCGGCGCGGCCGGATCGGGCGCGTGGTCGCCGGCGGCTTCGCGCTCGCCCTTGCCGCCTGCGTGGCGATTTTTGTCCTGCCCGGATTCCTGGTCTGGCTCGCCGCCGACCACATGACGGGCACGGCGGAGCTGAGAACCGTTCGCCTGGAGGACGGAACCGCGGTGACGCTTGGTGCCGACAGCGCGCTCGACGTGGCCTTCGAACCCGGCCGCCGACGCGTGCGGCTTCTCTCCGGCGCGGCATTCTTCGACGTGACGCGCGACGAGACACGCCCCTTCGTGGTCGAGGCCGACGGTTCCGAAACGACGGTTCTGGGCACGAGCTTCGAGGTGGGCATGGCAGGCGGCGAGACCGGCGTCGCCGTCGCGTCCGGTCTGGTGCGGGTCGCGCCGGAGGGCGGCGCGCAGGGCACGCCGATCGAGCTGAGCCCCGGAGACTGGAGCCGGTTCGGCGGTGGCGCGGTGGAGCGGGGCAGGACCTCGCCGGAATTCGTCGCGAGCTGGCGCAAGGGGCTGCTGAGCGCGAACGAGGAAAGCGTCGCCGGCATCGCCGAGGAGATCGGCCGCTATTACCCCGGGATCGTGCTCGTCGTCGGGCCGGATCTGGCCCGTCAGCGTGTTTCGGGGGTCTATTCGACGGAGGATCCGGTGCGGGCGCTTCGGGCCGTGGCGGATGCCCACGGAGCCGTCCTGCGACAGGCCGGTCCATGGCTCCTGATTCTGTCATCTATCTAATTCATTGATTTTATTGACTCATAAAACATGAGTATTTTTCTCTGAAAAAACCGTGCCCGCTTCGTCTCCTTCTGTGAGAGGGGCATTTCCGCCATCCGGTCGGAGATGCCCTGTCGCACGAACGAGAGTGAAGGACCGCAATGCAGGGTGGCTTGAAGGGGAAGGGGGCACGGCGCCGGCTGGCTGGCGCGTTGCTCGCGGGAATATCGATATCGGGAATCGTGGCGGGAGCGCCGGCACTGGCGCAGGACGCGGCGGCGGCGATGAACGGGGAAACGGCGCGGTTCAGCATCCCGGCGCAGCCGCTGTCGAGCGCGCTGACGGTGTTCGGCCAGCAGGCCGGTCTCCAGGTTTCGGCCAATGCGGCCACGGTGCGGGGAATTTCGGCCCCGGCACTGTCGGGCCGGTTGAGCACGCGGGCCGCGCTGGGGCGGCTGCTGTCGGGGTCCGGCCTCGTATGGCGCTCCAGCGGGCCGCGCACGGTCATCGTCTACGATCCCGCGGCAACGGCGGAGACGGCCGATGTCTCGAGCGGCGACACGATCGCCCTCGACCGCATCGTGATCTCGGGTCAGGACACGGGAGCCGGATTTCAGGGCACGCCGGACTGGGTCTACTCGGATCCGGCGAGCGTGAGCGTCGTCTCGCGCGAGCAGATCGAGCAGGTGCCGGTGCGCAACACCCGCGATCTTCTGGACTCGGTGGCCGGTGTCTACGTCAACCGCTCGGAGGCGCAGAATCCCGGCATTGTCGTCAATGTTCGCGGCCTTCAGGACCAGAACCGCGTCGTCACCATGATCGACGGCGCAAGGCAGAACTTCCAGCGCTCGGGCCATGGCGCCAGCCAGCGGGCCTATGTGGACACCACCTTCATCCGCGAGATCGACGTGGAAAAGGCCGCGACCACGGGCGTCGGCGGGGCGGGCGCGCTGGGCGGCACGGTGAACTTCCGCACCATCGAGGCGGGCGACATCATCGAGGCGGGGCGGACCTGGGGCGTGGAGGCGAGCGCCGGAACGGGCACGAACGCCTTCGAGTTCGACGGTTCGGTGACGGCGGCGGCGCGCGTGTCCGACCGTTTTTCGGTGGTCGGCGGCATCAGCCACAAGAAGATCGGCGCCTACGAGATCGGCAAGAACGGCACTCTCAAGCTCAATGAGGGCTTCACCTATGTGGACGACGTGGTCGTCTTCACCGGTCAGGAGGTCCTGACGACCTTCATCAAGGGAGAGGCGGACCTCAGTGACAATCTCAGAATCACGCTGAGCTGGATGCGAAACGCCACCAAGTCGAGCCAGGGCGGCTACCAGTCGGGCCGGATCGACGAGGACACCGAGGAGATCACCAACAACACCATCGTCGCCAATCTGGCCTGGAACCCGGACAGCGATCTCATCGATCTGGAGGCGAACGTCTGGTACAACCACCTTGCCAATGACGAGACCCGCGGCTTCGTGCTCGACCCGGACGTGCTCTTCCCGGTCGACTACAAGATGGCGACGGTGGGTGGTTCTCTCGAAAACACCAGCCGGTTCGACGTGGCCTTCGGGGCGTTGTCCCTGAACTACGGCGTGGAGATGTTCCACGACGACGGCACGACGAAAGCCGACAGCGACTATCTCGACTCCGCCTACGGCAAGACAGGTGGAACGGACCTTTCTCTCGGTTTCAGCGGCTCCAATCCGAACGGGCGTCGCACCATGGTCAGCGGCTTCGCCAATGTCACGCTGGAGCATGACGACTGGCTGACAGTGTCGGGTGGTTTGCGTTACGACTACTCCAGGCTGTGGGGCTCGACGACGATCTATGGTGACCGGACCCGTGTCCGGGTGCCGTGCGAGCCCGGCGATACCAGCTTTGAGTGCATTGTCTTCGGCTACAAGGAGGTCAATGTCTATTCCGGCGCAAATGTCTCGGTGGACCGCACGGATGGCGCGCTGCTGCCCAATGCGATGGTCGCGGTGCAGCCCTTCGACTGGCTGCAGGCCTTCGCCCGTTTCTCCCAGACCTATCGTGCGCCCTCGGTGATGGAGGCGCTGATCGCCGGCGGGCATCCGCCGCCCGCGCTACCGATCAACAATGCGCCGAATCCGGACCTGAAGCCCGAGCGCGGCAATACCTATGAGATCGGGGCAAACATCTCGCGGGACGGGGTGTTTTCCGAGCAGGACGGTTTTCGCCTGAAGGCCGTGGCCTTCTACCGCGAGATCCAGGACTACATCTCCACGGGCACGGTGCGTCGGCCGGAGTTCGACAAGGAGTATACCTCCTATGTGAACGTGGACGGCACGACTCGGATGAGCGGTGTCGAGATCGAGGCCAGCTATGACGCCGGGCTCTACTATCTGGGCGGTGCCTTCACCTGGCTCCACACCGATTTCGGCAACACCTATACCTATGAGGGCGCGACGAAGCCGGTGGAGCCTTCGGTGATCTTCGTGCCGCCGGAGTTCAAGGTGACGCTCGACGGGGGCGTGCGTCTGCTCGACAAGCGCCTGACGCTCGGCGGACGCATGAACCACGTCGGCGGTACGAGCCCGAACGTCGGTGTCCTGACCTCGTCCTATCAGACGACGGACTACACGCTGTTCGATCTCTACGGATCGCTGAAGTTCAACGACCACGCGAAGCTGCGCTTCGGGGTGAACAACCTGACCGACGTGGCCTATGTGCCGGCGCTCGGGTCGACGGCATATCCGGCGCCGGGGCGGACCATCACTGCCGCCTTCAACGTGAAATTCTGACGAGATTCGCGGTGCCGATACCCGGCACCGCGTCCCCGGGTTCGCCGAACGGCGGACATGTGAAGACACTCCGCCGGTACCCGCTGGTGCCGCGGAGCCAACCTCAAGGAAACAACCATGACTGTGAAGATCGACCTCAACGGCGTGACCGATCTGGTCAGCTACCTCAGCAGCTGGTCGGCGGACTATGAGTACAACAGCCACGGCTTCTTTGCCGGTCCGGGCGCCACGAACGAGCACAGCCAGTGGGGCGCGGGCAATGTCGGGACGTCCGAGTCCGCCGTTCTGCTCAACGGCGACTTCGACTATGTCCAGCCGGGTGGTTTCAGCGGTGACGTTGACAGCCTCGTCTTCGGTGACAATCTCACCGGCAGCGGCTCCGGCTATTCGCTCGATGCCTCGGTGACCTTCGACCTTTCGGGGGCAACGACCGGCGGTTCGTTCAACTTCGCTATCTACTACATGTCGAACGATGGCGACCTGGGCACCTTCTACACCTACCTGGGCGAGCAGGGCACGGAGCAGACCAGCTCGGCCGCCGACGAGGTGTTCTACGGGTTCGGTGGAACGGACACGTTCGTCTTCGGCAGCAGCGATTGGGGCGACGACGAGATCGTCAACTTCGCCGATGGCACCGACCAGATCGACATGCGCGGGCTGGGCTTCAGCAACTATGCCGACTTCCTCGCCAATGGCGGGTCCGTCGACAACGTCAACGACGTCATCAGCTACAATGACGGATCGACGACGAGCACGATCGAATTGGCCGCCTTCAGCGGCACGATCGACGCGTCTGACTTCATCTTCGTCTGAGAAACGCTGTAGTGTTGGTAGCCCCACAGCGGACCCCGTCGCAGCCCTTGGCTGCGGCGGTGGTCGCCTCTCTCAGACGAAGTGCATTGTCAATAGCGCTGATAAGCGGGGTTGTAAACCTGCTGGCTCTCACGGCGCCGTTGTTCATGCTTCAGGTCTATGACCGGGTGCTCGCGAGCCGAAGCATCCCGACGCTGATCGGTCTCGCCGTGCTGGCGGCGGGGCTCTACGCCTTCCAGTCGCTGCTCGATGTCCTGCGCTCCCGCGTGCTGCTCAGGCTCGGTGAGCGGGCGGACCGGCAATTGTCGAACCGGGTGCATGAGGCGATCATCCGCCTGCCGTTGCGCCACCGTGTTCCCGGCGACGGGCTGCAGCCGCTGCGCGATCTGGACAACCTGCGTGGTTTCCTGTCGGGGCAGGGCCCGACGGCCTTCTTCGATCTTCCCTGGATGCCGGTGTATCTGGGCATCTGTTTCCTGTTTCATGTCTGGATCGGTGTGACCGCACTCGTCGGGGCGCTGGTTCTGGTTGCCTTCACCATTGCGACCAACGCGATGTCGCGCGCGCCGATCCGCGAGGTCATGACCAGCGGCATGTCGCGCAATGCGCTGATGGAGGCCTCGCGGCGCAACGCGGAATCCGTCTGGGCCATGGGCATGGCCGGTCGGCTGGCGGCGCGCTGGCAGCAGGCCAACAACGATTATCTGGCCGCGAACCGGCGCGCGGGCGACGTCGCCGGCGGGCTCGGAGGCGTGTCCAAATCCTTCCGCATGATGCTTCAGTCGGCGATCCTGGGCGTGGGCGCGTGGCTCGTCATCCGCCAGGAGGTGAGCGCGGGCGTGATGATCGCCAGTTCCATCATGATGGGGCGTGCGCTCGCTCCGGTCGATCTGGCGATCGGGAGTTGGCGGCCGTTCCTGATGGCGACGCAGAGCTGGGGGCGGCTCAAGGCCCTTCTGCAGCAGATGCCCTCCGACGCCGACATCATGCCGCTTCCCGCGCCGGTGCGCGAGTTGAAGGCGGAAGGCGTCACCGTGGTGCCGCCTGGCGCGCGCAAGCCGACCATCAGTGGCGTGAACTTCACGGTCGGTGCGGGCAGCGGGCTCGGCATCGTCGGGCCCAGCGGCAGCGGCAAGTCGAGCCTGGCGCGTGCACTCGTCGGCGCATGGGACGTCGCCGGCGGCAAGGTGCGCATCGATGGCGCCAGCCTCTCGCACTGGGACGCGGAGGCGCTCGGCGGCCACATCGGCTACCTGCCCCAGGGCATCGACCTCTTCGACGGGACGATCGCGGAAAACATCGCCCGCTTCGTTCCCGACGCCGATCCCGCCGCCATCGTCGCGGCGGCGAAGGCGGCCGGCGCACACGAGATGATCCTCCGGCTCGAGGCCGGCTACGAGACCCGGGTCGGGGAGGCGGGGGCGTCCCTTTCCGCCGGACAGCGCCAGCGGATCGGCCTGGCGCGGGCGCTCTTCGGCGATCCCTTCCTTGTGGTTCTGGACGAGCCCAACGCCAATCTGGACGCGGAAGGCGAGGCGGCGGTGCTTGCGGCCATCGAGGGCGTGCGGGCGCGCGGCGGTATCGCGGTCGTGATCGTCCACCGCCCCGGAGCCCTGCAGGCGGTCGATCTTGTGCTGATGATGGACGGCGGGCGCGCGCGGGCCTTCGGGCCGCGCGACGAGGTTCTGGCGAAGGTCGCCCGTCCCGGCGGCCCTGGACCGGGCGGCAAGCCGGCCACGGCGGCCTCCGGCGGTTTCCGGACCACCGGGCGGCAGATGGTTCCCTTGCGGGTGCTTCCCGGCAGCAAGGCCGCGGACGACAAGGACGAAGCCCTTGATGCGTCCGCCGGAGAGGATGCGGGCGAGGAAAAGGAGAGCGACGATGGACAATGATGTCGCCGGACTGTCTCGGTCGATCTCGCGTCATCTCCTGACGGGCCTGTTCGTCTGCGTGGCGCTGGTGGTCGGTGTCGGCGGCTGGGCGGCCGCGACGAACCTGACCGGAGCGGTCGTCGCGAGCGGAACCTTCGTGGTCGATTCCAACGTCAAGAAGGTGCAGCACCCGACCGGCGGTGTCGTGGGCGAGCTTCTGGTGCGCGACGGACAGAGGGTCGCGGCGGGCGAGACGCTCATCCGGCTCGATGCGACGCAGACGCGCGCACGGCTTGCCATCGTGCTCAAGCGGCTCGACGAGTTGCGCGCCCGCAAGGCTCGGCTCGAAGCGGAGCGGGACGACCTCGAGCGCATCGCCTTTCCCGAAGCGCTCGTGCGGCGAGCAAAAACGGATGCCGAGCTTGCCTCGACGCTGTCCAGCGAGGAACGGCTCTTCGCCTTTCGCCGGCAGTCGCGGGAGGGGCGCAAGGACCAGCTTGACCAGCGTATCAGCCAGTTCGAGAAGGAGATCGAGGGCCTGAAGGCGCAGGAAACGGCTCACGACCGGGGGCTGTCGGTTCTGGAGCAGGAACTCGAGGGCTTGCGCAAGCTCAAGGAGCGCGGGCTGGTGACCCTGCAGCGCATGAATGCGCTGGAGCGCGAGGCGGCGGCGCTTGGCGGCGAGCGCGGCGAGGCGATTTCCGGCCAGGCGCAGGCGGCGGGGCGTATCGCCGAGGCGCGGCTGCAGATCCTGCAGGTGGACAGCGACCTGAAGACCGAGGTCGGTTCGGAGCTGCGGGAGATTTCCGCCCAGATCGGCGAGTTCGTCGAGCGGCGGGTCGCGGCCGAGGACGAGTTGCGGCGCATCGACATGATCGCGCCGCAGTCAGGGCTCGTGCACCAGCTCGCGGTTCATGCTCCGGGCGCGGTGATTTCGCCCGCCGACGTGACGATGCTGATCGTCCCCGATCACGACCGGCTCGCGGTCGAGGCGAAGATCCTGCCCCAGGACATCGACCAGCTTCGCATCGGGCAGGGCGCGGTTCTGCGGCTTTCCGCGTTCAACCAGCGCACCACGCCGGAAGTCGCCGGCAAGGTGACGCGGATCGCGGCCGACCTCACGCATGAGGAGCGCAGCGGCCTTTCCTATTATCTGGTGCGTATTTCCATCCCGCCGGAGGAGCTTGCACGTCTCGGCGCGCTGGAACTCGTTCCGGGAATGCCGGCGGAAGCCTTCATCAGCACGGGCGAGCGCACGGCGCTGTCCTATCTGCTCAAGCCGCTGTCCGACCAGATCGCGCGCACGTTCCGCGAGGAATGAGGACCATCCGCCCGCGGCCTGCCCGAGGGGAAGGGCAGGCCGCGGCTTCCATCCCGCCCCTGGCGAGGAGCGGGACGGCTGTGGGGATCAGTCCGGCGCCTTGACCAGGATCTTGATCTGGGATTTCTCGCGCGCCAGCGCCTCGAAGCCCTCGCTCACGATGTCGTCGATGTCGATCCGCTTGGTCACCAGCCTGTCCGCGCTGAAGTGCCCCTGACGCATCAGCTCCATCACCGCCGGATAGATGTTGCGGTAGGCGATGGTGCCCTTCATCGAGCGTTCCTTGAGCACCACCGTGTTGGGCTGGAAGGCGGCCTCGGACTCCCAGATCGAGACGATGAGGGACTGTCCCTCGTGGCGGGTGGCATCGATCGTCTGCTGCAGGACGGAGGGCACGCCCGTCACCTCGAAGGAGACATCGACGCCGGTTCCGCTCGCCTTGCGGATCGTCTCGACCGGATCCTCGTGCATCGGGTCGATGGTCGACGTCGCGCCGAGGTCCTTCGCGCGTGCGCGGCGCTGGTCGGAGGGTTCCACCACGTGGATCTGTGACGCTCCGGCGGCGCGCAGGGCCTCCACGACGAGAAGTCCGATCGGTCCCGCGCCGAAGACGGCGGCCTTGTCGCCGGCCTTGATCTGGCTGACGCGAACGGCGTGAAGCGCCACGGCGGCGGGCTCGACGAGCGCGCCCTGCTCCAGGCTCAGCTCGTCGGGCATCTTGTGGCACATTTGCGCCGGCACCACCGAATAGGCGGCGAACCCGCCATGGCCGCCGGACAGTCCGACGAAGCCGAGGCTGTCGCACAGGTTGTAGCGCCCCTCGCGGCAGGCGGCGCAATGGCCGCAGGCGAAGATGGGCTCCACCGCGACGCGGTCGCCCACGGCAAGGTTGTCGACGCCATCGCCGACCTCGGTGATTTCACCGCAATACTCGTGGCCCATGGTGATCGGGGCCTTGTCATGGCTGAGCGGGTGATCCGTGCCGACGGGCACGAAGATCGGGCCGGCGAGATACTCGTGCAGGTCACTGCCGCAGATGCCCGTCCATGCGACCTTGATCTTCACGTCGCCGGGGCCGGTCCGGGGCTCCTCGATCGTTTCGACACGGATATCCTTTGCGCCATGCCAGCGTGCTGCCTTCATCGGTTCTGTCCTTGAAAGAGGGGGGAGGGAGGTGTGGCGCGCCGGAGAGGCCCCGGCGCGCCGGGGAGTGTCACTTCAGGTGGTGTACCTCCTGCAGACCGTAGACGGGAGTGTCGATGCCTTCCATCCGGGCCTTGAGCTGGAGAGCCAGATACTGGGAGTAGTGGCGCGACTGGTGCAGGTTGCCGCCGTGGAACCACAGCCCTTCCTGCTGCGTCGGTTTCCACATGTTGCGCTGCTCGCCTTCCCAGGGGCCGGGGTCCTTGGTCGTGTCCGACCCCAGTCCCCAGACCTTGCCGACCCGGTCGGCCATCTCCTGGCCCATCAGGTCCGCGACCCAGCCGTTCATCGACCCATACCCGGTGGCATAGACGATGAGGTCCGCCTCGAGTTTCGTTCCGTCCTCGAGCACGACGCCGTCCTCGACGATCTCGGCCACCTGGCCGCGCTTGAGCTTGATCTTGCCGTCGATGATGAGCTGGCTGGCACCGATGTCGATGTAGTAGCCGGACCCGCGGCGCAGGTACTTCATGAAGAGCCCGCTGCCGTCGTCGCCCCAGTCGAGCCAGAAGCCCGCCTTCTCGAGCGCGTCGTAGAAGTCGGCGTCACGCCGCTTCATCTCCTCGTAGGCGGGAATCTGGAACTCGTGCATGATCCGGTAGGGGAGCGAGGCGAAGATCAGGTCGGCCTTCTCCGTGGTGACACCGTTCCTGACCGCTTCTTCCGAGTACAGGGCGCCGAGGCCCACGTCCATCAGCGTTTCCGAGCGCACGATGTGGGTGGACGACCGCTGGACCATGGTCACGTCCGCGTCGTGCTCCCAAAGGGCGGCGCAGATGTCGTGAGCGGAATTGTTGGAGCCGATCACCACCACCTTCTTGCCCGCGTAGGCCTCCGGGCCCGGATGGCGCGAGGAATGCTGCTGCTCGCCCTTGAAGCGGTCCATGCCGGGGAAATCGGGGATGTTCGCCTTGCCCGACATGCCGGTGGCCATGACGAGCTGCTTCGGCCTGAGAACCACTTCCTCGCCGTCGCGATCGACCACCAGCGTCCACTCGCCTGTCTTCGCGTCGTAGCTGGCCGATTTCGCCGTGGTCTTCGTCCAGTAGTTCAGCTCCATGACCTTCGTGTACATCTCCAGCCAGTCGCCGATCTTGTCCTTGGGGCTGAAGACGGGCCAGTTCTCCGGGAACTTGATGTAGGGCAGGTGGTCGTACCAGACCGGGTCGTGCAGGCAGAGGGACTTGTAGCGCTTGCGCCAGCTGTCGCCGGGGCGCTCGTTGCGCTCGACGATGATGGTGGGCACGCCGAGCTGGCGCAAACGGGCGCCGAGCGCGATGCCCCCCTGGCCGCCGCCGACGATGACGCAATAGGGCTGGGTGGTGTAGCCGAGCTCGCGTTCCTCACGCTCGCGCTCCTCCTTCCACGACGGGCGGTTCTTGCCCGCGCCGTGCTTGGCGCCGAGCGGCCGGTTGAAGCCCTTGGGCTCCTCGTGGCCCTTCAGTTCGGACATGACCGTGAGCAGCGTCCAGATCTTGCCGTCCCTGAACCGCACCATGCCATAGCCGCGCGCGACCGCCGTCTCGAAGGTGATCCATGCGGTCAGGACGCCGTCCTCCTCGCTGGGGATCTCGTTCTCGGCGAGCCGGAAGTTCGACGGTGCGACGGAGGGGAGCTGGCTGGTCAGCATGTCCGCCACCTGGTCCTTGCCCTCCACCGTCTTCAGGTTCCAGGTGAAGGGGGCAAGGTCGCGCCAGTAGCAATCGTCCTGGAACATGTCGCAGGCGGCGGCGATATCGCCGGCCTCGAGCGCCTTGCCGAATTTCGTGAGCAGCGTTTCCGCCTTCTTCATGGGGGCAGTGTCGAGCATCGCAATCCTCCCTTTGCGTTGTGCTTGCAAGGGAAGGATGGCAGGCGAAATACGGCCCGGACCATGGCCGCGCATTCGGAGTGCGGCGCAGCACGGCGTTTTTGCGCCGCCCGCGTTGCGGGCGCAACAGGACGCAACGCGGGCGGCGGGCGGGATGCAACAGGTCGCGCAACAGGCGAAATGCGGACGAGGATCAGTCGGGCGGTGTCAGGCCCGCCTTGCGCACCCTGCGCAGGATGGTCGACCGGTTGACGCCGAGCCTTCGTGCCACCTGCGACATGTTCCAGTGGCAGGCCTCGAGCAGGGCCTCCAGCTCATCGTCGGACGTGCCGGCCGCGCCCGGCCGCGCGGCGGAGCGTGGTGTGGGGAGCATGAAGCCGGATGGTGGCGGCCGGCGGAAGGTCGGCGGCGGCAGGTCGTTGAGGTCTATGACGAGATCCGTGGCGGTTGCCATGGCGACGTCGAGCGCGTGGGCGAGCTCGCGGATGTTGCCCGGCCAGTCGCGGCCGCACAGCTCCGCCCTTGCCGCCGGTGACAGGCGAAACTCCTCCGGGCGGCGGCGCAGCAGGCGCTCGACCAGCCAGTCGAGGTCGCGGCGCAATCGCAGCGGCGGTAGCGCGAGCACCGCTCCGGCGAGGCGGAAATGCAGGTCCGGACGCAGGCTTGCGGGCGCGGGCGAGGTCTCCTCGCTCCCGGTTGTCGCGCAGGAGGTCGTGGTGATCGGGCGCAGGTCGGAACGCGCGTCCAGAAGGCCGATAAGCGCCGACTGCGCCGCCGGCTCCAGATCCTCGATCCCGCGCAGGAACAAGGTGCCCGCCGGCAGGTCCGCGAGCCGGGCGACGGCGGTCGCGTCAAGTCCGGCGCAATGCACGCCATGAAAGGCGAGGGCCTGGCGCGACGGCGCCGCCGCGCTTCCGCCTGTTCCGGCATCGTTGCCGCAGACGTGGATCGCGCGGGCGAGGCGCGCCTTGCCGGTGCCCGTCTCGCCACACAGCATGAGCGGCACGGAGGTCGGCGCCAGGCGCGCGGCGCGCTCCAGCAGACGGGCCAGCGCGGGGTCGGGGCCGGAGAGGCTTTCCAGCGGCGCGGGCAGGCCCGTGCGCGCGGTGGCCGCCGTGCCGCCGGTGGCGGAAGTCTTCCTCGGCAGGCGGGCCACCTGCGGTGCGATCGCATGGGCGAAGAGGCCGCGTCCGTCCTTCAGCCTCAACACCCGCTCCTCGGAAGGGCGGCCGCGCATGTAGTCGGGCAGGTCGTCGATGTCGTGCTCGGTCAGGGCCTCCATGGGCATTCCGATCAGCGTGTCGGCGCCCGAGGGAGCGAGGCACTCCAGCGCGCCCTGCGTCATGCCGATGATACGCCCCGAGGCGTCCAGCGCGATGGCGGCTTCCGGGTCGACCTCGAGAAACTCCGGCGAGGTGGACAGTCTCAGCACCCAGTCGCGCCGGGTCATGGCCATGAGGTTCGCCATCTCCACCCGCCGCGCGGACGCCTTGACGAGGTTCATGGCCAGGTTCTGGCTGGACTTGGGGCTGGGGGAGCGCAGCAGCGAGATGTCGAGCACCGCGGACAGCTTGCCGCAGGTGTCGTAGATCGGCGCGGCGGTGCAGGACAGAGGCGTGTGGGCGAGACCGAAATGGTCGTCCTGGTGGATCGTCACCGCCTTGCCGGTGACGAGGCAGGAGCCCACGCCGCAGGTGCCGGCAAGGTCCTCCGACCAGTCGGAGCCAAGGTAGAGCCCCGCCTGGCGCAGGTCATCCTCGAAGCGGGGATCGCCGAAGAAGTCGACGCAGATCCCGTCCGCGTCCGCCAGAAGCAGCACGTAGTTCTGGCCCGCCACCTGGCGAAACAGCGCGCGCAAGCCCGACCGCGCGGTCGCGATCAGCCGCTCGGCCTGTTCCTGATGGGCGCGCAATTGCGTGTCCGTGACGATATGGGCGGGCTCGGGGCGCGTCGGATCCATGCCATAGGTCTCGACGCATCGTCGCCAGCTCGTCGTCACGAGATCGTCGCGCCCCGTGGGCTGGCCGCGCAGGACGCGGCCGATCTCGTCGACATGCTCAATGTCGCTCATGCCGTCCTCCCTCGGCAGGTGCGCCGTGACGATAGCGTGACCTGCCGAGGGAACGCAATCGGCGAGCAACGGGGGCGGAGCGGACGTGCAAAGGCCGGCTCCGGTTTCCCGGCGCCGGCCCTGTCGGTCGTGGGTGTGCAGCGGTGGCTCAGGCCTTGATCTGGGCGATCATGCGCTCGAGCCGTTCCATGGCGAGAACGCCGGCCTCGATGTCCGGGGCACCGTTTGCCTCGCCACGGATCGCTGCGGCCGCGTCGGCGAGAAGCGCCGCGTAGCCCTTGTGGTCCTCGTTGGCGGCGGCGGTGAAGTTCGGCGTCCACGACAGCGTGTCGCAGGCGGGGTCGAGCGTTGCCGCCGGATCGTCCGCCTTGAAGGGCGGGTCGCGGAACAGGCGGACGTTGATGATGTTGTCCACCTCGAGGCGGGCGTGATCGCCCATGATGCGGATCTCCTCCATCGGCGTGCCGCGCGACTGGACCGTGCCCATGACCACGTTGCCGATCACGCCACCCTTCGTGGTGAAGTTGACGTGGATCAGGAGCTTGCCCGGCGCCGGGCTTGCCGAGCGCACCAGCATGTCGCCGAAGTCCTCGCCGGCGAACCAGGGGATCAGGTCCATGTAGTGGACGCAGTGGTGCAGGTAGAAGCCCGTGTAGTCCGGCTCGCCCTGGAAGTAGGTCGGCGCGGTCATGTAGCTGCCGGTGACGCCCAGAACGGACCCGAAGTCACCACCGTCGAGCACGTTGCGGGCGATCCGGTTGCCGGTCGAGTAGCGCTTCATGAAGCCGACGATGACGGGCTTGCCGGCCTTCCTCGATGCGGCGGCCACCTCGCGCGCGCCGGCCGCATCCGCCGCCGGCGGCTTTTCCATGAAGACCGGGAGCCCCTTTTCCAGCGCCGCGATGGAGGCCATGCGGTGCAGGTCCGGTCCGACGGCCATGCCGATGGCATCGAGGCCCGGGTGGGCGATGAGCTCGCGGAAGTCGTCATAGAGCGCGGTGACGCCGTAGTTCGCCGCCGCCTGGGACAGCGCCGCGCCGTCCCGGTCGCACAGCGCCGCGATGCGGAAGCCGTTGCGCCCGAGCTGGGGCAGGAGCATCTGGCTGGCGTGACGGCCGCAGCCGATCCATCCGATGTTGATCATTGGTCGACCTCCGCCAGAGCGAGGGCGTTCCGGATGACGCCAAGTCCGGCCATGAGCTTCTCGCTCTCGTCCTCGCGCGGGGCACGCCAGTGCGCGATCGGCAGCGCGACGCGGTCGTCGTTGCGACGGAACGGCTCAAGCGAGACCGGGCCCGTGTATCCGACCTGGGCGAGGGCGCGCATGATGGCCGGCCAGTCGAGATGGCCGGTGCCGGGGTGCCCGCGATGGTTCTCGTTGGCCTGGAAGTGGACGATGCGCTCGCCGGCGAGACGGATCGCGTCCGGGATCGAGCGGTCCTCCATGTTCATGTGGAAGGTGTCGAGCATGACGCCGAGACCGGCGTCGGCAACGGCATCCACGACTTCAACCGACTGGCGGGTGGTGGAGAGGATGTCGGTCTCGAAGCGGTTGAGCGCCTCGAGCGCGAAGACCTTGCCGGCGGACCGGGCGACAGGGGCCACTTCCCTGAGGCCGGAGATCGTGCGTTCGGCGCGCGCGGCGATGTCCTCGTCCGTGCGCGGAACCGGCGGGCGTCCGGCAAAGACCATGGGCTCGCCGTAGAGCGGGCCGCCGATGATCTTCGCCCCGATGCCGTCGGCCACCTCGACGCAGTGCTTGAGATAGTCGAGGCCGCCCTGGCGGTTGGCCGCGTCCTCGGAGGCGATGGAGCGGGACGGGTTCACGCGGGCCGCGAGCACCAGGAAGATGCCGGCGTCCTCGGCCGCGCGGCGGGCCTCGGCGAGGTCCAGGTCGTCCTCGGGTTCGGGGACGAGCAGTTCGACGAAGTCGAAGCCAAGGTCGGCGGCCTTGGCGAAGTAATGCAGGTCGGCGCCCCGGAAGGGACGGGTGAACTGCATGGAGATGATGCCGACTGGGTTCTTCAAGGGGGAGGTCCTTTCGACGGTCAGCCCTTCACCGCGCCCTGGGTCAGGCCGGAGATGAGGCGTTTCTGGACGAGGAGGAAGAGGGCGGTGGCGGGCATGGCGCCGACGATGCCGCCGGCGGTGAGAAGGCCCCACTGGACTTCGTATTCGCCGATCAGCGTCTGGACGGCGACGGTGATCGTGCGCACGTTCCGCCCGCCGAGGGTGAGGGCGTAGAGATACTCGTTCCAGGAGGTGATGAAGATGTAGATGCCGGTGGCGATGATGCCGGGAACGCAGAGCGGCAGCACGACCCTGAACAGCGCGCCGAAGCGGGTGCAGCCGTCCGTCATCGCCGCCTCGTCGAGCGAGCGCGGGATGCCGTTCATATAGCTCACCATCATCCAGATCGAGAAGGGGATCGCGATGGTGGAGTTGGCGATGATCAACGCCAGGTGGGTGTCGAGCAGGCCGAGCACCCGCATCAGCACGAAGAGCGGCAGGATGAGCAGCACCAGCGGGAACATGTTGATGAGCAGGAACTGCAGCATCAGGATCCGCTTGGCCCTGAACTCGAACCGCGAGAACGAATAGGCGGCCGTGATCGACAGCGACAGGCCGACGAGCACGGTGCCGGAGGACACGATGAGACTGTCCAGCAGGTTGCGGCCGAACCCGACGGTGGCGAACAGCCGGGTGTAGTTCTCGACCGTTGCGCCGATGATCGAGGGTCCTTGCGTGAAGAGCCTGGATTCCTGCGTCACGGAGGTCAGGAACATCCAGAGATAGGGACCCAGCGTGAAGGCCAGGATGGCGACCATGGGCAGGTCGACAACCAGGATCCGCCGCCAGACGGGACGCTTGTGCAGGCTCATCGGCTCACCGCCTTTCCGGTCCGCTTGAGGTAGAGGATCACGAAGACCATCAGCAGCATCGTGAACAGGACCGCCAGCGCGGAGCCGTAGCCGAAGTCGAGATTGGTGCGCGACTTGACGAAGGCGTAGAGCGGCAGCGTGTAGGTGCTGTAGCCGGGGCCGCCGCCGGTCATGACGAAGATCACGTCGAAGGAATTGGCGACCCAGATCATGCGCAGCAGGACGGCCGTCACCAGCACGCCGGAGATGCCCGGCAGCGTGATGTGCCAGAATTGGCGCCAGGCGCTCGCGCCGTCGATGGCCGCGGCTTCGTAGTAACTCCTGGGGATCGACTGCAGGCCCGCGAGGATCATGACCGCGAAGAAGGGGAAGCCCTGCCAGGTCAGCGTCAGGATGATGGCGCCGAGCGCGGTGTCCGGGCTTGCGAGCCACGGCACGGCCTGCTCGATCAGGCCAAGGCGCAGCAGGAAGTCGTTCGCAAGGCCGTAGTTGCTGTCGTAGATCCAGACCCACATCAGCGCGATCACGACCGAGGGCAGCGCCCAGGGAATGATGATGAGCGCGCGCGCCAGCGACCGCCAGGGGAAGTCCTGGTTGAGGATCAGCGCGGTGACGAGACCGAGCAGAAGCTGCGCCGGGATCGTGATGCCGATCCAGATCACCGTGTGGCGCAGCGAGATCCAGAAGACCTCGTCGTTGAGGGCCTTGCGGAAGTTGTCGAGCCCGATGAAATCGAAATTCTTCGGCCGGAACAGGACGTATTCGTGCAGGCTCATCCATGCGGTCTGCAGCATGGGCAGGAAGACGATGGCGAGCGTGACGAGCACGGCCGGCGAGAGCATCGCGTAGGGGAGCACGCGTCGGGCGAGGCTTCGTCCGGGCGCCGGAGCGTCTGGAGCGGAACTGTCGGTCATGGTCGGGCCGTTTTGATACATGGATCGGGTGTGACGGGGCGCGCGCTTGTGAAAGGCGCGCGCCCCGTCCGCTCAAGCCTTCGGGAGGAGGCTTATTCGGCGTAGAGTTCGGCGATCTTCTCGTTCATCTCCTTGGCGGAGATCTCGCCGGTCAGGGCACGCTGCATGTTCACCGGCCAGACCGTGTTCACGAAATCGGAGGTCTGGGAGACGTTCGGCAGCATCTGGGCGAAGGGGAGCGAGTCCACCGTGGCCTTCACGAAGCGCTTGGGGTGAAGCGACCAGCTCTCGCTGTCCGTCTTCGTCACCGGAAGCTGGCCGGTGGCCTCGTTGAAGGTGGTGTTGTTGCCGGCGGTGGAGAGGAAGGAAATCCACTTCCACGCGGCGTCCTTGTCCTCGGCCGAGGAGAGAACCGCGGTGCTCTCGTCGCCGAAGGCCGTCCAGTGACCGCCGCCGCACTCGGGAACGGGTGCCGCGGAGACCTTGTCGCCGAGCGCCTCGACCATGCCGTTGGCCGAGCCGATGTGGTGGATCGTCATGGCCGTCTTGCCGGCCTTGAAGCCGCCGATGATCTCCTGGAAGCCGTCATTGGGCGCCGACGGCGGGAAGACGCCGTCCTTCTGGAAGAGGTCGACCACGAACTGGCTGCCGGCGACACCGGCGTCCGAGGTCAGCCCGTCCTGAAGGCTCACGCCCTCGCGCGACAGGGTGAAGCTCGCCCAGTGGTCATGGCCGCCCTTGGCGCCACGGAAGCCGAAGCCGTAGACGTCCGGTGTGCCGTCGCCGTCGGTATCGCGGGTGAGCTTCTTCGCCACGTCGCGGAACTCGTCGCAGGTCTTCGGCACTTCGAGGCCGAGCTCCTGGAACATGTCCTGACGATAGTAGAGATAGAGCACAACGTACTGGACCGGCAGGTAGTAGGCGTTGCCGTCCGGAGCCCTGGTAAGGTCGAGCAGGTTGTCCTGCAGGTCGGCCTTGCCCTCCCACGCGTTAATGCGTTCGCCGATGGGCTCCAGCGCGCCCATTTCCACCAGGCGCGGCTGGGCGAACATCTTGACCATGGCCGCGTCCGGCGCGTTTCCGCCGATGATCGCGGTGTAGAGATTGTCGTAGTAGCTGTTCCAGGGAACGTTCTCGGCCTCGACCTTGATCCCCGGATTGGCCTTCTCGAACTTCGCCACAAGCGCGTCCATCGGATTGTCGGCGTTGTCGAAGTGGTACCAGAAGCGCACGGTGCTGTCGGCCTGGGCCATGCCCACGGTCAGCGCCAGCGCGCTTGCGGCAAGCGTCATCGTCCTGAAGAGTTTCATGCTTTCCTCCCTGGTGTCGGGCCGCTCCTCATGCGGTTCCCTGCTTGAAAACAGTGCCGGCGCGCTTGAAGGCCGCGCGGGCCTCCTCGAGCGCCGAACCCATCTGCATGAACCCGTGCACGACGCCGGGCACGAGATCGAAGACATCCTTGCGGCCGAGTGACGAAAGACGCGCGGCGAGAAGCTCCGTGTCGGAGCGCAGCGGGTCGAGTTCGGCCGCGTTGAGATAAAGCGGGGGCAGGGCGGTGAGCGTCGTGTCGCTGGCGGCAAGCGGAGCGACGTCCGCCGCCTCGCGCGCCTCCTGTGGCGCATACCAGTTCCAGTAGCGCTGCATCTTGGCGCGTGTCAGCCCCGGTCCCTCGGCTAGCTGTTCGTAGGAGGGCGTGGTGAAGTCCGCGCCGTAGACGCCGTAGAAAAGCAGCGCGGTCCTGGGAAGGTTCTGCGGGGCGGCTCCGCCCTCGATTAGGCGGACCATCGCGGCGAGCGCCAGGTTCGCGCCCGCGCTGTCGCCGGCCACGGACCAGGTGAGCGACCGGTCGCGGGCGGCCCAGGCGGCGAGCACGTCCTCGAGACCCTGCGGATAGGGATGCTCGGGGGCGAGCCGGTACTCCACCGTGAGCACCCGGGCGCCGGTGGCGTTCGCAAGCCTGCGCGCGGCACCTTCATGAGTGGCGGCGGAGCAGAATGCCCAGCCGCCGCCGTGCACGTGCAGGATCGCCTCACGGCCAGCGTTGTTTTCCGGCACCACGAGCCTGGCGGGAAGGTCCGCATGCATGAGCGTGCGGGCCTGCGCGACGGGCGGCAGATCCTCGTTCCAGCGCATGTTGGTCAGGTCGGCGAGATGCCGGCCGGCCTGGGGCGCAAGGGTCGTGGGATCGAGCAGGCCACGGTCCTCGGTGGCAAGGCGCTCCAGAACGGCGCGCATGGACGGGCTGGGAGTGGGCGTGCTCATCGGTCGGTATCCGTTTGCGGGGAAGCCGCGGCCGCGTCGTCGGTGAGGTCGGGACCGAAGTCGACGATGGTCGAGATGTGATGGCCAAGCACCGCGTGCAGGTGTTCCAGATCGCGCTCTCTCAGCGCCTCGATGATCGGGACGTGACGCTCGGCGGTCTCCTCAAGTGCCCGGTTGGGCTGGGAGTTGAGGATCTTGAAGCGGTGGTTGTGGATGAGGCAGCGGGTCAGGATCGGCACCACGAGCGGCAGATCGGCGGTGGCGAAAAGGGTGGTGTGGAACGCCCGATCATGCACGGATAGACGATATTCGTCCATGTCGCGCGCGGCGTTTCGCATGGCGTTGAGTTCATCGCCGAGCCGGTCGATGACGTCGCCGTCGACGTTTGCGAGGACACGTTCCAGGTAGGAGCATTCCACGTCGCGACGGATGGCGATCAGCGCGCGGGCATCGTCCGCGCCGCAGGGAGCGACCAGCGTGCCGCGATGCGGCATGCGCCGGACCAGGCCTTCCTCGGAAAGCTGCATCAGGGCCTCGCGCACCGTGCTTTGGGAGCACTGGAAGCGCTGGGCGAGCTCCATCTCGGTGAGGGCCTGCCCCGGCTCGAGCGCGCCGAGCACGATTTCCTTCTGCAGCGTCACGAAGACGGCATGGCTGCGCCGACTGGACTGGCGCGGCACCAGGTCGAGCACGGACGGGCTCGTAAAGCTCTCCACGGCCATCTGGCCTTTCCTCCCTGCTTCGCAATGTCGGCTGTCCCGGATGGCCCGGCAGCCCTGTCACATCTGCGAAGGTTCTCCCCCGTTGGCGGGGTTGCGTGTCATTATCGTTATCGATAACATCCGGATTATCGATAATGCAAGCCCCTCTCGGAAGGGGTGCTCAAGGGAGGAAGCCATGGCGGAGATCCGTCTCGACGGAATCGTCAAGGACTACGGGTCCGTACGGGCAATTCACGGTGTCAGCCTCAACGTGCGCGACGGCGAGTTCGTGGCCTTCGTCGGCCCTTCGGGCTGCGGCAAGTCCACCATGTTGCGGATGATCGCGGGGCTGGAGGAGATCTCCGGCGGGCGGATGATGATCGGCGACAAGGTGGTGAACGACATGGAGCCGCGCGAGCGCGATGTGGCCATGGTGTTCCAGGACTACGCGCTGTATCCGCACATGAGCGTGGCGGAAAACATCGGCTTCGGGCTCAAGATGCGTGGTCTCAAGGCGGCCGACATCGCGCCGAAGGTGCAGGAGGCCGCCCGCATCCTGCAGATCGAGGCCTATCTGGACCGCAAGCCGGGCCAGCTCTCGGGCGGCCAGCGCCAGCGTGTCGCCATGGGCCGCGCCATCGTGCGCCACCCCTCGGTGTTCCTGTTCGACGAGCCGCTGTCCAACCTCGACGCGAAGCTTCGCGTGGAGATGCGCACCCAGATCAAGCGTCTGCATGCCATGCTCGGCACGACGACCGTCTACGTGACGCACGACCAGACCGAGGCCATGACGCTCGCCGACCGGGTGGTGGTGCTCAAGGGCGGCCACATCATCCAGGAAGGTCACCCCATCGAGCTCTACAAGGCACCCAACTGCCGATTCGTGGGTGAGTTCATCGGGTCCCCGCAGATGAACGTCTTCTCCGGCGAACTGGACCGGTCGGGCGACACGCCGATGCTGCGCGTCGGCAATGCCGGGCTGGCGCTCGGCGAGGTTCCGGCTGCCGACGGGACCCGCCTCGACGTCGGCATTCGCCCCGAGCACCTTGCGTGGTGCAAGCCGGGCGCCGGCAAGATCGCGCCGATTGTGGAGGTGTTCGAGCCGCTTGGTTCCGACACGATGGCCGTGTGCCGTTTCGGCGGTCAGGAGCTGACCGCGCGGCTCGATCCCGCTGTTCCGCTCACGCCGAACACCGAGATCCATCTCGACTACGACCTGGCGGACCTGCACTACTTCGAGGGTGAAAGCGGCGCCCGCCTGTCGCAGGCCGCCTGAATACCCGGCTGGAACGGGAGAGGCCGCCCGGCTTCAGTCGGGCGGCGCGGCGTCCCCGAGTGCCCGGCGCAAGCGGGCGAACAGGCGCTCGGAGAGCGAGAAATCCGCTGTCAGCACGGTGAGCCCCAGCACCCGCGCGCGCTCCATCAGTTTGGGGCTGCGGAACACGCCTGCCTCCTCGTCGAAGAAATCCGTCGTGGTGACGAAGACGGGTAGGGCCTCGCGTGCCGCGAAATGCGCGTTCCAGTAGGACAGTTCGAGCATCGCATGAAAGAGGCGCTCCTCGCCGTGCGAGCGCTCGAGAAGGTCCGTTGCCGTCGCCTTGCACGAGACGATCACCAGCCGTTCGTCATGCAGGGCGATGGCGTCGACCTCATTGAAATGCTCTTCCTCCTGGCCCGGCGCGCGCCAGCGCACCTGCTGCGCGAAGCGCACGTTGCGGCAGCCGCAGGCGAGCAGCGCGAGCGCCATGAGTTCTTCCAGCCAGGCACCGGCAAGATAGGTTCGCGCGCCGTTTCCCGCGGCCCTGTAGCCCTGTCCCTTGCGGCGCAGCACATGGTGGTCGACTGCCTCCTCGCACCACGCGCGGACCGCCCCGGAGGGAGAGCCGATGGGCTTCCCGCTTCCGCCGGCAATGAGTATCGGACGCAGCGCCTCGAAATTCTCGTAGATCGCGCGGGTCAGCGCGGCGCGCCCGCGCGCCTTGTCGAGCGAACCGCCCGGCCCGTGCAGTTCGACGAGACCGGCGAGGCGATCGGACAGGGCGGTTGATCTGGCGGGCATTGCGAAAGGCTCGGCTGACGGGGTTACTTCGAAAGGCGGCGCCGCGCCTCGGGTACGGCGAAATCGAGCAGGATCCTGAGCGACGTCCGCCAGCTTTCTGGATCATTGTAGCGACCGGCGAAGGAGGCGACGACCAGTCCCGCCTTCGGCTGCACCGTCAGCCGCTGTCCGCCGTTGCCAACTGCGACCGCGACCGGCGAGTCGGCCGGGCCCGTGAGGTACCAGAGATAGCCGTAGCGAAAATCCGTGGCGACTTCCGCGCGCGGGCGCATGGAGCGCGCAAGCCAGGCTTCGGGGACGACCCTTTGCCCCTCGTAGAGCCCCAGGCCCGCGACCATGTGGCCGACGCGGGCAAGGTCGGGCAGGGGCAGGCGCAGGCCGGACGCGGCCGAGGGCACGCCGTCGGCCCCCTTTACCCATTCGTACCGGGTGATGCCGAGCGGTGCGAACAGCTTCTCGCGGGCGTAGTCGTCAAGCGCCATGCCCGTGCCCTTCTCGATGAGCCGGGCAACAAGCGCCACCGCGCCGCCGCTGTAGATCCAGCGCCCGCCGGGGGCCTCGACGACCGGCCGGTCGAGCGCGAAGCGGTAGCGGTCGGCGGCGTTCTCCATGGCGATCTCGCTGTTGCGAGGATCGGAGTAGGGCAGATCCTCGTTCCACTCGAGGCCCATCTGCATGGACAGGGCATGTGCGATCTGAATGGGTTTCCGTTCGGGATCGGAGGCAAGGTCCGGATACTCGGGAAAGGCGGCATAGAGCGGGCTTTCCGGGTCCGGGACCTTTCCTTCCTCGAGCGCGATGCCGTAAAGCAGCCCGACCACCGACTTGGTCACCGACCGCAGGTCGTGAAGCGTGTCGGGGCCGAACTCTTTCTCGCCGACCGGCACGCCCCAGATCTCGTCCTTTCCGGAGAAATAGACTTCCGCGAGTCGCGTGTCGCCGAGATCGATCAGCGCCGCGTGAAGGCCCGGAAGTTCGCCGGCGGCGACGCTTTCCCTGATGGCCTCGTCAAGCGGCGCGGCATGGGCCGCCGGCACCGACAGGAGCGAGAGGCAAAGCCCGGCGAGGCGGGTCGCCTTGCGGGCGAACCCGGAAAACTCGAAGGGGAACGGCATGGCTGGTCGGAGCCTCGGGAGGGGAAACACGCGCCGCACCATAGAATGCCGGTCATGGCTTGTCAGCCGCCGGCACTGTGCATTTCTCAGGCGATGGTGAGCTATCCTCCGTGGCGGAAAACAGGCCGGCGGGGGAAGCTGCCGGCGGGCATTGGCCGATACGGACAGACAGAAGGAGAAATCGCGGTGACGGACGGACACGGAACGGGGCCGGTGGTGCGGCTTTCCGGACTTTCGCTGCAGGAACAATCGCATGGCGAGGCGTTCTCCTGCGCCATGGCGGCGATTGCCGCTCCCGCGGGCGCGACCCGGCTCGGTGCCCGCCTCGTCGTGGTGCCGGCGGGAAAGCGCGCCTGGCCGTTTCACTGTCACCACGGAAACGACGAGATGTTCGTGATCCTTGAAGGGACGGGGACCGTGCGCTTCGGGACCGACACTTTCAGGGTTGCCGCCGGCGATGTCGTGGTGTGCCCCTCCGGCGGCCCCGAGACGGCGCACCAGCTTCGGGCCGGAGAGGAGGGGCCCTTGCGCTACATCGCGGTGAGCACGATGAACGAGCCGGACGTGATGGAATATCCCGACAGCGGCAAGGTCACTGTCTTTGCCGGCAGCGCGCCGGGCGGCGACAAGGCTTCCCGGCGTTTCGCTGCAAGCTACCGGCAGGATGACGCGGTTGACTACTGGGATCGCGAGGACGGACAGGACCACGCCTCACGGCCGTGAGGCGACCTCGCGCAGGATCCAGTCGCGCAGGTTCTGGATGCGACGGTCCCTGGCAAGCGGGTCCGGATAGACGAGCCAGTAACCGCCGCTACCTGGCGTCGCGTGTTCGAAAAGCGGCACCAGTCGCCCGGCGGTCACGTCGGTGCGGGCGATCTCGCGTCCGGCGAGCGTGATGCCGACTCCATCGATCGCCGCGCGCAGGCCGAGGCCGGCCGAATCGACCATCGTGACGTTCGCCGGGGAAACGGGGCCGTCGGGCAGGGAGCCGTTCCATTCGTCCCAGTTGCGCACCCTGTGCTGAGACAGAAAGAGATTGGCGCGGGCGACGACGGCGCGCGGATCCCTGCCGCCGATCAGGGAGGGGGCGGCGAAGAGCGTCACGCTTTCCTCGAAAAGAAGATCGGCCTTCAGCCCCGGCCAGGATCCGCTTCCGTGGCGGATGCCGGCGTCCGCCGCGCCGGCCGATAGGTCCACCGCCGTCTGGCTCGTGGAGATCAGCAGCTCGAAGCCGGCGCGATCGAACGGGTATTCGGCCAGACGGGGCGAGAGCCAGTGCACGGCGAAGGTCGCCAGCATGGACAGGCGCAGGGGGCCGCTCTTGCGTTCTCCCGTTGTCTCGGCGACCGAACTTGCGATTTCGCGAAATCCGGAACTGAGGCCGGGCAGCAGCTTGCCTCCGGCTTCCGTGAGTTCGAGGCGCGAGCCGATTCGGCGCAGCAGGTCCACGCCCAGGCTGTCCTCGAGCTGGCGAACCTGGTGGGAGACCGCGGAAGGGGTCACGCCGAGTTCCCCGGCGGCCTTCTTGATCGATACGTGGCGACCTGCTGCCTCAAAGGCCCTGAGGGCGTTGAGCGGCACGTTCAGGCGCGGAATCGGGGGAGACTTCTCTGACATGACAGTAGGTTAGCTGGTGCCGATGATGTCGGAAAGGTGGCGCGCAAGCTTCACGGGCCTCGCTTCGTGATTTTACCTCACGCTGCCGACAACCTGCCTCAGCCCCTTCCGTGGAACGGGCCTTCGCTTGTCGTGCAGGGGTGACAGCCGGATGAGATCTGGGGCACAACCCGGGCTGACGGACGTATCAAACGAACCTTTGGAGGGCGCCTTGGCAGACGAATGCCGACTGTGCGACGTGCTTGTGATTGGCGGGGGAATGGCGGGCGTCAGCGTCGGTGCGCGCCTGGCCGGGGAACAGCGCGTCGTCGTGCTGGAGCGCGAGACCATGCCGGGTCAGCATTCCACCGGGCGCTCGGCCGCGATCTTCATCCGCAACTACGGCAGCAATGTCCTGCGCGCGCTCAATGCCGCCTCGGCGGGCTTCTTCGCCGAGCCGACGGATGTCTCCGACACGACCCTTCTCACCCAGCGCGGCGAGATGATCATCGCCGAGGAAGACGAGATCGGCCATCTGGAGGCGTATCTGGCCGGAAGTTCCGGTCTCGAGCGCATCACCGCCCGCGACGCGATCGAGCGGTTTCCGATCCTGCGCGAGGAGCGCATCGCGGCCGCCGTCTATGAGCCCGATGCGCAGGACATCGACGTCGACCGGATGCTTCAGGGGCTTCTGCGGCTGTTGCGCGCGCGCGACGGAGAGCTCGTCACCGGCGCCGAGGCGCTGGAGATCACGCGAAAGGACGGTCTCTGGCACGTGACGACGCCGGCGGGCCGGTTCGCGGCACCTCTGGTGATCAACGCGGCCGGCGCCTGGGCGGACCGGACGGCGGCACTTGCCGGGGTTTCCACGATCGGCCTGCGCCCCTTGCGCCGTACGGCGGCGATCCTTCCCGCGCCCGCCGGGCTCGAGCCGGCCGGATGGCCGCTGTGCGTCAGCGCGTCCGAGCGGTGGTACGCCAAGCCCGAGGCGGGCAAGATCCTGGTCTCGCCGGCCGACGAGGACGAGGTGGAGCCGCATGACGCCTGGCCCGACGACATGGTGCTGGCCGAAGGCCTTCATCGCTTCGAGCAGTCGGTGACGATGGAGGTGACGCGGGTCGAGCACAGCTGGGCGGGATTGCGCAGTTTCGTGGCGGACCGCAATCCGGTCGTGGGCTTCGCGCCCGGGGCGGACGGATTCTTCTGGCTCGCGGGGCAGGGCGGCTACGGTATCCAGGCGGCTCCCGCGCTCGCCGCGCTTGCAAGCGCACTCTGTCTCGGCCATGACCCTGACCTGTCACCGGATGTGGTCGCGGCCCTGTCTCCGGACCGTGCATCCATTACCAAGGGAAATTGAAGATCATGAGCGACATCAAGCGCATCGAACCCGGCCCTCGCATGACCCAGGCGGTCGTGCACGGCGGCACCGTCTATCTCGCAGGGCAGATTGCCAGCCCCGGCGCGGATGTGGCCACCCAGACCCGCGACATTCTCGCCAATGTCGACCGTCTGCTCGCCGAGGCCGGCTCCAGCAAGTCCCGCGTCCTGCAGGCGGTGATCTGGCTCGCCTCCATGGATGACTTCGCCGAGATGAACGCGGTGTGGGACGCCTGGGTCGATCCGGCGAACACGCCCGCGCGCGCCACCGGTGAATCGCGGCTGGCGACCCCCGACTTCAAGGTCGAGATCATCATCACCGCCGCCGTCGGCTGACGAAACGGGAAGGCCCGCGCCGGTGCGACCGGCGCGGGCCTTCCCGACGCGCTTCGTTGCCCTTATGCTTGGGGTTCGGTCGGCCCTTTCGGGGGGGGGCCGGCCCGTATGAAACGCCACCCGCGTCTCCGCGTCGCGGGCAGGGGAGCGCAGATGAAGATTGCCTATACGATGTCGCCGGGACGCGGCGACATGGACCTCGTTCTCGCCAGGCTTTCTGAGCACCTCGCGGAGGCGGGGCTGAGGACCTGTGGTGTCGTCCAGATCAACACCGAGATCGGCGAGGGGCGCCATTGCGATATGGACGTCAAGGTCCTGCCCGAAGGGCCGATGATCCGTATCTCGCAGTCCCTTGGCCCGGAATCGCGTGGCTGCCGGCTCGATCCCGAAGGACTTGAATCGGCTGTCGGACACGTCGCCTCGCGGCTGGCGCAGGGCGCGGACGTTCTCATCGTCAACAAGTTCGGCAAGCAGGAGGCGGACGGGCGCGGCTTTCGCGAAGTGATCGGCGAGGCTCTCGCCTCCGGCGTTCCCGTTATCGTCGGCGTCAACGGACTCAACCGCGACCGGCTTATGGAGTTCTGCGGCGAGTTCGCGGAGCCGGTCGAGGCCGATGTGACCGCGCTATTCGAGTGGGTTCTGGAGGCCCGCAATGCGGATGCCGACCTGTCCGGTGCCGTCGCCTGATCCGTGACGCCGCGCCGCGTGATCTTCGGACGAGGTCAGGCGGGGTCGCCTGAAAAGCCTTTCGGAGATCAGGCTTCCCGGAGGTCGGTCAGATCCGCCTCGCCGACGGCAAGCGGGTTTCCGTCGCCATCGCGCAGCATCAGGCGCAGTATCAGGTGCGCTGACGTGCCCCTTGTGTCGGCCTTCGCGACCCGGCCGGCAATCGACAGGCCTCCGCCCACCGCAAGCGGCCGCATGAAACGCACCTGAAGCCGCGTGATGCGCCAGCCGGGCAGCCACTCGCGAACCGGCGCCTCGAGCCTGCCCATCATGAGCATTCCGTGCGCGATCGGGCCGTCCAGGCCGGCCTTTTTCGCGGCCGCCTCGTCCAGATGGATCGGATTGTTGTCGCCGGACGCCCGCGCATAGGCGGCGACGGCTTCGGCGTCGATGATTGTGAGCCGAGTGGGCTCGAAGGTGGTGCCGACGGCCGGCACGCCGGAGAACGAAGGGCCGGTCATCCTTGCGCTCCCGTGCCGTCGTGCGTGCCGCGGTTCTCGAAAAAGACGATATCGGCCCGAAACTCCTGAAGCAGGTCGCCCGTCTCGTCACGGACAAGGCCGCGCACGGCCACCCTGTCCTCGCGTCCCGGTTCCTGCAGCCACTCGAGTTTGACCTCGTAGCGCATGTCCGGTTTCAGGTCGCGGTGATAGCGGAACTCCTGCGCCTGATGCACGACCGCCGCGCCGCGCGCCTGTGCCAGGGCCAGCACGGGGCCGGTAAGCGCGGGGTCGGACAGGATTGTCGCGGCGAATGTTGCCGGCACGGCGTTCCGCTCCTCCTGGCCCAGGGCGCGCGCGAACTGCGAGACGCGGGCGAAACCGGTGTCCAGTCGCGTTTCGCCGAGCGGCGTCCAGTCCGTTCCGGGTTTCGTCACGCTCACGTCGTTGCCCCCGCTCAGTCGAGTGCCTTGATCGCGAGGGTGGCATTGATGCCGCCGAAGGCGAAGGAGTTGCTCAGCGCCGCCCTGATCGGGTGCGGGCGTGCCTCGTTCGCGACCGGATCGAGCCCGCATTTGGGATCGGGCGCCAGCCAGTTGATGGTCGGCGGCGCGATCTGCTCCTGCAGGGCCTTCACGGTGATGACCAGTTCGATCGCTCCGGCCGCGCCGAGCGCATGACCGTGGATCGGCTTGGTGGAGGAGACGGGCAGCGTGTCGAGACGGTCTGAGAAAACCGCGCGCAGGGCCTCGCTTTCGGAGATGTCGTTGAGAACGGTTCCCGTGCCGTGGGCGTTCACGTAGCCGATGTCGGCAGGCGTGAGCCCGGCATCCTCGAGAGCGGACGCCATGGAGCGGGTCGGGCCGTCCACCGTCGGACGGAGCAGGTCGCTCGCATCACTGGTGGTGCCATAGCCGGCGATCTCGGCAAGAGGCGTCGCGCCGCGCGCCAGGGCGTGCTCGAGCTCCTCGATCATCAGCACGGCGGCGCCTTCGCCTAGCACCATGCCGTTGCGCTTGTCGGAGAAGGGGCGGCAGGTCTCCGGCGCCATGACCCGGAGGACTTCCCAGGCGCGGAAGGTTGCGGGTGTCAGAAGCGCTTCGCTGCCGCCCACCAGACAGGAATCGATGAGGCCGGAGCGGATCATGTGAAGGCCGTAGCCGACGGCCTGCGTGCCCGAGGCACAGGCGCTGGAAACCGCGAGCGAGGGACCGTTCACGCCATGGCGCATGCTGATCTGGGAGGCGGCCGCATTCGGCATGACCTTGGCGATGGCCAGCAGGTCCGGCCGCGAACCCGCGACATAAAAGCCGTACATGCCGTCGTCGGTGGTCTCCGAACCGCCAATGCCGGAACCGATGATGGCGCCGCAGCGATGACCAAGCCTTGCGTCCTCGTCATACCCCGCCTGCGCCAGCGCCTCGCGCGATGCGACGAGCGCGAACTGGGCGAAGCGGTCGCATGTCTTGACAGCCGTAGCCCCAAGAAGCGCCTCCGCGGGGAAGTCCTTCACATGGGCGGCACGGGTGATGCGCTGCTTGGGATAGCGGTCGAGCTGGAAGTGGGAAACGCCGGAGCGCCCGTCGCGCGCGGCTGTCCAGAGCGAGTCGACACCGAGCCCGGTGGCGGTTACTGCACCCATGCCGGTGATGACGACCCGGCGTCTTTCACGTGTCACGCGGCGCCTTCCTTCATGCGCTCGGACAGGACCTTCAGGAAGTCGCCGACAGTGGTTGCCTCGGCCAGTTCGCCGTCAACGGGGATGTAGACGCCGAACTCCTCTTCGATCGCCATCAGGATCACCACCATGTCCGCCGACTCGATGCCCAGATCCTCGAACGAGGCGTCCGGCTTCAAGGCGTCGCGCTCGACCATGCCTTCCTTCGCGACGAGGTCCAGCAACCGCTCGAGCGTGTCCGGCTCGATCCCCTCCAGCATTTTGTCCATGGCTCGTTCTTGTCCCTTTGTGTCAGGCCGTTGGCCTGTCATAAATTCTAACCGCCGGTTGATCCAGACCCGAATTGCCCTTCGGTCACCATTGTGCCGTCGCGTCGCCGGTCCGTTGATCGCAATCCATGCCTGACGCCAAAGCCCTTGCCAGAGGGGAGCCGCATCCGCTATCCACGGCCGCGAGCCCGGTGTATGCCGGACGCGTCCGATGAGCGGGCGTGCAGGACGCCGACAGGGGCGAGGCCGAAATGACCAGACCGTCGCCGAGAGCCGAGCGCTCCCTGTTCCTCGACAGGCTCGCCGGCCTGGCCGTCAGTGTTCCCCTTGCCCTCGTGCCGGGATCAGCCATCGCGATGATGGTGTGGGCGCGTTTCGCATTTTACCAACGCCATCCCGATTACGTCCAGGAAAGCGCGCCGACGATCAGCCGCGCCATTTCCGATCCCTTCATCGGGGCTCCGTTCGCGATGACGATTCTCGCGGTGACGGCGGTGATCTTCACGGCGCTCGTCTTTTTGTCGCGCGCCTTCCAGGTGACGATCGCGCATGTGTGGCATGACACGCCGGAGCAGGTGCGGGGGCGCAGTCGGCTCAGCCGGATCATGATCGCCTGTCAGGTGATTGGCAGCTCCGGAATGGTGCTTTGCACCCAGTATACCTTCGAAAACGGCCACGACCTGCACATGCTGGGCAGCTATCTGTTCTTCATCTTCCAGATGCTGGCGATCGGCATGAACGGTTTCCTGTGCACCCGCATCGTGCGGGCCGACCACGGCGGCCCGTGGCCGGATACCGCTCTCTCGCCGGTGGCGACCCGCTTCCGGGTGATGTTTTCGAAGGTCGTCGTCGTGGCGGCGCTGATCTATTTCACCTTGTTCGCCATCAAGCGGATGGACCTGCCGGTTACCGAATACACGATCTACTACGTGTATACGGTGCAGGAGATCATCACGATCTCGGCCTTCATTCTCTACCTGATGACGTTCTCACTCGACGCCTATCGCCTGGGCTCGCGCGCTGTCAGATCGCGACTGGAAACCGCGGAAGCCGCCTGAGGTTTCGCCCGACCTTTCGTGTCGCGTCGTGATCAGTCCCGCCTGAGCGCTTCGAGCGCAAGCGCCGTGCTGCGGGTCTCGATCGCCCCTTCCAGTTCGGAACGGAACCGGTCTCCGGCAAGGCCCGGAGGGATCGGCGGCAGGAACTCGATGGTGATCGTCCCGGGAAAGCGCCGCAGGTCCCTGCGTGGCCAGAACACGCCTGAATTCAGCGCCACCGGAATGCAGGGAACCTTCAGGGCCCGGTAGAGGGCGACCACACCGGGCTTGTAGTCCGGCGGGCTCAGGGGCGCGCTTCGCGTCCCCTCGGGAAAGATGACGAGGCTGCGTCCCTCCGCGAGCCGCGCCTTGGCGTCACGGACGAGGTTCATGAGCGCTGCCGCTCCCGCCCGACGGTCGATGGCGATGTGGCGCAGGCGCGCCATGGTCCAGCCTGCCACCGGGATCAGCGTCAGTTCCCGTTTCAGCACGATCGCCGGGTCGGTCAGGATCACCTGCAGGGCGAGGGTCTCGAAGGCCGACTGGTGCTTGGCCGCAACCATGCAGGGGCCGATTCCCTCGAGATGCTCCAGCCCTTGCACCCGGAATGACAGCCCGGCCACGTGGCGCAGCAGAAAGAGCCAGAACCGCAGCACGCGCAGCGAGATCGCAAGCACGACCCGGCGTGGCAGCACCAGGAACGGCGTGAGCGGAGACAGCACCACAAGGCTTGCGATGACGAGCGCGAGGAAGGCGAGCGAGCGCGGCAGAACCATCAGGCCGGCAAGCCCGCGAGGAGACGGCCGGACGGGGCGTGTCTCCTCGTCCCGCCTGTCCATCGGCCCGCTCACCTGCTCGTCCACGCGCCCCCCGCCCACGCGCCTAGGCCCGCGAACCGAGGGTGATGGAGATCTCTGCGACGCCCTCGATCAGGCCCTCGACCCGGTCGCCGGGCACGAGAGCGCCGACACCGGCGGGGGTGCCGGTCATGATGAGGTCGCCGGGCTTCAGTTCGACCGCCCGCGACAGGATCGCGATGATGTCCGCGACGGGCCAGATCTGCTCATCGAGGTCCCCGTCCTGGCGCGTTTCCCCATTGACGGAGAGCGTGATGCGCCCGCTCTCGGGATGACCGCTCTCGGAGACGGGAACAAGGGGCGAGCAGGGGGCGGAGAAGTCGAATCCCTTTGCCAGATCCCAGGGGCGGCCCATCTTCTTGGCCTCGGCCTGCAGGTCGCGCCGGGTCAGATCGATGCCCGCGCCATAGCCCCAGACATGCAGGAGGGCTTCCTCCTCAGGAATATTGGCGCCTCCGGACCCGATGGCCACCACCAGTTCCATCTCGTGATGGAGGTCCTCGGTCAGCGGCGGATAGGGGATGATGCAGCCGGCGTCGCACACCGCGTCCGCCGGCTTCGAGAAGAAGAACGGCGGTTCGCGGTCGGGGTCGTTGCCCATTTCTCGGGCGTGGGCGGCATAGTTGCGTCCAACGCAGTAGACCCGGCGGACCGGAAAGCGGTCCTCGCTGCCGGCAATGGCCAGACTTGGCGTCTCTGCGGGGGGAAAGGCATAGTGCGTCACGAAGGGCTCCTGGAGCGTTTGCCATGGCGCGGATCCCTTGAGTGTCCCGCTATCGCACGGCAAAACAAAGACATAGATTGGAACGACATGTCCGTCAAAGCGAGACGCGCGCCGTGCCGGGCGCGGCCTTGCAGGGGCGGAACAGGCTTTCGACGCATTGCCTCGTGCGTGCTGCAATGCAAAGCTGCGGTGCGAAATTAGGGCGATGGATTGGGGGTGGCAATGAGTGGACTCGTGCTCTCGGTGTCCCAGCAGAAGGGCGGCTCCGGCAAGACGACGCTGGCGGCGCATATCGCCGTGGCGCTGGCGCGGACCGGCGCCTATCCGGTCGCGATCATCGACGTGGATCCGCAAGGGTCTCTCGGCACATGGTACGAGGCGCGCGAGGACGCGCTTGGCGAGGCAGGCACCGGCCTGACGTTTCGCACGTCCAGCGGCTGGGGTGCCCGGCGAGAGGCGCGCTCCCTGGCGCGCGACCACGGTCTCGTCATCATCGACACGCCGCCCAAGACCGATTCCGACGTCAAGCCGGCGATCGAGGCGGCCGGTCTCGTGGTCATCCCGGTGCAACCGACACAGGTGGACCTCTGGGCCACGGGCCAGACGGTGGACATCGCCCGGCGCGAGGGAACGGACGCGCTTCTGGTGCTCAACCGGGTGCCACCGCGTGCCGCGCTGACACAGGATGTGCTCGACGAAATCGAGGCACTCGGCTACCCCGTGGCCTCGGCCAGGCTCGGCAACCGCACTGCCTTCGCCGCCTCAATGGGGACGGGGCGCACGATCATCGAGACGGATCCGCGCGGCAAGGGCGCGGAGGAAACCCTGCGTCTCGCGGAGGAGATCGCGGCCCTTATCGGCCCGCGCTGAACTTTTTCCAGAAACCCTCTTGAAGCTATAGCGACTAGAGGGATTATGTCTCATGTCAGTTTCCAAACCGCATCTCCGGCGTTCCCGGGGGGAAGGACTGACATGAACAAGGACTCCGCGGGCGATTCCGCCTCCACGAATTCCATTCGCTACGAGTGGTCCGTCTCCGGCATGGACTGCGCCGCCTGTGCCTCGAAGGCGCGGGGCGCTGTCGAGCGCGTGACCGGTGTGTCCGACGTGCAGGTCTCGCTCATGAAGGAGAGACTTCGGGTCTTGCTCGACGAGACACGTACCGATCCGCAGGCCGTCGAAAGGGCCGTCGGGGCGGTGGGCTATTCGGTCTCGGGACGCCGGCGTCTGAGCGGGAGCGAGGAGACGCAGCACGACGAGACCGCCGACGCGGGAGCGTGCGGTTGCTCCGGCCATCATGATCATTCCCATGACCACGCTCACGGGGATGCCGGAGAGAAGGGACAGGCCCGCCCGGTCCACGCCCATGCTCATGACCATGACGATCCGTCCGAACGCGGGCTGTCCTGGTGGCGCAAGAGCAAGGGGCGCCTGGTTCTGCTTACCGGCGTGCTTCTTGCGGCTGCCTGGGCAAGCGAGCTGTTCGTGGCTCCGGGCACGGCACGCTGGGCCTTCGTCGCGGCCTGCCTGATCGGTCTCTTTCCCGTGGCAAGGCGGGCGCTGGCGCTCCTGCGGGCCGGAATGCCCTTTACCATCGAGATGCTGATGACCATTGCCGCCAGCGGCGCGCTGATCATCGGCGCGGAGCAGGAGGCCGCCCTTGTGGTGTTCCTCTTCGCCGTCGGCGAGGTGCTGGAAGGTGTCGCCACCGATCAGGCACGCAGCGGCATTCGCGGTCTGCTGAAGCTGCTGCCGCGCACGGCGCTGCGTCTGGAAGACGGGCGACCGCGCGAGGTGCCGGCGGACAGTCTCGCCATCGGCGACGAGGTTCTCGTGCGCCCCGGCGATCGGGTGCCGGCGGACGGGACGGTCGTCGCCGGCAGTTCCGGCGTCGATGAAAGTCCGGTGACGGGCGAAAGCGTGCCGAGGACGCGCGCGCCCGGCGACGAGGTCTTTGCCGGTTCCATCAATACGGAAGCGGCACTCACCGTCGAGGTCCCCCGCGAGCCCGCCGACAACACCATTGCGCGCATCATTCGCCTCGTGGAGGAAGCGGAGGAGGCCCGCGCGCCCACCGAGCGCTTCATCGACCGGCTTGCGCGGATCTACATGCCGTTCGTGGTCGGCATCGCCGTGCTCGTCGCCCTTGTGCCGCCGCTGGCGCTGGGCCTTCCCTTCGACGTCTGGATCTACCGGGCGCTGGCCCTGCTGCTGATCGGCTGCCCCTGTGCGCTGGTGATCTCGGTGCCGGCCGCCATTGCCTCGGGCCTGTCGTCGGGCGCCCGGCGCGGGCTGCTCATGAAGGGCGGCGCGGTGGTCGAGGCGGCGGCCGCCGCCCGGCAGGTCGCCTTCGACAAGACCGGAACCCTGACGCAGGGGCGTCCCGTCGTTACCGACGTGGTGGCTTTCGAGGGGCGTGAACGCGAAGAGCTTCTGGCGCTCGCGGCGGCTGTCGAAAGCGGGTCGAGCCATCCGCTGGCGCGGGCGATCCTTGCCGCCGCAGAAGACGAGGAGATCGACGTGCCGCTTGCCAGTGCTGCCGAGGCGCTGCCGGGACACGGCGTTTCCGCCGAGATCGCGGGGCGCGGTCGCATCCATGTTACCAGCCCGGCGCGGGCCCGCTCCGAGGGGCGGTTCGGCGAGGAGGGGCTTGCCGCCGCCGCCGGTCTCGAGGAAACGGGCAAGACGGTCGTCGTGGTGCATGGTGGGGATGGTCCGCTCGGGCTGGTCGCGCTTCGTGACGAGCCGCGCGAGGATGCGGCGGCCGCGATCCGGGACCTTGCGGGCATGGGCGTCTCCTCGATCATGCTGACGGGCGACAACGCGCTGACGGCCGCCGCCATCGGCAAGACCATCGGCATCGAGCAGCGGGCACGGCTGATGCCGGCGGACAAGCTTTCCGCCATCCGCGAGCTTTCAGGCGCCGGGCCGGTCATGATGGTGGGGGATGGCATCAATGACGCGCCGGCGCTCAAGCAGGCGAGCCTGGGCGTCGCGATGGGATCCGGAACCGATGTGGCGCTGGAAACGGCGGATGCCGCGATCCTGCGTGACCGGGTGGCGGATGTGCCGGCGATGATCCGGCTCGCGCGTGCCACCATGTCGAACATCCATCAGAACGTGGCGATCGCGCTCGGTCTGAAGGGCGTCTTCCTCGTGACCTCGATCCTGGGCGTCACGGGGCTGTGGATCGCGATCCTCGCGGACACCGGGGCAACGGTGCTGGTGACGGCCAATGCGCTCCGGCTGCTGGCCTATGATCCGACACGCGGCGGAAAATGAGTGATAGGGCCTTGCAGGGGCGGGCGTTCAGCCCGCCTGTGGGCCGGCCTGCACGGCGGCGAGCGCTTCGGCGCCCGACGCCACCAGCGGAAGCGCGGAAAAGTCCGCGAAGCGTGCGATGGCACCCTCGAGCATCCGGTCGTAGCGCTGCTTGGGCACTTCACGGGTCCCGAAACGGGCGAGGTGATCGGTCACGAACTGGGTGTCGAGCAGGGTGAAGCCGCCGGCGCACAGTCTTGCGACCAGATGCACGAGCGCCACCTTCGACGCATCGCGCTCGCGTGCGAACATGCTTTCGCCGAAAAAGGCGGCCCCGAGCGCCACGCCGTAGAGCCCTCCGACGAGCCGTCCGTCGCGCCAGGCCTCCACCGTATGGCAATGGCCGATGTCGAACAGGGCGCCGTAAAGGCGGCGGATCTCCGAGTTGATCCAGGTTTTCGGGCGATCGCTGGCCGGTTCGGCGCACCCCTCGATCACCGCGTCGAAGTCATGGTCGATGCGGATCTCGAACACGTCCTGGCGTACGGTCCGGCGCAGGCGCTTGGGGATGTGGAAGTCGTCGAGGGGAAGGATGCCGCGCTGTTCCGGCTCGATCCAGAACAGGCTCTGGTCCTCGGCGGATTCGGCCATGGGGAAGATGCCGCAGGCATAGGCCTTGAGCAGCACATGCGGCGTGATGACGAGCGGTTCGGACGCCTTGCCGGCCATCTGTCTCTTCGCCTCTTTCAGCGCGGACCGCCCCGGCAATGCCGCCGGGGCGCCCGTGTCGGGTGACGCGGATCAGCCCGCGTCGTCGCTGGAGAGATACTTCTCCAGCCAGTGGATGTCGTACATCCCGTTCGCGATGTCCTGGTTGTCGACCAGGTCGCGGAACAGCGGGATGGTCGAATCGATGCCGTCGACCACGAACTCGTCCAGGCAACGGCGCAGGCGCATCATGCATTCCACGCGATTGCGGCCGTGCACGATCAGCTTGCCGATCAGGCTGTCGTAGTGCGGGGGGATGCTGTAGCCCTGATAGACGCCCGAATCGACACGCACACCAAGACCGCCCGGCGGGTGGTAGTAGCTGATGCGGCCCGGAGACGGGGCAAAGGTGCGCGGGTTTTCCGCATTGATGCGGCACTCGATCGCATGGCCCTCGAAGGTGATGTCTTCCTGGCGCAGCAGGAGCTCGGCACCGGAGGCGATGCGGATCTGCTCGTTCACGAGGTCGATGCCGGTAATCATCTCCGTCACCGGATGTTCCACCTGCAGGCGGGTGTTCATCTCGATGAAGTAGAAGCGGCCGTCCTCGTAAAGGAACTCGATCGTGCCGACGCCCCGGTACTTGAGCTTGCGCATGGCGCTGGCGACGATCTCGCCGATCTCCTTGCGCTGCTCGGCGTTGAGCGCCGGGGAGGGGGCTTCCTCGAGCACCTTCTGGTGGCGACGCTGAAGCGAACAGTCGCGTTCGCCCAGATGGATCGCGTTGCCGCGTCCGTCGCCCAGCACCTGCACCTCGATATGGCGCGGCTTGCCGAGATACTTCTCCATGTAGAGCGCATCGTCGCCGAAGGCGGCCTTCGCCTCGGAGCGGGCCGTGGAGAGCGCGGTGTCGAGGTCCTTCTCGGTCAGCGCCACCTTCATGCCGCGCCCGCCGCCGCCGGAGGCGGCCTTGACGAGGACCGGATAACCGATCTCGCGGGCGATCGCATGGGCGTCGTCATCGGGCGTGACCGCGCCGTCGGAGCCGGGGACGACCGGAATGCCCAGTTCCTTCGCCGTCTGCTTGGCCGCGATCTTGTCGCCCATGATGCGGATGTGCTCGGCCGTGGGGCCGATGAACACGATCTTGTGGGCCTCGAGGATCTCGGCGAAACGCGCGTTCTCCGACAGGAAGCCGTAGCCCGGATGGACCGCGTCGGCGCCGGTGATCTCGCAGGCGGCGAGAAGCTGGGGAATGTTGAGATAGCTGTCGCGCGCGGCGGGCGGGCCGACGCACACGCTTTCGTCGGCGAGGCGCACGTGCATCGCGTTGGCGTCCGCGGTGGAGTGCACGGCAACCGTCTGGATGCCGAGCTCCTTGCAGGCGCGCATGACGCGCAGGGCGATCTCACCGCGATTGGCGATCAGGATCTTGGAAAACATGGCGCTGCGCCCCGTCACTCGATGATGACGAGCGGCTCGCCATATTCCACCGGCTGGCCGTCCTCGACCAGAATGGCCGTCACGCGGCCGGCGCGCGGCGACGGAATCTGGTTCATGGTCTTCATCGCCTCGACGATCATCAGCGTGTCGCCGGCGGCGACCGTGTCACCCACCTCGATGAAGGTGCGCGCGCCGGGTTCCGGCGAGCGGTAGGCGGTGCCGACCATGGGCGAGGGCACGGCGCCGGGATGGCCCGCCGGATCGGCGGAGGCGCTCGGTGCGGCCTGGGCCGCGGGCGCGGCCGCCGGCGCGGCGCGGGCCGCGGAAACCGGCGCTTCGACCGTGATCTGGCGCGCGACGCGGATGCGGAAATCGTCGTGCTCGAGCTCGATCTCGCTCAGGTTGGTCTCGTCCAGAAGCTTGGCGAGATCACGAATGAGGTCCTGGTCAAACTTGCTTTTCTTGTCCGACATTGCCTTGTCTTGTGTTGTCTTTTGCCTGGAAAAATGGCCGGGGCCGGTTCGTGAGCGGCATCAGGGCCGGATGACGGTCGAAAGTGCCTCGAGCGCGAGCCGGTAGCCGGTGATGCCGAAGCCGCAGATCACGCCAAGCGCGACCGGCGACACGTAGGAATGGTGCCGAAATGCCTCCCGTGCGAACACGTTCGACAGGTGGATCTCGACCGTCGGGATCTCGGCGGTGCGGATCGCGTCATGCAGCGCCACCGAGGTATGTGTGTAGGCGGCCGGATTGATGACCAGCCCCTGGGCCAGATCGCCCGCTTCCTGGATCCAGTCGACCAGCGTTCCCTCGTGGTTCGTCTGGCGGAACTCGATCTCCAGATCAAGATCCTCCCCGACCTCGCGGCACAGAAGCTCGATGTCGCCGAGCGTCGAGGTGCCATAGGTTCCCGGCTCGCGTGTGCCGAGCCGGTTCAGGTTCGGTCCGTTGAGGACATAGATCGAGGCGGACATTCAATCCCCGCAAAGGGCGACGCGGGATTTCCGCGTGGCAACTCATGACCCCTTATAGGCACTCGTGCCGGGGAGGAAAAGGGCGGAAAGGGCATCGCGGCGAAACGGAACCGCCGCGTGCCGTGCTCTCGCGCCGGTTCAGCAGCTCGTGGCGCCGCAGTCGCGCACCGACTTGATCTTCTCGGCGAGCTGGTCGTAGCCGACGGCGCCCATCACGACCTCGTCACCCACCACATAGGAGGGGGTGCCCGTCAGGCCGAGCTTGTTGGCCAGCGTATAGGCTTCCTCGATGGTGGCGTTGACCTCCGGGTCGGCGACCGCCTTGCGGATCTCCTCCTCGGTGACGCCGACGGTTTTGGCGGCGGCAAGCGCGCTCGCCCGGTTCGCGCGGCCCTGGATGCCCATCAGTTCGCGATGGAACTCGGCGTATTTCGCCGGTGCGATGTGGTTCAGCGCCGCCGCGACCTGGGCGGCCTCCACCGATCCCTGGCCAAGAACGGGGAATTCCTTCAGCACGATGCGCAGGTTCGGGTCTTCCTCCAGCAGGCGGTCCATGTCGGCCATGGCGCGCTTGCAGTAGCCGCAGTTGTAATCGAAGAACTCGACCAGCGTGACGTCGCCGTCCGGATTGCCGAGTTCCACCTGACGGGTGGAGTTGAACAGGATGTCGGAGACCGAGGACAGCGTCTGCGCGCGGGCCTCGTCGGCCTTTGCCATGTCGCGGCGCTCGAGTTCCTCCAGAGCCTCGCGGATCACCTCCGGATGCTCGAGCAGATAATCACGCACGATGGTCTCGACGTCCGACTTCGCGAGCGGGGCCGTCTCGGCCTGCGCGGGCATGCCGGCGGAACCGGCGAGAAGGGCGAGGCCAAGGGCGGCGGCTGCGAGACCGGACAGGGTCCGGCGGGCGGCGGGAACGGACAGGGTCCGGCGGGCAGTCGGTGTGCTCATTCAGGTCTCCAGCGGGCGCATGGGCCCGGAAAATGTCCGTGGCATCCGCTCTGGACGCCGGAGGACGCTGCCACCAGGGCTGTCCGGGGTGCTCCTCAGGAGCGGCCGGGCAGCTTCGGCGGGGTGTAGGTCACGATGTCGTCCGCCTGAAGCCAGGCGGGCGTGCCCCGCTTCAGCGTTTTCTTCGCCCGCGACGCATAGCGCTTGGCGGCCTTGAAGTCGCCCTTGGCCATCAGGCCCCGGGCGGTGGCAAGATCCGCCTCGGCCGTGCGGCCCTGCCGCCCGAGCGCGATCGCGAGCTGAGAATATCCGATATGGGAGTTCGGGTCCAAATGGACACCCGTCTTCAGCACCTTTTCCGCCTCGCCGAGCAGTGCCTTGTCGTTGCTGGCGACCAGCGCGAAGCCGAGCCAGACGTGGAACTGGCCCTCGCGCGGACGCAGCGCCAGCGCCTTGCGGAAGGGCGCCACAGCCTGGCGCGGACTGCCTGATTCCAGCAGGGCCTGGCCCTTGAGCTCGTAGAAATAGGGGTTGTCCGGCTGACGGCGGATGAGATCGTCGATGGCGCTCACCGCCTCGCGGCGGCCCTTGGTGCGCATGGCCACCACCGCGCGTGCATATTCGGCCGGCAGCGAGCGGTCCGAGCGCGGGTAGGCGCGCGCGGTCTCGTTGGGATGGCGGGTGAAGGCGATCAGCTTGGCGCGCACCAGGTCGTGGCGTGCCTGCAGGGCGGGACTGTCGGGCCGGTCCCAGTAGGGGCTCTTGCGCGCGATCGTCTCCAGCGCCGAAAGCCGCTCGCGCGGCATCGGATGGCTTTGCGCGTAGGGGTCGGTGTACTGGGCGGAGAACAGCGTCTGGTCGGCGAAGCGGCTGAAGGTCTTCAGCATCCCGCGCGAGGAGATGCCCGCCTTGTTCATGAAGGTCACGGCCGCGCGGTCGGCGACCGATTCCTCGCCGCGGCGATAGGAAAGAAGCGACCTCTGGGCGAGGCCGGCGCCGGCGGTCAACGCGCCCGCGCCACCTTGCGCGAGGCCACCCGTGTTGGACCCGGCACCGGCGGCAATGGCTCCGACGCCGAGAATCATGCCGATCGCCGCCATGACCTGGGCATTGGCGACGGCGTCACGCAGGCGTGCAAGATGGTTGCCCTTGATGTGGCCGGTCTCGTGCGCCAGCACGCCGATCACTTCTCCGGGCGTCTCCGCGTCGGTGATGACGCCGACGTTGATGAAGATGTGGCGGGCATCGGCGACGAAGGCGTTGAAATCGCGCTTGTTGATCAGCACCACCTCGACCTGCTCGCGGGCGATGCCGGCCGCGTCGAAGATCGGATAGGTGTAGTCGCGCATGAGGGCCTCGGTCTCGGCGTCGCGCACCAGCGGCAGACTGCGCTGCGCCGCCGCCGGCGAGGTCATTGCGGACACGCCGACGAGACCGGCCGTCAACAGCGCCAGACCCCGGCGCAGCAACCCCTTGCGCGTCAGCGCTTCGGCCTTCACCGTGTCCGCCTGCCGAATGCCGGTCATCCCGTCCCTCGTCCGTCTCATGGTCGTTTCAAACGTTTGTCGTGGTTCGCCGAAAGGCCGTTCCGGCCGGTCAGCCGGTTCCGTGCCGCCTCCCTTTGGAGGAGGGAACTCTCGACAGGGCCGCGCCGGGAGGGTAGGGAGCGCGACGAAAGCGGTCAACCGCGCTTCTTCCCTCCGCCTTACCCGTCAAGACGCCATGAATCGGGCGTCAGCATGACGGCGGGGGACTGCGGGGGATGCGCGACGTCCCGCCGTTCGATGCCAGAAGGATACCTGCCATGCCCACCGCCTCCGCGCGATCCGATGTCGAGCCCTTCCGGGCGATGGACGTTCTTGCCCGGGCCAATGCACTGGAGGCGCAGGGCCGGTCGATCCTGCACATGGAGGTGGGGCAGCCCGGCGCCGGCGCACCGCGCGCCGTGCTCGCCGCGGCGCAGGCGGCGCTCGACGGCGGACGGCTCGGCTATACGGAGGCGCGTGGCCTGCCGGTGTTGCGCGATGCCATTCGCGATCACTATCGCGTGACCTACGGCGTCGACGTGCCGGACCATCGCATTGTCGCGACCACCGGATCCTCGGCGGGTTTCAACCTGGCCTTTCTGGCGGCCTTCGATCCGGGAGACCGGGTGGCGATCGCGGCCCCCGGCTACCCGGCGTACCGCAACATCCTGCGTGCGCTCGGCCTCGTGCCGGTCGAGATCGAGACCGGTCCCGAAACCCGCTACGCGCTGACGGCGGAGCTTCTGGAAGCCGCGCACCGCGAGGCTCCGCTCAAGGGGGTTCTGGTCGCCTCGCCGGCCAACCCCACGGGCACCATGATGACGCCGGAAGCCCTCAAGGGGCTCGTGGAGGCGTGCGAGGCGCTGGATATCTGGTTCATCTCGGACGAGATCTATCACGGGCTCGTCTTCGCCGGGCAGCAGGAAACGGCACTTGCCTTCACGCAAAACGCCATCATCATCAACAGCTTCTCGAAATACTACTGCATGACCGGCTGGCGCATCGGCTGGATGATCCTGCCCGAGGTTCTGGTGCGACCGCTCGAACGCATCGCCCAGAGCCTCTATATCTCGCCACCGGAACTCTCCCAGCGTGCCGCCGCCGCGGCCTTTTCGGCGACGCGGGAGCTCGAGGAGATCAAGGCCGGATACGCCGCCAACCGGACGCTTCTGCTGGAGACGATGCCGAAGCTCGGCTTTACGGAGATGCTGCCCGTGGACGGGGCCTTCTATCTCTATGCGAGCGTGCGACCGTTCTCCAACGACAGCGCGGAATTCGCCCGCCGTATGCTGGAGGAGGCAGGGGTCGCCGCGACGCCTGGCGCGGATTTCGATCCCGTGCACGGCCACGCCTTCATCCGCTTCTCCTTCGCCGGCGACCATGCGGTGATCCGGGAGGCCGGCGAGCGGCTCGCGGACTGGCTGCCGCGCACGGGCTGAGCGGACCAGCGCCGGGTCCGGCGGGGAAATGTCGGGATCTGTCGCAGGCATCGCCCCTGCGACAGCTTGTTACAGCTTTGGTGTTTCACATATTTTCAGAAGGGTGCAAGCATTGGTCCCGGGAGGAAACACTCATCCCGGAGACCAAGCCGTGACCCGCCTTCTGAAGACCCACGGAACCACCTTTACCGTCGTCCTGTTTTTCGTGTCGGCCGTGTCCGGCGTCGCCCTGTTCTTTCACTGGGCCCCGGCCGCGTTTCACGGAATGCACGAGTGGCTGTCCCTTGTGCTGATCGTGCCCGTCGCCGTGCATCTGTGGCGCAACTGGAATGCCTTCACCACCTACTTCAAGCGCCGCACGCTGCTGATTCCGGCGGTTCTCGGCGTGGTCGCCTCACTGGTCTTCGCATGGCCGGCGATGACCTCCGGAGCGGCGGGCGGCGGCAATCCCATGCGGGCCGCGATCAGTGCCATCGAAGGTGCGACGATTGCCGAGGCGGCGCCGCTTTTCGACCTGGCGCCGGCGGACCTCGGCGCGCGACTGGTCGCGCGGGGCTATGCGCTGGAGCAGGGGGCCGATTTCTCCGTGATCACGCTGTTCGACCTGGCAAAGGCCTCTGGCAAGCCCGGCGGCCCGGCTCTTGTCGCGGACGTCGCCTTCGCGCCGGCCGAGTGAGACGACAGTCAGAGGGCGGCGTAGATCGCGTCGAGCACTGCGCCGCCCACCTGCCGCCCGAAGGCTTGGGCGTGCAATTCGTCCGGCCAGAGCCGACCGCCGCCGCTGTCCCACCTGGGCGCGAATGCCGGCTCTGAAACGACGGTGTCGCCGACCGTGAAGATGTAGTGGACCAGGCGGGGAGAGGGGCTGCCGCAGTCGGCCCGGCCGATGGTCTCCAGGAAGGCGGCGGCAATGAAGCGTTCCATCTCGCCGCGTGTAAGCGGCCGGTCGCCGGTACGCTCGGTGTCGACGACGATTTGCAGCCACTCGACCTCGTGGCAGGCCGTGTCGCCCGGGCCCGTGGTGGCGAGCAGGCGGAAGCGGTGATGGGTGTCCGGCGATCCGGGGATTTCCTTCAAGGGCGGAATGTCCGCCTCGACCGGGCCGGCCGCCTTCTCATTGTAGATTTCCTGCAGGCGGGCCTCGCGGGCGCGCTCGTCGGGTTCGCCGGCGACACCGTAATCGCGGGCAAGGCAGGCCTTCGTCTTAGCGAAGGCGCGGTCCCTCAGGTCCGACAGTGGGGCCGCCGTTCCCTGCGTCTTTCCGGAGCCTTCAAGCAGGGTGCGAAAGGTTGCACCGAACGTCTCGCAGGCCTCGCTCGCATTCGCCAGAACATCCGCCTGCTGGTAGGTGAGGCGTCCGTCGACGGGAACCGGCTCGAGGAACTCGGCATGTGCCGGCGTCGCCAGAACCGTGCCGAAAAGGGCCGAAGCGACCGCACAAAGACAACTGACGCTGCCGGCGAACATGCCCCGGCGCGCACCTCGGACTACAGTCTTCACGTTGACAAGCCCCCGACGATCAATCCGTAATTGCAATGGGAGCATAAAATCACGCGGGACAGGGGACGTCCAGTGCGGCGGGCGGATATGAAAAAGCCGGCGGATCTTGTGATCCACCGGCTTCGTTTCATCAAGTTCAGGCAAAAAACGACGCAGAATTGAGTCAATCCTGCGCGAATTTTGCAGGTGCCTCAGAAGAAGCTGCGGCGCTGCCACCAGCCGGAGCGCTTGGGGCCGGCCTCATCGGCGGGCGCGGTCTCGCCGGTCTTGCTCACCGTCTCGCTGACGACGACAGGCTCGCTCGGCGCGGCGGCCTCGACCGGCTTGTCCTCGCCCTGGGCGTCCGTATCGGCGTCGGACTTGTCCTCGGCAGCGGTCTCGACCTCGGCCTCGGCAACCGTCTCGCCGTCACTGTCCCGCGAAACATCGCTTTCTTCGGCGGCAACGGCTTCGGAGGTCTCTTCGACCGCTTCGGCTGCGGGCGTCTCCGCCTCGCTTCCGCTCGAAGCCTCTTCCGGTGCGGCCTCGGCATCCGCGGACCCGGACGACGTCACGTCGGACTGGTCTTCGCTCGCCGCTGCCTCGGGGAGCGCGGTTGTCTCGGGCGCGCTTGCGGCTTCAGCCTGAACCTCGGCGGGCGCGGTCCCGGATGCCGACTCCTGCGAGGATTGCTCCTGCGAAGACTGGTCGGCGGTTTCCTCGCCAGCCTGGGCGTCGGACTGGTCCTCGTTCTGATTCTCGCCCTGGCCATCACGCTTGCCGCGACGACCGCCCCGGCGGCCCCGGCGGCGCTTGCGGCGGGCGGCGCGATCGTCGTCGCTCTCGCCGTCTCCGTCGGCGGAGCGGGCCTCGCCGTCATTGTCGGCGTCGGTGTCGTCCGAACCGGCGTCATCGCGGTCGTCGGAGCCATTGTCGTCGCCGTCGCGTCCCTGCGCGTCGTCCCCGTTGGAGGGCTTCCGGCGGCGGCGGCGGCGGCGGCGCTTGCGGTTGCCGCCATCGTCGTCACCCGCGCGGGCCTCGTCGCGGTCGTCACGCTCCTCGCGCTCCTCCGGCTCGTCGTCGGCCACGACGACCGGCTCGACCGTGGAGGGCTGGACGCTGCGCGGCGCCTCGTCGACGGAGCGCTCGCCAACAGGCTCGCCGCGCTCCACGGCATAGAGATGGCCGTTGTCCATGGTGCCCGCGACCACGGTGATCTCGAGACCGAAACGGTTCTCGAGGTCGTTCAGGTGCGCGCGCTTCTGGTTGAGGATGTAGAGCGCCGCCTCCGTCGTCGTGCGGACGGTGAGGTGGTGGGTGGCCCCCTTGAGGAGGTGATCCTCGAGCGAGCGCAGAACATGCAGCGCGACGGACTCGACCGAGCGGATCATGCCCGTTCCGTGGCAGTGCGGGCAGGGCGTCATGGAGCTTTCCAGAACGCCGGTGCGGATGCGCTGGCGCGACATCTCCAGCAGGCCGAAGTGCGAGATGCGGCCGACCTGGATGCGCGCGCGGTCGTTCTTGAGACAGTCCTTGAGCTTGCGCTCCACCGCACGGTTGTTCTTGTTCTCCTCCATGTCGATGAAGTCGATCACGATCAGACCGGCGAGATCGCGCAGGCGGAGCTGGCGGGCCACCTCCTCGGCGGCCTCCAGGTTGGTCTGGACGGCGGTGTCCTCGATGTTGTGTTCGCGCGTCGACTTGCCGGAGTTGACGTCGATCGCCACCAGAGCCTCGGTCTGGTTGATGACGATGTAGCCGCCGGATTTCAGCGTCACCTGCGGCGAGAACATGGCGTCGAGCTGCGATTCCACCATGAAGCGCGAGAAGACCGGTGTCGCGTCCTTGTAGGGCTGGACGTTCTTCGCGTGGCTCGGCATGAGCATCCGCATGAAGTCCTTGGCCTCGCGGTAGCCCTCGTCGCCGGCGACAAGGACCTGGTCGATGTCCTTGTTATAGAGGTCGCGGATCGAGCGCTTGATGAGCGAGCCTTCCTCATAGACGAGGTAGGGGGCGGAGGACTGCAGCGTCAGGTCGCGCACGTTCTCCCAGAGGCGCATCAGGTACTCGAAGTCGCGCTTGATCTCGGCCTTGGTGCGGCTCGCGCCGGCGGTGCGCAGGATCACGCCCATGCCCTGGGGCACCTCGAGCTCCGAGGCGATCTTTTTCAGCCGCTTGCGGTCCGTCGGCGTGGTGATCTTGCGAGAGATGCCGCCGCCGCGCGCGGTGTTCGGCATCAGCACGGAGTAGCGTCCGGCCAGCGACAGGTAGGTGGTCAGCGCGGCGCCCTTGTTGCCGCGCTCCTCCTTCACGACCTGGACGAGGAGCACCTGGCGGCGCTTGATGACTTCCTGGATCTTGTACTGCTTGCGCGACTTGCGGGCGCGCTGGGGAACCTCCTCGAGCGCGTCTTCCGCGCCGACGGACTCAACGTCCTGCCCCTCGGCCACCTCGCCGTCGTCGTCGCCGTTCTCGGCATCCTCGGCCGGAGCGGACTTGGCTTCGCTCTCGTCCTCGTTGCGGGCGGCCTTGCCGCGCTTGCCGCGTGCGGGGCGCTCGTCGTCCTCGCCGGTCCGGGCCTCTTCTTCCTCTTCATCGAGGAGGGCCTGCCGGTCGGCCATGGGGATCTGGTAGTAGTCCGGGTGGATCTCGCTGAAGGCGAGGAAGCCGTGCCGGTTGCCGCCGTAATCGACGAAGGCGGCCTGGAGCGAGGGCTCGACCCGCGTCACCTTTGCGAGATAGATGTTTCCGCGAAGCTGCTTGCGGTTCGCAGCCTCGAAATCGAATTCCTCAACCCGGTTGCCGCGCACAACCACGACCCGGGTCTCTTCCGGGTGCGCGGCATCGATGAGCATCTTGTTTGCCATAGAATGGGATCTCCACGACCGTCGCTGCGGGGCGGCATGAGGCACGCGCCCGCCTGGGCGAGGAACCGGTCGTTCTGGTCTTTGGTTTGAAGAAGGAAGCGTCGGCGCGCCGCGCGGCGATCCGGGAGCCGGTGGCAAAGCCGCAAGCGGCTGCCCCGTGTCCGTTCCGGATCGTCTTCGCGCAAGATGTCATTGCCGCGCCCGTGTTACCCTAATGAGTGGCTCCGGCGCTCGAAGGCCGGGCCTGGATTGCATTGCCGGCAGGGCCGAACGGCGCGGATCATGTCCTCCGCCATCGCTCCTGCTACGGTTCGCCGGCGCGATCTCGCCAGTCAGGACCCGCTCCCTTCGACCCGTTCCGGGCGTCAGCCCGTCCCGTGATCCGCGGCCCGTCTCGTGGGCGGTCCGAAAGGCCCTCGGAGCGATCCTCCGTCAGCCGGGGCACGATTGGCCATGGCTTGGGGACGACGTTCTCGACCGGGCCCGGACACGCCAAAAGCGCGAGCCCCCCATCACGGAGCCCGGAGCCAATCGATCTTTCGCGGGTGACGCAAGGACAGTTGGCGTAACCGGACGCTCTTCGGGGGCGTCGGGGGCAACCTGCCTGAATCATGTTCAGGACCAGGAACCGTATAAACTCTTTTACGGTCGGGCGGCGAATATGGCAAGCATTCTGCTAGGCTATGAATGAGTTTCGCCGGTTTCGCATCCCGCATCCCATATTGGCGGTTATCGTCAATGAAAGGTTAACTTGCCACGGTTACCTTCACGTGGCATCGCTGCACGGGAACGTTCCGGGCCGATCGGCCCGCCGGCCGCCGGGACAGGTTCCGCCAGGGCGGTCCTCGCCGAAGCTTCCGCTACGTCCATCGCGCGGGCGGCAAGGAGGCGGTTACGCCCCGGGGCGGCGATTTGGGTGCCACGGGATCTCAAGAGACGCAGACAGGACAGATGGCAGTGACGAAGGCCCGACCGGTGCACATGGTCCGGAAGACGTTGCGGCTGGCGGCGGCCGCGTTCATCGTGACGTGGTGCGGGGCGCTCGGCGCCGCCCATGGTCCACTTGCCGCCGGCGCGGCCCTGGCCCAGGACGGGGACGGGGAAGCCGGCTCGGCGATGGTGGTGCGTTCGGCGCAGCTTGCCGGCGACGGCAAGCGCACCCGGTTCGTGATGGACCTGTCCGCGCCGATCGAGTTTTCCGTCTCCACGCTCGCCGATCCCTATCGCATCGTCATCGACCTGCCGGCCCTCCGCTTCGACCTGCCGGACACCGCCGGGCGGGAGAGCCTCGGCCTGATCCGGGCCTGGCGCTTCGGCCAGTTCGCGCCCGGCAAGTCGCGCATCGTGATCGACGCGAACGAGCCGGTCGCCGTCGACAAGGCCTTCGTGCTTCCGCCGGTCTCGGGGCAGGCGGCGCGCTTCGTGCTCGATCTGGTCGGCTCCGACCGTGACGCCTTCCTGAAGTCAGTCGCCGAATCCAAGCCGCACACGCCGGCCACCCGCAAGAGCGACCGGATGGCGCGCGCGGGCAGCCCTCACAAGCCGCTGATCGTGCTGGACCCCGGCCATGGCGGCATCGACACGGGGGCGGTCGGAAACGGCGGCACGCTGGAAAAGGCGATCGTTCTCGATTTCTCCAAGAGGCTGCGCGACCGGCTCAAGAAGAACGGCCGCTACGAAGTGCGCATGACCCGGGACACGGACGTGTTCATTCCGCTTCGCGAGCGGGTGAAGATCGCACGCGGCCTTCAGGCGGATCTTCTCGTCTCCATCCATGCCGATTCGGTGCGCATCGGCCGCGACCAGGTTCGCGGCGCGGGCATCTACACGCTGTCCGACAAGGCCAGTGACGCCATCGCCGCCGCCCTGGCCGAGCGCGAGAACCGCTCCGACGTTCTCGCCGGTATCGACCTGGCGGAAGAGCCCGATGACGTGTCCGACATCCTGATCGACCTGACACGGCAGGAGACGCGCAAGTTCTCCTTCCTGTTCGCGGAAACGCTCGAGGGCGAACTGCGCGGCGCGGCGCAACTGGTGAAGAATCCGCGCCGCTCGGCGGGCTTTCGCGTGCTGACCGCCCATGACGTTCCTTCGACCCTGATCGAGCTCGGTTATCTGTCCAACAAGCTGGACGAGAAGCTGATGACGACCGACGAGTGGCGCGAGCGCATGGGCGAGGCGATCGAGGCGGCGATCGACCGCTATTTCGACCGCCGGTTCGGCGACCGCGCGATGCATGTGACGCAGACGACGCAAACGGCGGCCGCGAAGGGGGCGGAGTGACGCCGACCGCCTCAGCATCGCCATATTGGTCGTAAAGGAAGACGGTCAAAGTGGACCGTTGCCGATGGCGCGGGACGGGGCGGGGCGAATCCTGTAGATGCGCTTGTCGCGCGGGGCGGTTCCGCCATTTGCGCGACGCTGCCGGTGAGCCGGCCCCTGGCCGGGCAAGCCGCCCCTCGGCGGGCTGCCGCGACGCTGGATACATCCGCGGACCTTTCCCGAAACGGGTACGGGTCCGACGACAAGGAATGAATGAGCCGCTTCCATGAAGGTCTTGATCAAACTCTTCGGCTACCTGTTCGGCATCGGCGCGGTGCTCGGGGTGCTCGTTGCCGCCGGCGTGTGGATCTATCTGCAGGAAGAGGTGAACGATCTTCCCGACTACACGACGCTGAAGAACTACGAGCCGCCGGTGATGACGCGCGTTCATGCGGGCGACGGCCAGCTCATGGCCGAATACGCCAAGGAGCGCCGCCTGTTCCTGCCGATCCAGGCGATCCCGGACATGCTCAAGCAGGCCTACATCTCGGCCGAGGACAAGAATTTCTACACCCACATCGGTGTCGATCCGGAAGGCATCGCCCGCGCCGTGTTCCTCTATGTGCGCGACTATGGCTCCGGCCGCCGCCCGCAGGGCGCCTCCACGATCACCCAACAGGTCGCCAAGAACTTCCTGCTCACCAACGAGGTGAGCTTCGAGCGCAAGATCAAGGAAGCGCTTCTGGCGCTGCGGATCGAGCAGACCTACACAAAGGACGAGATCCTCGAGCTCTACCTCAACGAGATCTACCTCGGCATGGGCGCCTATGGCGTGGCCGCGGCCTCGCTCGTCTATTTCGACAAGTCGGTGCATGAGCTCACCCTGGAGGAGGCCGCCTATCTCGCGGCCCTTCCCAAGGGTCCGAACAACTACCATCCCTTCCGCTATGGCGAGGCGGCCGTCGAGCGCCGCAACTGGGTCATCGACCGGATGGTCGAAAACGGCTACGTGACGCCGGAAGCCGGCGAGACCGCCAAGGCCAAGCCGCTGGTCGTGACGCCGCGCACGCGCGGGTCGCATCTCTTCGCCTCTGAGTATTTTGCCGAGGAAGTGCGCCGCAAGCTCGGCGAAATGTACGGCGAGAAGGGGCTCTACGAGGGTGGCCTGTCCGTGCGCTCGACGCTCGACCCGGTGATGCAGCGCAAGGCGCGCCGGGCGCTCATGGACGGTCTTCTGTCCTTCGACGAGCGTCGCGGCGGTGGCTGGCGCGGGCCGATCCAGACGGTGGATCTCGCCGGCGACTGGGGCGTTGCGATCGCCAAGATCGACGGGCTGGCCGACGTGCCCGAGTGGAAGGTCGGCGTGGTGCTGTCCGCCGGCGGGGACTCCGCCGAGGTGGGTCTGCAGCCGGAGCGGCGCGTCGACGGCGGCCTTTCCAGTGAGCGGCGCACCGTGCGCCTGTCCCTGTCCGACATGAAGTGGGCGCGGGTCTCGGGCCGTGCGCCGGGCTCGACCGGCGACGTGCTTTCGCCCGGCGACGTGGTCTACGTGGAGGCCAAGGACGGCAACTCGGACGGCGCCGACTATGTGCTGCGCCAGTTCCCGAAGGTGTCCGGCGCGCTGGTGGCCATGGACCCCTACACGGGCCGCGTGCTTGCGATGGTCGGCGGATTCTCCTTCGACCAGAGCCAGTTCAACCGTGCCACGCAGGCCTATCGCCAGCCGGGCTCGGCCTTCAAGTCGTTCATCTACGCGGCCGCGCTCGACAACGGCTACACGCCCTCGAGCGTGGTCATGGACGCCCCGCTGGAAATCAGTCAGGGGCCGGGACTGCCCATGTGGCGTCCGCAGAACTACGGCGGCAAGTTCTATGGTCCCTCGACGCTTCGGGTCGGCATCGAGCTTTCGCGTAACGTGATGACCGTGCGCCTTGCCCAGGACATGGGAATGCCGCTGGTGGCCGAATACGCCAAGCGCTTCGGCATCTACGACGACATGAAGCCGGTGCTCGCCATGTCTCTGGGCGCGGGTGAGACCACGGTCATGCGCATGGTCACCGCCTATGCGATGATCGCCAATGGCGGGCGCCAGGTGACGCCGACGCTGATCGACCGCATCCAGGACCGCTACGGCAAGACCGTCTACAAACACGAGAGCCGGCTGTGTGAGACCTGCGCCGTGGATCACTGGGAACACCAGCCGGAGCCGGAGCTGATCGACAACCGCGACCAGGTGCTCGACCCGATGACCGCCTACCAGATCACGTCCATGATGGAGGGCGTGGTCCAGCGCGGCACGGCGACCAAGGTGCGCGAGGTCGGTCGTCCGATCGCTGGCAAGACCGGCACCACCAACGACGAGAAGGATGCCTGGTTCGTCGGCTTCACGCCGGACCTGACCGTCGGCGTCTTCGTCGGCTACGACACGCCCAAGCCCATGGGCCGAGGCGCGACGGGCGGCCAGGTGGCGGCGCCGATCTTCATCGAGTTCATGAAGGCCGCTCTCGAGGACACGCCGCCGGTGGAGTTCCGCGTGCCCAAGGGCCTGCAGCTCATCCCGATCAACCGCAAGACGGGTCTGCGTGCCTCGGCCGGCGCGCCGGGCACGATCCTGGAAGGCTTCAAGCCTGGTACCGCGCCGCCGGACGAATATTCGATCATCGGCTTCCAGGACGAGATCGGCATTCCGCGCACGGTGTCGCCGGAGGCGGGACAGGCGGTGATGACGGGCACCGGCGGCCTCTACTGAGGCATCCGCGTGACGGGGTTTGCAAGGGGCGGCCGGGCGGTCGCCCCTTGTGTTTTTGAGAAGGGAAATACCTTGCCGCATGGGGGCTTGAAGGCTTTCGCGCGACGGTTTCTCCGGCCTGGAAAATGCTCTATGGTCCGCCCCCGAACGGTCGCCCGACGGGCGGCCCCGTGGCTGTCGCACGCCCGTGCGGCGCCTTGAACGCAAACGGTCACGGTGTGCCGTGGCCTCAACCCGCAAGGAGCAGCGATGCGCGCTGAAACCGAGGTTGTTGTCGACGAAATCAAGCAGGCCATAAGCCTGCTGAGGAGGCATCTTTGACTGGGATGCAGCGATTTCCCGACTTGATGAACTGAACGCGGCGTCCGAGGATCCGGGCTTCTGGGACGATCCCGCGCGGGCACAGAAGCTCATGCGCGAACGCCAGCAGCTCGAGGACGGCATCACCGGCGTGCGCAAGCTGGAGGCCGATCTTGCCGACAATCTCGAACTGATCGAGCTTGGCGAGATGGAGGGCGACAAGGATGTCGTCTCCGAGGCGGAGAGCGCGCTCAAGGCGCTGCGCGGCGACGTGCAGAAGCGCCAGATCGCCTCGCTGCTTTCCGGCGAGGCTGACGGCAACGACGCCTATCTCGAGATCAACGCCGGCGCCGGCGGCACGGAGTCCCAGGACTTCGCCAACATGCTCATGCGCATGTACACCCGCTGGGCCGAGCAGCGCGGCTACAAGGTCGAGGTGCTCGAGATCCACGACGGCGAGGAGGCGGGCATCAAGTCCGTGACCCTCAAGGTCAGGGGCGAGAACGCCTACGGCTGGCTGAAGACGGAATCGGGCGTGCACCGGCTGGTGCGCATCTCGCCCTTCGACAGCCAGGCGCGCCGGCACACGAGCTTCGCCTCGGCGTGGGTCTATCCGGTGATCGACGACTCGATCGAGATCGACGTGAACGAGAGCGACTGCCGCATCGACACCTACCGGGCGTCGGGCGCGGGCGGTCAGCACGTCAACACGACCGACTCGGCGGTGCGCATCACCCACCAGCCGACGGGCATCGTCGTGCAGTGCCAGTCCGAGCGCTCCCAGCACAAGAACCGGGCCACCGCCTGGTCGATGCTGAAGGCGCGCCTCTACGAGCTGGAGCTGCAGAAGCGCGAGGAGAAGGCCAATGCCGACGCCTCCGCCAAGACGTCGATCGGCTGGGGTCACCAGATCCGCTCCTACGTGCTGCAGCCCTACCAGCTCGTGAAGGACCTGCGCACGGGCGTGGAAAGCACCAGCCCGAGCGACGTGCTGAACGGCGATCTCGACACCTTCATGGAGGCCACCCTGGCGCAGCGCGCCTTCGGCGGCGCGCCGGAAGCGGTCGAGGATGTGGAGTAGGCTGACAGCGCCTATCGACGAAACGCGAAAGGGCGGCCCCGGGGCCGCCCTTTTTGCATCAATGTGGTGTGTGTCCTCAGACCAGGAGCTTGCGCAGGCGCGAGGAGATCATGTCGATCACCGAGACGGTGACCACCATGACGATGATGATTGCGCTGGCCTCCTCGAAGCGGAATCCCTTGAACGCCTCGTTGAAGGTGAAGCCGATGCCGCCGGCTCCGACGATGCCGAGCACGGTGGCCGAGCGCACATTGGTCTCGAAGCGGTAGAGCGAGAAGCTCGACCACAGCGGAATGACCTGCGGGATGACGCCGTAGACGATCTCCTGAAGCCGCGTGGCGCCGGTGGTTCGGATGCCTTCCACCGGACGGTGGTCGATGGCCTCGACCGCTTCGGAGAAGAGCTTCGAGACGATGCCGAGATTGTGCACGAAGATGGCGAGCACGCCGGGCAGGGGGCCGAGACCGACCACGGCCACGAAGAGCACGGCGAACACCAGGTCGTTGATGGCACGGCTCGCGTCCATCAGCCGGCGCATGGGGAAGACCACCCAGGCGGGGGCGATGTTGGACGAGGCCAGCAGGGCGAGCGGCGCGCCGAAGATGATGGCGAGCACCGTGCCCCAGAGGGCGATCTGAACCGTCTCGATCATCTTGCGGATGTAGAGCGGAAGGTTGGAAAAGTCGGGCGCGAGGAACTGGGCGACCATGCTCGACAGGAAGTCGTTGCCCTGGAACAGTCGCGTCCAGTTGTTCATCTCGGTCGGATACCAGGACAGGCCGAGCAGAAGCGCGATCACGCCAAGCACCAGTGCCGTGCCAAGCAGGCTCGACCATTGCGGGCGCAGGGCGGCGAGGACAGCCGGGGAGGGCGCGGCGGCTGAGGGGGCGGGATGCGCGTGCATGGCTGTGTCGTGTCCTTGTGGTCGGTCCGAAGGCGGGCCGGACGGGCGGAACGGCCCGTAAGGGGCCGTTTCCGTGTCGCAAGAGAAACGGCGCGATCCGCAAGGGACCGCGCCGCGAGGGAATGCGGGATCAGTAGCCGCCTTCGCCGACGATCCTGGCCTGGGCGGCCAGATCGGCGAGGAGCGCGTCGGCGGCCTTGATGGCCTCCGCGTCGTTGGCGGCCTCGGCCTTCAGCTTGGCCTTGAACGCCTCGATCTGGCGCACGTCGAGAAGCTGGGCGTTGGAGGAGGCGAGGAATGGGCCCCAGCCGTCGGAGAGATTGGCGAGCACCGCGCGCTCACGCTTGACCTTCTCCATGTCGCCGAAACGGCCGTACTGCATGAAGAAGTAGTAGATCTTCTCCTTGGCGGCCTTCGGCAGGTCGGCGCGCCAGACCATCGGGTCGGAGGGGATCAGCGGCGAGCGCCAGATTTCCTTGATCTGGGCGGCGGCGTCCGGGTTGGACTTGGCGAGGCGGGCGTAGATGGACTCGGTGTTGTTGGTCGCGACGTCCACCTGGCCGGCGGCCACGGCAAGGGCGTTGCCCTCGTGGTTGGACGCGGTGACGCGCGCGAAGCACTCTTCCGGCGTCTTGCCGTTCAGCGCCCACACATAGTAGCCCGGGATCGCGTAGCCCGAGGTGGAGTTGGGATCGCCGTTGCCGAAGGTCAGCGTCTTGTCGCACTTCAGCACGTCGTCGAGCGAGTTGAGCGGGCTGTCCTTCTGGGTGATGAGCAGCGAGTAGTAGCCGCGCTCGCCGTTGTCCTTGATGGTCTGGGCGAAGACCTCGCCGCCGGCCTTGTCCACGGCCTGGATGGCGGACTTGTTGCCGAACCAGGCAACGTCGACCTGCTTGGCGCCCATGCCGGCGATCACGCCCGCGTAGTCGGAGGCGAAGAACGGCTTCACCTCGACGCCGAGGGAGGCGGACATGTCATCGAGGAAGGGCTTGAAGTTTTCCTCGAGCACCGAGGCGCTCTCGGTCGAGATGATGCCGAAATTGATGACGGACGGCATCTGGCCGGCGTCCTGGGCGAAGGCGGGGCCGGTCGTGACGGTCATGGCGAGCGTCGCGGCCGCGAGAACGGTCTTCAGCATGTGGGGCTCCTGGGTTTCAAGTCGCTTGGGATAGAGGTCGCTGGCGTTTGTGCCGCTCTTGTTGGGATCCGCGCTCAGGCGCTCGTGGCGGCTGCGATGCGGTCCGGAAATGCGGGCGCGCTTGGCGTGGCGCCATGCGCGGTGCCGGCGTGCGCCGGAACGGGAATGTCCGTGTCCGACAGGCTTTCGCTGTCGTAGAGGTCGGAAAGGGTGGCGCGGTCGATGCCGGAGGCCGGGCCGTCGTAGACGAGTTCTCCCGCCTTCAGCGCCACGATGCGCCGGCAATGGCGGAAGGCGTGATCGATCTGGTGCAGGGAGACGACCACGGTCACGCCGTCCTCGCGGTTGATGCGCGACAGGGTCTCCATCACCGTGTCGGCGGAGGCGGGGTCCAGCGAGGCGATGGGCTCGTCGGCGAGGATGAGGCGGGCTTCCTGGGTCAGCGTGCGCGCGATCGCGGCGCGCTGCTGCTGGCCGCCTGAAAGCCGCGAGGCGCGGCGGCGGGCGAAATCGACGATGCCGACCCGCTCCAGGGCCGACAGGGCGCGGATCCGGTCCGATCGCGTGAACAGGCCGAGGGTGCCGCGCCAGGCCGGCGTCTTGCCGAGGCGGCCGGCCAGGACATTGGCAAGCACGCTCAGCCGGTTGACGAGATTGAACTGCTGGAAGACGACACCGACGTCCCGGCGCAGACGGCGTGCATCGCCCGTCCGCCGCCCGTCGCGCTGCACGTCACGGCCCAGAAGCGACAGGGTGCTCGACGCGCCCCGGTCGATGGTCTCGAGGCCGCACAACAGGCGCAGCAGGGTCGACTTGCCGGAGCCGGACGCGCCGATGAGCGCCACCATCTCTCCCTCGGCGACCGAAAAGGAAACGTTCCGAAGCACGGGCTTGCCGCGCTCGAACGTCTTCGAGACCGATCTGACTTCAATCGCTGACATCGTCCGTGCCCTCCTTGCACGGTCCGGTTAGGCGGACTGTGTTTCAGGCACATGACGATTGGCGTTTTTCGCGAGGGAGGACTTGCCCCGGATCACATGCAAAAACGCCCCGGATGCGAGGTCCGGGGCGCAAGAAACGGGATCGGGTGGCAGCGTTTGCCGGGATCAGTTGCGCAGCAGGGGGGAGAGCTTCCTGCCGGCCTTGATGAAAGGCATGGGATCCATCGGGCGGTCGTTGATGCGCACTTCGTAGTGCAGGTGCGGACCGGTGGAGCGGCCCGTTGAGCCGACGTAGCCGATGGTCTCGCCGAGGTCGACCGTTTCGCCCTTGGTGACCGAAACGCGGCTCATGTGGGCGAATCGCGTGGTGACGCCGCTGGGGTGTTCGATCTCGACCGACTTTCCGTAGCCGCCGTTGCGCCCGGCGAAGACGACCTTGCCGGGGGCCGGGGCCTTGATGGTGGTGCCGGTGGCGCCACGGAAATCGAGCCCGGTGTGCATGGCCATGCGGCCAAGGAAGGGATCGAGGCGCGGACCGAAGCCCGAGGAGGTGGCGGCGCCCGAAAGCGGGGCGGCCAGAGGAATGCCGCGCGCGGCGGTCTTCACAGTCTCGAGCCGCTCCAGCGCGGAGCTTGCCCGGTCCAGTCGCTTGTCGAATCCGACGTCGCCAAGCGGCACGAAGGGGCCGCCGAGCCCGCCCCTGGCGGTGCCCGCGAGCTTGAGACCCAGGGTGTCGGCGGCGGTCGTGATGGTCTTCGCGTCCCGCTCGGCGGTGACGGCGATGACGTCGAGCGCCATGGTGGTCTCGTCGTCCATGCGCGCGAGCGTCGCGTTCATGTCTTCCAGAAGGTCGGTGCGCTGATCGGTCGGTGCCGTCGCGCGGGCCGGCGTGGCATCGGCGCTTGCGCTGTCCTCGCCAAGGTCGCGCAGCGGCCGCGCGGGATGACCGGCGGCCTGGGCCGCGGCCGCCGCGGCGGCGGGCCCGTAGTCGCTCTTGGTGCCGCGCAGGCTGAGAACCGGCGAAATCTCGATGGGCTCGGGCGTGCCGCCGATGGCGGGCGGCGCGTCGGAGGCCGACGTGTCCATGGCGAGCTGCGGCGCGTCGATTTCCGGCTTCGCGGGGGGCAGGGGGCTTGCCGCGGCGACCCGGATGCCGGTGCGCGCGGCCCGGGCGATCAGACGGGCCACGTCGGCCTGGCGCTGGTCGAGATCGCGCTGACGGGCGACGACCTCCTCGATCTGCTCGTCGATGGAGCGCTTTTCCAGAACCCGGCGGCTGGTGAGCTGGTCGATGCGCGAGCGCAGCGAGGAAATCCGGTCTTCGTAGGAGAGCTGCATCTCGGCCTGGCGCTCGGCCGAGGCCTGGATGATGTCGTCGCGCAGAACCAGGTAGGCGGTGGCGCCGACATACCCAAGGGCGAGGGCGAGTCCGCAGACGGTGCCGACACCCGCCAGCCAGGGCGAAATGGTGAAGCTGCGCACGTTGTCACCCCGGGCAATAATGACCCGATGCGGCTCCTTGCGCCTGCCAAACTCACGCGAGGGATAGTCACCGTGTCCCGTCATTACTCTCCGGACCCGTTTTCCGTCGGAAGCGCCACAACACGGCGCTCCAAAAACACGTCCCGATTAGAAGGGATTAAGGTTAACAAAAACTAATCACCTCGCATTTCGATAGCCGGAAATGCCGAGGGTCAGCCAACGAGACGGGCAAGCGGCCTGTAGAAGCCGGGTGTCAGGCCGGCCTCGGAGCGGGCCCTGTCGTTGAAGGGAGGCTTGAGTCCGCCGCGAAAATGGGTGCGCACCAGCGCCTGGAAGCGGGGCTCGGGGTCCGTGCGCTCTCGGTCGCAGAGAAAGCGGAACCATTTCGCGCCGAAGGCGACATGATGCTTCTCGTCGCGATAGATGATCTCGAGAATCGCTGCCGTGTCATCATCGCCCACGGCGCGGGCCTTCTCGATCATCGGCGGGGAGATGTCGAGGCCGCGCGCCTCGAGCACCAGCGGGATGACGGCTAGGCGGGCGGCAAGGTCGTCGCCGGCGCTTTCCGCGGCCTCCCACAGCCCGTGATGGGCGGGCAGGGCGCCATAATGCGAGCCGAGCAGGCCGAGCCGGTGGCGCAGCAGCGAGAAATGCTTGGCTTCCTCCAGGCCCACCCGCACCCAGTCGTCGAAGAAGGAACGCGGCAGCGGCCAGTGCGCGAAGCGGCCCACCATGTCCCAGGTGAGATCCACGGCGTTGAGCTCGATATGGGCGAGCGAGTGCAGCAGCGCGACCCGTCCGGCGGTCCCGCCGACAGCGCGCCTGGGCATCTCGCGCGGGGGCAGCAGAACGGGTTCGTCCGGCCGGCCCGGCTGGTCAGGCATGGGCGTTGCCCCCATGCGCCGGCGCAGCGACAGGCCGCGCCGGAACCATGCGCGCGCGGTGGCGTGTGCGACCCGGATCTTCTCGTCGAGATCCGGCGTTTCGACGATCCGGCGCGCGCCGTCGGCGAGCGAGGGCGGCAGGTCGCCGGCCGTGTCGGCATGTGTGGGGGAAACGACCAAGGCTTTCTCTGTCCGCTTGTTCCGCCGAAAAGGAAAGAGGTGACGCGCGGGGCTCAGCCCAGTTCGCGCACCGCCTCCAGCACCGCTTCCGCGTGGCCGGCGACCTTCACCTTGCGCCAGATGGCGGCGATCCTGCCTTCGGCGTCGATGAGGAAGGTGGAGCGCTCGATGCCCATGTACTTGCGGCCGTACATGGATTTCTCGACCCACACGCCATAGCGATTGGCGACGTCGGTGTCCGTGTCCGCGCCCAGCAGCACCTTCAGGTCGTGCTTGGCCTTGAACCTGTCGTGCTTCTCCGCCTTGTCGGGCGAAACGCCGACGATGGTCGCGCCCGCTTCTTCGAAGCTGTCCGCGAGGCCGGAAAAGGCAATGGCCTCCTTCGTGCAGCCGGGCGTGTCGTCCTTGGGATAGAAGTAGAGGACAACCTTGCGGCCCTTGAGTGCCGAAAGGGACACCCGTCCGCCACCGTCGGCGGCGAGGTCGAAGTCGGGGGCGGGGCTGCCAACGGTCAGTTCGGACATTTTGCCATCCTTTGGTCACCGGAGAAGGGAAGACTCGCGCTTTGCGAGTCGCATCATGAATACGGACGCGACCGGCCTGCCGGATGCCATACTGGGCATATTCGAATCGGTGCCGGTCGGCGCCAGACGTCCCGGGGACAGATACACTGTTAAAACGGCTGATCCACCGCAACAAGCCCTTGCGGGATACCCTGCGCACACGCCGGAGGCGGCGGGTTCTGCGCGGATTCGGCTGGCTTGCCGTGCTGCTCGCGATTCTCGCCGGCGTGGGCGTCGTGATCGCGCTGCAGGGGCCGCTTTCGGTGGGATATCTCGCGCGCGCGGTGGAGGCGCGCATCTCCAGCGACCGCACGCAGGTGACCATCGGCGCCGCGACGCTGGACTTTTCCGAAGGCTTTCCGGCGCGCATCGAACTGCTGAACGTGACCATGGAGGCCGAAGGCGACGTGCCGATCGCGGTCGTGGTTCCGCGCATCACCGCGCCGCTCGACGTCGGCGCGGCGCTGACCGGCCATGTGGCCGTGTCCGAGGTGGTGCTGGAGCAGCCGCGCCTCACCGTGCACCCGGTCGCCGGCGGAACGTCCGAGATCCCGGACATGGACCAGCTTTCGCTCGCCGCCGACAGCTTCGCCCGCCTGGCTCTGGAACATCTGGCGGAACGCACCATCCACCGTATCGAACTCGTTTCGGCGGAACTCGTCTCCGAAGGCGAGGAAACCTACCGGATGCGCGGCATCGACGCGGAGCTGACCCGCGAGGGCGACGAAATCCTGACCGTGCGCGCCGAAATCGCGGGGCGGCTGGGCCGCTGGCGGGTGGGCGCACGACGCAGCGTCGACCCCGACACCGGCGCGCGCCTGATCCGTCTCGACATCGACGACGTGACGCTCGGCGAATTCCTGCCGGTGGACACCGACATCCGCACGGGCAAGGGGCTCGGCGTTCCCGTCGACTTGCGGCTGGAAACCGAACTCGACAACGCCGGTGCCTTCAAGGCGACACGCCTCAGCACGGTCGTCTCGCCCGGCTGGGTGAACACCGGCCGCACCATCGTGGCCTTCGACCGCATCGACGTGCAGGTGCAATGGCTCGCGGGAGCGCCTGGCTTCCAGATCGCGCCCTCGTATTACACGCGCGGCAGGACGGTCATCCCCTTCGAGGGGGTGGTCGAGCCGCCGCGTGACTGGCAGGAGCGCTGGTCGTTCCGCATTGTTTCGCGGGGGGCGGAGATCGGGCCGAGCGACGTCCCCGGACCGCCCTACGAGATGGAATACCTTGTCGTCGAGGGCGATGCCGACCCGGTCGCGCGCGAACTCGGTTTCGACCGGATCACGCTGCGCTCGGGCACGGCGAACCTGGACGGCGCCGGATCCCTGAAGCTTGCCGAGGACGGTCCCTATCTGGCGCTGGCGATGGAGAGCGGGCCGATGGCGGTCGCCACGCTCAAGCGCCTGTGGCCGATCACGATGGTGCCGCCGGCGCGCGCCTGGGTGATCGAGCATGTGATCGACGGGCGTGTCGACGGTGGACGCGCCACCGTGGCGCTGACCCCGCCGGCCTTCGACGTTTCCGATCCGAGGCCGGGCTGGTCGGGCAATGACGTCAACGTTGACATCGACCTCTCCGACCTGACGCTCAAGACGATCGGCACGGTGCCGATCGTCCAGCGGCTCGGCGGCAAGGTCGAACTCAAGGACGAAATCCTGAGCGTCACCGCGAAGGACGGGATCGTGGCGGCGCGCGCGGGCGAGCAGCTCACGCTGCCAGGGGCGACCTTCTCCATCCCCGACGTGCGCAAGCACGGCGACAAGACCGGCGTGCTTTCACTCGATCTCGACGGTCCGGCGGCCTCGGTCGCGACGGTGCTCGACGCGAAGCCGCTCAACGTCCTGTCGGAACGGGGGCTTTCTCCGGACGGCATCTCCGGCTCCGCGAGTGTCACGCTCGACGCGCGCTTTCCGCTGGTGCGGGAGCTTTCCCTGGAGGATGTGGCGTGGAAGCTCTCGGGCAATGTCCGGAACTTCTCCAGCGACAAGCCCATCCAGGGCAACACGATCAGCGCCGCCGACCTGACCTTCGACGTGGACGCAAGCCGGCTCGAACTCAAGGGCAAGGGGCGTCTTGACGGTCTGCCCGCCGATCTCGATCTCGTCCTGCCGCTCGGTGACGGAACGGATGCGGTCGCCGCGCGCCAGGGCGTGGTGCTCAATGCCACGGCCGACCAGCTTGCCAAGCGTGGCATCGACCTGCGCGAGTTCGTCAACGGGTCCATGCGCATGGCGGTCGACGAGAAGGACGGTGGACAGTCCTTCGATATCGATCTGACGCGGGCGCGCATCGACCTGGCCCAGGTGGGCTGGACCAAGTCTCCCGGCGTCCCGGCGCGCGCGCACTTCACCATGACCGAGAGCGGGGGCGCGCGCGAGATCCGGGGCTTCGAGTTCACCTCAGAGGGGGTCGAGATCACGGGAACGCTGTCGCTGGATGGCAAGGGCAACCTGAAGCGGGCCCAGTTCAGCCGGTTTGCCTTGCGGCCCAGCGACGAGGCGACGCTCCGGGTGAGCCGCGACGGGCGGACCTATGTCGCCGACTTCCAGGCCCGCCGCTTCGACGCGCGGGGCCTGATCGCGAGCCTGACAGGAAGCGGGCGGGGCGGTGAGGACGGTTCCTCGTCCGCCGCCTTCCGTGTCAGCGCCGAGATCGACCAGATGACGGGCTTCAACAACGTCAGTCTGAACGGGGTCTCGTTGCGCATGACCTCCGCCGGTGGAGAGGTGCGCTCTCTTTCGGCGACCGGGCACACGAGCGCCAGCGGCACGTTCGAGTTCAATCTCACGCCCTCCGAGGGGCAGAGGGTCATGACCGGTGTCGTCGGCGACACCGGCGCCGTGCTGCGCTTCGCCAATCTCTACGACCGGATGCGTGGCGGCACGGGGCTCCTCAACATCACCATGGCCAAGGGAAACATCTGGAGCGGGAAGTTCCGGGTGAAACGGCTGGCGATCACCGAGGACCCGGCGATCCGCGCGCTGGCCCGCACGCGCGTGGTGGCCGAAGGCGATCCGCGCCGGCGTCAGGCGTTCGTCGGTTCCGAGCGCCAGGGCGAGGCGTCATTCAGCGCGCTCGATCTCACCTTCGTGCGCAACGGCGACCGGCTGGAGATCACCGAGGGAACGCTCACCGGCGCTACCGTGGGCGGCACCGTTTCGGGCTCCGTGAACATGGCCGAGCGGACGCTGGATCTGACCGGTACCTTCGTGCCGGCCTTCGCGCTCAACAACCTCTTCGCCAAGATCCCGATCCTGGGACTGGCGCTCGGCGGCGGGGCCGACGAGGGGCTGATCGGCGTCACCTACAAGGTGACGGGCGCGATCGGCGATCCGGTGCTGACGGTCAATCCGGCCTCTGCAATCGCGCCGGGCATCTTCCGCAAGCTGTTCGAGTACCGCTGACGCCGACACACCGTGCAAGCGAAAACGGGCGGCCAAAGGCCGCCCGTTCATGTTTTCAAGGGTTTGCCGGGCTTTTCTCAGACGGCTTTCAACAGCACATGCTTCTTCTTGCCGAGCGAGAGTTTGATGACGCCGTCCTCGACGAGGTCATCCGTGCCGAGCATCCGCTTGTCGTCCTGGGCCACCACGTCGTTGACGCGCAGGCCGCCGCCCTTCACCTGGCGCCGGGCCTCGCCGTTGGAGGCGCAAAGGCCCGCCGTGACGAAGGCGGCGAGCATCCCGAGCCCCGCGTCGAGCTCGGACCGGGCGATCTCGACCGTGGGAAGGCCATCGGCCAGCGCGCCTTCCTCGAAGGCACGCCGTGCGGTCTCGGCTGCCTCCTCGGCGGCCTTGCGGCCGTGCAGGATCGCGGTGACCTCGGTGGCGAGCACCTTCTTGGCCTCGTTGATCTCCGATCCGCCAAGGGCGGCAAGACGCGCGACCTCGTCGAGCGGCAAGGTGGTGAAGAGCTTCAGGAAGCGCTCCACGTCGGCGTCCTCGGCGTTGCGCCAGTACTGCCAGAAGTCATAGACCGACAGCAGGCCGGAATCGAGCCAGACCGCGCCCGAGGCCGTCTTGCCCATCTTGGCGCCCGAGGCCGTGGTCAGAAGCGGCGAGGTCACCGCATAGAGCTGCTTCGTGCCCATGCGGTGGCCGAGGTCGATGCCGTTGACGATGTTGCCCCACTGGTCGGAGCCGCCCATCTGCAGCCGGCAGTCGTAGCGCTTCGCCAGTTCGACGAAATCGTAGGCCTGCAGGATCATGTAGTTGAACTCGAGGAACGACAGCGACTGCTCGCGGTCGAGCCGGGTCTTCACGCTGTCGAAGGACAGCATCCGGTTGACCGAGAAATGGCGCCCGACGTCGCGCAGGAACTCGAGGTAGTTGAGCGGGCGAAGCCACTCCGCGTTGTTGATCATCAGGCCGCCGCCAAGCGGGCCCTTGTCGTAGTCGATGTAGCTGGAGAAGACCCGCTTGATCGAGGCGATGTTGTCCTCGATCATGTCCACGGTCATGAGCTTGCGGGCTTCCTCCTTGAAGGAGGGGTCGCCGACCATGCCGGTGCCGCCGCCCATCAGCGAGATCGGCCGGTGTCCCGTTTCCTGGAACCAGTGCAGCATCATGATCTGCATCAGGTGGCCGACGTGCAGGCTGGGCGCCGTCGGGTCGTAGCCGATATAGGCCGTGACCGTCTCGTTCCGCAGGAGATCGTCGAGCCCGCTTTCATCCGACATCTGGTGGATGAAGCCGCGCTCGCTCAGGGTCCTCAGGAAATCCGACTTGAATCCGGTCATCTTGCCAATCTGCATCTTGTTGTGAGGTCAAAAGCCCCGAAGGGCCCGCACCTCATAGCGGATCGGCGCGTGAAGATCACGGGGAAATGGCCGGAACCGGCGAGCGTGAGGGCGGGCGGGCAAAATCCGCGCATGTGTGTCGCCAAAAAGAAACGGCGACCACTGGGGTCGCCGGATAAGTTTGCGGGTCGAAGCCGGCGGGCGAAAGCGGTCGCCGGCGTACGGGCGTGTCGATAGCACCGCGACATGACGCGCCGGTGACGGGTGATGCTTGCGCGCGGTCGCGGAAGCTGGAAAGAGAGGTCGTCGGACAACGCGCGAGCCCCAGGACGATCCCATGAAAGCCGTTCTCTACGAAACCTTCGCCTCCGCCCCGAAGATCGCGACCCTGCCGGATCCCGCGCCGGACCGCGACGGCGTGGTGATCGGTGTGCGCGCCACCGGCGTGTGTCGAAGCGACTGGCACGGCTGGATGGGACATGATCCCGATATCGAGCTTCCCCATGTCCCCGGGCACGAACTGGCCGGAGTGATCGAGGCCGTGGGCGCCGGTGTCACCCGCTTCAAGGTGGGCGACCGGGTGACGGTGCCCTTCATCAGCGGCTGCGGCGCCTGCCCGGAATGTCACGCCGGTCACCAGCAGGTGTGTCACAACCAGACCCAGCCCGGCTTTACCCACTGGGGCTCCTTCGCGGAGTTCGTGGCCATCCACCAGGCGGACCTCAACGTGGTGGCGCTGCCCGAAAGCGTCGATTTCGCCACCGCCGCCAGTTTCGGCTGCCGGTTCGCCACGTCGTTTCGCGCGGTGGTCGACCAGGGGCGGGCGAAGCCCGGCGAATGGGTGGCGGTACATGGTTGCGGCGGTGTCGGCCTCTCCGCGGTGATGATCGCCCAGTCCGTGGGAGCGAATGTGATCGCCGTCGACATCGCGCAGGACAAGCTGGATCTCGCCCGCGCGCTTGGCGCGGTGCACACGATCAACGGCGCCGAGGTGGACGACGTGCCGGGTGCCATCGCGGAACTGACGCGGGGCGGGGCGCATCTGTCGCTCGATTCGCTCGGCCATCCGGTGACCTGCTTCAACTCGATCCGCTGCCTGCGCAAGCGCGGCCGGCATGTGCAGGTGGGGCTGATGCTGGACGATCAGGCTACGCCGCGCGTGCCGATGAGCAAGGTGATTTCCGACGAACTGGAAATCCTCGGCAGTCACGGGATGCAGGCGCATCGCTATGACGCGATGCTGGCGCTGGTGCTGTCGGGCCGGATCGCGCCGGAGCGGCTTGTCGGGCGGGAAATCAGCCTGGAGGAATCGATTCCCGCGCTGATGGCGATGGACAGCTTCCAGGGTGTCGGCGCGACGGTCGTGACGCGATTCTGAAGGGGGCATCGAGCGAGGGGAAAGGCGTGGGCGCGGCATGTCCGCCAGACATGCCGCAGTCAGCCGTCAGCATCGCCTTGCGCGCTGGTGTGAAGCTGGCGCCAGCGCCCCGGGGTCAGTCCGAAGCCTTGCGCGAACTGGCGTGTCATGTGGGCCTGGTCGGAAAAACCGGACGCGGCTGCCGCGTCCGCCAGCGACGCACCGGCGGCAATCGCCGCACGCGCATGATCGAGACGCCGCATGACCAGATAGCGGTAGGGGCTGGTGCCGAGGGCCGCGCGGAACTGGCGCGCCAGCGAATAGCGGTCGTGCTGGGTGACGTCCTCCAGTTCCTGCGAACGCACCGCGCGGCCTAGATTGTCGTTGAGATAGTTGCGCGTCGCCTCGATGGCGCGCACGTCCAGTTTCGGCCGGGCGCGTGCCGGCAGGGAGCGGTCATTGCCGGCAAGCGCGTCGGCCAGCCCACAGACAAGGTGATCACGCTGCAGGGGATCTAGCGGCGTTTCCATGTCGGCGAAGATCGATTGCAGCAGGCTGACGACGCGCGGATCGCTGAACACGGCGTCACGCACGAAGGGCAGGGGCGCCGCCGTGTCCCCAAGCGCCGCCCGGATCAGGGCTGGCTCGATATAGATCATCCGGTAGAGGAAACCGGTGTCGACGCCGGCATGGCCGTCATGCACCTCGTCGGGATGCAGCACCATGACATGACCTTGAGCGCTGCTGAGCGCGCTGCCGCGATAGCTGAAGTTCTGCACTCCCCGCAGCGTGTAGCCGACTGAATAGGTGTCGTGGCGATGAGGCGCGTAAGCCTCTCCGCCAAAGAAGGCCTCCAGCCGCAACAGACCCGGTCTGTCCGGTGCCGTGCGCATCCAGTCGCGGGGCTCTGCCGGGCGCGCGCACGATCGTTCAAGACCGAGGACCAGCGGATCGGGTTCAGTGTCGCCGGATGCCAGACCGGCCGGCGCGCGGAGTGTGGGCTCGTTCGTCATGAGACCCCGATCCTATCAGTCGCCGCGCCCCGGCTCGAGCCTGTCACCCGGTTTCGTTCCCGTTTCGCGGAGAAATGTCATGCCACCGGAAAAATTGAACATCATCCAGGCCGTCGATGCCCGGATCACCCGGACGTTCGCCCCCCATGTGGTGGGCGACGTCAACGATTGTCAGGTGAAGGTCGCCAAGTTCGGCCCCCTGTTCGACTGGCACGCCCATCCGGGTGAGGACGAGGCGTTTCTTGTCCTGCGCGGACGGGTGGCGATTGACTTCCGTGACGGGACGGTGGAACTCGGCGGGGGTGATTTTCTCGTCGTTCCCCGGACGGTGGAACACCGTCCGCGTGCGCTGACGGAGGAGCCTGTCGTCTTGATGTTCGAGCCGGCGGCAACCCTGAATACGGGCGATGCGCAAAGCGCGCTGACGGTTGCGGCACCCGCGAGACTTGCCCCCGTTCCGCCGGAGGCCCGCGATGTTTGACACCAAGATCGCGATCATCGTGCGCGATGACCTCGAAGTCTGGCGAAAGCTGAATGTCACCGCGTTCCTCGCCACGGGGATCGCCGGTGCGGGCGAGGCGGTCATGGGCGAGCCCTACCGCGACGGTGACGGCAATCCGTACACGCCCCTTGCCGGACAGCCGATCATTATTCTCTCGGCGGATGCCATGACGTTGAAAAAAATTCATGAGCGGGGCCTGCGCCGGAACGCGCATCTCTCGCTCTACATCGACGAGATGTTCACGACCGGTCACGATGCGGCAAACCGCGCGGCCGTCGAGCGTTGTCGTGTCGAGGACCTGAGCATCGCCGGGCTTGCGCTTCGCGAAGACCGCAAGCTGGTCGACAAGATCACCAAGGGAGCCTCGATGCATCCCTGAGGGGCGTATGCGATGCGACCACGAAAAAGGCCCCGCCGGATCGCCGACGGGGCCTTCTTCAATTTCGTGAGGGGGAGGGGCTCAGAGAGCCTCTTCCTCGGACTCCTCGGCGACGGTCTCGCCGTCCTCGGCCTCGGTCTCGCCCTCGTCGTCACCCTCGAGCTCTTCGTCTTCCTCGAACTCGAAGCTCTCCTGGTCGCGGGCGGTGAGATCCTCGCCGCGCGCCTGGCGCTCGGCCTCGTCCTGCGAACGGGCGATGTTGAGCGTGATCTCGACCTCGACCTCCGGATGGAGGAGCGCGATGATCGTGTGCATGCCGATCGTCTTGAGCGGCTTGTCGAGACGGATCTGCGAACGCGAGCACGAGAAGCCGCCCTCGGTCAGCGTGTCGGCGATGTCGCGCGTGGACACGGAACCGTAGAGCTGACCGGTCTCGCCGGCCTGACGGATGACCACGAAGGTCTCGCCGTCGAGGGTCTTGGCGACGGCCTCGGCCTCGGACTTGCGCTCGAGGTTGCGGGCCTCGAGCTGGGCGCGCTCGTTCTCGAAGCGGGCGAGGTTGGCCTTGTTGGCGCGAAGCGCCTTGCCCTGCGGCAGAAGGTAGTTACGGGCGAAGCCGTCGCGCACCTTCACCACTTCGCCCATCTGGCCGAGCTTGGCGACGCGCTCGAGAAGAATGATCTGCATGTCGATGTTCCTTGTCGTCTGTCCCGCGTCCAGGACGCGGTTAGGG